>OQVR01001147.1_pt1 | contig 11588 bp, 10 predicted proteins | sample 1691521 | NCBI WGS metagenome assembly OQVR01 (sample SAMN03418256, study PRJEB22391) | human gut metagenome | biome: human-gut; feature: organic feature; material: feces | host: Homo sapiens | place: Tanzania | collected 2013-01
GCGCCTTGGGGAACTGGTCCGCATAATTTTATGCGGAAGTTGTTTGATTTTGCTATAAAAAAAGAGAAAAATTTTTTTGACGACTTCTTAGAGCCGTTGTTTTATGATGCCTTAAATCAAAATCGTGGAGAACAAGGCTATTGTGCTGCTTTGCATTGTCGTATACCATTTTTATCTGGTGGATTGTTTGAACCTATAGATGGCTATGATTGGAAGCATAATGATTTTGAAATTCCCAATAACGTATTTTCTAATGCAAAGGAAAAAGGCAAAAGAGATGCAGATGGTATTTTAGATATTTTTGATAGATATAATTTTACGATGAGTGAAGATGAACCGATGGAGCGAGAAGTTGCTATTGACCCGGAAATGCTCGGTAAAGTGTTTGAAAATTTGCTGGAGATTAGTGATAGAAAATCCAAGGGTGCGTTTTACACTCCGCGTGAAATAGTGCATTATATGTGTCAGGAAACTTTAATTGATTATCTTGCGCAAAAGTTACAGGTAGATGAAAAAGATATCAGAGATTTTATCCTTTATGGTGACTTTATGAAGGATGAAGATACTGTAAAAGAAAAACGTCAGGGCAATGGCGCAGGAAGTGTCGGGACTGCAGATGCTGTTGCCGAATGAGGAGCTTCATCAGCTTGTTCCGAATACCGAACTCCGGCCGATAATGCCTACTTATTCTGACATTCTGATGATGAAAGCATTGTCGTCCTCCGAACTTCTTGCTGCGCCGAGTATGGCGATAGTGCCGATGTCGTTTTCTGCAGCGCAGCCGCTTGTTTATGGCTACGATGCGAGCCGTTCTGAGACGGCATCGATGGAAGTGTCGAAGAATTTGAGGCTGACTGCCACGGGCGCATTCCGCAGCTACATCGGACTGATGGATGTGCAGTCGGTAAGCGGCAGCGTGCAGTACAGTCTGGGAGCGATGACAATGCAGGGTGCACTGGCTGCCAACCGTTACCTCTACTACGGACGCGTCGTTACGCAATACGGTGTGTCAGGACAACTCTCCTACTGCTTTAACCCTAACCTTGCGCTCACCGTCTTCGGAACCTATTACAACACGAATCCGTTCCTCAGCATGGCGGCATTTCCGTTCGTGCCGACCACCAGTTACGGCGGATACATGACCGTCGGCAGTCGTAGCTTCTACGTTAACCTCGGCGTTGAGCGTCGCTTCAATGCTTTCGAGCACAAGATGGAGACGGTGCCTATCGTCACTCCCGCGTTCAAAATCTCGAACAAGGTGACTATAGAACTGCCGTTGGGCGACCTCATGAAACATCTTATTGAGGAAACCTTGATAAAGAGCGGACCGCACAGACGCTGATTGTCGTTAATAGCTCACCACAAATAAATTGCTATGCTATATACCAACTCAACGCTCCTCCTCCAACTGCTTCAACAAAAACTCCTCAAGCGTCTTTTTGTCGGGCAGTTGCAGCATATAGGTAGAAACGAAGAGGTTGTTATCCATGCCGGCGAGTTCTCGGGATTGGCACTGATGCCTGCCCTGACATATAGATTGGTGCTTATCTGACGGCGAAGCTCACGAACCGACCAGGTACACTTGATGCACTCCTGCTCGTAGAAGTAGCGGGCGAGAGGGTCGTCAAGAGTCATAATCTCACGTAAATGCGTAAATGATAAGTGTGAGATTATTGTTTTGCCAGGTGTTACAAATTGGTGCATCATTGATGCACCAATTGCTTTTTTTAAGTGAAAGAGGCAAAACTCTTTCATATGTGCTTTAGCAATGTCGGAACATAAGGGAAGAAAGAGCGGAAGATAATGAAGCCTAAAAATGTAAGAAATAGGTCCGACACTGTCGGGCGAATTCCTATTTTAGACACGTCTTTATTGCTTCAAGTGTTTTCGTAAGAGCAACATTTACTCCATGAATATGGTATCTTGTGCCACGTCCGTGTCCATATGCTTCTAATTGATTTCCATTGCATATAGTACTCAGTATTTTGTTGTGCCATCTTTATGCATATATAAAGCATAATTGTAATTATTGCTGTCCGGTAAACAATTAGTTCCCCTTATATTGGTTTGTTTATCAACGTTTTATAGTAATATTTACTAAAGGGACTTGCCTGTATACTATGCGGGCTGAAAGCCCAATAATCACATAGCCCATGGCAACGCCCTGGGTATTTAGTATATATATTGAGTAGTGCGCCCTGTAAGGGCAACACCTAAATAATTAGGCTTTTGCCCTTACAGGGCGAATGGAGATGTGGGGTATAATGTTTACCCAGGGCGTTGCCCTGGGCTATGTGATTGTTGGGCTTTCAGCCCGTCTTTGGTCACATTATTAGTTTTACCGGACAGCATTCGCTTTTTTATTTATTCTTCGAAATTTCCGCTGCATTCTTCTGTATTACCTTACGGCGTTTCTTGTTTTGCGAAAAATATATCATCGTTTTTTTTGTTCTTTCCTATTTTTAGCGTATTTTTGCATAATCATATAGGCTGCACGCTGCAGTCTTGCTAAAACAAAGCTTATGCAAACAAGATGTCATCTCTCGGTAATCGCCCACAAGCAGGCGGCAAAGTATGGCGAGCGCGCTGCGTTCACCTATAAAGACTTTGGCTCTTCAGTATGGAAGAAGATCAGTTACAACCGCTTCTCGCAGTTGGTGAAGCAGGCGAGCAACGCCCTTCTCAATCTCGGTGCGAAGCCCCACGACAAGATAGCTGTGTTCTCACAGAACTGTCTTCAGTATCTCGTTACCGATTTTGGCGCTTACGGCGTGAAACTCGTTTCCATTCCGTTCTATGCTACGGCTTCCGAGCAGCAGATTCAGTATATGATCAACGACGCTCAGGTGCGCTTCATCTTTGTAGGCGAGCAGGAGCAGTACGACAAGGCTCACCGCATCTTCGCACTCTGCAACACGCTCGAGCGCATCATCGTGTTCGACCGCTCGGTGCGCATCTCTACGCACGACCCCGCAGCGCTATACTTTGACGACTTCCTGAAACACGGCGAAGGACTGCCGCGTCAGTCGGAGGTGGAACAGCTCTATAAGGAGGCGTCGAAGGACGACCTCTGCAACATACTCTACACATCAGGCACAACAGGCGACTCGAAGGGCGTAATGCTCACCTACGGACAGTACGACGCTGCGCTTGCAGCCAACGACGCCGTTGTGAACGTCGGCGAGAACGACCGCATTATACAGTTCCTTCCCGTCACGCACATCTTCGAGCGTGGCTTCTCATACCTCGGTTTCTCAGAAGGCGCACACATTATCATCAACACCGACCCGCACGAGATACAGCAGTCGATGCGCGAGACTCATCCTACATGTATGTCTTCCGTGCCCCGTTTCTGGGAGAAGGTATATCAGGCTGTGAAGGAGAAGATAGAACGCTCGAGCTCTATTCAGCAGAAGCTGTTCCGTCATGCGCTCGAAGTAGGACGCCGCTACAATGTAGAATGCAAGATGCGCTGCAAGTGTCCTTCGCCTTGGCTCGCTATGGAGTACAAGCTCCTCGACAAGATGATACTCAGCCTCGTGCGCAAGCAGATAGGCTTGGAGAACAGCAATCTGTTCCCGACAGCCGGCGCCCGCGTGTCGCCTGAAGTGGAGCGCTTTGTTCACTCTGTAGGCATCAACATGGTTGTAGGCTACGGCTTGACAGAGAGTCTCGCCACAGTATCTTGCGACCGCGACAACAAGCCTTGCACTATAGGCTCCGTAGGACGTCCTATTGATAGCATCGAGGTGAAGATCGGCGAAGACGACGAGGTGCTGCTCAAGGGTCCGACCATCACGAAGGGCTATTATCACCGCGACGCAGCCAACAAGGATGCGTTCACCGAGGACGGCTTCTTCCGCACCGGCGACGCAGGCTACATAAAGGACGGCGAACTCTTCCTCACCGACCGCATCAAGGACCTCTTCAAGACCTCTAACGGCAAGTATATCGCGCCGCAGCTTGTAGAGTCGCTCATCCTCGTCGACAAGTATATCGACCAGGTGGCAGTCATCGCCAACGAGCGCAAGTTCGTCTCGGCGCTCATCGTGCCCGAGTTCCGCCTCGTAGAAGACTGGGCTAAGGAGCACGGCATCGAGTTCAGCTCGCGCGAAGACCTCTGCGCCAACCCGAAGGTGAACAAGATGATTCTTGACCGCGTAAAGACTCTGCAGCAGCAGCTCGCCCACTACGAGCAGGTGAAGCGCATCACGCTCATCCCGCACCACTTCTCGCTGGAGTCGGGCGAACTCACCAATACGCTGAAGATACGCCGACCGGTGGTGTACAAGAACTACAAGAACGAAATTGATAAGATGTACGAAGAATAATGATAACTTCCGACCAACTGAAGGATGTGCTTGAGCGTGCAGATGCCCTCAAGCACTATCTTAATATCGACCAGAAGAAAGTAGAATTTGAAGAAGAACAGCTTCGCACTCAGGCGCCCGACTTCTGGGAAGACCCCAAGCGCGCCGAGGAGCAGATGAAGAAGGTGAAGACGCTGGAGCGCTGGATAAAGGGCTACGCCCATGTGCGCCAGCTTGCCGACGAGCTGCAGCTCGCCTTCGACTTCCATAAGGACGAACTCGTAACCGAAGAGGAGGTGGACGACGACTACTCGAAGGCTATTTCTGCCATCGAAGACCTCGAACTGATGAACATGCTGCGCCAGAAGGAAGACCCTATGGACTGCGTGATGAAGATAAACTCGGGCGCCGGCGGCACCGAGAGTCAGGACTGGGCGCAGATGCTCATGCGTATGTATATGCGCTGGGCTGAGGCTCACGGACATAAGGTGACGATAAGTAACCTTCAGGAGGGCGACGAGGCTGGCATCAAGAGTGTCACGATGGAGATAGAGGGCGGCGAGTACGCCTACGGCTTCCTCAAGAGCGAGAACGGAGTGCACCGTCTTGTGCGTGTCTCGCCGTTCAACGCGCAGGGCAAGCGCATGACGTCGTTCGCTTCGGTGTTCGTGTCGCCGCTCGTCGACGATACCATCGAGGTGTATGTCGATCCGTCGAAGATAAGCTGGGACCTCTTCCGCTCGGGCGGTGCAGGCGGTCAGAACGTGAACAAGGTGGAGACGGGTGTTCGCCTCCGCTATCAGTATACCGACCCCGACACGGGCGAGGAGGAGGAAATCCTCATCGAGAACACCGAGAGCCGCAAGCAGCTCGAGAACCGCAACAACGCTATGCGACTCCTCAAGTCGCAGCTCTACGACCGCGCCATGAAGAAGCGTCTCGAAGCGCAGGCGAAGATTGAGGCTGGCAAGAAGAAGATAGAGTGGGGCAGCCAGATACGCAGCTACGTCTTCGACGACCGCCGCGTGAAGGACCACCGCACCAACTATCAGACCACCGACGTCGACGGCGTGATGGACGGCAAGATAGACGGGTTCATCAAGGCGTATCTCATGGAGTTCCCCGTGAGCGAGGAGGAGTAGAAGAATAAACAATCAAAAAAATCAAATAACTATGAGCCAGAAAAGTAATGTGCGCCGCGCGAAGTATGCGGCAGAACAAGAGAAGAAAGCAAAGAAAGTAGTGAAAGGCATCATCTGGACGCTCGTCGGACTTACGGTAGCGTACATGATTTGGACCTTTACACAGTCTTAATAAGAAACAAGATATGAGTGGATTAGAAATAGAACGTAAGTTCCTTATACGTAAAGGCAGCGACTACAAGTCGGCTGCCTTTTCTCATAGCCGTATCAAGCAGGGATACATGCCCTGCCAGACGGCTACCGTGCGTGTCCGCACCCGCGACGACCGTTCCTGGCTCACCATCAAGAGTCACAGCGACCGTGCCGGACTCTCGCGCTACGAGTTCGAGAAGGAGATAACGAACGACGAGGCGGAGCACCTCTTCGAACTCTGCCGCGGCGGAGTGATAGACAAGTGCCGCTGGCTCGTGAAGTCGCCCGACGGGCGCCACACGTTCGAGGTCGACGAGTTCTTCGGCGACAACGCCGGACTCGTAGTTGCCGAGGTGGAGCTTGGCTCCGAGGACGAGCCGTTCGCAAAGCCCGACTTCATAGACAAGGAGGTGACGGGCGACCGCCGCTACTACAACTCGCAGCTGCTCGTACACCCGTATAAGGATTGGTAGTCGGTTGCTGGCAATCACAGCAGATTCGTTGCTTGCGTTAGTTTAACGGATTGTTAGGCTGCGCAAATCTCCCACAGAATCCACAGAATTCACAGAACCTTCTGCTTGGGAAGAACCTCCCACAGATTTCACAGATCTCACAGAAGTAAGAGTGTCTTTCAGGGGGTGCACTTGTCTCAAGTGCACCAACGTAGCAAGAGGTATATCAACATTGCTCGGTTGGTGCACTTGAGACAAGTGCACCCCCTAAAGTTAGCATCCGTGAGTGAAATCTGTGGGAGTATATCTCAGCTGAAAGTTCTGTGTGTTCCGTGAAATCTGTGGGAATATTCCTTGGCAGAAATGAAATCCGTGGGATTGCCAAGGCATATCATAACTCTCAATTCTCAATTTTCAATTCTCAACTAAGAGAGAACCCAAGTTACTTCAGTCGTTCAAGATACTTCACCAATCCCCAGCGCACAGAGCGCAGGCCGAACTGCTCGGTGTGTATATCCTCTGGCTTTATCCACATGCACTCCGCAGCGTCGTCGTTGGCGGCGAGCACCGATTCGTCCTCGATGTCGCACTCGTAGAACATGTCGAGCGTAGGCAGTTCGATGCCGCTGTAGCGATAAACGTTAGGCAGCGAGAAGAGATAATGAGCAGCAGTCACCTTCAGTGCCGTCTCCTCCATCACCTCGCGCACAACACCCTCCTCCGACGTCTCACCAATCTCGGTGAAACCGCCAGGTAGGTCGAGCGTACCCTTCGCAGGTTCCTGCTTGCGCAGCGTGACGAGAATCTCGCCCTTGCTGTTGCGTATGATAGCCACGTTGGCTGCACTCGGATTCATGAAATACTCGAAACCGCAGTTCTCGCATTTCCTACTTCTCGCACCGTTCTCTACAAAATGATGACTGCCGCAGCGCGGGCAGTACTCGAACTTCTCTAATGGATGCATTTCTATACTATTAATTAATGATTACAAAAGCGTTGTTTTGCACTGCAATATTACAAAAAAAGTGTTACCTTTGCAAATAAATACTCTAAAAACCAATCTTTGTAACAGAAATGAAATACTTCACATACCCTATGCGCGGCTCTATGGTCGTGCTCAAGACCATAATACTCACCGTGTTCTGCCTCGTTCTCGCCGCTCCGGCGCTCGCTCAGCGCGCCTTCGACGTGCAGCTATGGCAGAAGAAAGCCCCCAACAACAACAGTTTGGGCGACACCGCATACGTGAAAGTGTACCTTCCCGAGGAGAAGCACGCCACGGGTCGCGCCGTAGTGATATGCCCCGGTGGAGGCTACGAGCATCTGGCTATGGGACACGAAGGCACCGACTGGGCGCCGTTCTTCAACGATCAGGGCATTGCCGCCATCGTGCTACACTACCGCATGCCAGCCGGCAACCCTAAGGTGCCCGTGAGCGACGCTGAGGAAGCCCTACGCCTTGTGCGCCGCAACGCACAGGCATGGCATATCGACACCGACAACGTAGGTATCATGGGATTCTCTGCCGGCGGACACCTCGCTTCTGCCGTCGCCACACTCTCTAAGGACGACGCCAAGCCCAACTTCCAGATACTTTTCTATCCCGTCATAACGATGCTCGACGGCTACTGCCATCAAGGATCGCGCAAGAACCTGCTCGGCGAGCACGCACGCAAGAAAGACGAGCAGAAATACTGCACCGACATGCAGGTGACACGCGTCACGCCGCGCGCCTTCATCGCCCTCTCCGACGACGACCACGTGGTGCAGCCCATGAACGGCGTCAACTACTACGCCGAACTCTACCGCCACGACGTGCCTGCTTCGCTCCACGTATACCCCAGCGGCGGACATGGCTACGGCTTGCGCACCAACTTCCGCTATCACATCGAGATGCTGCTCGACCTGAAGGCGTGGCTGCAGAGCTTCTAAAACGCATAAGACTGAACTGGACTACACTAATCGTAACGACTAAAACGACTAAATAACTAAAAACACATTATGAAAAAATTATTTACTTTCATCGCCTTACTGTTCTCTACTCTCACAGTAATGGCGGCTGACCCAGTGGTGGTCGGCGAAGACAATTTCCATCAGGACGACGCCTCATTCGCATGGGACTTCAACATCGACTTTATGACGCAGAAGTTCGAAGCCACCGTCGACCTCTCAACCTGCAAGAACGAAGGCGAGAACGTATTCTCACTCGGCTGGAACATCGACAACTGGTATAGTGGCAAGAACCCGAGCGGCTATATCCACTGCTATTACACCGCCGCTACGAAGCAGCTCGTCTGCAAATACATCTCTGTTGTGAACGACGACTTCGGCATCTGGCAGTACGCTCAGACGCTCGACGACGTTGAAGGCGACGTGACGGTAGACCTCTCTTATCAGTACGGTCTGCGCATCAACGGCAAGCAGGTGTACGACGCCGGACAGCTCAAGAACGTAATCATAGAGAAGGCGCTCCGCTTCGGTAGCAAGGAGGGCACATCGCGCTCTAACGCCACCTACAAGCAGGCTCGCGTGGTAGACGCTCCGTTCGAGGCAGCAGACGCCGTGAACTATAACACCTACGCCATGTACTCCTACAAGAACCAGGTGTCACACTTCAGCAACACAACCGTCGGCTTCAAGCCGTCGAGTCTCACCACATACGACATCATCCTGAAGAACGTAACGCTCAACGGACAGGTGCTCGGCAACGTAACAATAAAGGACGTTGAGGCTGAACTCATGGAGGGTAGCGGCAACAACGCAAAGAGCTATTTCAACACCACACTCAAGAACGGTAAGGCTGTGCTCTCTAATGCCGGCGCACTGGCTAAGGAACTCGGACTCAGTGACGGCGCAGAGCTCGCCGTTGACACCATAGGCGGATATGTATTCAACGGAAACGTGTCGGGCACATACAAGTTCCTGCTCGGCGAGGACGAAGTGGCTTGCTATGTAGGCTACGACGGATTCTCGGAGAAGGAAATCAACGACAACCTCTTCGTTTCATTCAGCAACATGGACGGCGACTACGCCGACAAGACACTCGTCTTCTCCGACTTTGGCGACGGCTACGCTACACTCGTGCTGAAGCAGATGCGCATGGCTTCAATGGGTGACACCAACATGGGCGACCTCACAATCTGTGAAGTGCTTTATACCAAGAACGGCGCCGACTTCGTGTTCGACTCAACCGACCTTACTGCTACTCTCGTCGGCTCTCCGAGCATGGCGCTCCAGGAGTGGACAAAGGTGAGCCTGAAGGGTACTGTCTCTGGCGACAAGGCATATCTGCAAATCGACGGCGAGGCATACACAATGCCTATCAAGGTAGTGTTCGGCAAGCCACTCGCAGAGGCAAAGGTATACACCGACAAGATGACCATCGTGAACGGTAGCAACACCGAAGAAAGAGAAAATGCTACAATCTCTGTACGCGACGACGGCGACGGCAAGTATCTGTTCACAATCACCGACGTCGCCGGCGAGGACGCCCTCAGCTTCTACGCCGAAGGCACTACCGACGAGAACGGCATGGTCACATACACAGCCAACGAGGCAACATGCCCTATGACAACGAGCGGATGGGAAGGCTATTACTTCTATATCAGCTTCTCTGACGCCTACAGCATGGGCGACAAGCTCTATGCAGACATGTACGTAGACATGGGCGGCTACGGCGCAAGCTACCCCGACTACGCCTACTACATCACGTTCGGCGACAAGAACTTCACTGGCATCAACAGCGTTGAGGCTACAACCAACGCCAAGACCGCACAGTTCTTCAACGTGAACGGCATGCGCCTCTCTGCTCCGCAGAAGGGTCTGAACATCGTTCGCGCTGCCGACGGCAAGACATACAAGCAGATTGTAAAGTAACAAGTCAGTTGTAAACTAACCGGATAGGAGGCTGCGGCGTTTCGTCGCAGCCTCTTTTTCTTTATATGCTGCGTCTGCACTCGCCCAATACCCGCGGCAAAAGCAGAAAGTTGTTACGCAACGCCTACTAATTCGCTCCTTTCTGCTCGTTTTACGAAAATAATGCGTAAGTTTGCATGTCAAAACAAGCAAACAAGAAAAACAACGATGAATATAATGACTAAAAAGATTGCTGCATTCACCTTCGCAGCACTTACAGCGCTCGGCTTCGCTTCGTGCAACGAGCGCAAGTTCCACGTAGAAGGCGCCATCGAGAACGCTGCCGACTCCGTGCTCTACTTCGAGAATATGGGTCTGAACGGTGTTCAGACAGTCGACTCTGTGAAGCTCTCTGCCGACGGCGCGTTCGCCTTCGACGGCAAGGCTGTCACAGCCCCCGAGTTCTACCGACTGCGCATCGCCGGACAAATCATAAACGTAGCCATCGACTCTACGGAGACCGTAACCGTTAAGGCTAAGTATCCAGCTATGGCTTCCGACTACGAGGTGAGCGGATCAGAAGATTGCTCACGCATCAAGGAGCTTGCCCTTATGCAGATGCAGCTTCAGCAGAACGTCAACAGCATCGCTCGCAACCCGCAGCTCGGCGCCGACGCCGTGGCAGACAGCGTGCAGAAGGTGGTTGAGGCTTACAAGACCGACGTGAAGACCCGCTACATCTTCAAGGCACCGATGAAGGCTTCGTCATACTTCGCCCTCTTCCAGACGCTCTACGCCGGCGGTCAGCCCATGCTTATCTTCAATCCGCGCACATCCGAGCAGGACGTTCGCGTCTTTGCCGCTGTGGCTACCAGCTGGGATGCGTTCTATCCCAACGCCGAGCGCGGTGCCAACCTCCACAACATCGCCATCGAAGGCATGAAGGAGGTGCGCATGCTGCGCAGCAAGGCTGAGGCTACGCTCGACGCCTCGAAACTCAACACAACCGGCGTGCTCGACTTTGCGCTCACCGACAACCGCGGCGCACAGCGCAGCCTCTCGTCGCTGAAGGGCAAGGTGGTGATGCTCGACTTCCACGTCTTCGCCACCGGCGAGTCGATGAAGCGTATCATGATGCTCCGCGAACTCTACAACAAGTATCACGCTCAGGGCTTCGAGATCTATCAGGTGAGCCTCGACGAGGACGAACACTTCTGGAAGACGCAGACCGCAGCCCTGCCTTGGGTGTGCACACGCATGGACGAAGACTCGCAGCAGGTCCTCCGACTCTACAACGTGCAGCAGGTGCCAACGTTCTTCCTGCTCGACCGCAACTGCAACGTTGTGAAGCGCGACGCACAGATAAAGGATCTCGACGCAGAAATAAAGGCGCTGCTGTAATAGATTGTAACCAGAAACGCACGAACGGCGCTTCTTTTGCTCAAATTGAAAGCATTTTTAATAAAAGTGCTTTCAATTTGAAAGTTTGTGCTAATTATTACGAAAATGCTACTCCAATTTATTTGTATTTGCGCAAATAGTTGTAATTTTGCAGGCGTAATAATAATAGGAGCTGTTTCAGGGCTCCGCTTTAAGGTAAAAGGATAAGCAAAATGACAAAGTCGGTAAGATTCACA
>OQVR01001149.1_pt1 | contig 11578 bp, 7 predicted proteins | sample 1691521 | NCBI WGS metagenome assembly OQVR01 (sample SAMN03418256, study PRJEB22391) | human gut metagenome | biome: human-gut; feature: organic feature; material: feces | host: Homo sapiens | place: Tanzania | collected 2013-01
TGAGTCGAAAAAAAGCCGTATCTTTGCATCGTAATTCAGAAGGAGATGCATCAACAAGAGTTACAAGAACTAAATAAAATAACAATTTTAAAGCGAAAGGAAAAAGTATGATCCAGATAGTATTGAAACAGAACAAGGACAAGAACAAGGACAAGAAGGGTGCTGAAGGCGAATATATTTTTGCCAAATCATCTATCACCCATCACGATTTCCAAGAAGAAACCGGATAAGTTATTGATAGACAAGAAGCAACATGAGTGACAGATACTAAAAAAGGGGCATTTATCCCTCACGCATCCCTCACGATTTTGGTTTTATCCCTCACGATTTTACTGATGCAATAAACTAAATAGGCTTCATCTGCACTTGAAATAGGCTTCATCTGCCTTTGAAGTAAGCCTCAGTTGCCATTGAAGTAAGCCTCAGTTCAAACTGGTTTAAGGCTTAAACAAAGTTTACGTGTAGCTCTATTAAAGTTTACTTGAGCCTCATTCCAAATTCAAATGAAGCCCAGTTCGATTTCTTTCTGATGATTCAATGAATCGGAAGAAGCTCCTAGGGTGGAAACATTGCGCCAGGGTACCACATTGCATAAGATTATCATGCAGTTTGAAGGATGGAACCTGAAACGAATGGAAGAGATTAATTGAAAACAAGAAAGGCTCGCAAGAAACAAAAACTTCTTGCGAGCCTTTTTAGTATCTTATGCCTTAATCTCTTTATTTCAAGACATAAGCCGAATGAATATGTTCACACGCTTTACTCTACTGCAGTTGCACCCTGACCGGCAACCAATGGCCAACCTGGGTTCTGGTAAACTACAGATGTAGTAAGATCGGTCTGGTCACCCGCTGCAGTCTGACGGAATACGCTCTGTGCGATAGGAGACAGATAGTGAGCAGGTGTAAAGTGATAACCATCAAATACCTGGTTGTTAATCTTAGAAATCTGGTATGGACGGATATAGTCGCCACTAATGGTCTTATCACTCATATTACCCTTACCTCCTTCAACATCTACGATAGCGAGGTTGGTTGTACCATCGAGCCATTTGCCCTCGTAAACAGTACCCCAGTACTTCATACCTTCAATCTGATAACCGTTTACCTGGTCGCAAGCACGCCAGCGGATCAAGTCCTCCCAGCGGGAAGCCTCACCGATGAACTCATCACGACGCTCACGACGGATGTTGTAAGTAGTAGCATCAACCAACTTACCATGAGAGTAAGCACCGAAGTCCCACTTAGCCTCCTCCTGCATGTTGGTAGCTGCGATAGTCTTGTTGTAATCAGGATCTACCTTGGCACGGATGCGGAGAGCACGCCAGTACTTATCAGCTGTAGCGTCGATAGTATGGTTCTTCAACCAGGAAGCCTCCATGTAGTTGAGGAGAGCCTCTGTGCCACGGAATACGATGCTACCACTCTCGCCGTAGTCGTGATTGAGTCCCTGCTGGGAATCATAGTTCTTACCCTTCTTTACTGCGAAACCTGTCACCATACGAGTCTCGTTGTTGCCCTTTACTGTCCATGAGAGGTCGGTTGGAACAGCACCCTCACTGGTGTAGTTCTCGATAGATCCATCCATCTTGGTGAAGAGCTGGATGCGAGAATCGCGATTCTGCAAGGTAGCCTTCACACCCTGGTTTTCCCAAGTTGGGTCGTAGCCTGAGCCGGCAGCGTAGATAGGCAAACCATTGCGCATGAGGAATGAGTTGACGAGGCCACGTGTCCAACCTGTACCACCGCCGTTGCGCTGCAACTGCATCTGCACGTTGTGGGTAACGTTAGCCTTTGCCTTATCAAAAGCACGATACATTAAAACCTCGCTATAGCCGCTCATATCCTTGTCACAGAACATGGTGAAGTAAGGATTGAGACTTTTCAAACTTGCATCCTGTCCCTCTGGAGCATCCGTATTCTCTACAAGGTTGCCAACGAGCTTATCACCCAATTCCTTAGAAGACTTCATAGCCTCATCGAGGAAGTGATTGATGGAAGAATCGATGTCAAATCCCTGGATATCCTCAGCCTTGCCTGGCCATCCTGGACCACCTGGCACAAACGCAGTACCCTTGTGATACTTCTCCCATGTAGCCTCGAAGAGGGCTGCACGTGAACGGAGCAGAAGGGCTGCATCGCGAGAGATGCGGTTCTTGCCACCAGGAGCTGATTCCTGCAGAAGACCGAGTGCCTTGTCAAGGTCGTCGAGAATCTGCTGAGCTACCTTATAACGTGGCTGGCGCTTTGAAGCCTCAACAAGAGTTTCCTTGTCATCAGGAAGCGCAGTGAGCACGATAGGGAAATCACCCAAAGACTGCAACTTGTCCAAATAAAGGTAAGCACGGAGGAAGTATGCCTCACCAATATAGTGGCGTACATGAGCCTCAGCACCACTAATCTGCTTAGCCTCGAACTTTGGCAACACCTGATCCAGGAAATAGTTCACCGAGCGAATGTTACCGAAATCCCAAGCACCACCACTCTGACCTACTTTCCAGTTTCCAGGAACCCAACGGCTAGAATAACCGGTTCCCGCCTGGTTATCGGTATCGTTATCGTAAGCAAAGGTACTCATACCATAGCTACCAGGGCCAATACTTGTCAATACACCATAGAGATTCACGGTGTAGGCAGCCAGGTCGTCTGCGCTAGTAAAGAAAGACGCAGGTGTCACGTTGCTCTCAGGCTCCTTGTCAAGATAGTCATCGCAACTTGTCAGACCGAGCGTCGCGCCCAATAAGAGCATTGAAATATATTTAATTTTCATAAATTGTTTCCTTTCTATAATCTAAATGATAAGTTAGAATGTTACACTAAGACCAAATGAGAATGTCTTTGACAATGGATATGTCTTACCAATCTCATGACCATAACCTGCTCCGATCAGCTCTGGATCACCAGCCTCTGTGAAGTTAGTGATAGTAAAGAGGTTCTCACCAGATACGAAGAAGCGAAGATTCTCAATATAAGCCTTGCTTGTGATAGACTTTGGCAAGGTGTAACCGATGGTGAGGTTCTTCAAACGGCCATAAGCAGCATTCTGCAAATAGCGGGTCTGAGTCTGGATGTTGCGGCCACCACCCCAGTCTGCACGTGGGTAGTATGCACCCTTGTTGTCCTCACGCCAGTAATCCTCATGGAACTTGAAGCCGGTAGCCTGCCACTTACCCTGACCGATAGCACCCCAGAATACGGCACCACCTGCAGCGTAATCACGCTTGAGGGTTCCCTGGAAGAACACCTTGATATCAAAGCCCTTCCAAGCTGCATCGAGGTTCAAACCGAAGTTATAGCGAGGAGTAGAGTTACCGATGATGCGGCGGTCGCCAGATTTGTCGGCTGTACCCTCACCACCATTGATCTTGCCGTCGCCATCGAGGTCTTTATACATGATGTCACCAGCAGTCCAGCCACTTCCGAGTGCGCTCTGGTCAACCTTTGCGAGGTGCTTGTCCATCTCATCCTGGCTCTGTGCGATACCGATTGTGGTATAACCCCAGATGTCTCCGAGCTTAGCACCAGCATAGTATGAACCGAGCTTCTTAGATGGGTTAGGATACTTGTCGATGACCACCTGGTTATCACTCAATACGAGAGATGCACCATAGCTTACCTCACCGATTACGTCACGCCAGCCAATCTGGAGATCCCATCCCTTAGATGTCATATCAAGGTTGTTCACCTTTGGAGGATTGGCACCGAGGATAACAGGCAACTCAGGAGCAGGACCTACCATGTCGAATGTCTTGCGCTGATAGTAGCCGAACGATCCAGTGAGGCGGTTATTGAAAGCACCCCAGTCGAGACCGATTTCCCATGTACGGCTCTTCTCCCATGTAAGAGTAGAAGATACGAGACCTGGCTGTGAAGCCTTATTTGGCTTAGCGCCATTGATCAACCAGTTGCTACCCTGAGAAGAGAAGCCGATGGTTGGATAGAAAGGATACCAGTTATCAGTATTCTGGTTACCCAACTGACCCCAAGAAGCACGGAGCTTCAATGTGTTTACGTAATCAGTCAATGGCTCCCAGAACTTCTCACGGGCAATGTTCCAACCAGCAGAGAATGATGGGAAGAAGTTCCAGCGGTTCTCGCGGAGGAAACGTGATGATCCATCATAACGGAGGTTAGCCTCGAAGAGGTAACGGCCTGCGAAGTCGTAGTTGATACGGCCGAAGAAGCCGGCTGTTGTCCATGAGTTATAAGCACCACCTACACTTGGCTTGGTGGTTGTTGTATCAAGAGTAGGAAGACCAGACATGATACCGTTCTGCTGTGCATTCATATTGCGCTGGCGGAACCACTCACTTTGGAAACCACCCATCACCTTCATATTATGCTCGCCAAATGAACGGCTGTACTCTGCAAAGAGGTTAGGGTTGAAATAGTTTGACTTGAATGAATACTCATACACGCTTGATGTTGCGTTGGTATCTACATAAGGATTGTTGTCGCAGTCGTAAGCGTATGTGGTCTGCCAGTCACGGTGGTTGAACTGTGTAACAATACGATAGTTCAACTCAGCATTCAGAGTCAGACCCTTTACAGGAGTTGCAACAAATGAAAGCTGCTGTGCGAGACGGTCTGCCTGATTCTTGGCACGACCACCATTCTGAAGACGTCCGATATAAGACTCTGGCAACCAGTTGCCATTAGGATCGGTAGTTGGCAGAATAGGCCAGTAACGGCACATGTTATGGAAGAACACATCTGTACCATTGATCAAATCACCAGGAGAATCGAAGTCCTGACGTGAGAAACGGGTATTATAGGTCATACGCAACCAGTTGGTTATCTGTGCGTTGATCTTACCAGTCATGGTATAGCGCTGCATGCTATCATCACCATGACGGAGGAGACCACCACGGTTGAGATAGTTGCCTGATACATAGTACTGCAAACGATCATCACCACCATTGATACTCAAGGTATGCTCCTGAGAGAAGCTGGTACCAAACTGCTCCTTGAGCCAGTCAGTATTACCAAGAGGCAAGAGTGGCGTATTATCCCAAACCTCCCAACGGTTGTTGCTGTTCTTGAACATCTTCTGCATGGTAGGATCGCTCTGAGCCTTCTTGATCTGCTCGAGCTTCTCATCTGTAAACCAGACACCGGCACCGCTACCAACAGATGCATCGTTCATGTACTTAGCCCATGTGTAAGAGTCCATCATCTCCGGCATGTTGAGTGGAGAATCGAAACGGAATGAGTTGTTGTAGTTAATAGAAGTCTTACCCTTCTTACCACTCTTGGTAGTAATAAGGATTACACCACCGGCAGCACGTGAACCGTAGATGGAAGAAGCAGAAGCATCCTTCAATACAGAAATGTTCTCGATGTCCTGTGGGTTGAGTGCGTTCATATCGCCCTCCATGCCGTCGATGAGCACGAGTGGAGATACAGAAGAACCAGCACCGATAGTACCTGTACCACGGATGTTAAAAGACTTGGTTGAATTAAGAGTACCACCGCTCTCTGGTGTAGAGAAGTTCATACCGGCTACTGCACCCTGAAGAGCATCAACAACAGAGTTGACTGGGCGAGCACCGAGGGTCTTGGAATCAACGGTAGAAACGGCACCAGTGAGGTTTACCTTCTTCTGAGTACCGAAACCGACAACAACGACCTCGCTAAGAGTCTTGCTGTCTTCCTGCATAGTTATATTCATGGCACCACCTTTCCATACCTTCTCCACTGGCTCGAAACCAATGTAGCTGATACAGATTGTTGCACCATGCTGCACGTCTGAAAGCATAAACTTACCATCAATGTCTGTGATGGTTCCACCCTGCTTTCCCTTAACTGTAACTGTAGCACCAATTACTGGCTCACCTGTAGGGTCAATAATGGTACCAGTGCATTGTCCGTTCTTGGACTGATTAGTTTCCTGGATACGAGTCACCCCCCCATATGCGTGAGTAGGAGTCATACCAAGAGCCATAATCATAGTACTTACTGTGAATAGTTGTCTAATCATAAGATATAGTTTAAAAAATGTTATTTGGTCCAATAATTAATTCAGCCGATATGATTCGACTTATTTATTTAAGTTAGCCAATGCTATTAATTTCATTTATTTAAATTTGATGGTGCAAAGATATAATATTTTTTAATACGAACCGATTTTTAATGAAATTAAATTCATTATTTTAAGTCTTTTTAAGCAAAAAAGACCCAAAACAATCTAAAAAAGGCTCACAAGAGAGAATCTTGCGAGCCTTTTTTGTATTCAAGTTATAAATAATGTAAAATCTACACTTCTTGCTTATTTATACGGCATGATACCTAATTATTTATGCGTCATGATATCGAGCACCATATCATCGGTGGTCTTCATCGCATCAGCACCGATAGAGGTAAGGTTATGGATGCACTTATCCACATCATCATCTACGATGCCCTCGGCAGAAGTCACACACTTACCCTCCATGGAAAGGAGTGCCGAAAGAAGGGCTGTGCTCACACCAGAAGAGATCTTCAGGGCGCAGCTTGGCTTGGCACCGTCGCAGATCATACCGGTAAGGTTTGCCACCATATTCTTGACTGAGTTGCAGATACGGGTAAAATCACCACCCATCAGATAGGTGATACCGCAACTGCTACCCGTGCTGGCTACCACGCAACCGCAGAGAGCAGAAAGCTTACCCAGGCTCTGCTTGATATAGATGGCCGTTAAGTGACTGAGCATCAAGGCACGGATCAGCTCTTCCTCGGTATTCTCGTTTTCCAAGGCATAAACCACCACCGGATTGGTGGCACAGATACCCTGGTTACCACTTCCACTGTTACTCATCACCGGAATCATGGCTCCACCCATTCGGGCATCGCAGGCAGAAGCGGTGCGGGAAAGGATATGAGAGAAGATGTTGTTGCCGAAGATACCACGGCTCAAAGGACGATCCATCGTCTTACCCAGACAGTGGCCATAGTTGCCCTTGATAGATTCCTCGGCAGCCTTCATATTATATTCCTTGGTCTTGAGGATGAAGCGAATCTCATCGAGCGGAGCGGTGGTTGCGAATTCGTAAACCAAGCGGAGATTCAACTGGATATCGTCATCCTCCACATCAGCCGCAGCTCCACCACGCTTGTCGAAAACCACCTCACCATTGCGCTCAACATACACAAAGTTGGTATGAGAACCGGCAATGATAGCTGTAGCTCTGCCGTTGCCGGCATAGCAGATTACCTCGATATAGAGTTTATCTACATCGCCCTGCTTCAGCTTGATGTTGATGTCTGCATTCTGGATATACTGCTTGCCCAGCTCCAGGGTATCAGGAGTAAGATCCTTGAGAACCTCGAGTTCATACTCAGGCTTTCCGATGAGGGCACCGAGCGAAACTGCGATAGGCAGACCGATCATACCGGTTCCAGGAATACCCACACCCATCGCATTCTTGAGCATATTAGGACTCAAGCGTACCTCGATGCGCTCCGGACGCTTACCCAGAGTAGTAGCAGCCTTAGCTGTACAGAGAGCCACAGCCATCGGTTCGGTACAGCCGATGGCAGGCACAACTTCCTTGTTGACGAGCGCGATGATGCGCTCCCGCTTATTTTTCTCTAACATAATAAGATAGGTATTAATCCTCCAACTGGAACAAAGGATCGTCTGGAGTCAACATGGTTGGCTTCTGGTCGAATTCCTTCAGAAGCTGCTCAGAAGCATACTTCTTGTTTACTACCAGGCGGAACATGTACTCGTTGAACCAATCGTTGGTCATGATGAAGCAACCGGCAAAACCATTGTCGGCACCCCAACTGTTCTCCACCTTCCATTTTACAGGCTTGCCATTGGCATCGAGATCTACAGCTGTCAGCGTCATGGCATGAGTAGAGCCGCTATCGAAAGTAGCGATACGGTCAGCCTTGTTCATTGGGAATGAGGTATTGAAGAGGCTTCCATAGTCGAAGTTGTCGAGTGCCAGATAGCCGCGCTTTCTATCAAGCTGCTTGCCCACATCATAGCTTGAATACATCTTATGACCGTCCTTCAGAGAGGCGATGGCGAGCTGGGCAATCTCCTCCATAGGCAGGTTCAGATACTTCCAGTTATGACCATCGTAAGTATGGCGGTCGTACTCTACCTCGTAGGTCTTGTGGTAAGGGCGGCGTGGGTCGTTCATCACCATGATGAATGTTCCCTCCAACGGATGGCCCACTACCTCGTCGTAGAACGACTTAGGAGTGAAGCGGCGTGGTTCGCCCACAGCCTTGCCGTCCTTGTTGCGGAACTGATAGGTGAACTCCTTAACGGGTTCGCCCAATGTGATGGAAAGCATGCGATAGATGGTCGAGAGCATCTCGGTTTTGCGCTCGGCAATGGCCTGCTGCTTCTTGCCGGCAGCTGCCATACGATACAGTTCGAGGCCATACTCGCGCAGCTTTGAAGATAGCAGCGAACGCAACTTCGATGTATTCTCGGCTGTATATGTCTCGGGCTGTGCCGACATTGGGACGAGTCCGTACTTCGGAGCGAGGTCGGCTACGCCGCAGAATGTGCCGCCGTCGTTAAGCGGATTCTTGAAGAAAAACTGTACACGCTGATCGTCGATAGGCTTCTTAGCATTGTCTATCACGCCCTGAAGCATAAGGTTGGCCTTCTCGAGTTGGTCGAAGAAGAAGAGGTAAACGTGCGAGAAGTCTACCACTACCGAGTCGCCATGGTTGCGTGCAAAATCTGAGCGCAACACGTTGAAGCTTGAGAACATCCAACAGCGTCCCGAGCTCTTCTGGTTATGGATAGACTGCTTGGCAGTCTCCACGCTGAAGTGGTCGTTGGTGTAGCGGTTGTTGCCAAAGTTCTTTGCCAAGTCGTCAATCTTGTTGGATGCAAGAGCATTGAAGAGAGCCTTGTCGGCAGTAGTTGTTGCCTTTTGTGTCTTCTCAATATTCTGCAACATCTCGGCAGAGATGCCTCCCTGCTTGTTTTGTGCGCCGGCTGTTGTGGCAAGCGCCAGGCATAAGCCTAAAGCCAATGTCTTTGTATTCATCTTTTTAAATTAGTTTGTTTTACTTGTTTTCAACCTACAAAAATAGGTATTAATCCCGATAAAGCCAAATCTTTTACTTGATTTTTAGAAAGATAGAACTATAATGTACTTTATTGTACTAAGAATTGAAATAAATTGTTTAATTTTGCAAATTATTATTAGTATTCACTAACATTTATTTCTTAAATACACAACAATGAAGACCAACAAACTCACCATTTTGGTAGTTTTGCTTGTTGCCGTTCTTTTCTCGGCAAAGGCTAAGGCACAAACCAATGCACAAGTTTTGTACGATTTCGGCTCAGACCGCAAGTTTGTCACCCTCACACTTGAGATGTTCAAGCAAGACAAGTGGGGTAGCACCTATTTCTTTGTAGACCACGACTTCAACTACGACAAGGTAACTGGAGCCGAGCATAACATTGCCCAGGGCGGTACTTATACCGAGATTTCGCGCGCCCTCAACTTCTGGAAGAACTCAAACATGAAGAACTGGAGCCTTCATGCCGAGTATAATGGCGGTATTTACGCATCTTATCCTATCAACAACGCATGGCTCTTTGGTGTGGAATACTTCATGCACGACAAGTCGTTCAAGAATGTTCTGACACTTGAGGCTCTGTACAAAACAATCCGTAAGACCGACCAGAATGTGCCAATGCAGTTTACTGCTGTGTGGACCTGCAACGACATCTTCGGTGTAAAGGGCCTGAAGTTTAACGGCTTTGCCGATTTCTGGTGGGAGACTCACGCCGTTGACTATCGTGAGGACGGATCATTCGACACTAAGCACACAGTATTCATTACCGAGCCACAGCTGCGGTACAACGTAGGCCAGCACTTTGGTTGCGAGAATCTAAGTCTTGGAGGCGAGGTAGAACTGTCTAACAACTTCGGCTCGACAGGCGGATTCAAGTGCCGTCCGTGTCTTGGCGTTAAGTGGGACTTCTAAAAGGTAAAAGGGTAAAAAGGTAAAAAGTTTGATTCTATAGTCTTTAGAGGCTTAGTTATATAGACTTATAAAGTCTTAAAACTCAAAAAGACTTGGAAGACTTAAAACTCAATAACAATGCTTTCAAAACTTTTCGGCTTCGATCCGTCGAAGCACAGTATCAAGACCGAGGTAATGGCGGGCATCACCACATTCCTCACCATGGCATACATCCTTGCGGTCAACCCAAGCATCTTTGCCAACCTCGCATCCAAGGGAATGGACACCAACGCCGTGTTCACGTCTACGGCTCTTGCAGCCATCGTGGGTACATTAATTATGGCTATATATGCCAAGAAACCCTTCGGACTGGCTCCTGGTATGGGTCTTAACGCCTTCTTCGTGTTCACCGTGTGCCTCACTATGGGCTACTCATGGCAGTTTGCACTTACAGCCATCCTCATAGAGGGATTCCTCTTTGTGCTTATGACGCTCACACGCATACGCACACTCATCGTCGACGCCATACCGGCTGCGCTCAAGAGAGCCATCGGAGCCGGCATCGGACTCTTCATTGCCTTTATCGGACTGAAGAATGCGGGCATCATTGTAGAAAACTCGGCTACGTTTGTAAGCATCGGTCACCTTACATCGGGTACCGCCTTGCTTGGTGTTATAGGCATCATCTTCACCTCTGTGCTCGTTATCAAGAATGTGCCTGGCTCGCTGCTTATCGGCATCCTCGGCACAGCTCTTATCGGCATACCTATGGGTATCACCCATTTCACGGGCATACTTGACACTCCGCCGTCAATAGAGCCTATCTTATGCCAGTTCGAGTTTCACAACATTTTTACCATCGACATGGTTATCGTGGTGTTCACCTTCCTCTTCATCGACATGTTTGACACGATGGGCACGCTCGTGGGCGTCTGCACCAAGGCTGGCATGATGCGTAAGGACGGATCAATCCCCGGACTCAACAAGGCGTTCATGGCTGATGCCATCGCCACGGTGGCAGGTTCGTGCCTCGGCGCCAGCACCACCACCACGTACGTGGAGAGCGCTTCGGGAGTGGCACAGGGAGGACGCACCGGCGTAACGGCTTTCGCCACAGCCTGCTGCTTCGCCATAGCCCTCTTCTTCGCCCCCGTATTCCTTTCCATCCCCTCGGCAGCCACATCGCCCGTGCTCGTGATTGTAGGTCTGTTCATGCTGTCTCCGATTAAGGACATCGACCTTGACGACTACGCCGAGTCAATCCCTGCGTTCATCACCATCGTGATGATGCCCCTCACATACAGCATCTCCGACGGCATCCTCTGCGGCGTCATCGCCTACGTTGTCATCAACATAATCTGCGGAAACTGGAAGAAGCTGAACCTTACCCTATACATCCTCGCCTTCCTCTTCGTGATGAAGTATATATTTATATAGGTATAGGCTTAAGAGAATAAAAACATCAAAGGGTGTGCATTCTGTTTTCTTTATAGGAATAACAAGGAATGCACACCCCTTTTGCTGTGCTTGATGCAAATAATTGATAATAAGTAACTTATCTATTCTATAATTCGGTAAAATGCATAAAATCGCTGTTTAAACTACGGTAAAATGCATAAGGTTTGCACCTGTTGATCGGTATTAGCTAT
>OQVR01001150.1_pt1 | contig 11570 bp, 14 predicted proteins | sample 1691521 | NCBI WGS metagenome assembly OQVR01 (sample SAMN03418256, study PRJEB22391) | human gut metagenome | biome: human-gut; feature: organic feature; material: feces | host: Homo sapiens | place: Tanzania | collected 2013-01
TCGGAAAAATGCGATTTGAGCAAGAAAAAACGGATGGCTCCGCAGAACCATCCGCTAAAACTGGTATCATCAGTCTTTCCGATACTTATGAGTATGCTGGAAAGCTTTTTTGACATCCGCAAAGATAGCAGAAAGCTGCCGCTTTCCAGATGAAGCGCCAGAACCAGAAACTTTGTGGCAAAAAATTGCAGAAGAGATAAAAACATGCCGACCCCTCCCCAAAGCATCATAAACGGTTTACTGCAATTTATGAAGGAGGGCTTGCCCTTTTTCCTGACTCTGGGCGGGCATGATGTCAAAAGCGGGCTCCGGGGAAAACAGCTCCGCTTCGTTGTCCACAAAATACTGATAGGCATCCTTGTCTGCAATCAGGTAGACAGGATTCTGCAAAATAGACTTGATGGAGAACCGGGTGAACGAACGCCCGGTTTTTGTTTTGATGCCCTGCCGCAGCAGCACGGTCTCGGTCATGGTCAGGGAATCGTACTGCTCGTAGAGGTCGAAAATTTTGTAGATGATCTCTGCCTCATCCGGCAGCAGCTTCAGCTTGCAAGCCTTTTTGGTCTTGCCGTCCACCGTGATGCTCTTGACGCTCTCGGAAGCGTAGCCCGTGGGGGTCGTGCCGCCCAGCCAGCGCCCGGTCTTTGCCAATTCGTGCATGTTGTCCCGGATGCGCTCCGCGATGGTCTCACGTTCCAGCTGACTGAACACGGATGCGATGTACATCATCGCGCGGCCCATGGAGCTGGACGTGTCAAAACTTTCACGGATGGACACAAAGTCGATGCCCAGCCGTCCCAGTTCTTCAATCAGGCTGGAAAAGTCGCTGATGTTGCGGCTGATGCGGTCCAGACGGTAGACCACAATGGCCTTGAATTTCCGGTCCTTGGCCGCAGTCATCATCTTTTTGAAATCCGGGCGGTTCAGGTTGCCGCCGGAAAAGCCCTCGTCCTCAAAGACAACGGCATGTTCCGCAGCGGCATCTCCGTAGTGGGTGCGGATATATTCGCGGCAGAGGTCGATCTGATTTCCGATACTTTCGCCCTTGCCGGTGTAGCGGGATTTGCGGGAATAGATGGCAATGGTGTCGGCAGTTTTGGCCATGAGATACTCCTTTCCTGTTGTCCGGTGGCCGTAGATGCGGCTATTGTAGCATGGCAGGCCATCTTTGTAAAGAAAAATAACGATAGTCATACATATTTCATCATACTACGAACGGAGGTGTCAAGGATGTGACAAGGCAGAACAAGCGAGGAAATCAGAATGTTTGACTATTTCTATGGGCAGTCGGGCGAGATGTTCTCGTATTTCCGGGTGCCCAAAATTTTATTCCGGGACATAAAATTCAAGGACCTGTCCACTGATGCCAAAACGCTGTACGGCATCCTGTTGGACCGCATGGGGCTGTCGGTGAAAAACGGATGGCTGGATGAGCAGGGAAGGGTGTATATCATTTTTCCTGTGCAGGAAGTGATGGATGCACTGGGCTGCGCAGACAACAAGGCAACCAAACTGTTCCGGGAATTGGAAAAGTTTGGACTGATTGAGCGCAAACGGCGCGGGCTGGGAAAACCCAATCTGATTTACGTCAAAAACTTTGCAGACCCGCGTTTCCGGAATCGTGAAAAGAACGGTTCCGGTGCCGCGGATTCAACGCAGCAAGAAACGGCAAAATCACGAGGAAATAAGACTGAGTGGAATAAAACCGAGGGGAGTGAACCTGATCCTTTCTCTTCCGACGCGGAGGACGAACTGGATGAGCGCACACGGCTGGAAGCGTATTTTATGCAGTCGTTGGAGGTGGACTTGCTGCTCCGGGTCTGCCCGGATGAGGAAGACACCATCAATCAAATCGTGAATCTTCTGGTGGATACCTGCTCTTCGAAACGCAGAATGCTGCGGGTGGCAGGGGATGACAAGCCCGCGGAGGTTGTGCGCAGCCGATTCATGAAGCTGAATGCAGACCATATCCGCTTTGTGCTGAAGTGTCTTGCGGAAAGTACCGCACCGGTACGGAATATGAAGCAGTATTTGCTGGCTGCACTCTACAATGCACCCACGACCATGCAGCTTTATTACCAGAACCAAACCAATCATGATTTATGGAACAGGGGGTGATGAAAATGTCGAAAAAAGCAACCACGATTGCCATCGTCAATCAGAAAGGCGGAACCGGCAAAACCACGACCTGCGAAAATCTGGGCGTAGGGCTTGCACGGGAAGGCAAAAAGGTGTTGCTGGTGGATGCCGACCCGCAGGGGTCGCTTACCATCAGCATGGGCTGGCAGCAGCCCGATGAGCTGTCTGTTACGCTTTCTACTCTGATGGCAAAAGCCATGAACGACCAGTGCATTCCGCCCGGTGAAGGTATCCTGCACCATGCGGAAGGCATTGACCTGATTCCGGCCAACATCGAACTGGCAGGGTTGGAAGTGGCCCTTGTCAACAGTATGAGCAGGGAAAAGATGCTCAAACAGGTGTTGGACAGCGCCCGGCGGGAGTACGATTATATCCTGCTGGATTGTACGCCTTCTCTAGGAATGCTGACAGTCAATGCACTGGCCGCAGCGGATACCACTCTGATTCCGGTGCAGGCGCAGTACCTTTCAGCAAAGGGACTGGAGCAGCTGCTGCAGACCATTCAGAAAGTGCGCCGACAAATCAACCCGAAGCTGAAAATCGAGGGTATCCTGATGACCATGACGGACAGTCGTACCAATTACGGCAGGGAAATCGATGCTCTGATTCGGCAGGTATACGGCAGCAAAATCCGGGTGTTTGAGCAGCCTGTTCCGCACTCTGTCCGTGCAGCGGAAATCAGCGCAGAGGGCAGGAGCATCTTTGCCCACGCCCCCAAAGGCAAGGTGGCAACGGCCTACCAATCTTTGACGAGGGAGGTGCTGGCCGATGCCGAAAAGCAACGCAAACTTGGCGCTGAAAGGTCTCGATGAGATGTTTTCCACCGAAGAATCCCGGCAGGAGCAAAAGCGGGAGCAGGTGCAGCAGATTCCCATCGAGGAGCTGTTTCCCTTCAAGGAGCATCCGTTCAAGGTGCTGGACGATGAGGCTATGCAGCGCACGGTGGAAAGCGTGGCACAGTACGGCGTACTGGCCCCGCTGATTGCGAGACCCCGCCCGGAAGGCGGGTATGAGATCATCTCCGGCCACCGCCGTCAGCACGCCGCCGAGCTTGCCGGGCTGGACACGCTGCCTGTTATCGTCCGGGAAATGACGGACGATGCCGCCGTGATCTTGATGGTGGATTCCAACCTTCAGCGCGAAAACATCCTGCCTAGTGAGCGGGCTTTTGCGTACAAAATGAAGCTGGAAGCAATAAAAAAGCAAGGTGCTAGGTCGGATTTAACTTCTGGACAATTTGTCCAGAAGTCTAAACTGTCGATTGAGCAGGTTGCAGAAGGTACCGGTGAGGGATATAAAACGGTACAGCGATTCATCCGTTTGACAAATCTCATCCCCGAACTGCTCGACCTTGTAGATGAAAAGAAAATCTCCTTCAATCCCGCTGTGGAACTGTCCTATCTGGACGAGGCTCAACAGCGGGATTTTTTGCAGGCCATGGACGAGACCCAAAACGCACCGTCCCTGTCGCAGGCGCAGCGAATGAAAAAGCTGGCGCAGGAAGGAAAGCTCACCTATGAGGCCGCCTTTGCCATTATGGGGGAAGCCAAAAAGGATGAACTGGACAAGGTGGTCATCAAAAACGATACCCTGAAAAAGTATTTTCCCCGCAGCTACACGCCCCGGCAGATGGAAGATGTCATCATCAAACTGCTGGAACAGTGGCAGCGCAGACAACAGCGTCAGAACAAACGCTGAAAAATCGGAACCGAAAGACCCATGAGGTCTTTTCTTTTTTGCAAAATTTTGGAGGACAACGACTATGAATACCACGATTGATTTCAAGACCGCAAAGACCATTGAGATCATGAGCCGCAAAATCGACGGCATGGAGCGTGCCGTTTCCGGCTTCTTCAACAAGATGAGCGACATTGCGGAGCGCAAGTACGGTGACCCGCAGGTTTATCTGGCGGCAGTCGGCCCGGCGAGAGACCTGAGCGCCATTCTGCTGGAGGAAGCGCCCGGCATTCTGCCCTGCTTTGACGAGACGGATGACACCTTCGGCATTTCCAAGGAGCTGCCCGTGGCGGGCTGCTACAACCCCAAGCAGGTGCTGGAGCTGTCGGGCAAGCGCTACCTGACCGGCCCGGTCGTCTTCGTCCGCTTCAGCATGGAAGGCGAGTATGTCTCCCTGACGATGGGCGACCTGCACTGCATTCAGGAGTATCTGGAGCAGCACAGCACGGCGCTTATGGCCGACGGCAAGAACCTGAACTGCATCTGCCTGGACTAAGGAGGCCGCAATGATGAGCTTTTTTGTGGGCTTTGCTTTCTTTGAACTGGGCGTTTTCTGCGGCTTTTTTGCCGCTTCCCTGATGCAGGCGGCACGAACCGGAGAAATTGTGATTACGGTAAAGGAGGATACGGATGGAACAGGAAAAGAATACCCTTTCGGTGCTGCAAATCGCACCGGGGCAGCATCCGAAGCCGATTGAGATTGACAATGACCTGAAAGCGTTGCAGCAGGCGGTCGGCGGCTCGATTGGTGCAAGCTATCCCTTTGAAGACCCGGTGGCCATCGTTTACAACGATGACGGCAAGCTCATGGGGCTGCCGCTGAACCGCGCTCTGCGGGATGAAAGCGGCGAGGCCTATGATGTGGTTGCCGGAACATTTCTGGTGGTGGGTCTGGGCGAGGAGGATTTTGCATCCCTCTCCCCGGAGCTGACGCAGAAATACGAGGAGCTCTTTCATCAGCCGGAAACTTTTATGCGCCTTGGCCGTCAAATGCTGGTGCTGCCCGTTCCGGACGAAAATGTGAGGCCGGAAACAGCGAAAGCAAAGCCCCCGGCGGCGCACGAACGATGAGGAGATATTCCTGCAGAGGGGGTGGTATAAATGCAGGAAGAAATTGAACACAAGACAGTCAACTTTGCCATTTCAACCACAAAGCTGACGGCCAGGACTTTCCTGAAAGGTGCGCAGTTTCTGCTGCGGCAGTATGACAAGAATGCTTCGCAGGGAAAACAGAGCATGAAACGCCTGATTCGGCAGAACCGGGGTGTGACCAATGTGGAAATCGAGAAAACCGGCATCAAAGGCTTTGCGAAATATGCCAAGCGCTACCACATTGACTATGCGGTTCAAAAGGATATTTCCTGCACGCCGCCCCGCTATATGGTCTATTTCAAGGCACAGGACACGGATGCGTTGAGCGCGGCATTCAAAGAATATTCGGCTTCGGTTTTGAACAAAACCAAGCGGCCTTCTGTGCTGGCAAAACTGCAGGAACTGGTGCAGGCGGTGGCGGCGATTCCCGATAAAGTCCGCAACAAAGATCAGGAGCTTGGCCTATGAAAAAGAATTTTTCCAAGCTGCTGGCTCTGTATCTGCCCTACCTTCTGCTGGGACTTGCGGCAACGAATTTTGGTGAGGCATGGCGGCTGGCTGAAGGCAAAGAGATGGGAGATAAGATTCTGTCTCTGATGAGCACGATTCCGGCCGCCTTTGCAAATCCGCTGCCGAGCCTTCATCCGCTGGACATTCTGGTGGGTATCTGCTGCGGTGCCGGGCTTCGGCTTGCAGTTTACCTGAAAAGCAAGAATGCGAAGAAATACCGGCATGGCATGGAGTACGGTTCAGCCCGGTGGGGCAATGCCAAGGACATTGAGCCGTTTCAGGCTCCGAAGTTCGAGGACAACATCATTCTGACCAAAACTGAACGCCTGATGATGAGCAACCGTCCACCCGACCCCAAGAATGCGCGGAACAAAAACGTGCTGGTAGTCGGCGGTTCCGGCAGTGGTAAGACGAGATTTTTTATTAAGCCGAACCTGCTACAGTGTGATTCCAAGGCCTTTCCGGTTTCATTCGTGGTTACGGACCCGAAAGGAAGTCTCATTTACGAGTGCGGACATGCCCTTGCAAAGAAGGGGTACCTCATTAAGACGATGAACACCATCAATTTCCACAAGTCAATGCATTATAATCCTTTCGCTTATATCCACGAAGAAAAGGATATTTTGAAACTGGTTACAACCCTGATGGCCAATACAAAAGGGGAGGGGACCGGAGGCGACCCGTTCTGGGAAAAAAGCGAAAAATTGCTCTATACTGCGTTGATTGCGTATCTGCACTATGAGGCACCGGCGGAAGAACAAAACTTTGCAACGCTGCTGCAGCTGCTCAATGCCATGGAAGTCCGAGAGGACGATGAAGAGTATCAGAATCCCGTGGATTTGCTGTTTGAAGAGCTCAGTAAGCGGAAACCGAACTCCTTTGCCGTGCGGCAATACCGTCTTTTCCAGCTAGCTGCCGGCAAAACGATGAAATCTATCCTTATTTCCTGCGGTGCCCGCCTTGCGCCCTTTGATATTCAGGAAATTCGGGATGCCACGATGTACGATGAACTGGAGCTGGACAAGCTGGGAGACCGGAAAACGGCGCTGTTTTTGATTATGAGCGATACGGACAGCACCTTCAATTTTCTGATTTCGATGATCTACACCCAACTGTTCAACCTGCTCTGCGACAAGGCTGATGACCAATATGGCGGTAAACTGCCGGTTCATGTGCGCTGTCTGATTGACGAGTGCGCCAACATCGGGCAGATTCCGCAGTTGGAAAAGCTAGTGGCTACCATCCGCAGCCGTGAGATTTCAGCCTGCCTTGTCTTGCAGACCCGCAGTCAGCTGAAAGCTATCTACAAAGATAATGCGGATACGATTGTGGGCAACATGGACTCGCAAATCTTTCTGGGCGGCAACGAGCCGACTACCCTGAAAGAACTTTCTGAAGCGCTTGGCAAAGAGACCATCGACAGCTTCAACACGTCTGATACCCGCGGCAACTCGCCGTCTTATGGCACATCGTTTCAGAAGCTTGGCCACGAACTCATGAGCCGCGATGAGCTTGCTGTGCTGGATGGCGGAAAGTGTATCCTGCAGCTGCGCGGTGTGCGCCCCTTTTTGAGTGACAAGTACGATTTGACCCAGCATCCGAACTATAAACTGACCGCCGACTACGACCCCAAGAACACGTTTGATATTGAAAAATATCTTCACCCGAAAATAAAAATCCACCCCAGCGATGCGTTTGTTGCGGTGGATGCTGATTCTCTTTCGTCTACCTGATCTGGTAGGCGGTTATTTTTATCATCGGTCTAATAAGTACACCAGAAAATCACCTTTGCTGCGGCTATGCGGCATAAAATGATAGGATTTCAGGTGTGTACAAATGACCCGAAACGCTTTATAATAAAGGAGAAAAGACTATGGAATTCTTTAACTCTGCTGTGGAAGTTCTGCAGACTCTGGTGGTGGCTCTGGGTGCCGGTCTCGGCGTTTGGGGCGCGGTAAATCTGTTGGAAGGTTATGGCTCGGATAACCCCGGTGCCAAGAGCCAGGGCATGAAGCAGCTCATGGCCGGCGGCGGTGTCGCGCTGGTCGGCATCACCCTCATTCCCCTGCTGAGCGGCCTGTTCGGTTAAGAACAGCGGGCGGCGGCTGCCGCCCGCTACATATTATAATAATAGGGAAGGCCATAGTGATCATCTCACATACAGAAGGTGAAATAGATGAGCGAGATTTTATTGTATCATGGCGGTAAAGAAAAAGTTGTCTATCCCGAAATTCGTATCACGCGGTATACAAAAGACTTCTCTTGGGGATTCTATTGCACGAACAACTATCATCAAGCCTACCGCTGGGCAGACCGCCGTTCCGCAGATGGCATCGTGAACATTTACCGTTATGCAGAAAATCCCGAGCTTAAAATCCTACGCTTCCCGGAAATGTCGGATGAATGGCTGGACTTTATTGCAAACTGCCGTGCAGGAGAAATGCACCCGTATGATATTGTAGAGGGGCCAATGGCCGATGATACGATTTGGGATTATGTCAACGGCTTTACTTCCGGCCAAATCAGCCGTGAAGCATTTTGGGCGTTGGCAAAGTTTAAGCACCCGACACACCAGATCAGCTTTCATACAGCCAACGCCCTGCGCTGTTTAACATTTGAAAGGAGTGAACGCATCCATGACGGAAAAGCAGAAGAATGATATTTTTTATGTATGTAGCCTGATCGAATACATTGCCCGCCAGACAAAGAATCATCGGCAGGATGTGATTCGCTGCTTTTCCAAAAAGGACATTGAGCATCAACTCTACGCCGCCGAGGTAAACCACTGCCTGTCCTTTGAACAAGTTTCGGAGGAGCTGATCGAACAATTCAATATCTCGGACGGTAATTTTGATACTGTCGCAGAGTGCCGCTACGAAGTTCCTTCCGCAACTTCGATTGGGATGCTGTATCAGGGACTGGTGTTGTCCACCATGAAGAACGGTGATGCAGCACAGGCGATTATTGATGTCTTCTCTTCGTTTATTACGGATGAAATTTCCGACTTCAATTCCAATGTCTATTATACCAACCCTGATTATCTGCGCTGCTCCTATCTAGAGGGTAAGATGCTTGCTTAACCGAATTGTTTCCCTACGCCGATTGCCGAAAAGCAGTCGGCTTTTTTGTTTTCATAGCACGATTTTTTGTCACAACAGCCCACTGCGGTTTGCAGTCTTTTGAATGTTGTCTGCCAAAATCGTGTTTTTGTTTTATTCACCCATCAAGGAAAGGAAATGCTTTTTATGCAGCTTTTGACGCACATTATTTTTGTCCTCAATCTGCTCAAGACCCTCATCAACCATTTCTTTTAAGGTGGTGGCTCTGAGTGGAAACTGTTCTCAAAGCGATTTCGGATTGGATCAAATCTTTGCTGACAGCGGCAATCATGTCCAATCTCAGCGGCCTGTTTGACGATGTCAACACGCAGGTGGGCAGCATCGCGCAGCAGGTCGGCACAAAGCCATCAGCCTTTGAGCCGCGAGTGTTCGCAATGATTGAAGCGCTGTCCAGAAATGTGGTGCTGCCCATTGCAGGTATTATCTTGACCTTCATTGCCTGTTACGAATTGATTCAGATGATCACCGAACACAACAATATGGCGCAGTTTGAACCGGCACTGCTGATGAAGTGGATCTTCAAAACGGCGGTTTCGGTCTGGCTCATCAGCAACACATTCGAGATCATTATGGCAGTGTTCGATGTGACGCAGCAGGTCGTGGCAAATTCCAGCGGCATCATCTCCGGCAACACCCGTGTCAACGAGGTGGGGCTTTCAATGCTGGAAGCCAGCATGATGCAGATGGAAGTCGGCCCGCTGTTCGGGCTGTTCCTGCAGTCCTTCTTCATTGGAATCTCCATGCGGATTCTCAGCATCATCATTTTTGTGCTGGTATATGGGCGCATGATCGAGATTTATATGATGGTCAGTCTGGCACCGGTGCCTATGGCAACCTGGGGCAACCATGAGCAGAGCCACATCGGGCAGAACTATCTGAAATCCCTGTTTGCGCTGGGTTTTCAGGGCTTTCTGATCTTGATCTGTGTGGCCATCTACGCGGTATTGATCCAGAATGTTGCCATTTCCGGCGATGCAATCAACTCGATTTGGAGCATTGTGGGCTACACCGTTCTGCTCTGTTTCACCCTGTTCAAGACAAGCTCGGTAGCCAAAAGCATTCTGGGCGCACATTAAAAAGGAGGCGTTATGGCAGCTTATATTTCCGTGCCGCGTGATCTGGCAAACGTCAAAACGAAGGTGGCGTTCAATCTGACCAAGCGGCAGCTCATCTGTTTCGGTGCAGCGGCTCTCGTGGGAGTGCCGCTGTTTTTTGTTCTCCGGGATGTCGGCGGCAACACCGCGGCGACGCTTGGCATGATGGTCGTCATGCTTCCGGCATTTTTTCTGGGCATGTACCAGAAAAACGGTCAGCCCGCCGAAAAACTGCTGCGGTATTATGTGCAGGCAAAGTTCCTGCGGCCGAAGGTACGCCCGTACAAAACCTGCAACTACTATTCGATTCTGACAAAGGAGGTGACGTTCCGTGATGAATCTTCGGAAAAAGACCGGTAAAAACAGCGCAAAGCCGTCCCGGCAGAAAAGTGCAGTTCCCCGTACGGCACAGCAGTCCATCCCGATGCAGCGAATGTTCGAGGACGGAACCTGCCGCGTGAAAAACGGCTATTATACGCGGACGGTGGAATTTCAGGACATCAATTATCAGCTGGCCCTGCCGGAGGACCGCACGGCGATTTATGAGGAATGGTGCTCGTTCCTCAACTTTTTCGACAGCTCCATCCACTTTGAGCTGTCTTTTGTGAATACGGCGACGGACAGTACCGAGTTCGAGAAAAGCATCCGCATCCCGTTCCAGAAAGACGGCTTTGACGATGTGCGCGCCGAATATTCCCAGATGCTCCGGCAGCAGCTGTCCAAGGGCAACAATGGCCTGACCAAGCGCAAATACCTGACCTTTGGTGTGTCCGGCGAGAGCATGCAGCAGGTCAAAGCACGTCTGGACCACATCCAGAATGACCTGCTCAATAACTTTCATCGTCTGGGCGTGCAGGCAAAGCCTCTGGACGGCAGGGAGCGGCTGAAGCTCATGCATGGCATTTTCAATCTGGATGGTGAATCGAAATTCTATTTTGACTGGAAGAAGCTGGCTGCCGGTGGGCTGACGGTGAAGGATGCCATTGCGCCGACAGCATTCGCCTTTCAGAACAGCCGCACCTTTCAGATGGGCGGCATTTTCGGGTCGGTAAGCTATCTGTCCATTACGGCATCCGACTTGAGCGACCAGTTGCTGAAGGACTTTCTGGATATGGATTCCAGCCAGATTGTCACGATGCATGTGCAATCTGTGGACCAGAACAAGGCCATCAAAAATGTCAAACGCACGATCACGGAGCTGGACCGCAGTACCATTGAGGAACAGAAAAAGGCCATCCGTGCCGGTTACGACATGGAAATTCTGCCGTCCGACTTAAAAACCTACGGCAGGGATGCCAAAGCTCTGCTGAAGGAACTGCAGAGCCAGAACGAGCGAATGTTTCTCGTGACCATTCTGGTGCTGAACACGGGGCGCACGGAGCAGGAGCTGGAAACCAATGTGTTTCAGGCTTCCAGTATTGCGCAGAAACACAACTGCAACCTGTGCCGCCTTGATTTTCAGCAGGAGCAGGGGCTGATGTCCTCGCTTCCGCTGGCAGATTGTCAGGTGGAGATTCAGCGCGGACTGACCACCAGCAGCACAGCCATTTTTGTGCCCTTTACTACCCAGGAACTTTACCAGTCCGGGCGGGAATCGCTGTACTATGGACTGAACGCCCTCTCCAACAACCTTATCATGGTGGACCGTAAGCGGCTCAAGAACCCCAATGGCCTGATTCTGGGTACGCCCGGTTCCGGCAAATCCTTCTCCGCAAAGCGTGAAATTACCAATGCTTTTCTCGTGACCGATGATGATATCATTGTCTGCGACCCGGAGGCAGAGGTGCGACACGAAGTCGCGTAATGTATTGCGTGTAAACGCTACTCTATCCATTTGGAGTAACCCTACTGTGACCTGCACTGGTCAAAAGCCAGCGTT
>OQVR01001151.1_pt1 | contig 11537 bp, 8 predicted proteins | sample 1691521 | NCBI WGS metagenome assembly OQVR01 (sample SAMN03418256, study PRJEB22391) | human gut metagenome | biome: human-gut; feature: organic feature; material: feces | host: Homo sapiens | place: Tanzania | collected 2013-01
GATAGATCATCTCCTTGGCCGGGGCTGTTGATTGTATACCGTGTCCGACGGTTAGTCGGCCAACTTGGCAGAGATAAACTCGCGGTTGAGGCGAGCGATGTTGGCGATAGACTCGTTCTTGGGGCATACAGCCTCGCAAGCACGGGTGTTGGTACAGTTACCAAAGCCCAACTCGTCCATCTTGGCAATCATAGCCTTGGCGCGCTTGGCTGCCTCGGGACGGCCCTGGGGCAGAAGAGCCAGCTTCCGCCGTCCGTTGCCATCAGGATGCCGGTTGGTGCACGCCGGTATCGCTCTGTTGACGGCTGTTGCTGCCTGCCGCATGGCAGGCGTCGTCAGAGCCTACATGTTTCTCGCCTGATAGATCATCTCCTTGGCGCGGTTTATCTCCTGCAGTTTGCGTGTGGCGGCTTCCTTGACATCCTCGCCCAGCGTAGCCACGCGGTCGGGATGATTCAGTCTGACCATCTTCCTGTATGCAGCCCTCACCTCTTCGTTGGTGGCGCTTGGCGAGATGCCGAGCACGCGGTAGGCGTCGTCCAGCGAGTCGCCGCCGAGCGACAGCATCTGGTTGACCATCTGTTCGGTGACGCCCAGGTTGATGGCCACCTGCTTTACGGCTTCTATCTCTGCCGGATGCACGGTACCGTCGGCCTTGGCGATGACGATGAGGAAGTCTATGAGCTGCAGTCTGTGCTCTACGGGCATAAATCCTGCTATCTCATCACACACCTTGCGTATCTCCTGCTGCCATTCGGCCTCACCTCTGTTTTTGCGGTATTCGAAGAGTTTCAGCAGGATGTTGTTGCCCTCTTCCACACTCGTTTCGCCGAACGTATTGCGCAGGAATTTCCTCACCGTTTCCATCTCCGAGTGCATGATTTTGCCGTCGGCCTGTATTACGTGCGACGCCAGCACCATCAGCGAGAAGAGAAACCTGCTACGGCTGTCTTCCGCGCTCGTGCTTGCCGTCTCTGTGCTGCTTTGTGTGGCTGTCGGCTTGCTGTCGCCACTCCATATACTGTCGATAACCGAACCGATGACAAAACCGGCGATGGCTCCCAGCACACTCTGTGTCTGGGCAAATCCGCTAAAGAGTCCTATCCACTTGATAAATCCCATAGTTGTTCTTATTTTGCCTGCAAATATATCGGTTTCTCATGTCATAGCCAAACAAATCACCCGAAATCGTCCTTTCCCCGTGCTGTTGGGCCCCGTTTCGGCGTCCGTTTTCCCCTGTTTTGTCGCCGGTTGCAGTCTCGCCGACGCCCCCAGGCTCCGTATTCATTGCCCCGCCGATGGCGCTTCTCTGGATATAGATAAACCCCAAACGGGCTAATGACCGTTTGGGGTTTATGATACATCGTATGCTTTATGGGGAGTTCCTATTTCAGAATGTCCAGAAGCCCTTTCACGCCTTTTTTCATCATGCTGGAGCCCTTCTTCTTGTCTTTCTTTTTGCCTCCGTCTACTATCTTCTTGACGGCAGCGGTGCCTTCGTTGGAGCCTTTCATGTAGTCTTTGCCCATCTTTGCGCGTATGGGGTGCAGTGCTTTTGCGTCGACATAGCAGCGTGAGCCGGTGAAAGGTTCTATTGTAGGCAGACTGTTGTACATTCCGTTCTTTACGCGCGACGCCCAGATGCGGTCGCCGTTGCCGAATGTTGATACGAAGGTATAGTGGTTGCGTTCGCCTGCGGCTGAGCAGAAGTCTTCCAATTCGCCGGGAGACACAGCCTGATACCAGCCTGTGCGGTGTGCCATGGTGGCGCGTTCTGCGGTGGTGAGTGCGAACCCAATGGTGCATACTTCGTTGGGTGCGAGTGTCGTTGCTGTCTTGGGGTCAATCACTTCCAGGGCGTTGCAGAACGCCATAGGCTCCTTTGCCCATTCCTTTATCTGTGCGCGGTCGGTGTATTTCGGCAGTCTCGACTCGTATTCGCTGTAAGCCAGTTCGGAGTTCTGTTCCAAGTAGAGCAGTGTGCGGTGTATGTATGCCGCCAGTTCCTGCCGTGTCACGTTGCCGCTCTGTGGCAGTGAGGCGTCGTCGAGCCCGATGGCACTGGCTGACGCGTCCTTTCCAGACATCTCCTTCACGAGCAGTGTCATGATGGAGCGCAGCTGTTTGCGGGTGACGGGTTTGGTGTAGTCGTTGCCGAGCACGGCGTCGTCGATGAGGTTGTCGCACAGGGCGCGGTTCACGCCGTCCTGCGCCCACACGCTCATCTTGGCTTCCGACTTGCGTGGCAGTATGAACATCTGGTCGCTCGGCAGTTCCGTCTCCAGCAGGCATATATCTTCCACGCTCTTCATACTTTCGAGCGTTGAGACTTTGAAATCTTCGAAAGAGCCTTCCATACCCATCATTTTCTGGTCTCTGGGTGTGAGGTGTCTCATGTGATAGCTGTGTGAGATGCCGCAATAGATGCAGCTCTTCCAGTAGAGGTGCTCACCGGCTGCGTTTACGCCGATGTATGCCTGGTCGTTGGCTATGTTCTCGTTCATGTCGTGCCATTCCAGTACTTCGGCTCTCGGTCTGGCGCTGAAGGTGTGCGCTTTGTTTCGTTCGCACTTGCCGCAAACCTTGCATGAGTAGTACCATTTGAACGGTTGCTTGCATGTGTTGTACTGGCACACGCGGTCGGCAGCCTCTATCTTGGCTGTGAACACATGCTTGGTGCAGGTGAGAAGTTTGGTGGCTGCCACGCCAGCCTTCTGTGCCTCAAACACGTCGCCGCGGTATGTGCGTATGGTGTATGTTGGCTCGGTGGCATCGAGAGCCAGACAGTCGAGCACAGCCTTGCCTGCGTTCTCGGGGATGAACAATGTGCCCTTGGCGGTGTAGAGCTTTGTGCTCTGTTCCATATAATTGCGTCCCCATTTTGACAGCCGCTCGACGGTGGCCTCGTTGAGGTCTTTTACGTATTTCACGGCATCCACCTTGGGGCTAAGCCACACCTCTTTCAGATTGAATGTGGAGGAGAATGGGGCACCGAGTATATCTGCGAATTCTGAGATGTTGTAGTTTTCCGCCCCGTTGCTTACGTCGATTATCAACTTGGTCATCAGCAGGGTGTTGTGATTTTTGTATGCATGTCCGCTCGACGAGATGTATTTCTCATGCATGAATTCGTAGAGCTTGTCGATCTTGTCGACTACGAGCACATCCAGCGGGTGGCTGTGTGGATACACTTCGTCGGCCTCTTTGCGCGATATGTAGGGCAGTGTGGAGCGGTATTCCTTCTTCAGCACGTCGTAGTCGTAGAAATGGTGGTCTTTCTCCAGCGGTCCGCCCTTACCGCCAGGTATGGTGAATGTCACCTGCATAATGGGGAAGTAAGGTGCGCTTGTGAGCAGGCGTGCCGGTATTCCATTCACCGTGGCCTTGAAGTTTTCGGCCGACAGTACATAGTCGCCGTCTTTCATCACATAGTCGGTCTGGTAATCTCCGTTCGGGTCTATCATTATCTGAATCGTGGCTATGTAGGGGTATCCGGCCTTCAGTGTGGGGATGCCCTCCTTGTTCTCGCCAAACTCGCCATCCCATGAGATGTCGCGCATTGTGATGACACCGCTCTTGAACAGGTCGCCGTAGGCGGTATTCACCGCTTTTAGGGCGAGTTTTTCGGCTTTCTCCAAGTCCATTCCTGGAGTAGGGGCGTCAATCGTTATCTCCACCGACTTTATTTTCTTCTTGGCGGTGTCGGCCCACAGCGTAGCGGGCAGCAGAAGCAGAGCTACTGCGAATGCTAAAAACAGTTGTTTCATATTACTTAAATCCGCAACACTATTGTAAATTAAACATTTTAAGTAACTGAGCAACAAAAAGTTGCCCGTTTTTTGCTATATCGAAGAATTCACTTACCTTAGTGTTGCAATAATAAACAAGAGAATCCGACGATAGACATGGTAAAGATTATGCAAACGAGCGCAATAAAAGTTTACTTTCAAATTGCCGAGTGCAGCTTACTTATGCAAAAATACAAATTAAATCTGAGAAACTCACTCCCTTTTGGAAGAATATTTTCGGGTCGTGGAGCAATTTGACTCCACATTGTCTTCTGTAATCGACCCAACCCTCGGTCTAAGGTGTAGTGTAGACCGTTCCATTTCATGGCACGTTTTCTCGTCATGGCAGAACTTAAGTAAACTTAGCCCAGCTCATCTTGCTTAACGAAAATCTTCAGTTATCAGTACAGCGAAATCAACTGTTCTCTCATGAGTATCTACTTCTGTGATGGCTCATGTATTGAGGATTTATGATACAGCGTATTGAAGGGCTTAGTTGCGGACAAGAATATCAAAAAGGCAGAGACTCAAAATAATAACTTTTATCAGAGTCTCTGCCTTTTCTGTATCCTTGTCCGTTCATGAGAAGAAAAGGTTTCTCTTCGGGAACTTGTCTCTGTTTTCCTGTCTCAAACGTTCAAACAAGCGCATCGTATCGTTTGAGAAGCCATGTCCTTTCCATGTGCTTGTGTTGGTAATAAGAATCCAACACTCCCCGTCGGGATAGCGCAACACCAAGGCACTCGTGCCAGACAACGACCCAGTACGAATCCATGGTCTGCCCTTAGGACAGAAATTCCATCCGATAGAGAAATCATGGTCGGGCATTTCTCTTGTCATGAACTCAACGGACTTTTTGCTGAGAATGTCCTTTACGCCAGGCAGAAGGTCTATCGATGCCACAAGACGGCTCAGTTCCGCTGCCGAAGCACACCACGCTCCCGCTCCCTTCAGATTGGGAATATCGTTCTCTCCATAGCATTTCTCCACCATTCTTCCACTGTTGTTGTATTCATAGACAGGCTCCGACCCCTTGTGCATATAGTATTTCACCTCATTCCGGCGGCGGTCTTTCTCATAGCTTCCTGCAATATGGAAATCATAGCAGCCAGCCGGTTCAAACACGAACCTGCGCATATAATCCTCATACGACATGCGTGTCTTCTTCTCTATAATCATCGATAGCAGCGTATAGCCAACGTTACTGTAGCGCTTTGCCGTTCCTGGAGTAAAGCCAAGTCTGCGTTTCAGCAGAATCTTCATCAGAGTATTATTGTCCGGCGGAGTAGTAAGACGGTTCTGCATCATGATATAGCGTGTGGAGAACATAGGGTCGCCGGCGCCTGTTGTAAAGCCAGCCTTATGGCGCAAAAGCTGCTCCACGGTAATGTCAAGATACCTCTGGTCTTTTATCGCATTGGTGAAGGCAGTATCATTCAGTATACCCTTCGGTCCGAACACATGGTCGGAGAGCTTCAAAGTTCCCACCTCTGCGAGTCTCATCACTCCCACAGCAGTAAGGAGCTTCGACACAGAAGCGAGTCTCATTATATTAGACGGCTGCATCTCCTGCTTCTTCTCCATGTCAGCCCATCCGAAGCCTTTTACATAAAGCAGCGAGTCGTTTCTCGTCACAGCAATCTGTGCTCCGTTAATCTCCCATCGCAGCAGATAGCGTTTTATCTTGTTTTCCATGTCTTCGAGCTGCGGAGAGTCAGACATACTGTTGGTCAAAGTATCGTTAAGATGTATGCCGCTTGTCACATTCTCCTTCTCTGCCACCTGCTTCTCTTCAGCAGTCCTCGTGAATATAGCCACCACGGCAGCTATTATCAAGCATGGAATGAGAACAAGCATGAATATTCTTTTCTTTCTCAGTTTTCTTCTTGCCATTAATTCTTATGGTTATTTAAGTATTTTCAATTTAGCAAATTTCATCAGCAACTGCTTGGTGCCCACATTCTGGAACGCCACAGTAGCCTTGCAGTTCTCTCCCTGTCCTTCTACTTTCAGCACCGTTCCTATACCGAACCTGGAGTGTTCCACCATCGTACCCTCCTTGACGCCTGCCCCAATCGACGAGGAAGAGGTTGTGGTCCCGGTTGAGGCAGCCACTTTCTTCAGGCGTGTCAGTCCTTCCGTCTGTCGGTTTCTGCCGAATATCTCCTTGTAGTCTCCCTTCTTGAAGTGGTAAGTATCGTCAACATGTCCTGCTTCTCTCAGCTTAGGGTCAGCCCTGAACTGTGTGCCAACGGGGTTAGAGTTCTGATAACGGCTGCCGTATGAGTTGCTTCTTCCGTATGATGAAGAGGAGTCAGAATAGGCGTTATAGCCATTACGCCCCATGAAGCCAGTGTCTGAAGCCTGATCCTGCAGGTTGGTAACTTCAAGGAGCATAGGATTGATGTCGTTAAGGAACCGGCTTGGCGTGTCGAATTCCATCTTTCCATATCGGTAGCGGTTGCGGGCACATGTCAGACAACAGGTCTTCTCTGCCCTCGTTATTGCCACATAAAGCAGTCTACGCTCCTCTTCAAGTTCGCGCTTGGAGTTGCACGACATAGGACTCGGGAAGATGTTCTCCTCCATACCCACGATGAAGACATTCGGAAACTCCAGTCCCTTGGCACTGTGTATCGTCATGAGGTTCACCTTCGGAGCGTCAGCATCCTGTCCGCTCTCCAGGTCGGTGAGCAACGATACTTCCTGCAAGAAGTCAGTAAGAAGGATGTTCATTGACAGCTGTGCATCTTCACGTCTGTCTTCAACAAAGATCTGCATACCGTTAAGAAACTCCTCAAGGTTCTCCTGTCGTGCCACGTTCTCCGGTTCTTTGTCGGCATACAGGTCGGCAGCGATGCCTGATTTCTTTATAATGTCGTAGCCCAAGCTATAGGCGTCTTCCACTGGCATGCGTTCAATAAATCCACTGATGAGCTGGGTAAACGCCGATAGCTTGCCCACTACAGCCTTGCCAACGTTGAGTCCGTTTGCCTCAGGGTTGGATATTACCTCCCAAAGGCTTACTCCATGTAGGTTGGCTGTGTCGGTAATCTTCTTCAAGGTGGTCTGTCCTATTCCACGTGCCGGATAGTTTATTATTCGCTTCAGCGCCTCCTCGTCGTCGGGATTTGCCACGAGACGGAAGTATGCTATCACGTCCTTTATCTCTTTTCGCTGATAGAAGCTCAGTCCGCCGAATATCTTATATGGCATATTTGCCTTTCGGAGTGCCTCCTCAAAGGTTCGGCTCTGTGCGTTGGTACGGTAGAGGATGGCGAAATCGCTGTATTCCGCTCCTTCTTTGTCCATCATCCTCTTTATGTCCTTGCACACTATCATTGCCTCTTCCTTGTCGCTGTATGCCATCTTCAGCTTCAGTTTCTCGCCCTGACTGTTGCGGCTGTACACCGATTTCGGTATCTGTCTCTGGTTGTGTTGTATCAGACTGTTTGCCGCCTCCACGATATTCTGTGTGCTGCGGTAGTTCTGTTCGAGTTTGAAGATACGGCTGTCTTGAAATGTGGTCTGGAAACTGAGCATGTTGTCTATGTTTGCTCCACGGAAAGCATAGATACTTTGTGCATCGTCGCCTACGGCACACACTCTGTTGTTTACGCTTGCCAGCTGACAAACAATCTTCTGCTGCACGGCATTCGTGTCCTGATACTCGTCTACAAGGATATACTGGAAGTTTGAAGCATATTTCTTCAACACCTCGGGATGCTCGTTGAAGAGCACATAGGTATTTACGAGCAGGTCGTCGAAGTCCATGGCGTTTGCCCTGCGGCATCTGTCGCAGTAGGCGGCATAGAGCTTTGTCATGTCAAGCATGTGGGTTTCAACGTCTCTTTTCTGCAACGAGCTGTCGTAAGCATAGTCGTCAGGAAGCACGAGATGGTTCTTTGCCATACTGATTCTCGAAGCCACAACAGACGGCTTATACACCTTGTCGTTCAGATCCATATCCTTCACGATTGCCTTGATGAGACTTTTGGAGTCGGCATCATCATAGATGGTGAAGTTCGATGTATAGCCAATCTTCTCCGCCTCCACCCTCAGTATTCTTGAGAAGATACTGTGGAAGGTGCCCATATAGATATGGCGTGCCTCATTGCCGCCCACAATCTTGTTTATCCTCTCCTTCATCTCGTTGGCAGCCTTGTTGGTAAAGGTCAGTGCCAGTATGCTCCAGGGCTTCAGTCCCTGCATAAGCAGATATGCCACCTTATAGGTAAGCACGCGTGTCTTTCCCGAGCCGGCTCCTGCAATGACGAGCGACGCTCCGTCGCAATATTCCACGGCAGCCCTCTGACTATCGTTCAAGTCAGCAAGTATTCCGGCTATGTTCTTTTCTTCCATTCAGAGAATATGTAATGTTATTTCTTGTAGTTTCTGTATACTCCGCCTGCCGATGTCTCAGGGTTTATGTCTTCACCCTCCCGAGGGAATGACGGCATGAAGCGCATCTGTGTCTCTATCTGTCTGCGGCGCTTCAGCATGTAGCTTGTGGGGTTGGCGGAATCGAACTTCCGCGGGTTCGGCAGCGTTGCCGCAACAAGAGCGCACTGGCTCCGCGAGAGGTCTGCCGCCGTGGTCGAGAAGTTGTCTGCCGCCACGGCATCTATGCCATATATGCCGTCGCCCATCTCTATGGAGTTGAGGTACACTTCCATGATGCGCTGCTTGCTCCACATGAACTCTATGAGAACGGTGAAGTATGCCTCGAAACCTTTTCTTATCCATGAGCGTCCGGGCCATAGAAACACATTCTTGGCTGTCTGCTGACTGATGGTGCTGGCTCCGTGTTTCCTCTTGCCCTCCATATTGTGGATTGCCGCCTTCTCTATCGCCTGATAGTCGAAACCGTGGTGCAAGAGGAAGCGCTGGTCTTCGCTTGCCATCACGGCAACGGGCATGTGTGGTGATATTTCCTCCATCGACACCCAATGGTGATGCATCTTTATGCTCTTGCCTTCTGCCATCTGTTCGAAGCAGCGTATAAACATGAGCGGGGTGTAGTATACCGGCACGAAGCGCAACAGTACAACAACAAGAATGGTGGAGCCGAAAAAGGCTACCACCATCCATCGTATTACTTTCCCGATAATACCGAGTTTGTTCATATTCTGATATATACGGATATTATTGTTTATCTACCTATCTTGTCTCTGAAGCACCTGTTAGTTGAGTGTTCCATTGTTAGCCTCGTTCACCATCTCCTGGCTTGCATACATGTAGATTTCCACACGGCGGTTCTGTTGCATGCCTGCTGGTGTGTCGTTTGAAGCCACCGGCTCAGTGTCACCCTTGCCGACAACGTTCTTGAACTGGTTTAACGCTACGCCCTTGCCCTGCATATAGTCTACTACAGACTGTGCTCTCTGCTGTGAAAGAGCCTGGTTCTTCTGTGCGCTCTGCTCTGCTGTAGAGTTCTTGAAGCCCTGGTTGTCGGTGTGGCCGTATACGTCAACCGAACATGTAGAATATTTCTTCATCAAGTCTGCCAACTTGTTCAGATTCGCCTTGCTTGTGCTGTTCAGGTACGACTGACTTGACTGGAAGAGGATTCCCGAATCGAAGGTAATCTTTACAGCCTTCAGTCCGTTAGCGTCTGTCACTTCTTCCACCTTAGCCTTGTCAAGCTCTGCCTGAGCCTCTGCCTTCACTTTGTCCATGTGCTTGCCGATGAGGGCTCCTGCTCCAGTACCTACTGTAGCGCCAATAGCTGCACCCACCGCTGTGTTGCCGGCAATCTTACCAATAATAGCTCCGAGCACAGCACCACCGCCGGCTCCGATCAATGCTCCGTTACCTGTATTGTTTCCGCAGCTTACCACTGCCGCTGCACACAAACCTACTGTGGCAATCTTAATCTTGTTCATAGTCTTATTACTCTTTAATTTGTTCTTTTAAATTAAACAATCTAATATTTGGCACAAAATTACATATATTTTTCAACATGCCAAAATAGTAAGTTGTAATTATTCATAAATCATCACAGCCAACCCTAAACATACCTTTATTATATATAGTCCGTCGATGTTTACAACCGACATCTGTAACATTTCTTACAAGAAGGTCTGTTTTTTAACAATCATAAACTATATCCTAAGCTGTCGTAAGCCGTATTCTTAGCACTAAAAAGTCGTATTCTTAGCAACAAAAAGCCGTATTCTTAGCACTCAAAAGTCATACCCTTGCAAAGAGGGGAAAATGTATGAAAAAAGAAATTAGGTAACTTTCCCATAGAAAGTCGGTAACTTTCTCATAGAAATTACGTAACTTTCTCCAAGAGACTCGGTAACTTACTTTTTCCAACCGATTTATCTGACCAATCTGACAAGCAGAACCGACACCGAAAACAAGCCTTTATGATACTGAATCTCAATTCCTTTTATTACCTTAAAATAATAAAAAAACAATAAAACTGTAGCTACTGTATAAAAAATAGAGTACTTTTGCATCAAGTTTACATTTAATAATGCGAGCCGTACAAATAATACGGCAAACAGAATAGAAATTAAAAAAACGACGAAAATGAAAAAGATTATCATGGTGACAATGCTCATGATGGCAATGGTCACAACAGCATTCGCTCAGAAACAAGCTAAGATAGCTTTCGACAAGACTACATGGAACTTCGGTACCTTCCCTGAAAGCAAAGTGCAGACATGCACCTTCACATTCAAAAACGAAGGCGACGCACCGCTTATCATCAACCAGGCGGTGGCAAGCTGCGGATGCACTGTACCTACATATACCAAGAAACCTATCGCTCCAGGAGAGACTGGAACAATGAAGGTGACATACAACGGAAAAGGAAAATTTGAAGGTCACTTCAAGAAAAGCATTACCGTAAGAACTAACGGCACACCTGAAGTGGTTAGACTCTACGTCGAGGGAGACATGACCGTAAACGACTAACAACAAACACGTTACGTCATCACACTAAAGAAACAAATGAAATCAAGAAGCATCATAACAATCTTGCTCCTCATTGCTGCATCCACAGCCTTCGCACAAGCCACCCACAGAACAAGGCACAACAAGGCAAAGGACACGCTAATAGTGAAAAGCTACACCGACTCGCTTAGAAACTATAAGCAAATGCTGGACTCTACCAGCATCAACATACCGGATTCAGACAGAGACCCAAGAACTTTCTATATCTTTGCTCCTGCCACGTTCTATTACTCCGTGGCTAAAGACCTGCTGCAGACCAACGACGACAACCAAGCGAAGCAGCCATACGACTCAAGCAGGGATATGGACAGGATTATGATGAACATATATCTGAACCATCCCAACCTGGTGGCTAAAAGCGAGAGAAGCCTGAACAGAATAGGGGCTGTACACAAGGAAATGGACGCTCCGATAAAGAATAAGGTGCAACTCGTGACGAAGGCTGACGCCCTGCCTATCGAGGAGGACGATGAAGAGCACTTCAACCTGCCGATGGAGATTGTGGTGAAAAAACCGAACTTCTGGAAATACAGCGGCGACTACTATCTGCAGATGCTGCAGAACTACGTGTCGTCGAACTGGTATAAAGGTGGAGAAAGCAACTACTCTATGGTGGCAAGCGTTACGATGCAAGCCAACTACAACAACAAGCAGAAGGTGAAACTCGACAACAAGCTGGAGATGAAACTCGGATTCCAGACGTCAAGAGGCGACACGCTGCACAGCTTCAAGACTTCGGAAGACCTTATAAGATACACCGGAAAACTGGGACTACAGGCTTCA
>OQVR01001157.1_pt1 | contig 11511 bp, 10 predicted proteins | sample 1691521 | NCBI WGS metagenome assembly OQVR01 (sample SAMN03418256, study PRJEB22391) | human gut metagenome | biome: human-gut; feature: organic feature; material: feces | host: Homo sapiens | place: Tanzania | collected 2013-01
CTTTGCAGAACTTTTCAGAACCGAAGAAACCGACCATCGACAAAACCACGAACGCTGCTACCAAGCAGAAACCGGCTACCCCGGCGAAGAGAACCGAGGTTAAGGAGAATCTGACAGCCGTAGAGGATAACGCAAGCGACATTCAGATTAAAGGCTTGAAGAACGTGCTGAAAAAGCTGAAAGAGAAAGACCCGAGCAAGGAAGAAATGATTGCGAAACTCGCTATTCAGACCAACGGTTTCAAGGTTATCAGCAAGAAGGATTGTGAAGCACTGGTTGAGAAAATCAACGGAATGTTGGAGGGTTAAGATGAAAGCAATGATTTCACAGCCGATGGCGGGTAAGACACCGGAAGAAATTGTGGAAACCCGAAATCGAGCAATCGAATTTCTCGAAAAAAGTGGATATGAGGTTGTAAATACACTGTTCACCGATGTTTGGTACACCGAGTCATCTATGAAGGGCAGGGGTGTTGTAAACAAACCCCTTTGCTACCTCGCCAAATCGCTTGAAAATATGAGTCTATGCGATGTTGCCTATTTCTGCAAGGGATGGGAAAGGGCGAGAGGTTGCCGTATTGAACATGATGTCGCTAAAGCCTACGGATTAATCGTAATGTATGAGGAGGATTATCACAGATGGCAAAACAAGTAAATTGGGTGGGAAACCACCTTGAAATCACACCACCGAGCAGAACTAAAAAGGTTACAGGAACGAGATTCGCAACCATTCTCGGTTTGAATCCGTGGAGTACCCCATTCGAAATGTGGTGTGCAATCACCAAGACCTACGAGAAACCTTTCGAGGATACGATTTATACAGTTGCCGGTAAGACCATCGAACCGAAACAGGCTGATTACATGGAAACCCTCGGATTGGATATTGTAAGACCTGTAGATGTGTACGGAGACGATTATTTCCGCAAGACCTACGGTGATTTCTATCCCGAGAATCCGATTTTCGGCGGCATGTGGGACTACCTCGGAATTGATGAAAAAGGAAATGTAGACACTGTTTTCGAAATGAAAACAACCAAACGTGTAGAGGATTGGGAAGAAGATATTCCCGAGTACTACGCACTGCAAGCAGCACTCTACGCTTATCTCAAAGGTGTAGACACCGTTGTCATGGTGGCCTCTTTCTTGGACGACAAGGATTATCCTGTGGAAACAACAGACGGTGAGTTCGACACCAAGAATACGGAAAAGTTCACACCGAATGTTACGAACACCATCACCAAGGTTTTCGAGCTGTCAGTGAGATATCCGAACTTTGAAGAGGATTATATCAAGCCTGTAGAGAAGTGGTGGAACGACCACGTTGTGACAGGAATCTCGCCGGATTTTGACGAAAAGAAAGACAAAGAGATTTTGGACGCACTGCGAAAGAACGATATCAAAGCAGATTCTTCTGATATCGAATCTATCGTAAAAGAAGCCGGAGAGCTTAAAAAAGAGATTGATGAACTCTCCAAGGTGATTTCTCCAAAAGAGAAAAAGCTGAAAGCACTCAACGACAAAATCAAAAATTACGGGATCGAGAATTTCCGTGACGGTGACAAAAAGGTTGAAGTCAAAGGTGACAAGTACACATGGACAATCAGCCGTGGCGAAAAGGTGACTATCGCCAAAGACAAGTTAGAAGAAGACGGACTGCTGAACAAATACAGCACCAATGAAGTTACTTACAGATTGACAGTTAAATAGGAGGTTAGAAAAATGGCAAGAATTCCACTGAGAAGCGGTTTCACACTCATTCCGGAAGGGGAAGATGTATTCAGAATTTACGAGGTTACCCATGACGAAGAGTTCGGAAAGATTGAAGTGAAATTAGTGAACGCAAAAGGACAGACAATCAATCAGCGGTTTAACTACAAAAACAAGGATGACGAATTCAACGAACAGGTACTCAATGTGTTCTCGTATTTCGCCCGGAACGCTACAGGGGATTTCGATTCGGATGATATCGACCCGATGGAACTGGTGAACCACTACGTTAGAGCAATGGTTGTTCATAACGAAGTGGAAAGCAGAAAGAATCCGGGTAAGTTCAACACATTCGCAAATCTGAAGGATTACTCCACAGCAGATGGGTTCGATGTAGAACCGACAGAACGTGCTTACTCTATGGCAAACTATCCAGACGAGGGTGACATCATCACACTTACCGTGCGTATTGCCACAACTCCGTTCCTGCCACGTCCGCAGGTTGGATTCCAGAACGTTCCTACAGGTATCGCTTCTTCATACATCTTCTCTTTGAAGCCGGGTGACAAGGTTATGATGTCAGGTCCTTATGGCGACTTCCATCCTAACTTCACTTCTGGCAAGGAGATGATTTGGATTGGTGGTGGTGCAGGTATGGCTCCTCTGCGTGCTCAGATCATGCACATGACAAAGACTCTTCACACTCGCGACCGTGAGCTCCACTTCTTCTATGGCGCACGTGCTCTTGGTGAAGCCTTCTTCCTTGAGGACTTCTGGGAACTGGAGAAGGAATATCCTAACTTCCACTTCCACCTCTCTCTCGACCGCAAGGACCCTGTTGCCGATGCTCAGGGCGTGAAGTATTACGAAGGATTTGCAGTAAACTGTATCCGCGATACATACTTGAAGGACCACGAGGCTCCAGAGGATTGCGAGTACTATCTCTGCGGACCTCCTATGCTCATCAAGACAGTTACCGACTACCTCGATTCGCTCGGCGTAGACCCAGAGAGCATAATGTACGACAATTTCGGATAAATCTACGATACTGGAATAAACTTATATTAATATTAACAAAGCTGCTGAATATCAGCGGCTTTGTTGTTTTTAAACGATAATTGTTTACTTGTTGGTAAGATTATATTAAACAAGAAGGCGGCTATAGTATGACACCATAGCCGCCGGATTATTCTTAGAATTGTTTGATTGTATTTTCAATCAATGCTGTTTCTGCTTCTGTGAGGTTGTATTTACGATAGAGTTGCTGGTCGATAGTTGCCGTATCTTGAGTCCAGTCAATGTCGGAATGAGTAGTGAAGTCCTGCGAGGGCACGAACATGAACTTCTCGGGCGAGAGGTCTTGCGAAGTTATGGTCTGAAGCATGAGGAATCGTACGAACTTCGTCTTCAGATAAGCCATGTAGTTGGCAGCCTCGTCGGCGTCGGCAAAGGCTCCTCCCACCAGATAGCTCTGCGTGCACACGGTGCCGGGGGCGAGTATGGCGAGCGAGGAGAGTATGCGGAACTGTCCGTTGCGGTCGGGTGTGCCGGCATGCTCGCAGGTAGCCTTCGAGAAGATCACCTTGTGTAGGTCTATCCACTGCTGGTTCTTCTTGATGTCCTCGCGCAGCACGTACGACGCATCGCCCGACGACTTCAGCATTACGCATGTAGGGTCGGTCTCGGGCTGTGCGGTGCCGCGGTATGTAGACACGAAGCCGAACGGAGTCTGCGGACTTATCTGTGCGTTGAGCATAGTCTTCGACATAGCCTTCACCTTGTGGATGAGCGAAAGAGCACCATTGTTGCGCACGAAGATATTGAACTCGTCGAGTTTGCGGGGCAGCGTGTTTGCGTTGCCGCCGAAGTGATTCGTAAACTGGCAGTTGGTCTTGTGCTTAGCGTCCCACAGGAAGTAGCTCACACCGCCAGAGATATCGACTGTAGGGAAGCAATCCTTAGAGTCTACATAGTCGAAGATGGCACGAATGTGCGTGTCGCCAAGCATCGACTGGCGGAACTGATCGAGTCCGCGTCCGCCGGTGAACCATCTTGAAGGCGTTATCATCGTGATGAATTGCGGGCGTATCTGGCGGGCAATGTCCACAAACTGGTTGTAGAGTGGTATGCCGTAGTTGTCTTTCTTCTCGCCGATATTCATCTGATAGGGCGGATTGCCTATGATTGCGTCGAATTTCATTTTCTGGTTTGTGCTTGTATTTGGATAGTTACGTGGGTCGCTGAGGGTGTTGGCAAGTTTCGTCTTGTACACAATCACCTGACTGTTGAGGTCGGGTATGGTGATGATGTTCGGTTTTACGTCGCTGTCGAAGCCTACGAGTGTGCGGCGTGTGATGCATGCCGCCATGGCAGTCTTGCAGACAGCAAACACGTTATGCTCAACAACCTCTTTCCACATGGAGCACGACTCCTGGTCGGACAGCATGTCGAACAGACCCTGCGACTGGCTGCTGCGCACCTTATATAAAGAGTAGGCAACGTAGAGCGAGTAGAGGCCCGTCTTCGAGCAGATGTCGAGGATTTGTGCGTTCGGGTTCATCAGCGTTCGGTTTGTTACGCCCTCGTTGTATACGAAGCGTGTCTGCGCGAGCGGCTTCTCAAACTTGTCGTCGAAGAAGCTGTAGCCGCCGAGCGTGTCGGAGAGATGACGGTTGACGACGTTCCACGGAGTGAGAATGGTCTCGCGGTCGGGGTAAGAGAAGTCGGAGAGAATGTTTGCAATCTCAGCCACACGCTCGTCCGGCGCAAGTGTGTCGGCGTGGCGCAGGCGTGCAACGATAGCCTTGGCTGTGGCCACGAAGATGTCTTCGCGGTAGAGGTGCTTAAGGCGCTTGAAGAGCTGCATGGTGATGCCGCGCGGCATGAAATGGCGCCACGATTCGGCGTCGATGTTACGCAGAAATGAGTCGATGGTCAGACCCTCGATGTTGTCCACCGTGCCGTAAATCATGATAGGGAAGCGGGTAGATATCTGGCTCAATATGGCTATTGCTCGCTGGCGTGGGGTGAGGCGTGCCATAGCTGCAGCTTCTCTCGACTGAGTGGCTGTCGCCTCGTTCTGCTTTTCTGCGTTTTCAGCAGCCTTGATCTTAGCCTTCTTCGCCGGCTTCTTTGCTGCCTGAATGTCGTTGCTTCTCTGTCGGCGCTCCTCGAGCACAGCGTTAGCCATAGCCTCTGCCACTTCTTCGAGAAGGCGTATGTCGTTCTTGCCGAGATTGTTCAAGTCGGTATACAGACAGTCGCCGTGGAAGCCGTTGCGGATGAGGCTTGTAGAGTATGAGGTGTTGATATAGCGGATGAACGTTTCTGTATCAATCTGGTTGCGCTTGCCTCCGTCTACGATGATGGTGGGGCAGTAGTGAAGGAACTCGGTGAGCTTCTGCACGCGTGCTTCGTGATCGGTCGTAGCAATGTTGTTGCTGATATACTGGTCAATGGCTGTGAGTGTTCTAACAGGCGAGAAGTCGAAGGTGTAGCATTCGGCTTTCATGCCCTCACGATACGGACTCTGGCAGCGGAAAATGGTCTGGAAGTAGTGAGCGCAACCCGTTTCGGCTGAACCTGCGAGCATGAATACGGCTGTCCATTCGGGTATGGAAACACCCGTTGTGAGACGTCCGCAAGAGAGAGTGATGGTGCGTTCGTTGCTGCTGATAGCCGTCTTCACTTCCTCAAGCGGGGAAGTCTGCGAAGATACTCCGTCGCCTGCTACATTAATAACCTTATAGCAGCGGAACGGATTCTCGGCAGTCTGCTCTGTGAGTATCTGCGCAAGACAACGCGCTGCATTCACACCCGGCATATACCATAATGTGTGGCAGAGCGACTGGCTCAGCGCCTCGTTAGCGAACGGATACTGAGGAGCCGTAGCGAGAAGGCTGACGAACTTTCTTACGTCGGCTTCATGCACAAAGCACATCTGAGCCTCATCAACACGGAAGAACTCTGCGAAGTTGAAGCCCTCGTTGTCTGTAAGGAAATAAGGAGCGAATGTGTTGCGCAGATTGTAAGTTAAGATGTTCATTCGCGCCATGTTAGCGTACGGGTTCGGAGCGCCGGCAGCAGAGCTGTTCCACTGCTCCTTTGCGCGCTGTTCCATGCAATAGTCCCAGTTGTATACGTCTGCGGTGTCGAAGTTCTGGCGTATACTATATGGTGTGCCCGAGAGATAGAGCGTGCGCATGCTGCGACGCTTCTGCAGTTCGGCTATAACATCGTTGCCGAGGCGTGTGGTGATGCCCTCATGTGCCTCATCGACGATAAGGAAATCCCACTTTGCCGAGAACACGTCGTCGTTCTTCATGATGCCCTTTTGCTGGTTCACGCGTTTAGAAGAGCGCAAATCCTGCATAGATGCGAAATAGACGTAGTGGGTGTCTTTGTCTTTTGCAGCATCCTCAAGTTCGGCAAACGACGCGCCACGACGCTTTCGCTCGTCCTCAGACATGGCAGACGTTGTACGGCTGCCGTATGTCCATCCTTCAAGTTGCAGTTTCTCTATAGAGTCGAACCACTCCTGTCGCACAGCAGGGCGATGAGTGAGTACGAGTGTGCGTCTGTATCCAAGACGATGTGCCACTTCGATAGCGCAGAGCGTCTTACCGAAGCGCATCTTTGCATTCCAGAGCACCTTGCGTGAGCGTTTAAGGGCTGTCACGGTGAAGTCGATAGCTTCTTCTTGTTCTGCTCGGAATACTATGCTTTCTGTTGATATCATTCTTGTTGAGTATTTTAGTTGCGACTGTTCAGTCGTATATCTATTTCACTATGTCTTTGTAAGCAATTCTCTTGCCGTCGAGCGGTTCGGCGTTATGCCATTCCATGATGACGGCGTCGCGGTCGGAGTTGGGAACGTTGAAGTTCAGTCCGTCCATCTGCCATATATTCCATGAAATGATTTCTGCAGCCTTCAAGACGGCGTCGCGGTGGGGCTGTCGGTGCCAACGCTCTGTGTAGTATTCGCAGAACGAAAGAAATACAGACTCGCGCGTCAGAAAGACGTTGTCGCCCTGACTGTCGAAGCCGTATACCGACTGAAGTGCTTGGTAGGCTTTGCGAATCCATTGGCGCTTATTTGCCTTTGTTGGCTCTGACGGAGTGTTCTCGTTGATGATACGGAACTTGCGGTCGAGCATGCCAATGCGTTCGCCGATAGGAATCAGTCTGCCCGTTGTTGTGTCGTAGCGCGAAACCAGATAAGGTCCTTCTCCGCAGGTTATCTCCATGCGTCTTGCTCGCACGTATGACATCCATGTGCGGTTCTTCGGAAAGACGACAGGCTGTTGAGATGTCACCCATGCGTGTTCGCCGTTCTCGTCGATATGTTCAGTATTGAACACATCTCTCTTGCCGAACCATTGCTCATCGACGAGGTTGTTTTGCGCATTGCATATCCACGCTGGTGTGAAGACCTCTGCACGGTTTTTCGAGCGTGAAGTCTGCATGGATGGATGTTTTTTTATGCGAGGCTGTATAAGGTCTTGATGGTGGCTGACCAGCTCCGGTGTTATCTGCGCATTAAACGAAAACGGGCTGTTATCGCCCGTTTTGTCTGCGTCAGTAACGCTGTAATCGTCAGTTGCCCAAGAGATGTATGAGTTGCTCTCGGGCGAACTGAGCGATTGGTCTTTTAGGAGCAGTTCGAGGAGTTGAAGGTCGTTCCTCATTATGCGTTTTTAATCTTAATCTCGCAGTTGTCGAGCGACTCAATGATAGCGAGCGACTCTACACGCACACCATGTTCGCGCAGATACTGTCCGCCATCCTGGAATGCCTTCTCGATGATGAAACCCATGCCTTCGAGTGTGGCTCCCGACTGCTTGCAGAGGTCGATGATGCCCTTGGCTGCGTTGCCGTATGCAAGGAAGTCGTCGATGAAAATAACGTGGTCGTCAGGAGTGAGATAGTCGCGTGAGATAACCACGTCGTAGTCGCGCTGCTTTGTGAACGACGTAACCTTTGTCGCGAGCATGTTGTCGAGCGTGTTCGGCTTCTTCTTCTTTGCGAAAACAACCGGAAGGTTCATCAGAAATCCCATCATGATAGCCGGCGCAATGCCCGATGCCTCTATAGTAAGAATCTTGTTCACTTTGGTGTTTGCAAAGCGGCGTATGAACTCCACGGCGATGTCCTTCATAAGGTTAGGATCCATCTGGTGGTTAATGAACTTGTCTACTTTGAGGATGCCACCAGGGTAGCATTTGCCGTCTTTCTGAATTCTGTCTATGAGTGCTTTCATTGTTATTGAGTTTTTGTTTATTTTTTTATTGTTATTGTTTTGGTGTCTGTCTGTTAGAGATATCTTTTAAGCATGCTATGCTTTTATCATTGTATGCCGTTACTCGTTATAGAACCAATCCATGAGCCTGCCTACCAAAGGAAACTGTATGCGGAACCAGCGGTATTCAGAGACTTGCTTGCCCCCGAAGTTGAGGATGAACTCGCGCATGGGGTTGCGCTTGAAAGGCAGTCCGGCATCAAGGAAGTACATGTGTGCATAGCCCTGCTCGTGTGCATACTTCAATGCAGACCATACCGTGTATGTAGCAGGGTAGAGCATCATGAAACTCTTGCGGCGCGAAGCCAACTGCCACATGTAGGCGTTACCGCCGAAGAAGAAGCAAACGCATGTGCCGATGATACGGTTTCGGTATTTTGTTGCGAATATCTTGCAATGCTTGCTTGTTGCCAGGTTTTCGAAGAGCTTGCCGCTACGCACGGTGCGTCGAGGCTTCAGTCTGAAGTAGTGGCGCATGAGCTTCACGGCTTGCTGCAGTTCTTTGCTTTCAGACTCTATTGTTGCGGCTTTCACTCCGCGCTGTTCGGCAGCCGAAATCTTGTCGCGAAGCTTTTGCGGCAGACGTTCGTAAGGATGTTTTGAGTGCAGCGAGTTGTGTATTTTCTGCCATTGTATTGGAAAGAACCCGTTTTCGCGCAGTTTGCCATATCCGAACATCTTGCTGCTCAAGTCGCTTATCTCTATGAACAGGCACAGCTTGTGTGTCAGTTCGGCAGTTATTGCTTTCACGAAGAGAGAGAAGATAGCTTCCTTGTTCTCCACTTCTGGCGCATAAACGCCCTCGCCATATATGTGGCAATGCGAATAGGTAAACGGGGGTAGTAGCAAGTGGTGGTAAGACACTACAGCCAAGAGATGTGCCACAATATGTCCCTGCCCGTCAGTAGCTAATGCCATGTATGGTTTCTGTTTTGGTGTGGCTTCAAGTATCTTGAAAAACTCTACACTTTGAAAGAAATCATCGCATATTATGCCGGGCAAATCGGATGCTTTAGTTATCAGAGTAACACTAACCTCTTCTTTCATGTGGCAAAAATAGCAAATCTTTTTTAAAAATCGACTCGTTTTCTGTGCTTTTTCTACGCATTTGCTTACTTTTGTAGCTATAACAGGAAAAGAACTTATGAAAATAGTAATGATAGGAGCTGGCAATGTGGCAACAAACATTGCCAAAACCCTTGCCAAGATAGGAGAAACGCCAGCGCAGATATGGAGCAGGACACTTGCTTCGGCTGAAGCGCTCGCTGAAACTGTAGATAGTTGTGCTACAAGCGATTGGAATAGTGTAATGAAGGATGCTGATGTGTATATAGTGTCTGTAAAAGACGACGCAATGCTTGATGTGATTGAACAACTTTGCAGCCGATGCAAGCATGGCGTCTTTATACATACGGCAGGCACAATGTCGATGAGTCTGTTCATGGGTAAAGCAGAACATTATGGCGTGCTTTATCCAATGCAGACTTTCTCAAAGCAGAAAGAAGTGAACTTCAGAACCATTCCTTGTTTTGTTGAGGCTTCCGACCAGCAGACGCTTGATATAATAATGGAGTTGGCACGACGTCTCTCCGATAATGTTCGCGAACTTAAGGAGGCTGACCGTAAATGGCTTCACATTGCTGCGGTTTTCTCATGCAACTTTGCTAATGTGTGCAACACTATGGCTGCAAAGATACTCGAACGTCATGGACTCGATTTTAATGTGATGCTTCCGCTTCTCGATGAGACTGTGGCTAAACTCCATCGATTACATCCGAAAGAAGCGCAGACTGGACCAGCTTCGAGAGGAGACGTTGGTGTAGTTGGCAAGCATCTTGCTTTGCTTGAAGACGACAAGGAATTGAGCGAGGTGTATAGTGTCCTGTCCAATTACATATTGAAGAATAGAGCGTAAATGCTTGTGTTTAACTGTTTTGAAAAGAAGAATGATTGACTACAATTTAAAAAAGATACGTGCCGTAATATTTGATGTGGACGGCGTGCTCTCGTGCGATACTGTCACCGTGTCTCCTACAGGCGAACCTCTGCGAACTGCCAACCTGAAGGATGGTTATGCCATACAATATGCCTGTAAGGTAGGTCTGAACGTCTGTATCATTACGGGTGGAAATACCGAGGCGGTACGCAAACGCTATGAGGCGCTTGGGGTGAAGGAACTATATATGGGTTGTAGCGTGAAGATAAAGACCTATAACGAGTTCAAGGCTAAGTACTCTCTGTCTGATGACGAAGTAATATATGTAGGCGATGATATACCAGATTACGAAGTGATGTCGCTCGTAGGCTGTCCTTGCTGCCCGGCAGACGCAAGCGCGGAAATAAAGTCGGTCAGCAAGTACATCTGTCAGCGTCGAGGCGGTTGTGGAGTAGGTCGTGATATCATTGAGCAAGTGCTCAAGGCTCAAGGAAAATGGATGGCAGAAGGCAGAGCCTTCGGATGGTGATATTTCGGATTGTAACTTTATTTGCGTCTGCTACACTCAGGGCATTCTCCCTTAATGATGAATGATAAGGAGTTGGCTTTGAAACCATCGGGTAGGGCGACGTTCTCTACCGGAATGTCTTTCAGGCAGAAGGTGCGTGCGCACTTTTCGCAATAGAAATGGGCGTGACTTGCCGTATGGTCGTGCGAGTCGTGATGAGAGCACAGCTCATAGTTGAGCGCACCTTTGCCGTCCTCGAAAGCATGCACGATGTCATGTTCGAGGAAAAGTGTAAGAACGCGGAAGATGCTCGACTTGTCCATAGGCAACAATATTGCCTCCATCGCCGAAAGACTCATGGGGCGATGTTCGTTTTGAAGCGTTTTCAGAATGAGAATGCGGTTAGCCGTAGGACGCACACCTTTTTGTTTCAGCAGTTCTTCTGCATTATTGCTGTCTATATTGTTCATATTTGGATATTGCGAGACAAAATGTTCTTGTTATTAGACGCAAAGTTACAATGAAAAGATGTAAATGTGGCAATTAATCATAATTTATTTGTAGGATAGAAATAATTGTTATACATTTGTTTGTAAAATAACAACTTTTAAACTGGAAACGATGGATTTGTCTTTGATCCCTCTAAATATAAAAGGCAGTGGACAGCGTCCATTTGTCATAGCCGGTCCATGTTCTGCAGAGACAGAAGAACAAGTGATGTCAACAGCCCGACAACTTGCTTCGCTTGGTTGTAACGTGTATCGTGCCGGCGTTTGGAAACCTCGCACCAAGCCTGGCGGTTTCGAAGGACACGGCGAGAAGGCTTTGCCGTGGCTGAAGCGTGTGAAGGAAGAGACAGGAATGCTTGTGGCTACAGAGGTTGCTACGCCCGAACATGTGGAGCTTGCTCTTGAATATGGTGTCGATGTCCTTTGGATAGGAGCTCGTACATCTGCCAACCCTTTCGCTATGCAGGCTATTGCCGATTCGCTTAGTGGCGTTGATATCCCCGTACTTGTGAAGAACCCCGTGAATCCAGACCTCGAATTGTGGATAGGAGCGA
>OQVR01001158.1_pt1 | contig 11501 bp, 9 predicted proteins | sample 1691521 | NCBI WGS metagenome assembly OQVR01 (sample SAMN03418256, study PRJEB22391) | human gut metagenome | biome: human-gut; feature: organic feature; material: feces | host: Homo sapiens | place: Tanzania | collected 2013-01
ATCCCCCACGGTTCAAAAAGCGGCCTGTGGCCGTAAAAAAAGTCCGGCTGTCGCCGGTAAAAAAACAGCTGCTTGAGGAAGTCACAGCATCAACTCGGTCTGGGACTTTTTCGTGCCCCAGTGTGGGCAGAGAGGTGTGCTCTACATATATAATAAGGTGGAGTGGGGCGGTTGAGGGTAACGCTGTGGTTGTCGTCCTCCATTCGTTGATGCTGCAAGGGGATGAGGTAAACACAAAAAGCCGTGACGGATGCTGTCGGCTTCGCCTTGGCGGGGCTGGAGCCAATGTCTGTCGGAAAACAAGTTTTCCTCCTTGCCATCGTCACCATCCCCACCGTCATGCGCTGCATGACGACAGCATCCCCCACGGTTCAAAAAGCGGCCTGTGGCCGTAAAAAAAGTCCGGCTGTCGCCTGTAAAAAAAACAGCTGCTTGTGTAGGTTCCATCCCCGTCAACAAGCAGCCATTCCCCAAGTCTTCCCCAATGGGAAGAAGTTATATCCAAACGCCTTAAACACAACAAGGGTAAACTCCAGTCCTTTTGAAAAGATTGGGGAGAAGCCTTTGTTTTGCTATTACACGCTTGCCATTTCCACTGAGCCAATCTCTTTTTTTACCGGCGTGAGCCGGACTTTTTTTACGGCCGAAGGCCGCTTTTTGTCCGTGGTGTCTTCTGAAGTCATGCTTGTCATGACTGTGGTGGTGACGGTGGCGGCACGAAGGAAAACTTGTTTTCCGACTGCCGATGCCGTCATCGCCACTAAGGCGGAGCCTTCGGAAGACGCCATCGGCTTTTTGTATTTATTCTTGTCCTGCCCCATCCCTTAAATGTACATCATAAAAGTAGTTTCATGGTGCGATACCGATTTTGCAAAGCGCTACACCATTATATCCTGGCTTGCAATCACCATTTCGCACCACGAAATCGGGTTTTCGATGTCCTCGGGGAATATTATGTGGGATAGGGTAGGGCTGTAGCCAGTCTCCGCCATCACAACAATCATCCCGATGCTCGCAAATGCAGGAGGCAGAGGGGTGGAAATGGTGGGAAATGGGCGCGGGGGAGCCCTCCGACTATGCTATAAGCCAACTGGAAAACGATGGTTTGGCGGTTTGCGGTTTTTAACAGTACCACTGATGAATAAAAAGTGATAAAATATACCCCTATAAATAACAATTCGTTAAATATTGTGGCTTTCTGATTTTAATTTGTTATCCTCTCTACCCCCAATCCTTGATATAAATCATCTGAAGATGCCTTTAATGGTTAACAAACGTTAACTCGGTAATAATATTTTATATAATCTTTGCTATTTATCATTAATACTATTAACTTTGCACGTACATATAGTTGCAAAACGACTTAAAAACGGCTCTAAGGTTGTGCTTAAAGGATTGTTTTTTGCGCTTTTGGTTTCCAAAATGTCAGCATAATGCTGCCGGAGACGGTGGTTAGACCCCGAAATTTTGTCATTGAGGATGAGAATTAAATAATAGTTAATATAGTTTTTAATTTAAAAGAGAGAGATTTTATGGAAAAAAGACTATCGATGTTTTTTGCCTGCCTCTTCCTGAGCATAGGAATGGCGCTGGCACAAACAAAAGTTACAGGTACCGTAGTCAGCAGCGAAGACAACGAGCCTGTAATTGGTGCGTCTGTTAAAGTCGTTGGCACCAAGACTGGTGTTGCCACAGACATTGATGGAAAATTCTCGCTCGTAGTAAGCAGCAAGAACGCTGAACTCGAGTTTTCATCAATCGGTATGGTTACCAAGCGCGTTAAGGCTTCTGCCAACATGATGGTAGTTCTCGACCCCGACAGCCATGTATTGGATCAGGTAGTGGTTACCGGTTACGGCCAGGCCAAGAAGGTGGGTGCCGTTGTAGGTGCCATCGGTACTGTAGGCTCTGATAAGCTCGGCAAGATTGTTACCCCGAACTTCACTGACGCCCTTGCCGGTCAGGTTTCTGGTCTGTCTGTTCTTAGTTCAGCCGGTGACCCTTCGACCACAGCTACAATCCGTCTGCGTGGTGTTAACTTCCTGCAGACCAGCAACCAGCCCCTCTTCATTCTGGATGGTGCACCTATCAGCTCTTCATTCTTCAGCACCCTCAACCCTGAGGATATTGCCAATATCACCGTGCTCAAGGATGCTGCCTCTACTTCTATCTATGGTGCGCGTGCTGCCAACGGTGTAATCCTTATCACCTCTAAGCAGGGTCGTTACAACGAGAGCGCCCAGGTTAGCGTCAAGGCCCAGTGGGGTGTTTCTTCTCCTACTTCAGACGGTGCAGAGATGATGAACTCTGAGCAGTATATACAGTTCCGCGATATTATCGGTCAGCCCGTGAGCGACGAAATCCGCAATCTGGTCAAGAACTACGGCCTCAATACCAACTGGTATGACGAGGTGCTGAACAGCTCGGCTCCTACTTATGATATCAATGCCACCATGCAGGGCGGTAGCCAGACAATCAACTACTATCTGTCTTACAACCACCACAAGCAGCAGGGTCTGGTAGAGAAGTCTGCTATGCAGCGCTCTGTCCTCAATGCCCGTATCAACGCCCGTCTGAACAAGTTCTTCAAGGTGGGCTACAGCGCCAACATCGGTGTGCAGGACTTCGAGCAGAACGCCGTATGGAACGCCATGCTGAATGCCAACAAAGTTTATACTAACAGCCCTCTGGTATTTGCCCGTAAGGCTCTGCCCTTCGACGTACCTTATTACTATAGCTTCGACGAAAGCGGCAAGCTCATCAAGGGCGCCAAGGCCGACTTTCTGCACTACTCTCGCATGAAGACCATGGAGCAGGACAGCAGATACCGTCGCTCTTTCCGCAAGCGTATCACCCTCAACACTTCACTCAATGAGGTGCTCACTCCTATCGACGGTCTTACCCTGACAGCCCAGCAGTCGCTCGAGCTGGTCAACCAGACCCTCGACAACCGTAACCTGCCTTGGGAGACCTTCCAGACTCCTATGGGCGACATTGTAGGTGATGGCGCTGTAGGCTCTATCAACACCGGTGCCGTACAGAACCGTTATACCTCTTCTTATCAGTACAACCTCATCCACACTGCTGAATACCGCAAGGGCTTTGGCGACCACAACATCGACGTGCTGGTCGGCGAGGAAACCCGCATCACCAAGGACTGGCAGTTTGGTGCTTTCGTTGAGGGTCATAAGGATGCCCGTCTGATGAACATCACCAGCGGTACTAACGTTGCCCTCTCTGACCTCGAGGACGCTCAGTCCAAGATTGTTGCCAACTCACTCTTCGCCACTATGGAGTACAACTTCAAGGAGAAGTATTATCTCTACGGTTCTATCCGTCGCGACGGTAGCTCCAAGTTTGCTCCCGACCACCGTTGGGGTTCCTTCTGGTCACTCGGTGTGAAGTGGGATGCCAAGAAGGAGAGCTTCCTCAAGGACGTAAGCTGGCTCAACGAGGCCTCGCTGAGTCTTAACTATGGTACTACCGGTAGTGACGCAGGTCCTGGTGCCTACTCGTACTTCGGTCTCTTTGGCCAGGGCTCGCTCTACAACGGCCAGACCACTCTGGGTATCGCACAGGCTGCCAACTATATGCTGACCTGGGAGAAGGTGGGCAAGCTCAACTTCGGTATCAATGCCCGCGTCTTCGACCGTCTGGGTGTCAACATCAACCTCTACAAGAACAAGAGTACCGATATGATTATGGACGTTCCTTACTCATTCACCACAGGTTTCTCTGCTGGTGTGGGTAACGTAGGTTCGATGGTCAACAAGGGATTTGAAGCCGACGTCGATGTAGACATCATCAAGACTCGCGACATGCGCTGGACCTTCAAGGCCAACGTAGGTTACAACAAGAACGAAATCACCGAGCTCTTTGCCGGTCGTGACAACTATACCATAGGCAAAACCGGTCAACGCTACGAGGTAGGCCGCACCTTCGGTGAGTTCTATCTGCCCCGCCGTGCAGGCGTTGACCCCCGCGACGGTGCCCCCATGTGGTACGACAAGGATGGCAACATCACCAAAACCTTCAGCGAGGAGAACTGTACTGTATGGACTGGCAAGAACCGTTTTGCCCCCTGGATTGGTGGTTTCGGTACCAACTTCACCTGGAAGGGCTTTGCCATCATCGCTGACTTCGCTTGGCAGAACGGCAAGTACCTGCTGGTGAACGAGGAAATCTTCACCGCCAACCCCGCCAACGCTACTTCATGGAACCAGCAGACCAAGATGCTGAACATCTGGACCAAGCCCGGTCAGATTACCGACATCCCTGCTGCTGGATACAACGTGACCATGCTCGACGACAATCTGCTCGACAACGCTTCATTCCTGCGTATGAAGACCCTGAGCCTCCAGTACGACCTGCCCAAGAAGTGGCTTGCTCCTCTGCGCTATGTCAAGGGCTTCAAGGTATTTGGTATCGCCCGTAACCTCTTCACCATTACTTCGTTCTCTGGTTATGACCCAGAGCCCGATATCAACCTGGTTGCGTTCAACTATCCTAACTCCCGCCAGTTCGTGCTCGGTGCCGAAGTTACATTCTAACAATATAACACGATAAATGGAAAAGAATATGAAAAAAATATATTTTTCACTGATGTTGCTTGCGACATTGTTCGTTACTTCATGTAGCATGGACCAGAAGCCCTTCGGAGCTCTCGACGACCAGTCAGCAATTCGCAACGAGAAGGACCTCTATCAGTTCCGTAACATCCTCTACAGCAATCTTCGCGGTCTTACTTCCGGCGGCTGGCTCTACCAGCCCGACCTGGTAGCCGACGAGTTTGTAGGCTTGTTGAGCAACGGTAACCGTAACGGTGAGCTCAACAGCGGTAACATCCTCGCTTCTACCGGTGAAATCGAGAGCATGTGGGGTGGCTGCTACGGAGTCATCAAGAACTGTAACAAGCTGATGGAAGAGGCCGACAAGCTGCTGGGTCAGGAGGGTCTTACCGATGCCCAGGTGCTTGCCATCAAACGCTATCGCGCCGAGGCTTCGTTTACCCGTGCCTATGCTTACTTCTTCCTGGCCGACCACTTCTGCCAGTCTTATACACAGACCAATCCCGAGGCAGAGCACTCTGGTCTGCCCCTGCAGACGGTCTACTATCCTACAGCCAGTGCATCCTACTATCCCGACCGCAGCACATTGGCAGAGACCTTCAGTCTCATCGAGACCGACCTTGCCAATGCCTACGACGGCATCAAGGCCTATGAGGCCAGCGGTGCTTCTGATGTAGCCGACCTGCTCAAGCCCAACGCCGCTTACGTATCTTCGTTCGCCGTAGAGGCTATGATGGCTCGTGTGGCTCTCGTCAAGGGCGACTATCCCACTGCTCTTGCCAAGGCCAAGGACGTAATCACCAACGGTGCCTATACTCTTACCACCATTGCCGATTACAAGAAGCTCTGGACCAATGACACCGGTACCGAGGTAATCTTCCGCCCCTTCATGTCCAACACTGAGCTTGGCGGTTCGGTAGGTGGTGCTTACATCTCTTCCGACAACCAGACTTGCGACTACATCCCCACCTACGCCACTCTGAATACCTTTGCTGTTGAAGGCGACGTGCGCTTCGACACATTCTTCGAGGTCAACGAGGGTGTAAAGGTTGAGGGTAGCACCTATGGTCTGTATCAGTTTGTCAAGTTCCCCGGCAACACCACACTGCGTACCGGTAGCTCTAACAACCTGGTCAACATGTGCAAGCCTTTCCGTCTCTCTGAGATGTACCTCATCGCTGCCGAGGCTGCTGCCCGCACCAATGTGGATGGCTCAAGCTATCTGAACGACTTCCTCAAGAACCGTATCGAGGACTACCAGGCCGCTTCGTTCACCTCTGAGCAGCTGCTCACCTCGGCTCTGCGTCAGCGTCAGCTTGAGTTTGTAGGCGAGGGCTTCCGTCTGAGCGACCTGCGTCGTCTGGGTCTCGGCTTCAGCCGTACTGCCGACTATCCTGCCGCTATGGGTATCAACGGTATCATCACCGTGAAGAGCGCAAGCGTTACCTATAAGGCTGGTGACTATCGTTACACATGGCCTATTCCTCAGAGCGAGCTCGACAGCAACCCCAAGCTGAAGACTCAGCAGAACCCCGGATACGCCGATTAATCAGTATAACTATTAAAGAATACATCACAGTATGAAATATATCAAATTGTTTATGCTCCTTGCAGTGACCGCTTTCTTTGCGGCCTGCTCGGACGATGATGCCAGCTGGAACACCAATGCCGACGTAACCGTCGAGATGGGCAAGACAGAAGTCAAGGTCAAGGAAGGTGCAGGTCTTTTCAATGTGCCTATCGTTGTCAAAGGTGAGACTACAGCTCCCGTGCGTGTACATGTGTCAATGAGAGAGTCGGGCAGCAACCCTGCCAAGAAGGACGTCAACTATATGGTTACCGATACCACCATCGTCATCTCTGACGGTGCCGGCAAGGTAGAAATCAAGACCGTCGATGACGATGAAATCAATGAAAACCGTACCTTCGAAGTATATATCGTTTCTGCCGATGGTGCCAAGGTAGGTGCCAACTCTTCTACCAATGTTGTACTTCGTGACAACGACTCTGAGTTCTATGAGAAACTCCAGGGTGTATGGAAGATGAAGTGCGTCGACGCCAATGGTGCTGCCAAGGAGTGGTCAGTAACCGTGACCGGCGGCGATGAGGACAGCGAGGACTACAACCACTATCTCTATGTCTCTGGCATGATGGGCTATGACTGGACAATGGCCGTGCTCAAGTATGACTACGACAAGGCTACCAAACAGGGCTCACTGGCATTCGACGAACTGGGTTCTTACAAGTTTGCCGACGGTGTCGACTTCGGTCTTGGCAATGCTCCTAACTACGTATGTCTCTTCTCTAAAGACGGTAGAAATCTTACTACCGAGCCTATCGGTGGTACCTGGAGCGCAGACTTCAAGACTGTCACCTTCGATGCCGACAAGGTCTTGTGTGGTGGTATCTTCGGTTCCGACGGTTCATTCACGGGTTATACATGGTTCTCGGCCAAGAAGATTACCATGGTACGTTAATCGATTAGCAGAAATCTGCGTGATGACTCATGCGGAAATGACAATAAAAAAGATTGCCGGCACAGTGCTGGCAATCTTTTTTTATACCCTGACATCATTTTCTTGCCCGATGATAGCCGTTAGGTTGGAAAAAATAATTATTTTTGCATACGGGTTTGCTAATGAACACGTTATCGACAAAAATGTCAAATAAAATAATTCAAATCATGATGAAAAGATTCCTTACTGCCCTGTTGCTGTTGGTAGCTACAGTAGCAGTCCATGCCGTCCCCGCCGACCCAAGCGTGTGGCGCATCTTCAAGACCGCCGATGGCAAGACTGTTCGCGTACAGCTGTGTGGCGACGAGTTTCTGCGTTTCTGGAAAGCCGAGAACGGCACTTGTTATACCCTTGAGAGCAACGATGTGCTGCACAAGGCCGACATGCAGCAGCTGCAGCTCAACGCCAGCATCATGCGCGACCAGATGGAGCCTGCCCGCAGTCAGGGCAAACAGCGCGTGTCGTGGAGAGAGAAGGTGGCACAGCGTGTCAACTTCACCGGCGAGAAGCGTTGCCTCATTATCCTCGCCCAGTTCTCTGACGTCGCTTTCACGATGGACGACCCCCAGGCTTACTACAACCGCGTGGCCAATGAGAAAGGTCTCAAAGAGGGTAAGTTTGTAGGCAGTGTGGCAGACTACTTCAGCGCCCAGAGCGGTGGCGTGTTCAACATCACCTTCGACGTGGTAGGTCCCTATACCCTCGGCTCGCAGGTTTCTTATGGTGGCAATGTCAATGGCAACGACCAGAACGCCCGCGGTATGATACTTGATGCCTGCAACAAGGCTTATGCCGATGGCCTCGATTTCTCGCCCTATGACTGGGACGGCGACGGCTTTGTCGAGGAAGTCTATGTCATCTATGCCGGCCGTGGCGAGGCTACCGGTGGCGGCGCCGATACCGTTTGGCCCCACAAGTGGCAGCTTGCTTCGCCTGTGAAGTATGGCACCAAGTATGTCAGCGTCTACGCCTGCTCCAACGAGTTGCGCAGTGCCAGCAGCTATATGGGCATCGGCACCATCTGCCACGAGTTCTCCCACTGCTTGGGTTATCCCGACATGTACGACACCCGCGGCAACTCTGGCACCAGCAACACCTGGTATGGCATGGGTACCTGGGACCTCATGTGCTCGGGCAGCTACAATGGCAACGAGTATTGTCCTGCCGGCTACACCGCTTATGAGAAGATGGTCGGCGGATGGATTAATCCCGTTGACCTCTCTGAAACTCTTACCTGCAGCGTCAAGGACCTGAAGACTACAGCTAAGGGTGGCGAAGTCTACAAAGTAACCAACCCCGGCAGCAGCAATGAGTACTATCTCATCGAGAACCGTCAGCAGGAAGGTTGGGACAAGTATATCGCGGCTTCGGGCATTATGATCAACCATATTGACTACAATCCTACTCTTTGGCAGTGGAACTGCCCCAATACTCCTGATAGAGGCAACGACCACGAGCGCATCACCATCATCCCTGCCGACAATGACAAGAGCGGTACTACCGAGGCGGGCGACGCATGGCCCTATGGCGGTCACAACAGTCTGGGCAACAGCACCAGTCCGGCTTGTGTAGTGTATAACGACAACAATGGCAAGATGCTCATGAACATCCTCATCAGCAAGATGTCTTGCTCGGGCGGTCTGGCTTCGTTCAACTTTGCCAACCTCAACAACGGCGCTTCTCAGGAAGGCTATCTGCTCAAGGAGACCTTCGACCGCTGTCTCGGTACCGGTGCCAACGACGATAATGGCTTCTACAAGCCCTCCAGCACTCTGATGGCAAGAAACTTTGCCAATGGTACTTTCGAACCCGATGTTACAGGATGGACGGCTGGCATGACCCCCAAGGGTGCTTACCAGTGTGCGGTCATCGGCCGCAATGGCAACGCGTCAGGTACCTATGATCTGACGAGTCCTTCGTTCAATGTCGACGCCAACACGCCTGTCACCATCAAGTTCAAGGCAGCTCCCTTCGACAAGAACAACAGCAATACGCTCACCCTCTCTACCAGCAACGGTACGCTGTCGACCAGTACTTTCAACCTGACCGAAGGCCAGTGGACCGACTGCAGCACCACGCTGAGAGCATCGGGCAAGACGCAGCTCACGTTCAACTCCTGCCGTATCTTCCTCGATGAGGTTGAAATACAGACCAGCGTAGAGTCGGGTATCGACAATGTCTACACTCCCTCTTCGCGTCCCGCCAAGGTGGGAATCTACACCCTCTCGGGTGTCTATCTCGGCACCGACGCCAGCTCGCTCCCCCACGGCGTCTACATCATCAACGGCCACAAGGTAGTGAAGTAAGGGTTACACCTTATTAATATATATAGGCATCGCCGACATCGTGTCCTCCGTGGACATGGTGTCGGCGATGTGGGTTGTAGGTCTCCCGTCTATGGCGGGGCTCTCAAAATCTTGGGGGATAGTCTGCTAAAAAGCGGACATTCGTTTGGCTCTTTCAGCCAAAATCCTTAACTTTGTGTGCGTTATAACAATCATCAATGTCATGAAGAAAATTTCAACACTACTCCTGCTGATGGTGGCATGCCTTACCGCCTCGGCTCAGTATCAGGCTTCGCCCGAAATCCTCAAGGCCCGTACCGAATTCCAGGACAACAAGTTTGGCATCTACATCCACTGGGGACTCTACTCCATGCTCGGCAACGGCGAGTGGGTGATGAGTAACCGCAACATTAATTATAAGGAATATACCCACCTGGCCGACGGCTTCTATCCCTCCAAGTTCGACGCCGAGGAATGGGTCAAGGCGTTCAAGGCCGCTGGTGCCCGCTACGTCACCTTTACCACCCGTCATCACGATGGCTTCTCGATGTTCAAGACATCGGCCAACAACTATAACATCGTCGATGGTACCCCCTTCCACCGCGATGTGCTCAAGGAGCTCGCTGATGCCTGTCAGAAGTATGGCATCAAGCTCCACCTCTACTATTCACACGTAGACTGGTCGCGCCCCGACTATCCTCAGGGATGGAGCGGTATGGGTGTCGGCAAGCCCAAGGACCAGTACAACTACGATTCCTACCTCGCTTTCATGAAGCACCAGCTCACCGAGCTGCTCACCAACTATGGCCCCATCGGTGCCATCTGGTTTGACGGCTACTGGGACCAGAAGAACAACCCCAAGTTTGACTGGCGCCTCGACGAGCAGTACAGCCTTATCCACCGCCTGCAGCCCGGCTGTCTCGTGGCCAACAACCACCACAAGGCCCCCAAGCCCGGCGAAGACCTGCAGACCTTTGAGCAGGACCTACCCGGTCAGAACACTGCCGGTTATTCCAAGGGAACGGTAATAGGACAGCTGCCTCTGGAGACTGTGATGACCATGAACAAGGTCTGGGGCTACGACATCACCGACAAGAAGTACAAGAGCTCAGAATATATCATCCAGCACATCATCAAGGCTGCCGGTAACAATGCCAACTATGTCATCAACATCGGTCCCCGCCCCGACGGCAAGCTGCCCGTAGAGGCTGTAGAGCGCCTCAAGGCTATCGGCGACTGGATGGGTCGCTATGGCGAGACCATCTATGGCACCCGCGGTGGCATCGTACGCCCCCATGACTGGGGCGTTACCACCCAGAAGGGCAATACCCTCTATGTGCATATCATGAACTGTCAGGACCGTGCCCTCTTCCTCCCCCTCACCGACCGTCGTGTGGCCAGTGCGCGTATGTATGACGGTCACCAGAAGGTGCGTGTCAGCAAGAACGCTGAGGGCGTGACCCTCGAGCTCCCCGCTGTGCCCAAGGGTGTGGACACCATCGTTGAGCTGACTCTCAAATAGTCTGCCGCCTCTCCCCACGAGAACCAACAAAGCCCGAAACCTGCAGATGGTTTCGGGCTTTGTCATATCCTTGAGCTTGGGGGTGGGGAAGGGGGAGGACTCAGTTCAGAACAGTATCAAACATTTCATCTACCGAACTCCATTGGGTCACTCTTCCTTCTGCGGCATCTTCTCTGGCCATCTCCAATTCTGTCTTCTTGGGTTTGATCACAGTGATTGCGCTGACACCATTCAGCATCTTTATTGCATTCTTGAGTTTCCCCAGTAGCGAGGGGTCTGAAATAGACACCAGTAATTGCGGTTCGTCCAGCGAGGTGTAGTTACTCATAACAGTAGTTTTTTTATTGTTGTAAGGGGCATTGCCGTACTTGCCCTCGGGTTCTGGGCACATGTACTCTCTGTCATGCAAAGCTAACACTATTCTTCTAACCGCTCAAATCCTAATCGTTAAACTTTCTAAAACCCAGGCGGTAATTATCAGTCCTTCCCTCGCCCTGCCCAGTAATTACTTGAATGATTGAAAAAATAACACGAATTAATGCTAAACTTTTTGTGTGTCACTCTGTTTTTTGCTATCTTTGCCTTATCATGAAGAAGACCGTATCATTCA
>OQVR01001160.1_pt1 | contig 11486 bp, 10 predicted proteins | sample 1691521 | NCBI WGS metagenome assembly OQVR01 (sample SAMN03418256, study PRJEB22391) | human gut metagenome | biome: human-gut; feature: organic feature; material: feces | host: Homo sapiens | place: Tanzania | collected 2013-01
CAGTCGCTCTAGAGCCATCCATCTTCATCTCCTCGAACATCGGTGCGAGGTCTGCGAATCCTCCCTTGGCTCGCATGGCTGCCAGGAACTGGAGGAGTGCGCCGTTTGCATCCTCCTTCAGGGTCTTAGCGAAATCCTTGACATTGAGTCCGGCTATCTTGGCGAACTTGGCTGAGTCCTGGAACATCTTTGCCAGGAGGTTCTGTACAGCGGTTGCTGCGGTCTCATCCTGCTGCATGTTTTGGTCGAGAACAGATGCGAGACCCATAATCTGTGCCTGGGTGAAGCCTGCCTGCTTGCCGACACCTGCTACACGCGCTGTGAAGTCAACGAGATAACCGGCAGAGGCAGAAGAATTCTGAGCCAGCTCATTGACTGCAGAACCAGTCGCCAACATGGCACCTCGCAGACCTTTGGTCTTGTCTTCGCCGAACATTTGGGCGAGTTTACCGATTTGAGAGACGGCTTTATCGCCGAGATCATCACCTAGCGCGACATTGATTTTATCGGCTCCGTCGACAAAATCTTCAACTGCAGCAGTCGAGGTGATGCCGAGTCTGCCGGCATCCTCTGCCAGTTGGTTTAGTTTCTGGCGAGGTGTGCGGGTATCCATCTTCTTGAAATCTTCGTTCATGCGCTCAACCTCCTCGGCTGCCTGACCTGTATATTTGCGGACGTTAGTCATCTCATCGTCCATCTTGGCATACTCCTCCACGCACTTCTTGACGGTGAAGGTGATGCCGGAGATGGCAGCGACGGCTCCCAGGGCGATGCCCTGCATGCGGTTGAACCAATCCGCAGAGCGCTTGATCCAGGACTCCTGGGCTACGCCCTCGGCTCTGACTGCCTGCAGTTCTGCCTTCAGCTGCTTCGCCTTCAGCTCCATCTGTTTGAACTGCTCGGTACCACGCTGCATGCCCTGCATCTGCTGATTGAGCGCCTTGATGGAGTATTCGAGGTCACGGATGGATGAGGTCTTGAGGTTGGCCATGGTGTTGTTGACGAGCTGCATCTGTCTCTTGGTCTCCTTGATGTCCACGTTGGTGCTGTCAATCTCCTTGTCATACTGCTGCATGAGGGTGACCACCTTCTTCTCGCTCTGACGGATGCGTTCCAACTCTGCCTCCACAAGTTTCAGCTGCGAAGCTCTGGAGGCGTACATGGTTGATGTAGGATCGTAGTCAGCCATCTGACTACGTAGCTTGGATGCTGTGAAGTTGAGGTCATTGAGTGAAGCATGTTTCAGGTTTGACACCGTTGCGGTCATGCGTCTCGCTTCCTCATCAGCCTTGCGTGTCGCGCCCTTCAGGGCAAGCATCTGCTCCTTAACCTTGGAGAGTTGAGCGTCCAATTTTGCAAAGTCTGAAGGGTCAGATGCTGCCTTCATCTGCCCCTTCAGATGTCTTGCAGCCTTCTCCAGCTGTCCTAGGCTTGCACTTGACAGGTTGTCGAGTGTCTCCTTGACGCTCATGGTTGAGTTCTTGAATTGCTTCATCTCTCGCTCTGCGGCCTTCAGATCCTTGGCGAGGGATGCGCCTAAACGGGAATCGCCCGCCGAGAAGGCATCTTGTTTTGCCTTCTTCAGACGAGCGACTCTGTCCTCTAACTCTTTGAGTCGGTTTTTTGCCTCCTCTGAGTTGAGCTTGATGACTGTAGTATATACTTCTTGTCTTGCCATTATCGGGTGACTTGTATATAGCTGTTATATAATATGTTGGAATGGGGATTGAAGTTGATGACCTTGATGTCATAGCCTCTGGTGCCCCATCGCCACCAGAGGAATCTGTGCTTGTACTGTCTGTAGACGATGGTCTGGAGACTGTCTCTCGCCTTGTATGTCAAGATGGAGTCTGCCGTGTTGAGACGGAAACTGAGCCATCGGTCGCAATAAGTATATACAGAATCGCTGCGGTCAGTCTTGACAGTATCTGCAGAACTCAGACTTGTGCGCTGGTCTACCATGACCTGGTCAAGACGTATGTCCAGGTCATGGAGCAGCTGGCGGTCGTAGGCTTGAAGTTTGTACTCCTCGGCAGGCATCTGCAGCACCTGCTGCGTGATGACCTGGACCGAATCGCGGATGGTGTCTCGCTCGGCTGGAGCATACTGAAGTTTCAGCCCATTGAGCTGTTCTCTCAGTTTCTGCTCCGCTCGCTGCCGTCGATGGTCAGAAATCCAGACGCAGGCGATGATGACCAATATCACAGATATGGTCATGATGATAGACTTGAGATGTATCTGCATATCCCATTGATTTAAATGTCAGCATACTCAGGGATGGCGTCGAAGCAAGGACACTCCTTGATGCGCTCCCACGGATCGACCACTCCATTGTGGTTTTTGTCAGGCGAGATGTCGCGATGTCCCATGATCTTGGCATCAGGATAGCGCTTTCTCAGCTCCACAAGCAACTCACGCAACGCCTGTTTCTGAGCCTCCGTGCGGTTGTCTATAGGCTTGCCTGTGCGTGAAATGCCGCCCATGTATGCCACGTTGATGGAATCGAAATTATGTCCCGTGACTCCGTTGGATGGCAGGTCTTCTGTCATGAGCTGCGTACGTTTGCCGTCTGCGGTCACGACCCAGTGGTATCCTGGATAGTGCCAGCCCTTGTTGGTGAACTCCTTGAGCAAGGCATCGACAGACCATGACTGTCGGCTTGCTGTACAATGAACGAAAATTTTCTTAATCTTGCGTGCCATTTTTATTGTTTGTATATTTTTGAATAATGTCTTTAACTCGGGTGTCAAAATTCAGTGTGAAACCAAAGACGGTTGCCGCATAAACTAGACTCTGCCCAAAGAACCACAAGACGTTGGAAGTTACGTCGTGGGACATAAAAAAGCTGATGAACACGAGCACGATGCCGGCAAGTAAAACTATACTGGCAGAGCTGTAGTGTATCCATTCCTTGGTATTTCTCTGCATATCTGTACCTGATTTTATCTGGCACAAAGGTACATATAATATAAGTAATATAAAAATACGGCAGGAAGAACGATTTTCCTCCTGCCGTATCTGATAACTATGAGATATCCCGGTCGAGTAACTCTCTGGCCATCTGCTTAGCCTGCTCTCGCCACTCCTGGAATACCTGGTACTCTGTCTCGTGCTCCTGGTTTCCATCTCCATGGTTGCACAGGATGGCTTCGACATCGCCCTGACTGTACTTAGTACGAACCAGACCATTTACGAACTCGCGATAGCTTGCCGACTCAGCCTCAATCTTAGTGGAGCCGTCAATCTCTGTGCCCTCGTAGCTGTATGCTGTCACTGTCTTACTATCGCCATCAGACTCCGACATGGTGGCGTCTGGGTGATAGTTTTCTACTTTCTGCTCACTCAAGTACAGAAGAAAATGCTTGCTGTCATATCTCAAGTATGACATGCGGCAAAGATATAATTTCTTATTCATCTAGATAAACTTATAAAATTTCTTGCCAAATTTATTGGTGAGTTCGGCGGCAACGGTGTAGAAGCCTTTGCCCAGCAGTTCCCACTCCTTGCGTGCCTGATCAACCAAAATATCTGAGCCAGTAAAGAGCCACCACGACTCTGGTTGCCACACCGGCTCCTCAATCTCATCTCCATGCTCATCGAATTGTCCTGTTTTCCGGACATGATCGATGAAACGGAAGCGAATCGCGAGGCGGTCCTTAGGCACCTTCTTGGTGACTATGTGCTTGGCGCCCTGGTCGTCAACCTCCTCGACCTGCTCCATCTTGAAGTCGACTCTCGACTTATCAATCTTGTAATCCTCTATGAGGATGAGGAACTTGTTATAGTCCTCAATGTTGTGGCACAGGATATCGCCTGGATGCTTCTTCTGTGCCATGCTCATGCCCTCGAAGGGAACCTCTCCCTTGCGGGCCTTCACAATCTGACCATACTTTTTCATACCGATTTTATTTAATAAGTTTTTTGTATCTGCGTGTTTGGCTAGGCCAAGCCTGGAGGCTGCCTTGCGCTGGATCTGTTCTTCGCTAAGTCCACGTTTGCGCAATCTTGCCACCTGGGCACAGAGTGCCTGCTTGGTGCGCTTGCGCAAAAGGGCATGGTCGGCAAAGATTTTCTGTCCACAGAAGTCTATGCCGTCACATGTACGATGAATATTCCAACTTTTATTTCTGCTCAGCTTCCAGTCTCTAGCCAAGTGCATGACTGCAAGCTCCGCCATAAGGCGTAAGAAGACCTTATCTTCATGCATGATGAAGAAATTGTCCATGAATCTATAATAATGTTTGAGCCCCTCGCGGCAAAAACGGTCGAAGCGCTCATTGAGGGATTTTACCCCCCCACATTTAATACTCTTGCCTGCTGCTCCGAGCGGCATGTGAGGAGCATGTCCGTGACGTAGCGAGCCTGCCAGTAGCCATGTTTTTCAGGATCTTGGAGTATATCAAAACACCGCATGGCGAGATAGTCAAACCTCGCCAGAAATAGTTGTCCCAAAAGTTGTGTGAGCTTGACACCCAGCACTATGCCGTTGGCATAGCTGTCAACGACCTCGTCAACGAAAGCAAGCAGCTTGCGGTCCTTGATATACAACCTATACTCTCTCTTGAGCAAATTGTGCTCAACATTCTGGAAATAATGGTGTATATCCATGGGCAAGCAATAGAATGTTTCTTGCTGTGGCGAGGTAAAGATGTCCTGCTTGATAATCTTGTAGAAGAAATGCGTGCCACGCCCCTTGGTACCAGCTGGACTGTTGAAAGGAATCTTGGCTCTCAACTTATCTTCACTGGTGTGCATGGCTGCATGCTGAATGACATGATCGCCAACAGGCAACTTATTGACTATGCGATGCTTGGGTTTTTCAACTGGCTTGGCCTCATAGTCTGATGTATGCCATGTCTGATGAACATATGCACTTAGCAGGGCTTGAAGATTTGCCTCAAACTCTGCCTCAAACGCTTGAACTGAGAGACGGGACTTCTTGTGCCGGGAAAAATCAAAAAATGCTTCACGAAAATTTTGCAAAGTCTCAACCGCCTGTGAAATGTTACCTAACCTCTTCACTTGCTTTAAAATTTTATTTATATAAAAAAAGGTCGGTGTCTGATAAATGTCGGTGTCTGTGTCTGTTGTCTGCTTTTATGATGTCCTAACTTTCGACCGGATGACCCATTGTCATCATCTACTAGCTATTCTGCTAATGTGTATGTTTTGCCATGAGGCAAGGCCTGACTCCCGAAATCACTGCAGCTAAGCAAACTAACCTGCAGTATCTTGTTAAGTTGAGGGCCGCACCGTAGTTCACATTGGAATCCGAGACAGCATTGTTCACGTTGAGCGTCGAAAGACCGCATTGACCACCATTGTTAGCGTTGCCACCGCGCAAACACAAGCGAAAACCGGCGCAGGAATCACAGCCTGGTTTGAAAACCGCCTGCAAAGGTACTGAAAAAAATCGGAATGAAAGAATGTCAAAGAGCGAAATTTCAAAAAAAATCGACCGCCCAAGGGCGGTAGGGTTTGCTCGCTACGCTCGCAGGGTGCTCAGGATTGCCCTTGGCTCCGCTTGGGAACCTTGGTCAATCTTGCACACTCCTGCTCACTTCAGCACACCTCTGAACACTTTAGGCCGCCTCGTAATACACTGGTTCCAAAGACCACTCGGATGCTGCTTCGCAGAGGGCCGCACCGCAGCGCACATAGGAATCCGAGACAGCATAGCTCACGTAGAGCGTCGAAAGACCGCATAGACCACCGAGGTAAGCGCTGCCACCGCGAAGACACAGGCGAAAACCGGAAGTAGCGCCTGACGTATTCCAGAAATAGCCAGTCGAATAGGTTGACTCTGTAGCACCAATCTGCGTACAGAAGTTCTCCAGATGTTCCATCGACAAGGTCTTGATATATCCTTCACCACCGCCAGGTGACTTGCTCAACGCCTTCATGCCGGTAGCGTTGCCGATGGTCCAGGTGCCGTAAATAGACGGAGCTACCAGGTGGGTCATGGTCTTGTCACTGTTCACCTGGCAGAACTCATCATCCATCATTCGCCAGAGATTGCCGAAGCCGTTCTTGTAGCCGAAGAAGCATGGAATCTTGGCATTATAGACCGTTGTGCCTGCATCATTTTTTACGGCATAGGTCGCTTCTCCACATGAATCACCAAGCTCAATGCCTGCACTCATTGGTGCAACTGGTCGATAACCATTGTAGGTTTCCCAGTTCGGCATCTGCGCCAAGCCAGCACCGAGTCCACCCTGGAAGAGGCCGTTGGCATCCTTGTTGGCATTGACTGCATCCTGGTCGTAATGAGTACCGAAAATGACGCTGAACAGAATTGCGACAATGGATGTATGGCGCATGGTTGTGCAGAGCCAGCCCTTGCCGTTCTTGCGTGCTGCTGCTCGGAACTGCTCTGTAGTCATGGCGGTAGCTGGTCTGCCCAGCAACGTGTTGTTCTTGCCATCGTAAGTAGCGTTGTTGTCGCCACCACGGTAGTTAGCAGCATCGTTGATGTAACTAACCAGGCGTCCGGTACTACGCTCAATAGTAGCGAAGCCCGCTGCAGAAAGACTGCCGATTGGTATCTCGAGATTGTATTCACCTGGTATTGGCTTGATGCCAATCTGCTCATAGTGCAATCCGCCAATATCCTTGATGACAACGTAGAATTTACGTCCCCAGCCCCACTGATAGTGACCCTCTGTACCATCCAGTCTTGCCGGTTCACCATTAGCATATCTGTGGTGATCCTTGCTGTCGAGCTTCCTACGGCTGTGGTCATTCTTGACCAAGTATGCGCCAAGTCCGAGGATGTATGGCAATTCCTTCAGCAATTCAAGTGAGCCAATGTATGATGCCGCCTTAGGCGTTGCGTTATTTGTGTCCCACACTCTTCCGCACCAGGCATGCTGACCTACAGCAAGGTCAGCCTTAAGCGCATCCATGCCAATTCTAGTGACATTGCCATTTTGGTCTGCCAGCAGCACGCTCTGGTTGCTGTTGACGGTTGTGACTTTCGTCACGGAGTTGAATTTTTTACCTTCCATTTCCAGCTATTCTAATTTTGATTATTTTCTATATTATAATATACCCATATTGTTTTACCAAACTCGTTCGTACCGATGAGTTCATACCACCCATTAACTTCTATGGTAGTCTCTCTAGTGTTCGTATAACTCATTTTTGCCGGTATGAATATATCCTCTGTATGCTCGCCCTTAAGTACCGTTGGCAGTGTACTGCGCGATATTATAGGATTGAAGACCACGATGCGCATGAATTCTCCATCTTTCAGGTGCGGCAGGACATAGGTACCCCAACCCCTGATAAAAGAGCCATTGATGACACTAGTGCCATCAGTAACCGTATTTTCGTTGTATCTCAGTCTTCCGACAGAGACATCTCCAGAAACGCTGACATTCTGGAATATTCCTCCCTTGCAATCGAGATTGCCATCCTTAGCTCTGAAGACAACATTTCCGTCCTTATCCTTCATCTCGATTGTTCGGACACCTAAATTTTCTACAATCTGAAATTGCGATAAGATGAGATTGGCGACAACCATTTCAAAAGGGCTTCCAAGTCGCCAGTAGCCATTGTTGGTATCCTCGTCACTGCCTGGGTAATTGGTTGCAGACTTGACGTGACTCTTGATGCAGCTATAAAAACCGGAGTCGTAGAAGACAACATCTTTCCACTCCTCGCCTGCAGCACCTGCCTGGAAGCTGTAGCCATTGCCGCAGTTAGACCAAGACTGCGGTCCTCGAAGTGTTGCTCCAGTCTCTCCCTTAGCTCCAGGTTCACCATCTTCAACGGTAATTATAGGTACCTTATATGTATAGGATATCCCATCTACTCCAACTAATATGTCTAGCGCATCGTTGACTATAGTATTTTTTTCTATAGTTATCAGTAAGCGTCTCCCTTTTTTATATTTGACACTACGCATGCTGACGCCTGTAGTATCTTTGGTCAAGTCACAAGATACAATACAGTCTTTTTCCATTCCAGCTTCGAATGCCTGCACGTCGATGCTATAAGATCCGACGAATTGAGACTTCTTGTGAACGATAGACGACATGGATAGTTGTATGTTGATGGCATCCTTGCCGGCAGCACCATGGCACATCGGTGTGGACACCTTCTCACTTCCATCGGTGTAGTAGAAGTGTGTCCGGCTCCAGATATAGTAGCCCTTGCGCCACTGAGGAGCAGTTGTCTGCCAACCCTCTGTCGGAGCTGTAGTCAGACTTGTTGACTCCGCATATTCCACGTCGGTATTGGATATGCCAACACCGACGCGGAGGAACTTAATCACTCTTGTGATAACTGACATAGGCTATTTAACGGATTGAATTGTTAATGCTACGTTGCTGTAGCCTGCGTGTATGCAGTCTGCTCTCGTCACAGCGAAAGAACCCAACTGGACAGTAGGCTTGCGTGCCGCTTCGGTATTGAGGACAACACCGGAACCGGATTTCAGCGTGAAATAGAATTTAGTTTCCACCGCTTCTGACTTGCCTCTGACAATCATGCGAGGTGTATAGGTCACAGTGCCATTACCTGCCTCGTCCTCGCTGATAGACTCATCAGCGGGTGTCGGGTTCGGCTCGATGTCATACGGATCCGACGCGTCGATGACTGTCTGGAAATCAAATCCCAGCAGATTATCCTTGCCCATGGCCTTGTCATTGTAGACCTCTACCATGTATTCACGAGTACAATCGACCTCGGAAGCCTTGACAGTAATTGTCTTACCATTTGCTCCTGCAATCTGCTCCCAACCCGTGATGCTGTTAATGGCTCTGTACCACTTATAATATAGCCCTGATGTCAGGGTCTCGTTGGCCAGCGTGGTTCTGGCTTCGAGCTGGCAGCTATCATCCTTGTTGTTGAGCACGAAGTTGTGTGTGTCGCTTGCAGGAGCCTTGATCGAAACTCGATAGGCTACGCCTGTGTACGGGCCGACAGGAATCTCGTATACAGCCTGCACATCATCGGTAATCTCCTGCTGGTTGGATCTCTCGGATACACTGCCGACCATCTTGATGTTGATGGCTGTGTAATTGGATGCCTTGACCAGGTTGTTGCATATCTTCAGCCCCCAGAAAAACTGCGAAGTACTTGGTCTTATAATCTCAAAGAGACCTTCGAAGAGACCGGTCGATTTGCCGGAGCTGTTGAACGGTATCTCAGTCTCGTTGAAGAAGAACTTCATGGAGACAGGTGTCGTGACACCATCTGCAGCCCTCGATGAGATGACTACGAAATAGAGCTTAGGCTGCGACTTCGAGAAGTCGGGATAGACGGTTACGACATCACCTGTTTTCTGGTACTCCTGGTAGAGATCTCCATCCGGAGACTGAATAGATGGCGTGAATGTTCCCATCTTCTGGATGAACGTGATGTTCACCGATTTGCTTGCACTACTCATTCTTTGCCTCCTCTCTCATGATGAATCTGCTGTCTATAGCAACAGGCAGCTTGTTGCACACTTTGCCGTCCTGCTCCTTACGGGCTGTCTGGCCATCCATGGCGATAGCGCCAATCTTGGACAGCGTTTCCTCAAACACGATAGGATCCCCAAGCGGCAGGATGTCCTGACACCAGAGCAGGAAGCTGCCATCCTGCAGTTCTGTTCTGTCTTCGGTCAGCTGAAGGAACTCTGCGACCTTGCGGTTTGCCTTGATGTATCTTTCCATATTAAAAAAAAATAATTATTAGTGAAAAATAAACGGATTGCCGTCTGCGTCCACGAAGACCTTACCGTCGGCATCCATTGCCAGAGCTAAAGGATCGAGGTCTTTGACTTCCAACGCGAGGATAGCTCCTCTGTTTGGATCCAGAAGTTCTGTAGGAACACTCGGAGACATGCCATGTCCGACGAGGACAGCATTCTCGAAGTGTACCGAATTATTCGGTGCCATCCACCAGAGTACCTGCAGCTCTCTCGTAGGGTTTGCTATTTCCCCTACATTGTCAAAAATAGTTGCCCTTGGGTTTACCTCCTTCGTGTTAGGAAGCACCTCATCGACCGTATCAAGCATGTCGTAATCGTAGAACGGAATTCTACGGACGATGTTGACTATCTTGAATGGTGCGGCATCAGACAGTTCTACGCTTTCCGGATTGCCTGCTGCAGAGTATCTTGCTCTACACCTGATGCAGATGCGCTTACCCATCAAAGAGCGGTCTAGCGTGACGGATGCACCATCAGCAGATACCTTGATATCTAAATCATCTGCAGTAATGGCAGAGAACTGCCCTCTATCACGGAGAATTTCCCAGACGAACAGTCTCTTCTCCTTAGCGCACTCTTCAGCCCCTAGGCGCAGAGAAGCGCTGATGACCTGCTTGTCGGTATCACGGAGCGGGTTGTAGTAGCGGTCTCCGCTTGATAGCAGGAGCGTCGGCTTGTAGATGGTCGCATTCTTGCAGTTGATGGAGTAGTCCATCGTAATATTGCGCACCTCGTTGGTTCGGGTGTCCAGGTACTTCGCCTTGAAGCGGAGCAGTATCGGCTTCTGCGGTGCTGCGTTGATGTACCAGAGCAGTTTGCCGGCATCATTGCCTGACGATGTGATGACATGCTGCTTGGGTGTCGTTACCAGCGCATTGCCCTCCACTCCGTTCTCGACTCTGTACCAGGCGATGTCCGTCAGTTCGCTGTTGACACGTCCACTCGGGAGTATGCCATCTCGGTCAATGATGCTGATGACCGGCTGCAAGGCGCATGGCGTCAGCCTGTAATCAGGAGAATACTCATCCTGATCAGCATCATAGGCCTGTTCGAGCGGAACGCTGCCTGACACGGACTTGGAGTAATGTACCTGCAGAGGCGTGTACTTGATGTCTAATCTTTTGTATTTCATTGTTTATATGTTTTTAAACACATTCCAGTGTGATGGAATCTTGGGCGACCTCATCGCCCAGACCATCACGAAGTGTAACAGTTGCCGTAAACCTGATCTTAGCCGGAACTCCCTCGCTGTCGACGGAGAGGTCTGACTGGGTCAGGACGATAGCCTTGCCCGCCTTGGAACCGACTTCGAGTGCCCAAATGTTGTCGCTGGTTACTCTCTGTTCACCGGCCTTGTTCTCGGTGTATCTGGTCCAGGCTACGTCGCTGTCGAGTATGTCCGAGGTGATGTCCTGGCCGTAGAGCGTAGCAACGATCGTCAGCGGAGCGCGGAAGTTGTCGAAGTCGTAGATATTCTCGTCTTCGAGAAAGTCAATGGTGAATGCCGGATTGCCCTCAATCATCGCCCAGTCGGTATTGTTCCACCTTGGTGCGGTGTGGGTTCCGGTCTTCTGGCAACGCCACTTGCAACCAGTGTACCACACATCTGAGGTCTCGAATTTGCCGGTATCCGGATTGAGAGCTGAGCAGAAATATTCTGCCGCCTCTGACCATGGTCCCCGGTCAACATAATCAACTATCGGTTTGCCGTGGTAGTCAACCTGTATGATGTCCTGGGTGATGATGCCGGCTGCATAGAGATAATCCCTGCCCTTGACGATAGGAA
>OQVR01001162.1_pt1 | contig 11477 bp, 7 predicted proteins | sample 1691521 | NCBI WGS metagenome assembly OQVR01 (sample SAMN03418256, study PRJEB22391) | human gut metagenome | biome: human-gut; feature: organic feature; material: feces | host: Homo sapiens | place: Tanzania | collected 2013-01
CTAAATAAATCCGATTTTATACCGTGTTACGTGGTTGCTGTAGTCTTTACAGTTCCCTTATAATCTCATCCCATTCGCTTGGTTTTCCTTTTCTTCCAAAATTCACCTCGACCAATCTTCGCCTTGTAGAATTGATGCCTTCAATAGATTTGTTTGTAAGGAATGCTATTTGCTGAACATTAAACCCGGCTTTAATAAGCAGACAGACATGATACGCCTGGTCTTTCATCTTCTTGAATTTCGTCAGGCCGCCTTTAAATATAGGATAAATGTTGAATAGCGTTTCCTCCAATTCTTGCCATTTGATAGTATCTTCCGAAATATTTCTTTTTTCTTTAATCAGCAGAAGCAGCTCTTTATATATAGGTGAATCTCTCATGATGGCATCGCTGGTTACAGAAATCTTGTTTAGAAGCTCGTTCTTTTGTATTACGTATTCCAAGAGTTTCGCTTTCTCCTCATACTTCTGCAGATACTCAGTCTTCTTCTGTTCTTCAGCCCTGTATTTCTCTTCGATAGACGCCAGCTCCTCCTTATACCTCTGTATAGCCTCTTTGCTCTTACTGTCTTTCTGCTTCAGGATGTTCAGCATTTCGTTTTGTCTTTTCTTCGTCTTTTTCCGATAGCTAATATAATAGCATACAGCCAATAAGAAGATTACTAAAGAGGTATAAATAATCCAGTCTTTATATTTTAGGTTCACTTGCAGTTTGTCCTTTTCCTTTTCAATATGACTGTAGTTGTATGCGGCATTGGCTCTTGCAGAGAACTCTGTGGCATTAGTCTGTATGACAGTGTCGGTGATGCATCCATACAGAAGACAGTATTTGTTTGCCTCCATGATTCTTCCGCAGTCCTGATAGTATTTAGCCAAGAAAGAATATGCGTCTCTACGGCTGTATATGGTGCCTTCAGACAGCAGGACGGTATAGAACGCTTTTGCCCTTTCCGTCATTCCCAATGCCTGGTATATCTTGCCGGCAATATTGAATATAGCACTTTTATTTGATGCGTCAAGATATTTTAATGCCAGTTCGATGTACTCTTTGGCATCTTTGTATTTGCCCAATTCATAATATGTGTCCGCAATCTGAGAATATATCTCAGATATTTTCTCCATCATGTTTTTTGTTTCAGCCAGCATCTTAGCCTCTTTCAGACAAGCCAACGCCTTGTCGTTCTTTGCCTTAGCCTTGTAGCTCCATGCCAAGGTGATGTCGTCGTATATTACACGTTGGTAATCTTTTCGTTTTTTGTGGATAGCCAAAGCCTTGAGCTTCATTTCGAAAGCTTCGTCATCCAGATACTGGTACGTAAGGATTCCTCCGAGCATATAGTAATACAGAGCACGTAGTTGTTCTGTTTCCTCCGTTTCGGGCGTTATGGACAAGCCCTTTTGCAAGTATTCTATCGCTTGCGGAATATTGCCAAGAAGATAATATGCACTACCTGCGTAATAGTAGACCTGCGACAGCATGTGTTTGTCAGCTTCTGTCTCATAGTGGTCGATGATTGCAGCAGCTTCCTTGTCGTAGTTTATATCCTTGCTTTGTTTTACGTTTGACTTCAGAGAGAGGAATCTGCAATACCACTTGTCATCGTCGTTCATGTTTCCGTTTGCCGAGATATATCTGTGGAGTTCCATTTCAGCTTTCTGCGGTTCTTTGTTGCAGAGTGTGTCTATCCTGGTCAGTTCTTCTGGGTATGACGGTGTTCGGGTATACATGAAGATCACGGTAGCGCAGATTAGTGTGATTGTTCCGCATGCAATCGTGACCAATGCGTTCTTCTTTAGTTCTATATATTCAGAGAATGATGTCATTTGATTTTAAATTATTATCTGTAAGAAAATACAAAAGTAATGATAATATTTAAAAACGAAACAAACAAGGTCTGTTTTTTCTGTTTATCGCTCGATTGTTTTTGTTAATGCTCCTTTAGATAATCTATCTCTCCATTTTCAGGATGAACCGTAAAAAATCACATCATACTACCTAATGACCGTTTGGAGGTTATTCGTTTTTGATTAACAGTGAAACTTTTCTTCATGCTTCCAATACGTTTTTTATAGGCAAATCGAATTTTATTACACTTCTAAAACATTGATTATCAGAGAGAAACAAAATGAACGTTTTTTGAACGTCTATTTTTTTTGCATGTTTAAAAGCTCTTCGTAAATTTGCCGACAGAATTTCAAACCAAAATTATATGAAGAAAAAAGTAATAATTTCTCTCATGATTTTCTCTGGTATTGCTTTATATGCAAAAGACAAAATCGTAATTCATTCAGTTGGTGGCTATGGTCATTTAAATCCATATGAAATCCCAACTGTATCATCCGACGGCGACGATGTAACCATCACGTCCGACAGTACCATAACCGACATGACCGTTGTCATCCGCGACCAGTATGGTAACGTAATGCATCAGTCCACCCAGACCGTCGGTCCGGCTGAGACAACGCTCTACGTTCCTAATACAGACGGCGACAGCGAAAAGACAACCATCGACCTATATTATGATAGGAGACACCTGAGCGGAACGTTTGATGAATAGACTTTAAAAATTAACGGTTTCATCGGGATTTTCCCGATGGAACCACATTATTAATCTTAAAATAATAACTATGCAAAAGAAAATTTTTCTTTTTGCAAGTATCTTAGGTATACTTGCATTATCCTCCTGTTCGCAGGAGAGTGAAGAGAGTCAGGAACAACAGCGTAAGGAACTCCGTTCGTCTTCGAGCATAAAGGAGTTGACCGAACAATTAAAGGCGTACAACTCCCAGTTCTATATACAGAATGAAGAACAGACAGCTGTAGCACGTCTTCCAAAGATAACATACTCCAAGCTTGACATGGTCAAGATAGCCATTTCAGACTGCAAAGGTGCCATCCGCGGTTCCGGCGGTGCCATAGGAGGTATTATTGTCGGTGCCGCCAGCTCTTCTCTTATAAAGTTCGCCACCATGACCGCCAAGAAACTCATTATAGCCTATTGGAAGGAACACCATCCCCACAAGGTGTACGGTATGAACAACATCTATGCGTATTCCGACAGCATAGGCATATACCATAACGCCATAGAGTATTCCATCTATTCTGGAAACAGGGACTGTTACAAGCTTTCTTCCGTCAACATTGTGAGGGATGCCCACACACGTCTTCAGTCAATGTCAGCCGGCTACATAAAGGCCGGCACGCTTACATCCCCCGACATGAGACACCTTGCTATAGACATAGACAACGTCCGCAAAATAGACGAGTCCCAATACACTTTCCCTGAATACTGTGAGAAGCTTAAGGAACTGAACCCCGAAGATTCCGACTGCATAGACTTCTGTGCAGAATACATATATGCCGCAGTCTATGCCAACCTGACAAACCTTGACGACTACACAGGCAAGGTCATATACCAGATCCGCAATTCCAATGCTGCGGTAAAGGACAAGGACCTGCTTTACGGTCTTGTCCAAGTAGCGTATGCAAGTGTCCTGTTCTCACAGAACCTGCAGTTCCAAAGCGTCAGCAACAACTAAAAACCTACGATTATGAACAAAATATTGACTATACTTTTCTCGTTGTCCTTCATGTCCATGCATGCACAGAACAGCTTCGACTATCTGTCATTGTCGCGCAAGGCCTGTTCCGACACGGAAGGCCAATACAGATACTACATAAGTGAAGACCTTGAGGGTGACGCCTCTTCCAGCACCCGTCTCGTCTTCGTCGATACAAATCCCGGAGCCGGATGGAACCACAGCTGCAAGTACCTTTATTACAGTTTCCCAGGCAGTTCCATAGAAGGCAAGGACTACACGCTGAACGTCGTGGATTCCGTCTGTCCTCCATTGGACATGAAGATGAAACGCCTTGACAAGACATCTTCTGTGTACAAGGCACCAGGAAACACCTTTACTCCCGAAATCCAACCGATGCGTGACAATCGCATAGCCAAGAAGACCTATGCCCTTATCCTCAGCGGTGGAGTGGATCCCATCTCCAATGAAGAACGCTATTGGAACGACTGCTCATATATATATAAGGTATTAAGAAACAAATACCAGATACCAAAGGAGAACATCGTCGTCCTCATGTCCGACGGCAGGAGCGACGGCAAGGACATGAACCCTTCAAACGGCGGTGACTTCATCTCCTCACCCATTGACCTTGACGGAGACTACCGTCCGGATATAGACAACTCAGCCATAAAGTCCAATGTCGTCAACGCGCTGAATGCTTTTGCGTCCAAGCTGACCCCAAATGACAACTTCTTCCTTTATGTAGCCGACCATGGCGGCTATGATAAGGGTGGCGATCCTTACATCTCCCTTTGGGACGGCGGAAGAATCTATGACAGGGAACTGGCGGCTTTGCTTGACGGCATAAATGTAAAATACATGAACGTCGTGCTCGGCCAGTGCTATTCAGGAGGTTTCATAAAGGCACTTGAGAAGACAAACCGCGTGATAACCACAGCCTGTGCCGCTGACGAGCTGTCGTATGGTTCCGCAGACGGAGAACATGACGAGTTCCTGTATCAATGGACGACGGCGATAAACGGATACGGTAAAGACGGCAGGAGCGTCAAGTCCGATTATGACAAAGACGGTCACATCTCAATGTTTGAGGCATTCGTCTATGCCGCAGCAAGAGACATGTATACCAACGGCAAGTTCCCCTATGCCCAAGAGACCCCACAGATAAGCAGCCCTGCAGGCATCGTCATGGACGAACTTGCTTTTGACCGTCTGCCGAAAGACACCGTCGACCTGTTTATCTGCGACTATAAAGGAGATACGGGCATAAGACCTTATGACAGGAATTTCGTATACTGGAGCAGTCCCGACATCTGGGGAAGGTTCAATGATGACGGTATAGAGCACCAGGAGGCAGAAAATATACGATTCACGGAAGACAATGATGTCTGCTATATTTATGCCCGCATAAGGAACCGTGGCACCAAGCCGTATGTTTATGACAGCAACAATCCAATGTTTGTAAGTTTCTATTGGGCAAAAAGTTCTTTTGCAATAAGTGAAAAGAAATGGAGAGGCTACATTGACTCCAATGATGAGAATGGCGGCTATATAGGCCGTGCCAGAATCAAAGGGACGATAAACCCAGGTGAATCCCAAATTGTAAAGGTAAAATGGCAAGCACAAAATGACGCATACGATGATTTGATAGGCTATGAAAACTTCCATGCTTGTCTTCTTGCAAATATTTCCAACTCGACATCTATAATGCCGGATATAGTGGAGGATACCACAAATATAGTGAAGATATGGGAAACCAACAAGGTTGCGCAAAGAAATAAAATACTGATGCACAAAGGCGGACTGTTGAAGAATGCAAGGATAGAACTTGGTGAAATTGCGGGCAACAAAGACAATCTGAGTATACAGGTCGTCGACTTGTCCAAAGAAAATGTCCAAGTCAAGAAAGAAATATCCGTAGGGCTTTCTCCTGCATTGTTCCAGTCGTTGAAACAGAAAGATTTTCCGGGTACAGACATAAACTACAACAACAATCCGAACAACGAGTTGCTTCTGACAAGTGAAAAAAGCAGGATAGAAGGCATAAGCCTGAAAAAAGGGAATAAAGACTATCTTGATTTCGGATGCAGCTTTGTCGCAGACAGACCTATATATGAAACTTATGTATGCAATGTGAATCTGGCACTTACAGACCAGTACGGCAATTATCTTGGCGGTGAAAGCTTCGAGATAGTCAATGACCGTCGTGACAAGATAGATCTTACCACATCCGTGTCCACCAATGCAGACGGTAAAAACGTGCTTAAAGTGACAGATGTCAGCGAAGGTGTTACATACGAGTGGTATGATTCAGACGGCAACTACATCGGTTCAGGTTCCAGCATCAGTGTTCCTGCAAACTTTTCAGAGAAGCAGTATACAGTGAAAGTCAAGTCTGAAACGGACGGAGCGGTAAACTACGAAACGGTAACCGTACCTAAATCAGGTGTAATATCATCCGTTGATACAGCCTGTAAAGATGGAATGAAGGTTGAGTTCTCGTCTCCTGTCCGCAGTAATACGACCCTTCAGGTGGCATCCCCGACATCAGTTTCGCCGGTTAAGAACTATCCAGTAGAGCAAGGCTCGTCAAGTTATATGGTATCCATACCTAACATGGAGCATGGCGTCTATCAGATAACCTTGCTGGAAAGTGGTAACATAATAGACACCCGTAAAGCAATAAAGTGATAAAATGTTTTGTGTTTAGTCATACATTCATTACTTTTGCAATGGATGTATGGCTTGACCAGACATTATTGTTAAATCAAAATTCAGAATGATTATGAGAAGATTACTGCCTTTATTCATTATGCTTGCATTGCCCTTCGTCGGCAGTCGTGCAAAAGACGTTGTCACAGTAAACATGGAGTATGGCGACGAGCTTTCCTCAAAGGTGAGCAGCCAGGTGAAGTACACGATGGACTCCATTATAATAAAAGGTTATATGGGGCGTGGAGACTTCGCTACGCTGCGTGACTATATCGACAACGGCAGACTCCGTGGCATAGACCTGTCAGATGCTGATATAGACAATATCCCTCCCTATGCCTTCATCCCTTCAAAGGTGAACGTAGGCAGGAAGTCCTTACGGAAAGGTTCCGAAGGCTACCTTACGCAGCTGGAGTATATCACTCTTCCCAAGAAGCTCAGATGGATATCCGAACGTGCCTTCGAACTGACAGCCCTGCGCTGCATCGAACTGCCCCGACTGAACAGTATTCTCGGCGGAGCGTTTGACAACTGCCCCAACCTTAAGAGCGTCAAGTTCCATCAGCCAGTGCCTCCGAAGATAGGAGACGGCCATGCCTTCAGCGGCATACCGTCAGATGCCGTGCTTTACATTCCAGAAGGAGCCAGGGAAGCCTACACGTCATCATTCGGGTTCTCTGAATTCAAGAATATAGAAGAACAGTCAGACCTGTTTGTCGTCAGGACCTTCCACATGGATGGCAAGTCCCTTGAAAGCATGCTCGGAGAGGACCTTCTGAAAGTCGACTCCATAGCGCTGAGCGGAAACATCACGGAATCAGACATCAAGACGCTGCGCATCAGTACATGCTTCGGCAGACTGTCAGGAATAGACCTCAGTGGCAGCCGTATGGAGAATGACGAACTGCCTATGTGCTCATTCGTGAGCTATCAGGATGAGCCTTATTCTTCTGTGGGCGGTCCGACCTGTTATGCATACAGACTTCGTTATCTCAAGTTCCCTCAAGGGTTGAAGAGCATCGGCGGTGCTTCTCTGAAGAATACACACCTCCTGTCGCTGCAGCTCCCTTCCACACTTGAGAGCATAGGCACGGAATGTTTCTATTCGGCAGAAATCCCAGGCGACCTCGTAATACCAGAGGGCGTAAAACATCTTGGACTTTACATGTTCTTCAGAGCATCGGTTCAAGACAACGTGTACCTCCCTTCAACGTTGGAAAGCATGGGAGAGTTCTGTCTTGGAATGGAAGTTGAAGATACAGGAAAGAAGAAAGAATTCTATTATAACCGTATGACCCCTCCTGTAATAAGAGAGGATGAAATGCTCAACGGCAACGGTCCGTTCCTGTATGACCCTGTGTTGCCATCAGACTGGACGCTCTATGTCCCTGTCGGTGCCAAGTCTGCTTTTGAGAAGGATGCTGACTGGGGTAAGTTCCAGACTATCATCGAGACTCCTGAGCTGAATGGTCAGAGTACAGGAATAGAAGGCGTTCGTACAGAGACGACAGACAACGGTTCTGCCACACGCATCTATACCCTTGACGGCAGACGCATCGCTACAGGTGCCGGTATCAGTAGCTTGCCTCATGGAATGTATATTGTGAATGGCAAGAAGGTTGTGAAATAAAGTCTACTCATATTAAAGAGTGGATTAGCAAAGTATACCTTATTAATAATAAGGAATTACGGAGAAAATGTTTAATTAATAGATTTATATATTTTTGATTATGAAGAGAACATTATTGGCCATATTGGCACTGTCCGCATCATTGCTTCCTTCAATGTCCAAGGTCGTCAAGACAATAGACTTTGGTAAAGACTGGGTCGGCAAGTCAATAACCTTCACAGACGAGGAGCTTTCCACCGTAGACTCCCTCGTTCTGAAAGGCTACATAGAGGGATTCAACTTCAAGAACCTGCGCAACATAATCGAAAAGGGCGTGCTTACGGGTATCGACATGTCCGAAGCCTCGTTCGGTGACAACTACATCCCTGAAAAAGCGTTCATGCCTTCAGACGGCAAAGCCGAAGCACGCACCAACCTGCGTTACATAACCCTTCCCAATAATCTGGAGTATATCAGCGACCAGGCATTTGCGAAAACGAATCTTCAGTACGTAAAGATTCCTTCAACCGTAATACACATCGGTTCGGGTGCTTTCGGCGACTGCAACGAATTGAAGCGTATCGATGTCTCGTCCCTCTATCTGAACATGAGTGAACTTGTAGACGGCAACGCCTTTTACGGTCTGCCGTCCGGTGTGTCAGTCCGTGTGCCGGTCGGAACATCCGGAGCCTACAGGTCATCTGCCCCGTGGTCGTCTTTCCAGAACATAACAGAAGATTCCGGCGTATACAACGCCATGACCGTAACCCTCAACGGACAGTCTTTGGAGTCTGTGCTCGGTGATGCAGCCTTGCAGTTGGATTCGCTGTGTGTCCTCGGTACAATGACAGCAGACGACTTCATCGCCATCCGCAAGTATGTTGCCACAGGGCGACTAAGCTCAGTAGACCTCAGCGGCAGCGAGATAGAAGGCGGCATGATACCGGATTTGGGCTTTGAATATTTTGACGGTACATATTATGTCTACCCGGAGAGACTGCGTGGATTCAAGTTCCCGACGAATGTGGATACCGTACCCGCAGACATGTTCTTGTATGCCACACTTGTGAATTTCACCTTGCCTTCTACAATAAAGACAATAGGCGAACATTCCTTCCGCGACTGCCGCTTCATAGGTCCTGTTCGAGTGTCTGAAGGCACGACAGAAATACAGACCTATGCCTTTAACGACAAGTGTGCAAGGAGATGGCGTTACGAAAGGACACTGTATCTGCCTTCTACCTTGGACAAGGTAAGTGGAGGTTCCCTCCGTTTTGCTGTCATGGGAAAGTACAATCTGTACTGCAACAGGATGACCCCTCCGGAGTTTTGTTCCGATGATTATAAGGACGGTCCTTTCGGTCCTGTCTTTAAAGCGGATGATCCAAGACCTCTTTATAACTGGACGCTCTATGTTCCAGTAGGTGCCAAGGAGGCATATCTGAATGATGAGTATTGGAAATGGTTTGGGAACATCATCGAGACAACGGACTTCAGTGGTCAGGGCGCAGGAATAGAAGGCATCCGCACGGAGACGACAGGCAACGGTTCTGCCACACGCATCTACACCCTTGACGGCAGATGCATCGCTACAGGTGCCGGTATCAGCAGCTTGCCTCATGGTATGTATATTGTGAATGGCAAGAAGGTTGTGAAGTGATGTAAAGAAGTAATGGTAATGGTCGTGTCGGGAGATGGAAAAGGTAGTCTTTGGGCATGACAGATAAGATAAAAGTGGTCCGTCTGGGTTCAGCATTGGTGCGTGGAACTTGGGCGGACTGCTTTTTTGTATAAGTGTTGGACAGAAATTCCTGTTTACATCACTCCAAATATCGGATGAGCCTTTTTATTGCCTTTAATAAATAAGTAGAAAAGTGCCAGAATAACCATGTTTAATTCTATTGTTGTTTATAAATGATAGAATATTGTTTATTTTGTCGTTTATGGACGATAAAAAGCTGTTTATTTTGTCGTTTATAAACGATAAAAGTGTATCTTTGCAAATGTATAAGATTCAAGCAAGCTTGATCGTTCAGTTCTTGCTTTGTATTTACTGTGAATTTTTCAAAGCTAAAATCTATATGACAAAGGATTTGATAAAGTTACTGATAATAGAGTATCAGAATTATGTTACTCAAGTAGATTTGGTTTATCGTGATATAGAATTCATGGATGGACTAAATTACGTGTTCGTCGGTTTAAGGCACGCCGGGAAATCGTATCTAATGTTTCAACGCATTGCACAGCTGATAAAACAAGGACATAAACGAGAGGAAATTCTATATTTCAATTTTGAGGATGATCGTATTGACTCTTTGGATGTGAGTGACCTTGATTTGATAAAGACATGTTATGAAGAGATGTATGACTGTCGTCCTGTTTTCTTCTTGGATGAGGTCCAGTTGGTAGATCGGTGGGAGAAGTTTGCCCGTAGGTTAGCAGACCAAAAATATCAAGTGTATATTACAGGTAGCAATGCCAAGATGTTAAGTAGCGAGATAGCGACAACGCTCGGTGGTAGGTATATGATTCATGAGATGTATCCATATTCCTTTGTAGAATATCTGAAGGCAAGCAATATTGATGCAAAGGCGAAGAATGCCATTTATACACATGGTAAAGATATAGTAAGACTATGCAATACATATTTCCAGCATGGCGGTTTGCCAGAAACGGTATGCTTGAAGGAGCCCAGGTCATGGATGAGCAATCTCTTCAGTAAGATTTTCTTTGGTGATTTGGTTGCTCGATATAGAATTCGCAATGATTATGCCTTGCGAGTTATGATTCGCAAGATGGCTGAAAGTGTAAAGCAGCCATTGTCATTTAGTAGAATCGCCAGTATAGTAAGCAGTACAGGGAAAAAGCTCAGTACAGATGCCACGATAGACTATGTTGGATATATGACGGATACTTGGCTTATATTGCCGTATGAGAATTTGTTCGGGAAGTTGCAGGATAAGGAGTCTAACCACAAGTATTATTTTACAGACAATGGCTTACTTCATCTATTTCTTGTAGATGCCGATACTTCATTATTGGAAAATATGGTTGCCATAACGCTAAGAAGGAAATATGGTGAAGGTTGCTATTTTTGGAATAGCAGAAATACAGAGGTCGATTTTGTTATACCTGAAGAAGAGTTGGCGATACAAGTTTCTTATTCCATGGTTGACCCGGATACATTCAAGAGAGAAACGGATGGGTTGATAAAGCTTTCTTCTGTACAAAATATCAGGCGTATGGTGGTAGTAACAAAAGATGAGGAAGATATTGTGGAAAAGGATGGCAGGCGTATAGAGATTGTTCCTTTATGGAAATGGCTGTTGGAATATTGATTGTTTGTATTTCTGATATTACCGACCCCCTCTATCTCCCCCTGAAGAGGGGAGGACTGGTTTGTCCGCTTCTTGAGAGTCCTCTTGAATGTCTTGTTGATGTATAGCAAGACCTTGTCAATCAACTTTTCCGCAAGCAAGCAAACTGCTTCTCCCCCTTTAGGGGAGACGGGAGAGGGGTTCCATAATGTAGAGCTTTGTATCTTTGAAATTACCGACCCCCTCTATCTCCCCCTAAAGCGGGGAGGACCAGTTTGTCCGCCTCTTGAGAGTCCTCGGA
>OQVR01001165.1_pt1 | contig 11470 bp, 14 predicted proteins | sample 1691521 | NCBI WGS metagenome assembly OQVR01 (sample SAMN03418256, study PRJEB22391) | human gut metagenome | biome: human-gut; feature: organic feature; material: feces | host: Homo sapiens | place: Tanzania | collected 2013-01
ACCTGCTGCGTAAAGTTCATACACTCCCGATGTAGCTGGCAGTCGCCACAATCCGTACAACTCTCATCACAATAATGACTCTCGCCCAATATCATGATTCGCTTGCCGAATATCCCTCCGTTGGCATAATCCTTGCCAACGAAGGGGTGAAAGAAAATGTTGCTATTCATCTTTTAAACTTTATAATGTTCCACACTGCTTATTGTCTCAGGCAACAAAAACCTTTCTATGTCCAAGCCAAAACTAAGGGTCTGATTAGCTATCGCCTTTGTTGTGAGCTCTGTTCCGTTAGTCTCAATCCATGTCACCTTAGCAGAAAGGACATCATTATCATCAAGTTCTGGAGCATGTTCCCCATTACCTAAGGCAAAGTTTAACTTAACCTTATCTCCAACGGTTAGTTTACCAGAGACAACATATCCTATACAAGTAGTACCTAATTCTCTATAGTTTAATGTTGCAACAACTTCTATTGAAAGTGGAGCATTGGAATTATCTACCTGTTCCAACAAAGTTGGCAAAATATTGTGGTCTATGTCTATTGTTGGATTAAAATTGCATAGCTTAGATGTTACTAAATCCTCCATTTTCTTAACGACATTGAATTCACTATCATCCTTCAACTGCCACACCTCAGGACTTATCCCTATATCATGCTGAAGTTTATCTATGATTGAGCGATAGTTTATATTTCCTCCTACAGTACAGCTTTTAACTACTCCTAAACAATAAAAGTGGATATTGCACCAAGACTTCTTTTCAAAGTAGTCTTCAATATCGTCATAATCATTATCCATATCGAGATAACCATCTTCATCGTCTTCAACCGTATCTTCATCATCAAGCAAATCTGGTTGATGGTTATAGGTATAAAGAAAATCTTGATAATCTTCTTGCGAGATTCCACATTGTGGAAGCCCACAGCAATCAGATAGCACAGACTTTACATTCTTATAATCGCTACGTTCCAACCACAGTTTATGGTGAGAATCCTCACTTGGGGTTACTTTTTCCAAATTTTCTAATTCTGCAAGAATGCTATCAACATGAGCGTATGCTTTTGTTATATTATTCTTGTACTTTGCCGCTTCGTCCAAAAGTGAAACCAAAGCCGTAAATAATTGGCAATAATAGGTTATAAGATGGTGAGCATAAAAATCTTTATAGATATAATGCAATGCCTGCTGCTGTTCGTTAGCATCAGCATCGGTAGAAACACCTTCCTCTATCCAGTCCATAGCCGAATATTCTTTGTACATTTCGTCAAGCATCTCAAAGGCTGACGCAAACTCATTCTTTTCCCAAAGTTCTTGAGCTGTCAAGAACTTCTTATTTAATACATTTATATCTTTCATTGCTAAATAGTTATTTTGTGTTCATACTACCACACTTAGGGCATTTCACAGGATAAGAAGCAGCAGTAGCATTCCACTCCATATCCAACGCCTTGAATCTATGTCCGCAGTCTTTGCAAACGATATGATGGCATGTTCATCATCTTCTCGCGCTTTGCAGCTTTTTTATCAGCCATACTGTTCATCGTATTTATATTAATTTATTCTTTATCACTACCTACAAATGCCGATGCCTTCATAAAAGAGAAGGTTGCATCAACGAGCCAACCGATGCACGAACCAACTGTAGCTATCCACCAGGCAACAAGATAACCTGTAGTACAATTGGTAGCCTTGAAAAGGACATCGCCGTCAAAGAGATGCCTCACCAGATTAGGCAGGAAGAACAATCCATGCGCCAAACCAGCTTGCCATCCATACAATTCTGTACCATTGATGTTGACAAACAGTATCGCTGCCACCAATACAACTATCGGTCGCCAGGGCAAAAAGATGTAGACCATAGCAAGATACCCCAAAATTTTATCCATCTCTTCTTTTATATTTTATATATCTAAACACCAACCAAGCATAAAAGCCACACATTGCAGCCATAACATAGAACAAGAGGGAAACTAAGTTCGACCATTTACCTTCCACACCCATAACATAGTATCTATCTTCTATATATTTGGGTACCACCTCTAGTGCTCCTATAGACAAGCCCAAGAAACACAAGGCTAAAACTACAGCCAACACCAATTTTATCTTTGCATTCATACTCCTTAGAACAAATGAAAACGTTTATACTCTTTTCTCCAATCTTCAAACTCTTTATCAGTAGGCTTACCAAAAGCTGGATACATCTTATTATATTCAATCTCCGTATGAGTAGGTTTCTCATTAAGATAATCCTTCAAGGAATCCTTCTGCACCTGAAATCGACTTGATTCTACGAAGATTAAACTTTTACAAATTCTCTTCTCGATTCTTTCCTCCATCCATTCTCTGCCATTGGTGAGAAAAGACATATACCAATATCTCGTCTCCGCCCAAGCATTTCTTGTTGGTTGTGCTGTGCCATGAATGAAGTCACGATAAACAGGAAGCGAGAGACCAGTCAGCCAACAAACCAGGACAGAATCCCCCTTAGCCATTAGCGTCATGTCCGACAACAACTGTTGCATTGTCATCTTCTCCGACTTCCGCCAAAGCATTTGCTTTTCCATATATTCATTCTTCTCTGCCTCCTTCTTCTTTTGCCAATAGCCATGAGGGTTCAAGAAGAACCAATAGCCAAATAACACTACCAGCACGGCACTCAATACCAATGCCCCTCTACACACTCTTTTCTTGATGTTCTTTTCCATAATTTCTATCTTTTATTTGTTATTACTCACAAAACACTTACATATCCATCATATCATCATTGACATGGTAAGTATCTTCACTAAAGCTTTTCTCGCACGTAATGGCTGTTCTGCTAACAAAGTTGTTCATCCTCACAATATCAGGAATACTGTATGGCAAAGAACAATGCAAAGCAAGTAGTGCTGGACATATCTTGATCTTTTCAAAAGCTGGAGTAAAGAGCATACTTTCATCCCAACTAGTGACCTCAGATGGCAAATCCTCCGCAGCCCAACCTTTATCTGCAAGAGCATCCAATATCAGTTTTTTCTTCATCAAGTTATTGTCAAACAGATTTATCTGTTCACCAAGAGTATAAATCAGCCGATGTATGAAAGGAAAAGCCGAACCATAGACATCATCGTCTTCCAAAGCCAATACCGCCTGACAAGAATCAGCCTTATATTCTAATACATACTCCCCATATTGCAGGTAGTCATTCGCCTTAAAAGATGAAGAGTTCTGAACAGCATCCCACATTTCAGTACCTTGCTTCAAACATTCGCCCATCAGTATTGCCAACTTTTCACTTTGATAAGAAACACGTTCCACGTAATCCTTGCTTGGTTCACCCATTATCTGATCCATCAGATAACGTCGAGCTACAAGAAGCGAATATAGCGCAAACTTATCCTTATCACTTATCCTAACAGAAATATCGTCTTCCTCGAAGAAACCAATATCTTCAGCAATATGCTTGATTTTCCGTTCTATCAAAGCCAATGCATCTTGTTTTTCAGAAAGTGATGTATTAGGATTGCTCACAAAATCGTACAAAGCATCTTCTGCCAAATCGCTCTCGTGGTCATCCACCTCACAAAGTTGCCTTACTAATATGCTCACTAAATCTATCTTGCTCATAATTTATATCATTTAAAGTTCTATACCATTATGCTGCCTTAACAACACAATTCATTACTATATAATCAATAAGGTCCTTATCTTTCAATTGCTTCTTACCTGCGTCTTCTCGAACATACAGTTCACATCCATTCAGCAAAATCACCGTACCTTCCCATTTTGGTACAGAAATTCGGCAGAACAGTTTTTCCTCTGCGGTTTTATACCAAGTCATTGTGATTGAAGAAACAAACTGATAGTTTCCTATTGCTTGATTCAATTGATTTCTAAAATCAGCTTGAAAATCAGCCCTATTGGTAAAAGGAGTTTCGTTCAACAATTCCTCTTCTATTCCTCTGACTTCCCCCTTATTGTTTATTCCAATGAAGACATCACCAGCCACATGGCCATTTCCAAAAGCTGCTATCTCCCGGAATATCTGTTGATATTGATATGTACGTTCATTGTGCAAAGGGTTAGCACAGTGCAAAAAGGAACTTTTATATTCACGAAAACGGTTTTCCTGCTTTCCTATCATATCTGCAGAATCCACTCCTAAAATAGTACATAAGGAAGAGTACTGAGCACTTTCTGAAGGATTTGCCTTTAGTTCCACTGCTTTCAGAATAACATCAGCACCAAAATGCCCCATTTGGCATTCCTGCGCAAACTTATTCCACAAGCTATCGAGAGAAAGCACCTGATATAGTTGAGCATCTTCATATAAGCTTTCTCTACTCATTTTCTTTGTAGAAGTCACAGGCTTTGTCAATGGAGTAGCTCTATGCTCATAACAGAATCCAGGATATATTTTGCCACCTTCAACCTCACGAAGTTGAAGTACAGCATCCTTTTTCACATGCCCCTCGGAATCAAGAAGCTCATCAGGCAATATCACATGATTAATTATACACCACTCTGGTACAAAGCCCTCTGTCCCATTATCCACATTCAAGAAACGCAGATAGCGTCCATTCACTTGTTCCTTGAGCTCAATTACCTGAGCCTCAAACATTTTAATTGTTTTTGCCATAATTGTAATTTTCAAATTATTTAAATAATCAGATTGTCGCTGATAAAAAACAACATTTCTTTGCTGTAATTTATTGAGGCGATATTGTTTTAAAGCAAGATTATCTCTTGCAATATACTTATCCAATACTCTCAACACTGTATGTTCATCTTGACAATTCATGTTACTCATGATTTATTTTTACTTTTGCCAACCCCATAAAAAGAGGTTGGCGAAAGCTTTATTAGTTACACTTATTCATCTTCCATTCCATTGGGGAACATCATATTCAAAGCATCTTCAATAGTATTCTCCGTCACTTCTTCCCAATCTTCTGGATTGTTCTCATAATCCTCGTACTCTTCTTCCGAAAGATCAAAAATTGTTCTGTCGTCACTCATGTTTTTTAAAAATTTAAACTTTTATACTAAAGCTTTTCCAAATCAGAGATAGCCTTTGCCTTAAGTTTCTTTGACCAAGGTCCTTTCTCGATTTTCCTCCTAATAGTTTCTTTGGTTTCACCATTCTTATAGAGTTTCTTAATTACTGCCTTAAACAAGGCATCAAAACCAAACTCTGTCAAAGCTGAAGTTACCGCACCAGCCAATAACAAGAAGGCGATTCCACCAAGCATTCCCCCTGGACCAAGCAACGCCAACGCTGCTGTTATTGCTGCTGCACCACTCAATCCTGTCATAGAGATTGCTACCATTAACATTATACCAGGTACTCCAAGACCTGCAATTTTATTAACTATTCTATCCATTTTCTTATATTTTTATGGATTAATAAACTTTGGAAGCAAATTTGCATAAACGCAGGCAGGCTTCCTTACTACCTTTTGTTCCTTGCTGGTTGTGGAAAGACCTGGGGGAAACAAAAGGATAGCAGGAAGCCTAATATCTTTAGTATAGACTTACAAAACTAATCATCTTCAGTATCGCCCCTTATCAAACTTCCACATTCGCAAGGTGTGAAGAATCAACTTCATAATTGAAATGAGATTTGTTATGTCACCATAATTAATTCAAATTTAATAGTTCATTACTTGAAGTCATTCCAACTGCCTATAGGCAATCATAGAACCACTTCGTTAACTAATTCTGGTGCAAAAGTATAAAAAACAAATAAGCGTAGCAAATTCACTAGAATATTGCCACGCTCATTTTGTCATATTTTTCAATAACCAAATAGTTATCAATTACTTACAAATCATTTTTCATTTATCTTTTTAAATTTTTCTTCAAAATCTGCCACTTTCATTCTTCCTATACATAATTCTATCAACTTGATTCTACTTTCTAATCCCCTGTCCTTTAAATCCGCTTCAATATTTATATCAGTTATGTTTGCAATATGATTGAATTTGAACATTTTTTTTATATCATTTACTCTGGTAGTTCTATCATTTAGAATCTTACTATATATTTTATAGCAAAATAACCGATAACAACTTTTGGGGCCGAACACAGACCGATACTTGATTTCTTTATTGACTTCTATTGTTAGTAAGCCACAAATATTGGCTTTGGCAATAGCATTTGCTAACCGTTCTATTGTATAATTCTCCGCATCTATTTTTTCTTTAACAAGTTGCTTTATATGTTTCACAAGTGCCGTCTTTTGGTCTCCAGTCAAATCTCCCCTTGTTTTTCCATCCACTCCAGAATTCAACAATACTGGCAGAAGTGATTTCAGCTGATTATTACATATACGACGCTCTTTATTCTCTATTTGAACCTGTCTATTATATTCTACAGAATTAGATAATTTAATAAAAAGGTAAGCATCATTTCCTATAGCTCTAGACTTTATCGTATGAAGCCTATTAGACTTTTTAAGAATATTAAGGTATCTATTATCATTTTCTTCACTACTTTTCATTATTATCATAGAAAAGCTCACTTTATCTAACTTTCCATCAAATAAGTGTTTGAAGAAAGCCTCGGAAACAGGATGTTCCTCATCTATATAAACGACAAAGCCTTTCGCCAGCACATTTTCATCGATAAAAGTTTTACTACGTAATCCATCAAAGGAAAGACCAGTAAACGCTAACAAGTCCTTCTCCTCATATTTCTTTAAGGAATAATGAGAACAATCTTGTGGATAAAGACCTACAAGAGGACGCACCTGCATATCACGATAAGGCTGTAACTGCACATTAGAATAAACAATATCATCTTCATTATAATGCAGAATTCCGTAAGGTACTTTCTCCAAGACGGGCGTTATACCTAACTGCTTTTGTATCTGACTAACCAAATAGCTCAACACATCCGAATCCCAAGCAAAACACTCAACAAAATCCAGCATATTTTTCAAATCATCAGAAAGAACTGAAAGTTGAGTAAGTAAAGCCAAATCTTCTTCTGTCTTGAACATATTCCATCTAAGAAGCCTTAATACAACTTGCTCTGTCGAAAACTCCCCTATACGTCCATACTTTTGTTCAAAAGTTTTAGTAAATTGAATAATCGCCGTATCCGTCTTCTGCGAATTCTTTTCATTATACACAAATCTGAACATACTCTTGGTTGGAATACCTAGATCATCTATCAACAGTAAGCTTCTTCCTATCGGCATTTTTCCTTCCTTTATTTTTCGTAACAGAAGATTCTTTATATCTTTATGCCATACAATTACGAGCTTAGGTTTCAGGTCATGCAGAACATCCAAAAAAGCCTTAAAATCATCATCCTCTTTTTTAGACAACGCCTCTTCTACCCCATACATACTTGTATGAGTAAGGCTCATCTTTGTAAAATGTTGAATGTAATTATAGAAAGCAAGATGGTTCCAATATTTTCTTTGCTCATCTGGTTCCATACAATCTTGTGTTCCCGTTATATATAGCAAGAACTCCTTAAAACATTCATAGCCAGGGAAATGCTCTAAATAACATTTGAAAGCTTCATAGGTGGTATATCGCAAATCATATTGCACAGTCCCATCAACCTCACTCACAGCCCAGTCGCAATTTTTATCATATTCTTTACTATTACAATTTACGACACAGTCCTCATAGTGTTCACAGCCTTCATTTGGGCACCAGTGATTGATACCTACAACCAAAGTTCCCCCTTCTTTCCACTCCTTGGTTATTCTTGGATTGAAAAGATACTTCGGAGTCTTATGACCTTTACCCATACACTTCTTTAACATATCATTATAGAAGCTAGAAGACTGACTATCTATATACGTTCTATCCATTTATCAAATTCTCCTCTATTAGTTTTATCATTGGATACCATTTCTGTATTGCCTGCATCTTACTCACATCATGAAGTGTAGGGGATTCTAATTTCATAATACGTGCATACTCGTACTTAAATAGAACCACAAAGACTATCTTTTGATAACCACACAATGATGTATCTCGACGAGAAACAGAACCACGCATGATATAATTCTCGGCATAACAAGTCTTGCATATATTGATGAAAGGGCAATGAATACAACATTCTTCTTTATGCTCATTGTCTTCCTTCATCTCTATATGTTCTAATTCACTTGATTTTTTTTCACCACAAACAGACGGAAAACACATATGGCATGGATAATATTTTCTTGTCTGAAAGTCGAAAGCTCGACAATTACCTATGTTACATAGAGCCGTAAAACTTTCGTCTGCCAAAGTCCACGATATGTCATAACTAAAGAACTCGCAAGGTACTATAGTTGGATTATCCAAATAAAACTGAGCCAAATTCAACATTTGGTGATAAAACTCCTTTTCCAAATGGCATTTTTTCCAATCTGTCATTAAAGAAAAACGAGAATATATTTGATTGAACCCTTGCGAATGTAAGTACTTTACATTTTCAGCAACATATAACAACGTTGCTGGTGTGATAACCATATTAAGCCTAACATCCTTCCAGGTCTGAACAAAAAAATCCAAATCAATCTTATCAAAAGAATTAGAGCGATTTATATTATGAGATTTTCTGTTACCATCTAAGCTCAGTTTCAAAGTTATCTTATCTCGATTCTCATACAACCATCTCTTTATTTCACCATGAATCAGCGTACCATTAGTTGTCACACTAAAATGATAATATTCGGGAAATTGTTTCTTCCAAAGAGTTTCACATAATTGTTTTATCTTAGGGAACACTAAAAAAGGTTCACCTCCATGAAGCTTTATCTTAGTTCCATGTTCAGTTTTCTCCATCAACATTTTTTCCAAGATAGAGACCGCTTCATCTACATCAAATTCTATATCATTCTTATTCTTCTCAAAACAATACACACAATTAAGGTTACAACTAAAATTAGTTGAAACATATATTCTCCTACTATATTCTAATGCCGTATTCATGATCGAATTTTTTATTTAGCTAACACATAGGTCCATAAAATCATTCAACTTTATGGACCTACTATGTTCAAATACAATTAACCATACCATTGACCACAAGCCTTTATAATATTAGGCTTTGCATCATGTGGATTAACTCTTGTCTGGTTCTTCTCCAGCCACAACGTTACAGCATCTTGCTGAATCTCCATTTCATTTTTCATCTTGCTATCGCAAGTGGAAAACATTTTTCTACTACTTTTGTCAAACATAATTTTTACTTTTTTAAAAAAACACTTTTATTTTGCTGCATATCCTATAGCTTGCCATACAGTATAGATATGTGTTCCTCCCTTTGGACCTTCTTCCTCACCAGTGTCACTACGCCATCTTAGATTAACAATATGAGTACATCCTAAATATTTAGCCATTGCTTTGATTTCTTCTTCCGCATCATATCTATCTCGGCAAAAACTCGATGATATTTTTTTTACCTTTATTAAACTACGATAGCGACCTCCATTATAGTTATTTGATACAAGCTCTATATCATCATTATCCGCATCTATAGCACGTCTCATATTAGCTACTTTTTTTTCATAAACTCCAGCACATTCCTTACATAATTCATAAAAAACATGAAAACGAAAATAAGAGAATTTGATTGGTTCAGGATATGAAAATGAAGGGTCTACCATCGTCAACAACTCACATGCATAATCATCATATTTAACTTTAACTCTGCATTTTTTGCACATCGGCTTACCACAATTATTACACTTGTGCTCTGAAAAGAAGCCTAAATCTTTATGACAATAATAACATTTCATTTGCTGTACATTTAGTTAAATTACAAAACAATTAATAGCACTAGAACTTCTCATTCTACACATTAGCTTACCGCCTTTATTCTTGCCCTTTAAAAAAGAACAAGTTTTTGTCATTTACCTTTTCTCAATACTTTAGCTGCTCCTGCTACGGCTATAATTGTACCTGCTACAGCACCAACGAAATGAACACCCTCTTTGATGGCATTCCAAACTTTTGTTTTTGTTTCCTTTTCCATTTTAAATTCTATTTTAAGTTATACATTTATTTTTCCTCATGCAATTTCTTTAACTCCTCAACCTGCTCACTAATACGTTCTTGCAAAGCAAGCCATTCATCCTTACTATCCTCATGCTCACAATACTTAATTGCATTTGCGATACAACTCTTGGCAGCATAGGAGTAATGAGAGAGCTGAGACTCGGAAAGACTTTCCAACTCATTCTTATGGATGGTCAAAGCATAGAAGAGAGCATTGTAGATACTTGCAGCTTTTTCAAAGTAAGCATCATCTACGTCCATTTCATTTCTCTTATAGAAATCATCCCAAAGAGCCAAAGCTTTCTTTGCATCATTCACCTTCGAGACGGTAATAATCTTCTCTGGTGTACGTAACTCTTGTATCTTCTCATCCACTTCATTGAAATCATGTACAAATGCGAATTTTGCTTTCAGTAGTTCAAGTTCTTTCTTATAAGTTTCAAGTAAAGAGGAAAGATAATCAGCATCAACATCCTCATCATTCTCTATCAGGGAAATGAGCTCGGTTATCTCAGCTTGCGCTACGTTTGCATCAATCGAACTTAACTCCCCAATACTATTCATCGCATTCAAGCCTTTCAAGATAAGACTTGCCTTTAATGAATTGTATTGAAAGCCTTTTACGACCTCATACTGCGTATAGAATTTGTCCAACACACTAAGAGCTTCATCTAATCCTTCATTATCAAGAGTCTCGAATGCCTTTTCCGACAATATCGCAACAGCCGCAGAATAGAGACATCCCTCTTCAGTTTCCTCGTTTTCTTGTTCGAGTTCAGCTTGCGACTCCAACAGAGTTTCTTGCTTTAAATCTTTACTCATAAGCATTCCGTTTTTAAGTTATTGTCCATATAGAAAAAGAATGGTGCGAACTCCTACATTTCACACTTTCTTGTAAGTTAGGCTCTGGTAAAACCCGTAGAAAAGAAAATATGAAAGAGGAATCCACACCATATACTGGTGTAGACTCGCTCAAACAATAACTTCCGTTCATTCTACGTTCAAATTTACCAGATTTCAACTTACTGAACAGTATTGTCTGCACGTGTCCACAAGATCTTCTTGCTTCTTTGCAGGGTAGCCACTTCATACAAGTATAAAAACTTGCCCAGTCGCATACCGATTGCAAATATAGAAAAAATTCGGATAACATCCAAACATTTCCGAAGTTTTCTTTGCGGATTCCCCTATTTTTCTTCATATCATTCTTTTTTAGTTCATAAAACGATATATTTCGGGGCAAAAGTAATAAGAATTATTGAATAAAACAAGTCCATAATGGTCCACAAAGTAAAAAAGTTCATTTATGAGGTATGACATAACCTCGAATATAAGATAAAAATCCCTAAAAATATTCGCAAATATAGTGAATACTAACAATATAGTATTACCTTTGCAGAAAATAAGCTGCACCTCAGCATAACAATCAAGCAAGCTTGTTGTTCTGCGTTTGGTTTGCATTATTTTTGCATAAGAAAAGCT
>OQVR01001166.1_pt1 | contig 11464 bp, 7 predicted proteins | sample 1691521 | NCBI WGS metagenome assembly OQVR01 (sample SAMN03418256, study PRJEB22391) | human gut metagenome | biome: human-gut; feature: organic feature; material: feces | host: Homo sapiens | place: Tanzania | collected 2013-01
GTTCTTTCTGCGCAGTTACTTGGTCCGTAAGCCGCGTTTTCAATGTTGCATCCTGTATATATTTCGCCTTCGGAAGTTAAAAGTGCCGCTCCAACATGAAAATTCGAGTACGGAGCATAGCTGAAATTTAGCATTTCGATTGCTTTTTTTATAAGTTTTTCTATAAGGATTTTTTCCATTATTTTGCTGCCTTGCTAAGCTTTATTTTCCTTTTTGAAGGATCTTCATTTTCCTTGTAAAAAATCGCTACGTTTCCGATTATTCTGACAAGAGTTGAATCTGTCCTTAAAGCTATGTCGTTTGCGTATTCAGCGCGGTCTTCTTTGTACTCATTGAATTTTACTTTTATAAGTTCATGCGCTTTGAGAGAATTTAAAACCATCTGCACAAGGGAATCTGTAACTCCGTTCTGTCCTATTATAACGATAGGGGCAAGGTTGTGGGCGGCTTTTTCAAGTATTTTGCGTTGTTTGCTTGTAATTTCTAACATATAAATATTTTATCCGAGGTTTGTGTTAAAGTCAAATGTCTACACCAAGTCCGAATAGCGCAAAATCTGATTTTACAGGGTCAGATGGAAAAATTTCTTTCATTGTGTTTGTAAGCTCAATTGTTGTTTTTATGGTTGCAGATTTTGGTTTTCCTGATGAAGATGGTGGCAGAATTCCCATTTTTGTGGCTTCTTGCATTACGTGTGTGTCCAGCGGAACTAAAAGGTTTTCTTTCTTATACCAGGAACTCCAAAGTCCTATGTCAACTGGTGAATTGTCTCGAACCATCCATCGTAAAAGCATATTTACTTTTTTTGCGGCTGTTGTTTTTGAATGAGGAATCAAGGCGCAGTTCTCTGGGAAAAGGGAACATATTGTTTCATGTAGAAATCCCCCATTGTAATGGTTACAGATGTAATTTCCTATGGTGTCAGAATTATCCAACATTGATTTTAGAGTGTCGAAGAAAATTATAAAGTCGTTGTGTGTATACATTCTGTAAAATGACTTGTTCCCTTGTGTAAAAAAATCTCTGTATCCTTCTTTTTGTACCCATTGTGAGGGACAGTTTGTTTGAGTCAGTATTTGTTCTATATGTGACAAAATCTGTACCCTTTGACCGAACGCCATGTTTGCTGCAATAAAGGCTACAGTTTCTTGATCTCTAACGGATTTATATCTGTGCATAAATTTTGAAGGATCTTTTTCTAGAAAATCTTTTGTTTCATACTTTTGCGCAAGAAAGACAATTTTTTCTTTTAGTTCAGATGAAATACCCATGATGACAGTTTAGTTTTTTTCATTTTTTGAATCAACACTTACAGTTTAAGATAAAACAGTTGCACCTTAAAGAAAGTGAAATGCGGGTTCTGTGTTTTACTGTCAATAAATAAGAAAAAAATAGCAGAAATTTTGCTTTTTGACTTGACAAATCTCCGGGGGGGGTAAAATGAAGGTGGTTATTTTCATTTTATCAGGAGAATTTATGAAAAAGTTTGCAAAAATTTCAGCTGTGTTGTTTTCTTTGTTTCTTGTGTTTTCTTTTTTAGGTTGCAAAAATGACAGCGATGATGATGAGCAGAGTTATTTGCTTGAATATGGATTAATTTCCTTAGAAAACTATAACAGTATAAAATATATTTCAGATGTTTATAGCCAAAGAAGTAACTGCTTGTTTTATACAGTTGATGGAACTTATGAAAAAGAAACTGTTGATGAAGATGACTTGGCTAGTGAACTTGAAGGTTTAACTGCTTCACAAATTCAGCTTATCAAGGAATCAGAATCTTTAATTCAATATTTTACAATTACCGGAAATTCAGAGTTTATAATTTGGCTTTACTCTCAAAAACAATAAAATTTCTTCATCTGTACACAAGTATAAAAAAAATGTATACTAAGATTTTAGTATGACAGACTCTACTAAAGCATTTTTGCTCCTTGCAAATGGACAGGTTTTTGAAGGTGAAAGTTTTGGCGCAACTGGTTGTGTTGTTGGCGAAACAGTATTTACTACCGGCATGAATGGCTATCTGGAAACTTTAACAGATCCCAGCTATTACGGTCAGATTGTAACCCAGACATTTCCTTTAATAGGAAACTACGGTGTTATTTCAAAGGATTTTGAAAGCGCGGATGTCCACGTAAAAGGTTATATAGTACGGTCTGTCTGCGAGATTCCTTCCAATTTTAGATGTGAATACGACTTGGACACTTTTCTTGCAGCACGGAAAATAATCGGATTATGCGGAATAGACACTAGGGCTTTGACAAAAATCCTGCGTGAAACAGGCGTTATGAACGGAATGATTGTTTCAGGCGATGGAGAAGAAGCACAAAGCATCAGAAAAGCACTGAAATCCGAGGTAGAAAAAGCAAAACTTCTAAAGAAAATCAAATCATATAAAATAAAAAGTGCAGTTGAAAGTGTAACTTGCAATGCTTCAAAAATAGAAGAGCCTGCCGACGTTGTTTTCAAAGAATCTGCGGAATATAGGTTTGTTCCTGTGCGCTCAGATGGTACAAAAGAAAATGATCCTGTCATTGCCATGAAGGACGGAAAAGGAAAAAAAGTTGTTCTTTGGGACTTTGGCGCAAAGGCAAATATCCGCCGCGAGCTTTTAAAAAGAGGATTTGAAGTTGTTACTGTTGCTGGTTCTTCTACTGCAAAAGAAATTCTTGCGCTTAATCCGGACGGAATCATGCTTTCAAATGGACCTGGTGATCCAAAAGAAAATGTAAAAATAATTGATGAAATCAAAAAAATTGCAAAGTCTGGAGTCCCGATTTTTGGAATTTGCCTTGGACATCAGCTTTTGGCTTTGGCAATGGGTGCAGATACTTCCAAACTTAAGTATGGACATCGCGGCGCAAATCAGCCTGTAAAATATCTTGCCACAGGCCGTGTTTATATTTCAAGTCAGAACCACGGATATGCTGTAAAAAATGACACTTTGCCTAAAAATGCGGTCTTGAGCTTTGTAAATACAAATGACGGAACTTGCGAGGGAATCACTTATACAAAGATTCCAGCGTTTAGTGTGCAGTTTCATCCGGAAGCTTGTTCAGGTCCTCTTGATACAGGATTTTTGTTTGATGATTTTGTGCGCCTTATAAACAATCATGATTATTTTAAGAATTTTGAAGCGAAATTTGAAAGAATTGATTCAATCAAGTACTTTGCAAAAACTATAAAGAATACTTCTGCGCACAAAAAAGCTGCAAAATAAGCGGTTTGCGGGTACTGGAATATATTCTTTTTTAACTGATATTTGGCACGGGAGCAAAAATATGCCGCTTAACAAAGACATTCACAAAGTTATGGTTATTGGATCCGGCCCTATTATTATAGGTCAGGCTGCGGAATTTGACTATGCGGGAAGCCAGGCTTGCAAGGCTTTAAAGGAACAGGGACTTGAAGTTGTTCTTGTGAATTCAAATCCTGCGACCTTGATGACAGATCATACAATGGCTGACCAGATTTACATTGAACCTTTGATTCCTGAAACAATTCAGCGTATTATAGAAAAAGAAAAACCGGATTCCCTTCTTTCAACTTTGGGAGGCCAGACAGGTCTTACTTTGAGCATGGAGCTTGCCAAGTCTGGATTCCTTGAAAATCACGGGGTAAAGCTTTTGGGTGCAAAGCCGGAAACTATTGACAAGGCAGAAGACCGCCAGATGTTCAAGGACACAATGCTTGCGATTGGAGAGCCTTGTATTCCGTCTAAAGTCGTTACAACTTATGAAGATGCCCTTGATTTTGTAAAGAATGAAATAGGCTATCCTGCAATTATCCGTCCAGCATTTACTTTGGGAGGAACTGGCGGCGGAATTGTCCATAATGATGAGGAAATGGATGAAATTGCCCATAACGGACTTCATCGCTCCCCTATTCATCAGATTCTTGTTGAAAAATGTATTTCCGGCTGGAAAGAAATAGAATTTGAAGTTATGAGAGACAGCGCGGGAAATGTTCTTACTGTCTGCTCTATGGAAAATTTTGATCCGGTTGGTGTTCATACAGGAGATTCCATTGTAATTGCTCCGACTGTAACTTTGAGCGACAAGGAATATCAGATGCTTCGTTCTGCGGCATTGAATATTATTTCTAGCCTTGGAATGGAAGGCGGCTGCAACTGCCAGTTTGCATTGAATCCAAATTCGTTTGAGTATGCTGTAATTGAAGTAAATCCTCGTGTAAGCCGTTCTTCTGCCCTTGCTTCAAAAGCTACTGGCTACCCTATTGCAAAAGTCGCCACATTGATTGCGATTGGCTATACGCTTGATGAAATTCCGAACGCAGTAACAAGGAAAACTGCTGCTTGCTTTGAGCCGGTTTTGGATTACGTTGTTGTAAAAATGCCTAAGTTTCCGTTTGACAAATTTGTTTATGCAAAACGCGATTTGGGAACACAGATGAAGGCAACTGGCGAAGTTATGGCTATTGGGCAGACTTTTGAGCAGGCCATTATGAAGGCAGTCCGCGGAGCAGAAGTTGGCGCGCAAAGCCTGAACCTTTCGTCTTTTGTTGAAATGAGTGATGAAGAAATTGAAAAACGTGTTGGCGAATGCACAGATCAACGAATTTTTGCGATTTTTCAGGCAATAAAACGAAATATTCTTTCAATAATTCAGATTAATAAGATTACAAAAATTGACTTGTGGTTTCTTGCTAAGCTTGAAAATTTAGCTTTTATGGAAAGAGATTTTGCAAAAGTCAAAGCTGGAGAAAAGGAATTTACTCCGGAACTTTATAAAGCTGCAAAAAATGCCGGCTATCCAGATAAAGTCATTCAGGAACTTGCAGGACAAAAAATAACAGGAGCCTCTGGAATTCTTTCGGAAGCAAAAGAAGCTGCAAAACTTGTAAAGCAAGGAAAAGTTGCCCATATTCCTGCTGTCTATAAAATGGTTGATACTTGCGCTGGAGAATTCAATGCGGAAACTCCATATTTTTATGGAACTTACGATTCCCAGAATGAAGCCCGTATTTTCCTTGATGAGCGCAAAGAAAAAGAAAAGAAATCTTCAAAGGGAACAATTATTGTTTTAGGTTCAGGTCCGATTAGAATTGGTCAGGGAATTGAATTTGATTATGCTTCTGTTCAATGCGTTTGGGCTTTAAAACGGCTTGGCTACGATGTTGTTACAATCAACAATAACCCGGAAACTGTTTCTACTGACTTTGATACAAGCGACCGTCTTTACTTTGAGCCTCTTACTCCAGAAGATGTTATGAGCGTTGTCAACACAGAAAAGCCAGTTGGAGTTGTTGTTGCTTTTGGCGGACAAACTGCGATTAAACTTACAAAATTTCTTGATTCTCAGGGAATTCGCATTTTGGGAACAAGCGCGGATTCGATTGACCTTGCGGAAGACCGCGAGCGTTTTGAAGAGCTTTGTGAAAAACTTCATATAAACCGACCAAAGGGACTTACAATTTTTACAGAAGAAGAGGCTTTGGAAGCAACACAGAAACTTGGCTACCCTGTTCTTTTGCGTCCGTCTTATGTTCTTGGCGGTCAAAACATGATTATTGCCTTTAACGATGACGATGTAAAGGAATACATGAAGATTATTCTTGCCCAGGGAATTGAAAATCCGGTTTTGATTGACCAGTACATGATGGGCACAGAGCTTGAAGTTGATGCGATTTGTGACGGAAAAGACATTCTTATTCCGGGAATAATGGAGCATATCGAGCGTACAGGAATTCATTCGGGAGATTCAATTGCGGTTTATCCAAGCTGGAATTTAAATGATATTCTGCGTGAAAAAATTATAAATCAGTCCAGAGAACTTGCTTTGGCTCTTGGAACAAAAGGTCTTGTAAATATTCAGTATCTTATTTACAACAACGATTTGTATATTATTGAAGTGAATCCGCGTTCAAGCCGCACAGTTCCTTACATTTCAAAAGTTACAAATGTTCCTATGGTTGATTTGGCTGTGCGCGCAATGCTTGGAGAAAAAGTAAAGAATATGGGATTTGGAACTGGACTTTATCGTTTGCCTCCGTATTTTGCTGTAAAAGTTCCTGTTTTCAGCTTTGAAAAACTGATGGACGTTGATACTCATCTTGGTCCTGAAATGAAGTCCACTGGTGAAGTTTTGGGAATTGCATCTACAATGGAAGAGGCTATTTTCAAAGGCTTGATTGGTGCAGGCTACAATATGAAAAGAAGCGGCGGAGTTTTGTTCAGCGTAAGAAAAACAGACCGTTATGAGCTTCCAGACTTGGCAAAAAAATTCTATGACATGGGATTTAAGCTTTATGCCACAGAAGGAAATGCAAAGACAATCAGCGATTTTGGAATGGAAGTTGAAGTTGTAAATAAAATCCATGAAAATCCAAATGATAATCTTTTGTCTTTGCTTGATTCTGGAAAAGTTGACTACGTGATTTCGACTTCTGCAAAAGGAAGGGATCCGCGAGCAGATTCTGTCCGTATGAGACGCCATGCTGTTGAGCGCGACATTCCGTGTCTTACTGCGATTGATACGGCAAATGCCATTGCAAACTGCCTCAAGTCAAAGTATACGGCTGAAAATGTTGAACTTGTGGATATAAATCAGCTTAGGGAAGAAAAGCAAAAAATTACTTTCTACAAGATGGATTCAACTGGAAACGATTTTATTGTTATAAATGCAATGAATCAGGTTGTAAAAAATCCTGCAGGTCTTGCGGTTCGTCTTTGTGACAGACGGAATGGCGGAATTGGAGCGGATTCTCTTGTTCTTATTGAAGAAAGCAAAATTGCTGATGCAAAGATGCGCTTTTTTAATCTTGACGGAACAGAAGGAAAAATGGCGGGAAATGCAATCCGCTGTGTGGGAAAATATCTTTACGATAACAATATAAAAGGAATTCAGGAAAAGCACGGAAAGAAAACCGATGCGACTGAAAAAATCACAATTGAAACTGGCAGCGGAGTAAAAACTTTAGTTTTGTACAAGCAGAACGGAAAAGTTACTTCTGTTACTGTTGACATGGGAAAACCTCTTTTTACAAGTGAAGAAATTCCTACTTCTTTGGTTGCTGTTGATGTTACAAATTGCGGCTTTAATGAGGAAAATAAAAATGCTGTTCTTCCAAAGAAAGCCGTTGTCAATGCGCCTTTGATTGTTGCTGGAAACGAATACAGAGTTACTTGCATAAATGTCGGAAATCCTCACTGTGTTGTTTTCAGCAAATTTGTGGACAAAGAGCCTGTCACAAAAATTGGACCTTTGTTTGAAAGCCATTTAGTTTTCCCGGAAAAAACGAATACAGAGTTTGTGCGCGTTGTCGGTCCGAATGAACTTAAGATGCGTACTTGGGAGCGCGGAAACGGAGAAACTTTGGCTTGCGGAACTGGAGCTTGTGCGGCGGCAGTTGCTTCTGTTATAAATGGATTTTCTCCAATAAATCAGGATATAACTGTAAAAGTCCGTGGCGGAAATCTTATTGTAAAATATACAGGCGAAACTGTCTTGTTAACAGGAAATACAAAGATGTGCTATCAAGGCGAAGTTGAAATATAGTTTTTATTAGCTTTTGTAAAAAATGAAAAGCCCATGAGAATTGTCTCATGGGCTTTTTTGTACTGACAGAATTTGTGTTAGAACTTAAAACTGCTCATTTCGCCGCTAAGTTTTTCAACGCCTTCTGTATTCTTTGAAACGTGGTCTTTTGCAGTTGAAATTGTGTTATTTATGTTGTTAAGACTCTGGTTGATGTTATCCATTTTTTCATTTGTTTCAAGAGTTGCCTTGTTCAAGTTTTCCATTTCAATTACAATCTGTTCTCCACCGTGAAGCATTTCGCTTGCTCCGTCTTTTACGGCGTTTGTTGAGTCAGTAATAAGCCCGATTCCTTCAAGAATCTGCTTGTTTCCTTCTGTCTGCTCTGTCATTGCGTTGGAGATAACTGTTTCCTCGTGCTTTACTTTTTGTGAAAGCTGATAGATTACATTGAACTGTTTTAGAACGTTTTCTGTATTGTCTGCAACCGCGGCAATTGATTCAGAAAGAGACTTGAGATCTTTTTCAATTGACTTAGACTGAGTGTCTGTCTGTTCCGCAAGTTTTCTTATTTCTTCGGCAACAACGGCAAATCCTTTTCCTGCGTCTCCTGCGTGGGCAGCTTCAATTGTGGCGTTCATTGAAAGGAGGCTTGTCTGGCTTGCAATATCCTGAATGATTTTGCTGGCGTCAAGAAGAAGTGTTGACTTTGAAAGAACATCTTTTGACAAATCTGAAGCTTCCTGAACTTTTTTCATTCCGCTATCTGCGGCGGCTTCAAGATCCTGCGTTGTCTGGTTGTTCTTTTTAAGAATGTTTGTTACGCCATCAACGTTTGCAACCATCTCTTCGATTGCGGCGGAGGACTGTGTGATTGCTGAAGTCTGATTTTCAATTTCGTTATTCAAATGGCGGATGTGCTGAATAATTTCATTTGCAGTTGCGTTCGCTTCTTCTACACCGGCAACTTGGTTTGTCATTTCTGTTTTTACAGAATTTGCAGTATCTTTCGCATCCAGAAGTTCGGTTACGGAATTGTCAATGTTTTCCGCAAGTTCTTTTGAAACTGTCAGCGTTGAAGAGACATTTGTGTTTATTTCAGAAAAAATTTCTTTTACGGCTTTAAATGCTCTGTTCAAGTTGTTTGTAAGAAGTCCGAATTCGTTTCTTGTAACAACTGGAATCGGCTGCATCTGATAATTTTTGTGTGCAAGAGAATAAATGACTTCGTTTACAGCGTCAAGGTTCTTTGCAATGTCCTTTGTATTTGTAATAGTTGTAATCGCAATTGCTATAAGTGAAAGAACTTCAATCGGAATAAGAACTGCAAGAAATTCCATGAATTTGTCTCGCTCCATCAACTTAGGAACAGACATTGAGCCGTTCAAAAGAAGGAACGAGCCGATTAAATTCAAAGTTGTCATTAAAATAAGGCGCTCTTTGTTTGAAGCTGTCATATTTGTCTTGTCAAAAGGAAGATAATGCATTTTTCTTTCAAGGAAAGAATTGTACATTATATAGAAAGCAATGCTGTAAAGGCAGATTAATCCAAGGTAAATAAGCGTTAATGAAAGATAAGATTCTTGATTTCCAAATGCTGAAAACCTAAGTCCTCGGGCACTGATAGAATTCGCGATTGTGGAAGGAACAAATATAGAAAGAAAAACATTGTATCCAATGATTACTTTTCTTGAAAGTGAAATATAATTGTTGCAGGATTTTTTTGACTGCTCTGTTCCGTCATAAGATTTTAGTTTCTTTTTAAGAATATTTGTATAAGCAACTGGAAGTATAATAGCTAAAAGGTGGCTGAAAATGCACAATGGATAAGTTAAGGCAATAAAGACTTCGTGGACTGTGAGAATACCGGTCAATGGTCTGTTGTACGTTGTGCCAGTCTCGGCAATTGTTTTGAAGCATCAGCCGGTTAATGGTCAGACAGCCGTGAATCTGGAAATAGAAAATGCTCTCTGCCTGTTCAAAGGTCAAATCGCTGTGCTGCATCAGATAACTGATGCAGCTGGATCACGATCTCGGTCTTGCAGGTCTCACTGGTACAGAGCTTCAAATGACAATTGCTCCAATCAGTGAAATGGCCCAGTTTTTGATCCAATCACCAGAAGATATCGTTCTTGATTCTATCTAGGTAAGTGCTCATTAACCACTCACTTATAAAACAGGCAGGCCCAGGGGGTTGGGTCTGCCTGTTTTTATGCTATCTCTCAGTGGGGAATGAAGTGCATTCCCTGAACCGATCAAGAAGCCGGAATGGCCGCTGCGGCCATTCCGGCTTCAGAGTGTCGAAAAAGTCCAGTGAATGCTGGGCTTTTTCTATTATCCATGATATAATGGTCGTGGGTGAAGAGAAATGCTAAAAAGTGGAAAAATGGAGCGAGGCGTGTTTGAAATTGTGGACACCGAAAGTCTGGTGCCTGCAAATCATTTGCTGCGAAAAATAGATGCTGCTGTCGATTTCGGCAAGATCTACGATATGGTAGAGCCGTTGTACTGTGCTGACAATGGTCGTCCTAGCGTAGATCCAGTTGTGCTGTTCAAAATGGTTCTCATTCAGCATCTGTATGGACTGACTTCTTTGCGCCGCACTGCGGAAGAAGTTTCTCTGAATGTGGCATACCGCTGGTTCCTGGGCTACCGCTTACAGGAAGAAACTCCGCATTTCTCAACCATTAGTTATAACTTCCGTCACCGTTTTACAGCCGAAACCGTAGACCGGATCTTCAGCTGGATCCTCATGGAAATGGTAGAGGCCGGGTACGTAGCTCCCGGCGTAGTGTTTGTGGACGGAACCCATATCAAGGCAAACGCAAATCTCAAGAAGACGGTAAAGGAAGAAGTGCCCATTGAGGCAAAGCGGTACGCAAAGGAACTCATGGACGAGGTCAACGCAGACCGGGAAGCCCATGGGAAGAAGCCATTCTCGGATGATGAGAATGATGAAGATAACGAGAATAACGATGAGCCACCTGCTTCTCCCCAAAAGAAGCGCGACAATACCTCCAGGAAAAAACTGAAAAAGCGCAAAAAGGAAGCAAAGAAGACAAAAACAGTTGTAAAAAGCACTACCGACCCAGACTGCGGGCTGTTTGTCAAGGGCGACCACAAGAAGCAGTTGGCCTATGAAGCACATACCGCCTGCGATGTTCACGGTGTCGTTCTGGCAGTAGAGGTTACCCCTGGCAATATCCATGATAGCGTTGCATTTGATGATGTATATGACCAGGTAGTAGAGCAGTTCCCGGATGTCCATGCCTTTGTAGCGGACAGCGCATATAAGACGCCCCATATCTGCAAGAAAGTCTTTGGCGATGACAGAGTATTATCCACAGCCTACAAACGACCCATGACCATGAAGGGTGGTCATGAATGGTGGAAATATGTGTATGACGAATTCTATGATTGCATCATCTGCCCAGAGTACCAGGCTTTGAACTACAGCACCACAAACCGGAATGGATACCGGGAGTATAAAAGCGATCCGAAAATTTGCGTAAACTGTCCAACTCGCCATCTATGCACAAAGAGCAAGGACTGCGTGAAAACAGTTACCAGGCACATCTGGAAAGACTACGAAGAATTGGCCGACGATGCCCGTTACACTCCGATCTACCAGCGGATGTACAAGGCTAGGAAAGAGACGATTGAACGTGTCTTTGCGGATGCAAAAGAGCAGCATGGTCTGCGATATACTCGATACACAGGCTTGGCTCAGGTAACGAACTGGGTGAAGCTTAAATTTGCTGCCATGAATCTGAAAAAGTATGCAAAATGGGTATGGAGGGATACATACCCTGACTGTTTTTCCTGTATTATATCGCTTGTTTTCCCATTTTTCAGAACAAACCCCAGTTTTGCTTGACGCAGAACTGGGGTTTGTCGACACTCTGGAACGATTTTGAAAAATCGTTTCTCCCGTTCCAGCAGTTTTTTCAATAGTTCCTGCGTGTCCT
>OQVR01001168.1_pt1 | contig 11426 bp, 11 predicted proteins | sample 1691521 | NCBI WGS metagenome assembly OQVR01 (sample SAMN03418256, study PRJEB22391) | human gut metagenome | biome: human-gut; feature: organic feature; material: feces | host: Homo sapiens | place: Tanzania | collected 2013-01
TGAAATATCTTAATTTGGTTAAAGCAGGGACAGGAAGTTCAAATTGAAGATGGTTCTTTCCCTTATTTAAGTTGATAAGGTTAATTGTTGAAACTTTTATAGATGAAAAGTTGCTATCTGTTGTATTTGCAATTGAAGAACCTTTTACAACTAACTGTACCTCATCACTAGATGCTAACTCAATATTAACTTCAACACAGTGGGTTGCATAAATTGAATTAAAGTTAATAACAACCAAAAGTGACAATATAAAAATCATCACAAGATAAACTATTTTATTAACTTTATTTTTAAAAGGTAAAAAATGGTACTTCATGCTATTTACTGTGTATCAATTACAATTCAACGCTTTTAGGTAAATTCTCTTCAATAGGAGATATGTTCAATTTTAGTTCAACTAAAATATCAGTAAATGTACATCATGCTTAATCGAATTTGAAAACTCACAGATGAACCATATAACTGTATAAAAACAATAGAACTGAGACCTAGCGGTACTACCCTTTCATGAGTAATAAGTTTCAAGTCCACATAGTTTATTGCTTACATTTAAACTTCATCTTTAAACCTAAAAGACATAGCACATAATGCTCATGGTAATAAGTTAAAGAGAAAAGTCTTTGTAAGAATGTCAGATGCTGATGCTCAACTCCATCATACTTAATGCAGTATTTTCTATCTGACTTAAACAGCTTTTTAATAAACGTTGAACTGTGTGAGGTCAAAGACTCTAAATGTTTAACCTTAAGGTTAGTGATTAAATAGTTTTGTCTTCCTGCCTGCTGATTTCTTCTAAAAAGGAAATGATCACCATAGAATACCTTTATTTCATTTGGTATTTCAAAATAGTTCTCTTTTTTACCAAAGTAAGCTGAGCCCCAAAAGCCAGCCATCTTATCAGACTTTTCAAACTTAATATCTGTATCTTCTGGATAAGAATCAAATTCACTCTTAGGGGTATTAGTTGCACAGTCGATACCGGCAAGACCTACAGTTTCATCTGATGTAGATAAGAATTTATCAACAGCTATAAAAAGATTCTTAGGAAAAATAATATCGTCATTTAAAATGCCAAAGAAAGGAATTTCTTTTGAAGATAACTTAATACCTAAATTCCAGGCAGGATTTACAAAAAGATTTTCCTTTTGAGCAAAAACTTTGACCTTTTTTAAATCAGTCTTAAAACCTTTGCATGAATTATCAATAACTAGAATTTCCCCTACAGAATCATCACCATCAAGTTCTAACAACAATTTATTTAGAACTTCAAGATCTTTTTGCATTGTAGGAATAATAATTGAAAGCATAAATCTCCAATATCAAGAATTCTTTTTACTTAAGCTAAAGCCTAAGTTCATAGACCAAACAATCTAGATTACAATAACATCATTTTCTTGATTACTTATTATTTGGCTTTGGTAATCTTATTTTCAAACATTTAAACAGGACTAAGTAACGGTTATCTGATTTATCTTCAATCCTAGAAAAGAACCTTACAAACTTAGAGAACCAGCGATGTCTTAATTTAAACATAAGAAATCTACAGTATGAAGAATGGAAGAAAAATCTAAATGACTCGTTGAATCTACTGTAAGGATCTGCAATTGAATATCCTTGTGAAGTTACTAACCATCCAAAGACTCTTTCCATGACGTGAGCTAAATCATTCTCATTTTTTCTGTTTACAACCGCAAATTGATTTACATCAAAATTCATTTCTTGAAGAGGCTTAAAAATAGTAGCTCTACAAATAAACATGGTACCTGCTACATATTTTACTTCATCATAAGGATTTGCAGAGATCCCGACTTCAGACAAAAGCTTTCTTGCCTCGTTAAGGCAATAAACTAAATGTGGATTATCTGTAGTTTCTCTTGTTCTATCAAAAAGTCTATGATTGTTAATCATACCTACAGAAGGATCCTTAAATGCTTGAAGACTTTTATCAAAATTCTCTTTTGAAGATATGAATGATAGCAGCATATTTCTCCAGTACTGACCTCTAAAGAAATATTTATTATCAATAATGGCAACAATCTTGCCCATATCTCTTTTAGTATGAAGCTTAATTAAAAACTCGTATTCAACAAGATTTACTGTCTTTAATGCTTTAATAAAAGGCCAAATGTCATAACCTCTATTTTCACATAGCTCGACCTTAGCATTTGGATAGTGTTCTTTTACTTTAGATGAGAGCTCATCAATGTTACTTGTTGTAGTAACAATAAGATCAAATGAATCTTTAGGCAGATTTTGAATACAGCTATCTAGTAAACTCCACATTTCGTGGTAGTAGACATGAGCTATGACAAGGAATTTCTTCATTTAAATGTTTAGGTATTCTGTAAGATCTTAAGTAACTCTGAAATTTAATGAATTATACCAATAATCAGCTTAACTTACTTAGAAAATCTAAGATCTTATCTAATACAATGTCAGAACTATCAGATAATTCTAAAATGAGCCCCTTAGGATACACTGAGACTTGATCTGCCTGACCTCCAAGATTAAAGCAAGCAACAGGTACATTCATGGCAATAGCTTCACTGGTTGTATATGAGAAAGTTTCTGCCCATATGGAGGGAATTAAAACTAAATCTATTTTATATTTTTCCAGAATATCTGGAAGTTCTTCTCTCTTATAAGCACCTGTTACTGTCATAGCCTGTGGTGCATTTACATAATCCCCAATACAAAATAGTTGAACTTTTTTATCTAATTCAAAATTGATCTGCTTATCTGAGCAATTGTTTTGATTTAGGCATTGAGAATTATTTATTTCTTTATTTAAACACGAGATTCCCAGTCCTTTATTGAATTTATCAATTGAACAAGACAGTAGCTCAATAAATTCTTTTCCCTTTGGAATCGTATCTACTTTACCTAAAACAGCTATATTAACACTATCATAAGTGTTTACCTTAACTTGTCTTAAAGGACGTACAACATGAGGTACTAACCTTAATTTTGAAGAAATTTCAGGATAGAATTTATTCACAATTTCACATGAAGACTTTGAAAAACAAACTACTTCTGAGACATCTTCTAACAAAGATTTTTGCCACATTTTTCGCCAGTCTGAAATATTTATAAATTCATCATAAAATAGCTTGAATTCATACTCAGGCATTAATGATTGATATTTATTGACACAGTCTTCACAGCTACTATCAGTGTCAAATCCACAGAACTTATTATCAGCTGAAATCAAATTACAATTTGGGCAGATAAAAAAGAAGTCATGGACATTATAGATAACATCAATATTCTTATTTTTTAAGTGAAGCTCATGAACAAAACTCAATACTTCTTTTATGTTTCTATACGCAACAAGACTATTTAATACTATATTGGTGATGTTTAGATTATTTAATAAAGACTTGATCTCATCAAAAGATAAGGTAAATCCTGTAAAGAATTCACCATTTGGAAAAGAGATGACAAAGCTACGGTATAAGTGGAAATACTGTAATCTTACGATTACATATTCGTCTTTATATTCTTTAAATTTATTAAAGGAATAGCTTTGAGTTCCACCTCCTAAAGAGTGATCTATCCAAAGCATTATTCTTTTATTAGATAAAGAAATAGATTTATTTGCTTTTTTAGAAAAAGTTTTGAAAGACTTAAACTTTGAGTCGTAAAAGGGAAAATTTGTGTATTTTTTTATCTTAATAGATAAAGAATTTAATAAAATTATTCTTTTTTGAAAAAAAGACCTATCTAAAGAAACAAATTTAGGAACTTTATTTCCAAACAAACAGATATTTTTTTGACAAAAGTTCATAAATTATAACGCTACATCTAATGTAATATGACAAAAAAAAATCCATAAATATAATGCAAGGTGATACCGATCGATATAATAGATACTATATTGTTACCAAATTTGATGCACTTACGAAATTTTACTGAGTTATGATAATCTTGTGAATTATAATAATGATGATCAAAGATTGAGGTCTGAACTAAAATTGAAGATAATGTAATTGCTAAAAATACCGCATACACAAATACTTGTAGAGATAAATGATTCACATAAGAAAAATTAAAAATACAAGCAAAATTAATAGCAGAACATATAGAAAAGAAAAATAAGATCTTATTTCTGTACATTAATAAAATGTTAAAATTTTGAAATATCATGGAGGTTAACTTATTGTCCCAAACATAAAGCAAGATGAAAAATTCATTTTTTTACAAAATGAAAACCTTTATAAAATAACATTAAAGTAAAAGTCTTAATCAAATTTTCTTGCTTCTGAATAAAAGTCTTTCGCTCTATCAATGTAGTAAGTTGTGCAAATTGTAAATCCAAGTCTTCTAATTTTTTCTACAAGCCTTTTATCAAAATCTAAAGAAAATATTAATCTATAAAACTGATCATCACTCATATTTTTTTTAGCTAAATGAGAAAAGAAAGGTTTTACCTCATTGTTGTAATGCTTTTCCATATAAGAAACTGCATTTTTATATTCTCTATCGGAATTATAATTGCAAGGAAGAAAATCAGCTCTATTTACTACATCAAATAGCTTTCTGTAAAATCTTTTAAGAGAATATTCTTCATCTAAAATATGAGAGAGCAATTCGGGAGGAATATTGTTCAAATACTTATCCTTCGGATTAATCTGTATATTATTAATGTTCATCGGCTTAAAATAATATTTTTCCCCACTAAATATGACAAGTGAAAAACATTTTCGCCCGTATAAAAGGGAAAAATAGGCTCTTATATGCACTCCATTGTAATCAAAATTAAATTTTAAACAAGATTCTTCTTTTTTAAATTGATTACATATATTAAGGACTTTCTCTAAATTTAAATAATCTGACATAGAACAATTAACCTACTATCAACTCAGAACTGTAATTTATCTTTTAATATACTAATAATTATAAAATTTAATACTTAGCGTAAACTTATGCACTATATTATCAATATATTAATATCTAACAGAATTAGAGCTAAAAAAAAATGCTATAAGCCGTTTTAACTTGTTTATACTCCAAAGAGACGTCTAAATAGTAAATATTTCCTACTTAATATATCCCATCACAACATTTCTCAGCGCTACAATGTAGTTAGCAACTTCAGCAAACACATTTTCTTCATCAGCTAAGTTGTCAAAGTCAACACGATTAAAGAATCTTGTAATTTGGTTAATTCCTGTAGCTTTCTTTCCAATAGTTTCAAACACCAAGCTTTTTAACTATATCGTACTCATCTCCAACCATGTTATCCCATGCTTGGCAGTCTACCTTCTTAGAGAATGATACTTTTAAACAATCTTTAGAAGGATACATGTTTACATAGATTTTTCCAATCTTTTCCACCCCTTCTGAAAATTCTTCCCAATTGCGAGGTTTTGCCTTAAATTTGCTAAACAATCTAACAAAATCAGGATTCTTATACGCAATATCTATAAAATCATTCCACAAAGAAATAAATTTTATCTGCGATTTTGAGTAATTTCCAGCATACTGGCTACTGTCGTCTTTACCTTGAGAATCAGATGCAGTGGTGCTCGAAAGAGCTAAAGTATCAATGAAATGATTCAAAGCTATTTTATTATTATCACTGATATCATGAGAAGAACTACTGTCACTTTCATCAATATCGACTTTCTCTGAAATTTCAATTTTAGCTGCTCTCAAGAAGCAATCACAAAAAGACTTTCGATATAGATCAAGATCACTTGCTAATAGATCAGTCCCGTAGCCATCATTGATGTCATTATAGCTAGATTCCTCATTGCTTAGCTCACAAAGAAGATCATATAATTCATGCACACAGCCATCAACTTGAGCCTCATAATTCAGATCGCATTTACAATGAGACACTATGAGGTTGTAGATCTTCTCCTTGTATTGTTGCAGACACAGTGCTGCAAACAGGAGTTTAGCCTTATCCTTGTTATTAAGATCGATCGAACCTTCACCTATGAAGGTAAGCAGTAAAAAGGCATTTAACAGTCTTTTTAACGATCTTGGATCGTTATCATCTATATTAAAGTTGATCTTGTTAAAACCATCCTTTAAGTAGTTCTTAATATCATAAATAGCTACAGGTACTTTAAATGGTACTTGGATGATCTTATCAAAGAAGGACTTCCCCTTTTCGTACTCTCTATTGCGTTCTTTTTCATCGATTTTTTCAGAGTTATATGAGGCAAAACCGTACTTTTCAATAGCACCTCTGATTACTACCTCATAATCAATTGCAAGCACAAAGACACACTGCTTACAGTCTAAGAACAACTTTAAAACTTCAAGTAACTCAACTGCTTTAGATGGAACCAATCTATCCAAATCATCAACAAAAATCACTACCCTATCTTTATGTTCTCTTTCACAAGCACGGTCTACTACCTCTTGAAAGTGTTTATGAAGATTTTCAATCTGCTCTGCGTAATTGTAGTCAGGAGTATTTTCTTTACACTTATTGATATCTATATTGCAGTTGTAAATTGATACAGCCTTTAAAGCTGTAGTTAAGGCATTACCGCATAATAAGGTAAAGCGCTTAATAAAATTCTCGTCATTATCGTGAAGCTTATTTAAAAGCACCTTAATCATTGAAAAGGCTAAAGAGTTACCAAGATCAAACTGAGAGAACTGCCAGGTATTAAAGAATACAGGAATGACATCCTTTTCAATTTCATGCTCTACCATCTTCATGATAGAGGTCTTACCTGAGCCCCATGAACCTTGAATGGAGATTGTCATTGGAGTGTTACAGGCTTTAATGAATCTTGATAAACCATCTAAATGTTTATTAATATTAAAGAGATCGACTGTAGCAGCCTCATCTGTAAGGCCCTGTTTCTTGTTATCTTCAGTACTCATTTAAGCCTCGTAAAGAGTTATCTTTGTATGTTTGTTTGTAAGTTTGATTAAAAGCCACAAATCAAGGTGCATCAACAACTTTAAAACAATGGCATCACATCAAATGCTGACAGATAATGTTGGCTGTGACCTACTGGTTACAAGTATGAAGTTTAAAAGCAGCATCATCTTTTAATGATTGAAAAGAGGATTGCCTTACTTTTAAGAAACGTTGTCTTGCATCTACTTGCACCTAAAGTTTCTAGTATATAGCTTATTGTACACTACAATAGCTTTCTTCACTGAAAATTTACAGTTAAGATTCAGGCAACCTTGAAAAGCTAATTATCTTCCTTGTCTAAAATCACATCAGAACCAAACTCGTCAGACTCAGTATTTTCATCATAGAATTTACAAAAGACCATAGCTACGTATCCAAAGATATTAACCTTTCTTTTGGTTAAATCTACCTCTTGCTGTTAATTCAATAGTATGTCCTTCTTCTTTAAGCTTTGCAAATTCTTTACGTCTATTATCAACTTCTTGAGGGGATAAAGAACTTTTACCTGTTACATTTACGTCTCATAAACTCCATGTAATAGAGCTTGGCAAAGTGGATACTCTGCACGGCGAATATTGAATTGAATCCGCCAAACTTTATCTTCTGCCTTTTTTCTTCTACCTCCTTCTTTTTGGCAGTAGCCACTTCTTCTATGTTTACAAGCTTGCTGAACATGTAGGTTGAGCCTCGTTTGGTTTGCTGATCGAAGTGATTGAGGATGTATTCGGTCACATTGTGTATGCGACGTGGATCTTCAAGAGCTTCCTCTCGTTTAATGTCCCAAACATTACTATTCTCCACGCCTTCTTTTTCCTTGATAGTGCGTATATAGGCTACGCGGAAAGGAAGCACATTGTGATCGCGTATTGCATCTACTATGGTATACGGCGGAAACTGCTTTCCAAAAACATCTGCCGTCATACGGTATATGCCTTTGCCACCCGGCATATTTTCCTTGAATATAGGTGTACCAGTAAACCCAAACAGATAGTATTTCTTGAAACGTTTGGTAATAGCTGTATGCATCTCGCCAAACTGCGAACGGTGACACTCGTCGAAAATCATCACTACTTCCTTGCTATAGAAATCATGCTGCGGATTTTTCCTTATGAAGGAGGCAAGTTTCTGTATTGTTGTTATGATAATCTTTTTCTTACTGCTTGTCGATTTTATTTGGTCGGCTAGTGCCTTTGTGGAAGTATTGCCGTTGGCTGCACCCTTCTGGAAACGATCGTACTCCTTCATGGTCTGATAGTCCAAATCCTTGCGGTCTACCACAAACAGCACCTTGTCAATATATTCTTTTTGACAAGCAAGCTGTGCGGCCTTAAACGATGTCAGGGTCTTGCCGCTTCCTGTAGTATGCCAAATGTAACCTCCAGCGTCTATCGTTCCATACTTTTTGGCGTTATGCGATATTTCTATCTGGTTGAGCAATTTTTCTGTAGCGGCTATCTGATAGGGGCGCATCACCATGAGTATTTTCTGCTCCGTGAAAACACAATATTTTGTAAGAATGTTCAGAAGCGAGTGGCGACTGAAGAATGTGGCGGTGAAATCGGTTAGGTCACCGAGCACCTTGTTTCCGGCATCTGCCCAGTAACTTGTGAACTCATACGAGTTGCACGTCTTCTGCCTTGGCTTCTTGCCTGTCTTGGATTGCTCTTTTATGTGGTTTGCACGAGTGGTATTGCTATAATATTTGGTTTCCGTACCATTGGAGATTACGAATATCTGTACATACTCAAACAATGCGCTGCCAGCCCAAAATGACTCCCGTCCGTAACGGTTTATCTGGTTGAATGCTTCTTTAAGTGCCACACCTCGGCGCTTCAATTCTATATGCACGAGTGGCAGACCATTTACAAGTATAGTCACGTCATAACGGTTGGCACGCTGTCCATCTGCCACTTCATATTGATTGATAACCTGAGTGTAGTTGTGATGTACGTCCTCTTTGTCGATAAGCTTTATATTGCGCTGTTGTCCATTATCAAGTACTAATGTCTTTATATGGTCTTGCTGTATGGTTTGAGCCTTTTCTGTAATTCCATTGCCTTCTTTAGATATTTCACCTTTGAAAAAACGTTCCCATTCCGCATCGGTGAAGGTGTAGTCATTGAGTCGCTCAAGTTGCTTGCGCAAATTTTCAACCAACTGTTCTTCTTGCTTAATTGGCACATATTCATAACCCTGTCGCTGGAGTTGTTCTATCATCTCGCGCTCCAAGTCGGTCTCGCTCTGATAAAATGTTTCGCGTACCATATCGGGGCGTTCGTAGTGTGACACCACCGTACTTTGGTTATTCTCGGATAGTATATCGTAGTTTTCTGACATATTAGGTTTTAAATTTATGTTATTATATATTAAAATCACGTTCAAAGGTAGCCACAAGCCACCTTTAAACGTAATTTTAACACATTTATATGGATGATGTGGCAAAAACATACCAGCTTCCATCTTTTTCTTTTCGCTGTATGTAGCCTTTATTTATCATTTGTTGCAGCTGTTTCTTCACAGCTGCGGTTACAATGCCGGCTTCTTTGCTCAATCCTTCTATAGTTATGTCAGGATTTGCTTGCATGGCTTTCAGGAGTATGGCTGTCGTCTTGCTGCGAAACGCAATGCGCTGACCATCATACCACCAAACATTGGGCGATTGCTCTTCGGCAAAGTCTATGTCATACTTTAATTCGTCAGCCACAAGTGCCGAGAAGTATTTAAGGAAATGGCGTATCTGTATTAGTGTAGCATGTGCGCCAGCTGATGGGGTTGGGCCTACTTCTACGTCTGATTGGTGTAATGCGTCAATGTATTCATTTTTGATGCGATTACGTACCACTATCATCGGCCAACCGTGGCGAACAAGAATGTAGTTTACCATGAGTCTGGCTATTCGTCCGTTGCCGTCCTCAAAGGGATGGATGCGGATATAGCGGTAGTGAAACAATGCTGCAAGTTCTACTGGCGTGTACTTACCAGATGCCTCGGATTCATTGTACCAATCCACAAGGTCGGTCATCAATGCTGGCGTCTCATCTGGTGATGCATATTCGAAAATATCGCCATAGCGCGTCTTCACGCTGTTGGGACGCGTCTTGTACATTCCGGCATGTATGGTGTAGCTTGTTTGCTGACCTCCTGGCAGTTGACGGTATACGGTGTAGTCTTCACGGATGATGGTCTTATGGAGCTGACGAATGAAGTTTTGTGTTAGAGGTTCATTCAATGCTCCAGCTTCTTCTTCCATCATCTTCAAGCCTACTTGACTGGCTTTCATGTCTACGAAGTCCTTTAAATCGCCTTCACCGCTCACCTTGCCAAACAACAACAAAAGCTCTGTCTGACCATAAGTCAGTGTATTTCCTTCAATGTGATTACTGTTGTAGTTGTATTCTACAGTAAACCTTTGGCTCAACAGATATTGCTTGCGTTCGTTGAGTGGCTGTATACTTTTCCACTTTTTGTACAATGTGCCTAAAGACTCCATTCTTATCTTATTTTTAATTGTTATGCTGTCTTTCTCTTGAAATCGAGCAGTTTGTCACGATAATATTCATATTGCTGACGGCGTGCCGCTATCTCGGCTGGCAAGCCATTCTGCAATGAGGTGGTCAGAGACTCGAAATGGTCGAGGATGTTTGCTATTCGCTCTTGTTCCTTCAATGGGGGTATCGCTATAACTGCCTTTCCTAAATTTTGAGCAGATATTGAGCAGATTTTTCCTTCAGAAACATATTTTTTTATTTGAATATGATAGTCACTACCTCTTAAATAATGAGATAAATATCTTGGATGCAAATCACTCCTAAATATAAAGCATGCATCATGAACTGCAACTTTTTCATCACCAATCCAAGCTACACCAACACCGATATCCATGTTGTTTTCACCTGCAGCTACGATAATGACATCGTTTTTTTTAGCGAACCTCATTTTTGCAGCTTTTTCAGGCATAAGAAATGTCCGTGTTATCTGTGCAGTCAACCCATAATAAGTATAAATATCTCCATAATGAATGCATGGTACACCATGCTCCACAATATCGGTTCTAACAAAGCGTTTGCCTCGTATAAATGTTCCCACCTCACTAAGTTTCTTCCAAACTACATTACTCCTTTCGGGGGGGGGTAAGTTTATCGAAACTCAATAACTGGTCGCGGTAGAACTCATACTGCCGCTTGCGGCAGTCCAGCTCCGCCTCCAGCTCCGCCTCCAGCTCCGCCTCCAGCTGAGTGAAACAGTCGAGAATACGGACTATCTCATTCTGAACTTCTATTGGAGGTAGTGGAATTTCCAAATTTCCCACTTTTTTTGTATTTATTGTTGGCACGCCGCCGCCACTTTGTAAATTTATAATTATTTGCTCTATCGACTTTAATTTGTAAAACAAATATTTACTAAGTAACTGTTCAAAATTAATTTTATAAATATGAATAATTCACGAATAAGTTCGTACCCACAGACGCTAAGGCCCTGTTTGTACAATAGAAAAGCGAGTCCGTAGTCTCGTAATCTATCGGTCTTATCCATTTGC
>OQVR01001173.1_pt1 | contig 11406 bp, 12 predicted proteins | sample 1691521 | NCBI WGS metagenome assembly OQVR01 (sample SAMN03418256, study PRJEB22391) | human gut metagenome | biome: human-gut; feature: organic feature; material: feces | host: Homo sapiens | place: Tanzania | collected 2013-01
TGTACCCACAACATGATACACAACAAAAAAGGATGCATAATAAACATATCATCAATATGGGGAATAACAGGAGCATCATGTGAAGTACACTATAGTGTAAGCAAAGCGGGAGTTGATGCACTAACAAAAGCACTAGCAAAAGAATTAGGCCCATCAAACATAAGGGTTAACTCAATTGCACCAGGAATAATAAACACACAAATGAATGCACATTTAAGCGAAGAAGAAAAACAAAACATAGAAGAAGAAGTATTAGAAAATATTGTAATAGAAGATAGAAAGAAAATAGATACAGAATATTTAAATACTTTAATTAATGGAGTATTAAATAATGTAGATGATATTGATAAAAGTATAGAAAAATATATAGAGTCTTGGTCTATAGATAGACTAGGATTAACAGATCAAGCAATACTTAGAATATCAGTATATGAACTTATTTATACCGATACTCCAGACTTAGTATGTATAAATGAAGCAATAGAATTATCTAAAAAATATTCAGATGAAAAAGTATCTAAAATGATTAATGGAGTACTAGATAAAATATATCATGAAAAATTAGATAATAATACTGAGGAGTAATTATGAATAATAATTATATTACAGTAACTGAGGTAAATAAATATATAAAAGAAGTTATTAACGAAGATTTATTACTAAAGAAAGTGTATCTAAAAGGTGAAATATCTAACTTTAAGGCTCATTCAAGAGGACACTTTTATTTTACTTTAAAAGATGAGAATAGTAGAATAAATGCTGTTATGTTTTCTTTTAATAACAAAAATATGAAGTTTATGCCTTATGATGGTATGAAAGTATTAGTTACTGGTAAAATAGATGTATATGAAGCAAGTGGTTCTTATCAAATATATGTAGAAGAAATGCTTGAAGATGGAATAGGAGCATTATATGTGGCCTTTGAACAATTAAAAAAGAAATTATCTAGCGAAGGCTTATTTGATAAAGATAAAAAGAAAAAGATTAGAAGAATACCAAATAGAATAGGTATAGTAACATCTCCTACTGGGGCCGCTATTAAGGATATACTAACTACTATCAAAAGAAGATATCCAATATGTGAGACAGTATTGTTTCCAGCACTAGTACAAGGTGATATGGCCGCTAATGACATTGCTAATAAAATAAGACTAGCTAATAGTTTAAAAGATGAGCTTAAACTTGATACATTAATTGTTGGTCGTGGAGGTGGCCTCACTCAGTGGCCTAGGTTTGCTTCCAAATCTCCTTCAGAGGTCTTTTTTTTACTTGTGAAATTTCTGTTTATTATGTTTCTTGATGGTCTAAATTTGGGGGAGAGCACACATTTTGGCAAAATAAATTTGGGGATAATGAATCATTGCTCTTGCTCCATTATGCAACCAACGCCTTTACCGTGGCAGTGATGGTCATACTTATAGCAAGTCCGATTCCTCTTAAACAACACCAGCCAAAAACTTATCCAAATGACCTGAATAATATAATGGTATGTTATACAAGATGAAGGAATCCCCATTCTGCTTGGTGATGGTATCTGATGACATCGGACCATTCCAAAGGCGGAGGGCAATCTTCTCTCTTGATTCTTCCATGAAGAGATGAAGAGACTTCAACTTGGAGTTATTTCCCGTCTTTACCTCTATCGGCAGGAGATGCGACTGGTAGCGAATCAAGAAATCTACCTCTGCCTGAGAATTTCGGGCATCACGAACCCAAAACATTCGCTTTTCACCAAAAGTCACGGTTGCCCCCAATAACTCTTGCGCTACGATATGCTCGGCTATGTCGCCATTCCAAAGTTCATCTGCATCTGTAGAAAACAACAGCTCTTCTTGCATTCCAGCCACAAAGTTGACCAAGCCCGTATCCAGCCAAAGCAGCTTGGGGCTCTTCTTTAGGTCGGGCAAAATAGGAAAAGAAACACTGGTTTGGGGATAAACCAACTCCAAGAGGAGCGTCTTCTCCAAAGTGCGGAACGCATTGCTCACATCAGCTGACTTAAAACTGCTTCCCGTAAACTTGGCAAACTGTATGCGATGACCCGCAAAAGTCCACCCATAATTCAAGATATATCGGATAGCATCCTGGTCCTTGGGCTTGCTGGCATACTTCTCCACATCATCACGATAGCCTGAAAGCAAAGAATTGAACACGTCATTCAGGCGCACAAAATCCTGATACTTTGCATAATTAGCAACTGCCTCGGGCAAACCACCCACTATCATATATTTCCTAAACAAATCCATGGCATAAGAATGCAACGACTTCGGTACACTCAATTTGGCAACACTATCTGCCAAGGCATTTTGCCCCATAGCTATCAGAAACTCTTCGAACGTACAAGGGTGCAAAGCCATATATTCCACCCTGCCAACAGGAAAAGATATATGCCTGCCCATCAAACTTTCCAAGAGAGAACCTGCCGCAATGACATACAGATCAGGACGCTTCTCATAAAAATAGCGTAGAGCTTGTACAGCCTTAGGCTCATTCTGTATCTCGTCAATAAAGATCAAGGTGCGCTTGGTTGTGTCCTGACTCACATTTACCTTGAAAAAAATGCCTGCCACCAAGTCCTCAAAGGGATAGTCGGCTGCAAAAAGTGCTGCCACGTCCTTCTCCTCCAAGTTGAGATAGATATAAGAGTCGAAGTCCTTGGCGAAGAGATTCACCAAGGTTGTCTTTCCCACTTGTCGAGCTCCGCGCAATACCAGCGGCTTTCGCTCTTCCTTCTCTGCCCATTGGCGCAAATATCTTATAGCTATTCTATCAAACATAAGCTTTGTTATTAATTTTCAGGTGCAAAGATACAAATATTTTTCAAATCCAAAGCAAAAACTGAGGATTTTTTGTGCAAATCCAAAGTAAAAACTAACTTTTTTCTGACCAAATCCAAAGTAAGAACTAACTTTTTCTGACCAAATCCAAACTTACAATCAGTCAAGCGAAAAAAATCGTCGTATTTTTGCGAGAATTTCGTTACGAAAAATTTCGTTTATGAAGAATCCAGTCAAATACATCATGTCTATCATTCGCAGCGAGCAATATGAAATAGAAGACCCTTTCTTCGAAAAGTGGATTTTCAGGAAAGTGGTGATGCTAGACTAAGTCTACCAGCGTTTAAGCATAGTTGGCCTCTTTTCAGAGGCCTCAAGTAAGTATTTCAGAGACCTCTGGTTAGTCATTAGGTAATTTGGCGCATTTTTGTCTCGTCGGAATAGCGGAAGCAGCCATGGCAGTGATGGAATTGGTGGGTAAGTTTCCTGCCAGTCTCAAGATAGGACAGAAGGAGATGGAGTTTCATGTTGAGGATTGTACGCTGACTCCTTATTTTCCGAAGATAGAAGAGTCTCCGAAGCTTTATCGTCTGAGCTGTTATATCGGTCTTACTGATGAGAACTTCAAGAAATACCATTCCATGCTGGCCCTTACAGACAAGGTGAATTTTCTGGAGAAGGTTATCACAGGCAACATTCTTTCCTTTCTGAAGGGCATCGGCTATCATGCTGCTGAGCAGATAGAATGTGCCATCACTCAATTGAAAGAGCCTGTGGAACAGAGCTACAAGCATGTGAAGTTTGACACCTTTGATCTGATGTTTGTCAGCAACATGGAACTTCCTGACGGCATTGCGTTGGGAAAGAGTGGTAGCGTGGGCTTTGGTACGCTTTCCAGACGGGAGCTTCCTGATAGATTTAAAAACTTTAATCAGTAATATTATGGCAAAGGTACTCATATCATTTATCGGTACAGGTCCTCTGGTGAACAAGGGGACATTGGGGGAGGAGAAGTCTGCCCGTGAATATCGCAGGGCTTCTTATCATCTGGGTGAAGAGAATCTGGGTGAATACTCATTTATGGCAGCTGCTCTTTATGAAACACAGAATATAGACAAGGTCATCTTGGTTGGTACTGCCCATTGTATGTGGGAAGAGGTATATCGCTATTTTCAGGAGAAGAACGGCGGGGTGGTTGACGAGGATGTCTATTGTGAAATCGCAGAACATTGTGAAGCGGCTACCAGCAAGAGTGATCTGTGTATTCCGCATGTCAAGGAGATTGAGGCGGCTATTGGAAAGGATGCCCATCTTGCTCTCATAAGATATGGCGTGAATGAGGAGGAAATCAATGAGAATATCAACATCATCCTGCAGCTGAACCAGTTGCTCTCTACGGGAGATGAACTCATCGTGGATGTTACCCATTCTTTCCGCTCATTGCCTATTACCATCATGAATCTGCTTCTTTATCTGAGGAATGTCAGCAGCAAGAATATCAGAATCTCTCATATATATTATGGTATGATAGAGATGAGCAAGGAGTATGGTTATGCTCCGATTGTGGATTTGAAGAAAATCCTCAAACTCAATGACTGGATTGTGGGAGCCATGGCTTTCAAGCAGTATGGAAATGCCTATCAGATTGCAGGGCTCATTCAGCAGGAGGATCCGGATGTAACCAATCGTTTGAAGCATTTCTCGGATGTGATGAATCTCAACCATCTGTATGCCATCTCTCAGGAGACCCAGTCTTTGAGAGCTTTGATGAAAAAGGATTTTGATTCGATGCTTTCTGAAATGATTGTGAAGCCGGTTGTGAAGGATTTTCTCAATAATTTCAAGGGTACAGAGCAGGATCCAGCACGGTTCCAATATCAGCTGGCCCAGTGGCAGTTTAAGCACATGAACTATACGGCTGCCTTGATTTCCTTGCAGGAGAGCATTCTTTCCTATGCCTGTCAGCTTGCAAATCACGACCCTTTTGACAAGGATGAGCGTCAGAAAATTAAGGATGTTATTTGCAATGACAAGGAGTTCATACCATTTGAGTTGAGAGGAGTATATTTCGAGATTACCAAAAACAGAAATGTTGTGGCTCACGCTTTGGAGAGTAATTTCTCTTCGGGCAAGATTATTGAAAGTTTAAGAACATCGCTTATTACGGCGGGAAAATATATTAACTAACAATTAAAATTATGGGTAAGGGTAATATAATATGTCAGAAGCGTTTGGAACTCATTGATGAATGTTTGCGCAAGTATGATCGTCCAATGACAATAAAGGAAATCAGTAAATATTGTAATCAGCGGTTAAATACAGATACCACTGAGCGTATGTATCGTTATTACTTGGAAAAAATAGATTCTGATTATGGTCTTAAAATTAACAGAGATCAGAAAAGAGACGGTTGTCAATGTTTTGTATATCAAAATATCGGCTCCTCTATTATTAAGGGTAATTCTGCAGCCAACCAAGTGGTTTTATGCAATTTAAATAAGATCAAGAAGACATTGGGTGATTTTCTGGGATTAGGCTTGGAGTCTTCCTTGACCACCATGACTGATGAAATCAACAAGTTCCTGGGGTATGATAAAGATAATCGCCCAGTCATTTCTTTTGAGAAAGTATTGCTGGAGTCTCATGGTAGAGTGAAGCCTCATGATCTGCTGGAGCCTTTACTCAAGGCTATCATACAGCATCAGACCATGGACATTAGATATGAGGTTCCTGGAAGAGGTAAGCGTGAGTGGACCGTATTTCCTCAGTTCCTCAAGCAGTATAACCAGCGGTGGTATCTCATTGCCACCAGGCACAGAGACGAGGTAGAGGGAAAAATCTACAACCTGGCTCTGGACCGAATTCTCAAGATGGAGGCCAACCAGCATATTCATTATAAGGAATGTGATGTTGATTTTTCTGTTTACTTTGAAAATGTGGTGGGTGTAACCAAGCCGGATGGTGCGGAACCGATTTTAGTGAAGTTACGTATAGATCGTGGTGAGTATCCATATATAGAGAGCAAGCCTATTCATACCTCCCAGGAAGAGCTTTTTGAAAGTGATGGAGACAAGGATTATGTTTACGTATCTTTATATGTGTATGACAACTTTGAGTTGAGGAGCAAAATCTTGTCATATGGAAGCAAGGTTACTGTCATGGAGCCAAAGAGTTTAAGAGATAAGCTTGTTCATGATTTGAAGAAGTCTCTTGAAAATTATCAGGATTAAGCTTTATGAGTAGAAGAGTTTTTTTATCTGTATTGGGAGTGGCTTTCTATGAGACCTGCCGATACAGAAAGGATGATTTTACGGGAAGTGAGACTCTTTTTGTACAGAAGAGTTTACTCGAATATCTACAGCAGCAGGAGAACTGGGGAGGAGAAAACGACCTGGTTCTGATGCTCCTGACCGATTTGGCAAGGAAGAACAACTGGGACAGGAATCTAAAGACCCGTTTCTGTGCTAAACTCCAGCAGGAGGTAGCGTATCAGGGATTGGAGAAGATATTGCTGGATATGAATCTCTCTTACCTGGATATAGCGATTCCGGATGGGAAGAATAGTGATGAGATGTGGGAGATATTTGAGGTTATCTTTGATGAACTTCAGGAGGGTGATGAGCTGTATCTTGACATCACCAACAGTTTCCGTTATCTTCCTATGCTGCTGGTGGTGCTTGTCAACTATGCCAAGTTGCTTAAGAATGTAAAGGTGAAGGCTATCTTTTATGGTAATTACGAAGCACGTGACAAGGAGAGCAACATCGCGCCTATCATGGATCTGCTGCCACTTTCTGTTCTGCAGGACTGGACGTTGGCTGCCTCGGATTATTTGCGTTATGGTCAGGTTGAAAAGCTTTTTGAATTGTCAGAGTCTTCACTTATTCCTATCTTGAAGAATACAGAAACACGTACGAAGGACACGGAAAAGTTACGTTCCTTTGTCACGAAGTTGAAGGAGATGGTTGAGGAACGCACCACCTGTCGCGGGTATGCTATTGTGGGTAGTAAGAATGTGAGAAAACTAAAGTGCACAGCTAGTGAAATACAGAAAGTGACGATTGTTCAGCTTAGGCCTATCTTTGAGAAAATCAAGCAGTCCTTGAACGATTTTGATGCCAAGGAGAATGTGCTGAATTGTATCAAGGCTGCCAAATGGTGTTGTGCCAATAAGCTTTATCAGCAGGCTACCACCATGTTGGAAGAAGGTTTGGGTACTTTCTTGTGCTGTCATTATCAACTTGATTATCGAAACAAGGCTAATCGTGATGCTATATTTGGTTGCATATCGATTAAGACACAGAATAAGGATACTGAAGAAAATAAAGCGAACAAGGAACTTGTTGAGAAGATTCTGGCTGATGATAGCGTTTGGGGAAACAAGGCCTTTGTGACCATCTTACAGAAGATTCTTGAATTGCGCAATGACTACAACCATGCGGGATTCAAGAAAAATCCTTTCTCTGCCCAAAAGGTAATAGAAACAATAGAGGAGTTGTTGGATGGTATTGAGGAGGTTTTGTCTGAGATATAGTATTGGGAGAAGCACCATTTTAGATGGCTTTAGGGGGCTGTTTAAGGTGGTGCTTTGGTTTTTGGGGGATTGGTTTGTATGTTTTTGTAAAGAGATATTAATTTTTAGAGATTATTTGCTCAAATATTTAAGAATAATTGGCTTGCATATCTCGAAAAAAAGTCGTACCTTTGCACTCGCTAAGGAATAGTTAAATTTCAGTTAAGAAAAGTGAATATTCCTTTAGGGACGTTCTTTAACTTATTGATAATCAATAATGTCTTATAAGGTCGAGTACCAGAACATCGTCCACTACAACAAGGATTAAGACAATAGGTAATACTATAGGAGTAACTATAGGAACGTTCGTACCAGACCATCGTCCACTACAGCAAGGATTAAGACTTACTCAACTTACGTTCAGTATCATCTTTACGAAGAGGTACCAGACAATCGTCCACTACAACAAGGATTAAGACACCATATAACTGAATAATGGATTAGAAAGATGTTCTGTACGAGTCCATCTTCCACTACAACAAGGATTAAGACATGACTCCCTTAGAATTACCAACTCTACATGCAATGTACGAGACCATCTTCCATTACAACAAGGATTAAGACTACTATAGAGATACCACAGCAGAAATCACTGAATGTACGAGACCATCGTCCACTACAACAAGGATTAAGACCATCTTTTCGATGTTTTTTAAATCTAATCTTTCCATAAGTACGAGACCATTGCCCACTACAACAAGGATTAAGACTTCAATACCCTTGTTAATGAACTCTTCTACTTGTACGAGGCTATCATCGTCCACTACAACAAAGATTAAGACGAGATTACAATAGCATGACTCTTATCTTTTGAGATAGTACGAGACCATCTTCCACTACTACAAGAAGTGAAACACAGGGAAAGCTATTTCGTCCGTCATAACGAATAAAAGATACTGGTCCATTTTTCTCTGTAAAAAGAAACTATATGTTTGGGAAATCTGTTACATGAAAAAATCCCATATCAAGGCTGGAGTTCCTTGATATGGGATTGATTTTAATATAGTGATTTGCTGTTCTGTTCAGGTCTATTTGGACCTATCCTTTTTTACTTCTGGTAGGAATCATGGAGTTCCTTGGCCTTGTCTTCTCCTAGGAAACCGGTCAGCTTTTTCCAGATGCCACTCTTGTCAAATGGTTTGGCAAGTTCCTTCACTTCCTTCTTGGATGGTTCTTGGAGCAAGCGCATTGAGGTGTTGTAGAGGTCGTTACAGTCAGATTCATTGAGCTGTGATGCCTCGGAGTCTTTCAGCCATATCTCTACCTTCAGGAAGCATACCTTGAAGTCTTTGATGCTATAGCTAACGCCATCACCTGCGAGTTTGTCAAGGGTGGTGCCAAGACCAGCTTCAAGTTTTCTTTTTTTTGCGTCCTTGGCAGCTTTTGCTGCTTGTTGCTTTTTCGCTTCTTCCTGCTTGTCAATCAGGTCATCTATATCGGCAACGATTTGTCTTTCTTCCTGGATGTTGATTCCTTTTTTGAGGAGTTCGTCCATGATGTCGTTATAGAGTTTCTTAGCCTCTTGGTATTCCTTGGTTTCTATATAGCTCTTGGCAAGGGTATATTGCTCGGAGAGTGATCTGCGGGCTTCTCTTTCAGCTCTTTCACCTTTAGCCTTGAGTGCAAGGTCTCTAATCTTGTCCTTGTCTTCATCTGTGAGCCATGAATGGATTGGAGTACCTTTTTCCTGGAGCTTATTGAATGGGTTTTTGGTTTCATTCTTGCAATCTCCATATTCATCAACCTTCATCATCGTAACTTCTTCCTCGTTATGTTCTCTAAGGATGTTGACGAGCTGGGTAATGCTTTCGGTTTGTGCCCACATCTGCTGGTAGTTCTCATAAGTGAACACCGACATCATTTCCTCAAAGCGCTGCATATAGTTGTTCATGTCTTGGCTAAAGCCGCAAAGGGTGATGTCTTCCTTATCGATGTGGCATTTGCCGAAGCCAAAAGCCTTGGCCATACCCAGGTTGAAGAATACCTCTGGAGTCATATTGAATGTCAGGGCAGCCAAAATAGCTCCAATCTCAGCTTCTCTTGTGTTATGCAAGGAGATTCTGAGGGTGAAGGTTTGTCCGGCAGGAAGGGCCTTGAATGTTGTTCCCACATTCTTGTTTTCACCTTGTGGAAGCTGGGTGGTGGTTCCCTTAGAGTGGATTCTATATAGCTTTCTTCCTGCGATACCCTCGTTTTCATCATAGGTCTTGTATGGTGAATGCTGTTGTTTCAGATACAGAGGATAGTAGGAAGCCTTAGGGGTTCCCAGAATTCCCTTTGTCTCTATAAGCTCAGAGTCCTCTACTGTTCCCTCCATGAAGGCATGACTGATTTGCACTCTTCCTTTCAGGTTGTCGTCTCCTGTGTATCCAAACAGGGTTTCTCCCAGGTCGTGTCTGGTCTTATCGGTCTTTTGCAGGATTTCTACCTGTTGGCGTACATTGTTTCTGAATGGGAGTTTGAACATTCTGGACATACCGAGGATCTCCTGACCATTTTGCATCTTGAGATAGAATACCGGTATTTCATAACCATTTTCAAGAGCCATCAGGAAACAGCCTTTTCCTTCTTTTTCCTTGGCGAAATCTGGAGTTCCTTCATAGATACTCTTGAAGGCTCTGATGGTTTCTTCGCTTAAAGGGATGCTCTCACCTCTGTCTGAAGGGAACAGCAGTTCATGTTTCTTGCCTTGCATGAGTCCTGTGCAGACGATTCGGTAGCTTATTCCATCTTTTTCTCTCTCAGGATAGGTAGGATAATGGTTGGAATCCGAGCCTACTGAAACATTGGTTTCCCAGACAGAGCCATTTGGTTTATATCCTGGGAAATTCAAGCCTACTTCTATGCTATTGATCTTTTCCAGTTGTCCATCGCATGGGGTGAAGAAATATCTTTCACCTTCCTTTGAGAGCCAGCCTGGTATGGCATTATTTACCTTATTGAGGTATTCGGCGCTTTTAGCCTTATTCATTCTGTTGGCCACATCACGATAGCCAAACCATCTGTTCTGGAAGTCCTTGTCCTCCTGCATCTTGCCAAAGGACATGATTTCTATGATTTCACGTAACATTCCCTTGATGGTGGTGCCTGGGATGAAGTAGTGGCGTTTTCCGTCCTTGCCCATGATATGGGCAGAGTGCTCATTCAGTGCACCATCGCGTGTGAAGAGAGGAGATACGTTCTTGATTTTCACCTCGATCACTCCATCCTCTGAGTCTGAGAATGGCAAGTCCTGAGTAACCTGCTCACTCCAGGAAGGGTAGAACACCTTTTCATTGAGTGGCACGAAATTATAGGGTGCTGTAATTTTCATTTTGCAGTTCCTCCATTATTTTTCAAATCCAACGTTTCAATTACTTCATTTTTGCTTTCAAGCATATTAATTGTTTGTCTTACTTGGCTTGAATTGGGTAAATTCTTTAAGTACCAGCATATATGTTTTCTCATTTCTCGTACTCCAACATACTCGCCCTTTTCAATCATTTCTAGTTCTATATGTTCTTTTATAATTTTCAATTTTTCCATTGGAGTTTTTTCTTGTGGTTTTTGACCTGTTGTAAGTTCTTGTATAATATCATTAATTTTCCATGGTTCTCCAAGAATTCCTCTGCCTATCATTATTCCATCTACACCAGTATATTCAAACATCTTTTTTAAAGTCTTCTGCTGTTGTTTCGTCAAATGATGTAAATTTTATATATCCTATATTGTTTGAAAGTACTTTTCCTTCTACCTGATTTACCTTTACTTTCTCTCTTGTTATTTCATATTTTAATTTTTCTGTTCCTCTTAATATTTCTACTGTAACTTTTGTTCCTTCTTCGCCTTTTATGTTATTAGATGCAATTGTCATATCATCTGCTTTATATTCTATGCCATTAACAGATATTATAAGGTCTCCTGCTTGTATTCCTGCTTTTTCGGCTGGACTTCCTTTTATTGTTGATAATACTTGGATTTTGTCATATTGTGTATTTTTTATCATATAAATTCCTATACCAACAAAATTTCCCATTGTGTCATCTAAATAAGTGTCCATTTCTTCTTTTGAGATAT
>OQVR01001176.1_pt1 | contig 11396 bp, 13 predicted proteins | sample 1691521 | NCBI WGS metagenome assembly OQVR01 (sample SAMN03418256, study PRJEB22391) | human gut metagenome | biome: human-gut; feature: organic feature; material: feces | host: Homo sapiens | place: Tanzania | collected 2013-01
CGACTTTTCCGGCTTCAATGTCCGCAAGCATGGCTTGAAAACCGGGTCTTTGAAAAGCTGACGTTAGATAACGATACTTTTGAAAACACTGGAAAATCAAGGTTTTTCGAGCGACGGACAAGCAGGGTATTGTACTAAAAACTGAATACGACGCAGAAGCGGCGTTTCTTACTCTCTACATGGGAGAACAGGAACGCCGCTTTTTTCATGCCCTTTGTTACGCAGTAGGGGCAGAAAAAGCCTTGCTACAAGCGGTTTTGCGGGCGCGTATCTGGCGCGGAAAGGGATTTATACCTTATCCCCCGAAACCGCGCTTCTACTGCGTAACAAATCCAAAGCAAAGGAGCTATGAACTATGGCAGTTTTCAGAGTGGAACGGAACAAGGGCTACACCGTAATGAGCAACCACCACCTACGCAACAAGGAGCTTTCCCTAAAGGCAAAGGGGCTGTTGTCGCAAATGCTGTCACTCCCCGAAGATTGGGACTACACCTTGAAAGGCTTATCCCTTATCAACCGGGAGAAGATAGACGCTATCCGCGAAGCCATTAAGGAGCTTGAACGCGCCGGGTATATCGTCCGTTCAAGGGAGCGCGACGAGAAAGGACGCTTGCGGGGCGCGGACTATGTGATATTCGAGCAGCCGCAGCCGCCTACGCCGGATTTACCTACATTGGAAAATCCAACATTGGATAATCCAACGCAGGAAAAACCAACATTGGAAAAACCTACGTTGGAAAATCCAACGCAATTAAATAAAGATATACAAAGAACTGACTTACCAAAAAAAGAAAAAATAATTACTGATGAACAAAGTACCCATTCCATTCCTATCCTTTCCCCTAACCCCTCTCCTTGCAGAGAAGCGGCTACTCCGCCGGAACGGAAAGGAACGGAAGCGACAGCACAGAGCGCAGTTGATATATACCGGGAAATCATCAAGGACAATATCGACTACCACATTCTCAAACAGGACATGAAGTTTGACAGTGACAGGCTTGACGAGATTGTAGACCTCATGCTTGAAACCGTATGCACCGCCAGAAAGCGGGTACGGATTGCGGGGGACGACTACCCGGCAGAGCTTGTGAAATCTAAGTTTATGAAACTGGACGGCGAGCATATCCGCTTTGTGCTTGACTGTATGCGGGAGAACACAACGAAAATCCGCAACATCAAGCAATATCTGAAAGCAGCCCTTTTCAACGCCCCGTCCACTATCGGCAATTATTACACTTCCCTTGTCGCCCATGACATGGCAAGCGGCGCACTGTCACCGAAAAAGCCGCAGTACGGCGACCCGGACTATTATTCATGCAACGAGGGCGAAAGCCTGTAACCACCCACAACCACAAAAGGAGGATTTTATTATGGCACAGAAAATGACAGGAGCATTGGTATTTGACGAGCGCACCGACCGTTACGACATCCGCTTTGACTTAAACAGCTACTACGGGGGCTTGCATTGCGGCGAGTGCTTTGACGTATTCGTGCGGGGCAAGTGGAAGCCGACCCGGATTGAGTACGGCGACAACTGGTATCTTGTGGGTATCAGAGCCGAGGACTTGAACGGGCTGCGGGTGCGTATCTGACCGCCGCCCCATAAAGAAACGCGAAAGGAGGACGCGACAAATTGCAGGACGAAGTAAACGAAAAGACCATAGCCCTTTACATCAAGACCGGGAAGCTGACCGCGCAGACGCTCCAAAAGGCAATGAAAGCCATACTGTCAAAGGGCAAAAAGCAGCTTGCAAAACCGCCACAGGGAAAGCAGAGCTTAAAGCAGCTTATGAAGCAGAACGCGGGCGTTTCCAACATTGAGATTACCGAGGGCAATATCAAAGCCTTTGAGAGTACGGCGAAAAAGTACGGTATCGACTTTGCGCTGAAAAAGGACGCGACGGAAAGCCCGCCCCGCTATCTGGTTTTCTTCAAGGGGCGGGACGCGGACGTGCTGACCGCAGCCTTTAAGGAATTTTCCGCAAAAAAGCTGACACAGGAGAAAAAGCCCTCAATCCGAAAGCTGCTCTCTACCCTCAAAGAAGCTGCACAGGGCAAGAACGCGGAACGGGCAAAGGTCAAGAACAAAGACAGGGAGGTATCGCTATGAAGCCGGAAATCAAGAAGCTGCTTATCCTAAATCTCCCGTATCTGCTCTTTGTCTGGCTCTTTGATAAAGTGGGCGCGGCTGTCCGTCTATCCCCCGGCGCGGACGCAAGCGCAAAGCTGCTACATCTTGGGGACGGTTTTACCGCCGCCTTTTCCAGTATCGCGCCGAGCTTCCACCCGGCAGACTTAGCTTTAGGCATTGCGGGGGCGGTCATTGTCCGGCTGATTATCTACACCAAAGGCAAGAACGCGAAGAAATACCGCCGCGGGACAGAATACGGTTCGGCGCGTTGGGGCGGGGCTGACGACATAAAGCCGTACACAGACCCGGTATTTGAGAACAATATCCCCTTAACGCAGACGGAACGGCTCACCATGAACAGCCGCCCGAAGCAGCCGAAATACGCAAGAAACAAAAATATCCTTGTAATCGGCGGTTCCGGCAGCGGCAAGACCCGGTTCTTTGTGAAACCGTCGCTCATGCAATGTACGTCAAAGGATTTTCCAACGTCGTATATCGTCACTGACCCGAAAGGAACACTGATTTTGGAAACCGGGAAAATGTTACAGCGGTACAAATACCGTATCAAAGTGCTAAATACGATTAACTTCAAAAAATCCATGAAATACAATCCCTTTGCCTATCTGCGGAGCGAAAAGGACATTTTGAAGTTAGTCAATACCATTATCGCCAACACCAAAGGCGACGGGGAAAAATCCGGCGAGGATTTCTGGGTGAAAGCGGAAAAGCTCTACTACACCGCGCTAATCGGCTACATCTGGTATGAAGCCCCGGAGGACGAGAAGAACTTCACGACGCTGCTTGAAATGATAAATGCGTCGGAAGCCCGCGAGGACGACGAGGATTTCCAGAACCCGGTTGACCTCATGTTTGAACGTCTGGAAGAAAAAGACCCGGAACATTTTGCAGTCAAGCAGTACAAAAAATACAAACTGGCGGCGGGTGTAGTAAGTTTGAAGAGACTTCTTAATCAATCAATTTTAAAGAGTTGGAGCTCCAAAATGATTAAAAAGTCTCTTGAGGCTTATTTTTTTACCTTAAAGAACGAAATTGTATTTTGTAAAAAACAATTTTAAAACATGTCCGTATTTTGTTTCGTCAGTACAGAGATTGTGTAAGGAACTTTAAAAAGATGACACGAAATCAAAAAAATGCAGTAAGGGGGCTGTAAAAAGACCTCTGAGCATTTCGTTTAGTGTAAAGAACTTTTTTACTTCTTACACGAACTTTGAAAACGAAACAGCCTGCCCATAGTGATACCAGAACTGAATAGGCATTCAGCGTGTCTTTTCTGGTTAATACGTCCCGGAAACATCAGCATCCGGTACAGGAACGGATATGGGATGAGAACAGGAATTTAATAAACGAAGGAAGGAGGACATCTGACTATGACAGAGAAACAAGGATTCATGACAGCGTTGTATGAACGTCTTAGTCGTGATGATGAATTAAACGGAGAATCCAACAGTATTTCGAATCAGAAGAAACTGCTGGAACAATATGCAAAAGAACATGGATTTACCAATCTTGTTCATTTTACTGATGATGGTATCTCTGGTACAAGATTTGATCGTCCAGGCTTTCTTGCCATGATGAAAGAAGTTGAGTCAGGGAAAGTCGGAACGATCCTGATTAAAGATATGAGCCGAATGGGAAGAGATTATCTGAAAGTCGGACAATATATGGAGTTGCTGCGACAGAAGAATGTCCGCCTGATTGCAGTCAACGAGAATGTAGACAGCTTCCGGGAGGACGATGATTTTACTCCATTCCGAAATATCATGAATGAATGGTATGCAAGGGATACCAGTAAAAAGATAAAATCCACTTTCAAGGCGAAAGGGAAATCCGGCAAGCATGTGGCAAGTACAACACCGTATGGGTATCTGAAAGACAAGGATGATCCGAATGTATGGATCGTTGATGAAGAAGCAGCTGTAGTTGTACGGAGAATCTTTCACATGACAATGGATGGATACGGACCATATCAGATTGCCAGGACACTGAAAGAGGATAAGGTCGAGATACCAGCGGTTCATATGGCAAAGAAAGATGCCGGATTATGGAAAGGCAGAGTAGAAGAAATCAAAGATCCTTATGGCTGGGGCTCTTCTACTGTTGCAGGTATTTTAAAGAAAAGAGAGTATCTTGGTCATACAGTGAACTTCAAGACCAGAAAGCATTTCAAGGATAAGAAAAGCCATTATGTATCTGAGGATAACTGGACGGTGTTTGAGAACACGCAGGAAGCAATCATAGATCAGGAAACTTTTGACAATGTGCAGAGAATCCGAAGCAATGTGAGAAGATATCCAGATGGATGGGGAGAAGCCCACCCACTGACAGGTCTGATGTATTGTGCAGACTGCGGTTCCAAAATGTATGTCCATCGGGTGAATAATGGCAAGCGAGTGCCACAATATACCTGTTCGGCATATTCTAAAGTTCCGGTTGGAACACTCTGCCAGACACAGCACAGAATTAATGCTGATGTGGTTATGGAGCTGATTAAGGAACTTTTAAAGGCTGTTGCGGAGTATTCACAGTTGAATCGTGAAGAATTTTTGGAGACAGTAAAAAAGGCACAGACTTCACAGCAGTCCAGTGAGATCACAAGATTGAAAAACAGATTAGCAGAAGCAAAAAAGCGTGTGCAGGAACTGGAAAAACTGATCTGCAGAATCTATGAGGACAATATTCTTGGCAAGCTGCCAGATGAACGATATACGATTCTTGACGGACAGTATTCTAAAGAACAGAAAGATTTGTCGGCAGAAATTGCAGATATGGAAGCTGAGTTATCAGGCTATGAAGAAGGTCGCAGATCAGCGGAGAAGTTTATTGCTCTGGTTGATAAATACCAAAACTTTGAGGAATTGACCACTTACATGCTGAACGAATTTGTTGAAAAGATTGTGGTTCATGAGCGTGACCGAAAAGGAAGCATTGAGACAACACAGGAAGTGGAAATCTATTTTAATTTCATTGGAAAATATTTACCTCCACATTTCGGTGAGGTAGAAATGACACCGGAAGAAATTGAAGAAATGAAGAAGCGGGAAGCCAGAAAAGACAGGCTTCATCAGAATTACTTGAAAAGAAAAGCAAATGGCAAGCAGCAAGAATACTATGAACGAACAAAGGCAAAAAAGAAAGCTGAGATGGATGCAAAAAAAGAGGAAATCCGTCAGGAAGATATTGCAAAGGGCGTGTTTGTTCCAGTATCACTGCTTCCACCTGCAGAACCGAAGAAAGGAGTTGCATCAGCATGAGTAAATTAGAAAGAATCGTTCACGATGACAGCAATGGTCTGGATTATATCCTGGTCGGGGAAATCTATCTGCCACTGATCGCTGTGCCGGAAGAAAATCGTGATATTGGCTTTTATGGAAGTCTTCACAAAAACTATCTGAAAGACTACAAAAGTGGCTTATACTCCTATCTGACATTGACCGGGAAGCTCTGGACTTACCTTGCAGAATTAAATGAACAGTGTGTAGAACGCAGAGATTTTCTTATGAATCAGATTATGCAACAGGAAGGCATTACAGAGGAATTGAAAAGCAGAGATCAAATGGAATGGGTTCGCCAGGCAAACAATGTGAGAAGTCGGGTAGATGAAATCATTTTAAATGAATTGGTGTATGTGTAGGAGGGGCTTATGAGATACCGAATTGAATATGCAGACGGAAGATGCTGTAATTTTGCAAACAGCAGAAAAGATTTGTTGGATTGGCTGAAATCATTAAAAGATGAAAAAATTGTTGATATCCGTAAAGTGTACAAAAACGGTGTTACAGATTCTGTGATAGACAGCTATCGCAGTTATCTGAAACAGTGAAAGGGGTGGACAGTCATGGTAGTTGTAAGAATCATTGTGAAAATCGTATTATTGCCAGTGCGGATATGCCTTACAATGATACAACTGGTGGTTATGTTCTTCACATGGCTGTCAGCAACAGTATTTCATATCCTGTCGGGAATCATCTGTATCACGGCAGTCCTGGGTTATGGATTCGGACAGGAGACAGGCACAGAAGCGGTCAGGATGCTTGTGGCAGGGTTTATACTTTATATCCTGCCTGTGCTTTCCGGCTGGGCAGTAGTGTGGCTGGAAACACTCAAAATCAGACTGATGGGAGATTAAAAAGATGGAATTAACAGAAAAGATGAAAGAGTTCATAAACGACCTGATCGGGAAACGAATGGAAGAAGTTTATCAGGAAAAAGATGGAGAACAGTATGATCCGTTCAATGAAGAACTGGAGCTGAAAGTGCAAAAGCTGATTCGGAAGCTGCCGAAAGAGCAGGGGAAAATCATCTTTGACTATATGACGGAAACTTCAAATAATAACAGTGATCTGAATGAGTTTTATTACCGCATGGGATTAAGGGACGGTCTGAAGCTGAGAGAAGTCATTCAGGTTATGTTGGAAGCATTGATGGAGTAGACCACCGGAGAAAGGAATGGGATTCTTAAATGAAGATGACAAAAGAGATTGAAGAATTTATCAACCTGACCATAACGGAACATATGGGAAAAGCGTATGCCGACTGGAAACTGAGCCAGCCGTCTGTGACAGAACCGGATGAAGTTGAGGAAGAATATAAAAAAGTGATCGCCACACTTCCACCGGAACAGGAAGAAGTCATTACAAAATATTGTGACCAGATATTTAACAGCGGAGCAGAGACAGAAGAATTTTTCTACCGGTTGGGAATGAGGGACGGAATGAAACTCAGGAAGATTGTAAAAATGGTTCTGAAGCAATTATCAGAATGATATATACAGAAAATGTGAATGAGTAAAGGAAAGGGCATTAACCGTAAAAAGTTAGTGCCTTTTGTTTTGCCCATTTTTTTATTTTCACAAAATCCGATGCAGAGGATTTTTGAAAAACAGACGGAACGGAGATCAAGCTGAAGGGACAGCGGCAGGAGTTACGTTTTGTCTGCCGGGAGTACAGAGGACTGGAAGTCCTTTGTGCCAGGATTGCAAAGGGCGGCAGCACCTTGCTGGGGTTAAGGGGCAAAGCCCTTAGCAGGTTAAGGGCGGCAGCCATTGCCCAGTGATATGGCGTTTCGCCATATGGTACTGGGTACTGTCTGTAACGAGGACAGAGATTTTTGGCAGCTTCGCTGCAATCCCCTCCGGGGAAATAATTTGAAAAAAGGAGAGATGTGAATTGAAAGGCACAAGGCATAACGGCAGATCTGGAAAAGACGGTGTTTACAATCCGCTCCACAATGACCGGAGATTTAACCCGGAACACAGTGAGCATATCGACAATGAAAGAGTTCATCAGAATATTTACTGGGACTGCTATCAGGGATATTCCACAATGGCAGACCGGGGAAAAGATGATAATTTTTCTTTCAACCAGATTGAGATGGCATATTATGTGGAGCATTACAGCGATTACGTCATCAACCAGAATAAGCGTCATGAGAAAGCAAGACACCCCGACAGATGCAAAGGGGTGGAAGATGTCCTGAAAAATAAAAAGACCTGCCCGGAAGAAAGCATCTATCAGCTTGGAACGATAGATGAACACGCTTCTGTGGAAACGCTGGTCTTAGTGTTTGATGAATTTAAGAAAGAGTTCGATGAGCGGTTTGGTTCTAATGTGCATATCATTGACTGGTCACTGCACATGGACGAAGCAACACCGCATATCCATGAGCGTCATGTATTCGATGCTACGAACCGGTATGGGGAGCTTGAGCCGAAACAGGAAGCGGCACTGGAAGAGCTTGGCTTTGAACTTCCGAATCCGGAAAAGAAGAGATCGAAGACAAATAACCGCAAGGTTGTTTTTGATTCTGTCTGCCGGACAATGTTCCTGGATATCTGCAAACGTCATGGACTGGAAATTGATGAAGAACCGTCCTATGGTGGAAGGCAGTATCTGGAGAAACAGGATTATATCCGCATGAAGCAGAAACAAGAGATTGTGGTTCAGCAGGAAATGCTCAATCAGCAGAGAGCTAAGGTTAATGCAAATCATCTGGAACTTGCAAGGCAGTCAAACTATGTCCGGGCAAATGAAAAGGTTATCCAGTCGCAGAAAGAAAAAATAGAACAGCAGGAAAAAGAGTTTAAAGAAAATTTCATTTCCAATTCTGACAGGATTCTAAGTCAGGGTGAGCTGATTGAAGAACAGAGAGAGGAACTGCAACAGCTTACAGTCCGTATTGAAGATGTGGAAACCTTGCTTGATGAAGTATCCAGCGAAGCCTATGACAAGGCAGTAGAGAAGGTGGCAAAGGAAGCTGTGCTGGCTGCCGTTGTATTTGTTGGTCTGCCCCTGATGCATGAAGGCAAGCTTTATAATGTGGCAGCAGCTTTAAACAAAGGCGAGATTATCGGCATCGTGCCAAAGACCCATATTCCAAATTACAATGAATTCTATGAAGCAAGATATTTTACTCCGGGAAAAGAAGAAGCAGTGGGTTTGCTGCTGCTTCCATTACGGCGTCTTTAATTCGAATGGTATTTTCTACCGGATCTGCTACTACTACTTTTGGTGTTACTGCTGCTACTTTGATAAATCCATCTCTCATTTTCTTATCTCCCTTAAATCATCCGGACTGAAGACATAATTCTCATTACAGAAATGACATTTTACTTCAATCGGTTCTTCATCTTTGATTAAATCATCCAAATCTTTCTTGCTTAAGCTTGCCAGTGCTTTTGCCACACGCTCTTTGGAACAGTCACAGTGGAAGGTAACAGGCATCGTATCATTGATTTCAAGCTTCATCTCTCCTAAGATTTCCTCTAAAATCATTTCCGGTGTCATGCCCTTTTCCAACATTTCTGTTACGGATGCTATCTGTGCAATTTTCTGCTCTAAGGCATCAATAACTGCATCCTCTGTAAACGGCATCAGCTGAATGATAAACCCGCCTGCCTGACGCACTGTATTGTCGGCATTACATACCGTACTTAGCCTATGAGCCACAATAATCACGGTGCGTCCGCGGTAAAAACGTTCAAGGTTGTCTACTATGTTTCGCTCATTTTGTGCGTCAAGAGAGTTGGTTGCTTCGTCGAGAAGGATATAACGTGGGTTCTTATAAACAGCTCGTGCTATAAGTATTCTTTGCTTCTGTCCTTGACTCAACCCCATACCATCATGTCCTATGCGAGTATTGAATTTCAATGGTAGAGCCATCACCATATCGTTTATACAAGCAGTCTCTGCAGCTTCTTTAAGTCTTTGTTCGTCAATTTCGTCGTCTCCAACAGCAATATTTCTGGCAATACTTTCAGAAAAGATTACTCCGTCTTGCATCACCACTCCGCATTGCCTTCTCCACCAACGCTTATTAATGTCGTTTAGATTATTGTTTCCTATCATTATATCTCCATTTTCAACAGGATAATATCCCAACAGCAGCTTCAGCAATGTAGTCTTGCCGCTACCCGAAGCTCCCACAATGGCAGTTACCTTTCCTTCCTCTATATTAAGGCTTATATCATTGATAGTTTTTTTGAGGGAGTTTTTGTCATATCGAAAAGAAACGTTGTTTAACTTTATGTTGCCATTATCTTTTACCAAGTCTACGATTCGTTCACTATTACTATCTTCTTCTGTCTTTTGATGTATCTCATTGATACGCTCTAAGCTTATTTTTACATCTTGAAGACTATAGATAAAATTCATTACTTGTTCTACAGGCGAATTCAACTGCCCGATAATGTATTGCACAGCAAGCATCATACCAAGTGTCAATTCTCCTTTTATCACCGCAGTTGCTGCTACTACAGTAATAATGATATTCTTTAATTCATTAATAAAAATACTACCAGCCTCCTGTGCCTGTTGCAATTTAAGGCTTTTTATCTGTACCGCAAACAAGTCAGCTTGTGTGTCTTCCCATTCCCAACGTCTGCGTTGCTCACAATCTTGAAGCTTTATTTCTTGCATGGATGTTATCATCTCATAAGTCTTATTGTTATTTGATGCCATACATTCAAACAATGCGTAATCAATCAGTTTTCTTTTGTGCAGAAAAAGAGCTATCCATAGTGCATAGATTATACTTCCGAGAAGGAATATAATGAATATAGCACTATTATAACAACAAAGAACTATTCCAAAAACTCCCATAGAGAATATCGAAAACGCAATTGTTAGTGTCTGTGAAGTTAGGAAATGTTCAACCCTTTCATGATCGTTAATACGTTGAAGTATGTCGCCCATAAGCTTAGTATCGAAGAAAGCCATAGGTAGACGAAATAGCTTTATAAAGAAATCAGAAACGAGCGAAAGGTTTATTCTCATGCTGATATGTAGTAATAGTAACCGTCGAACAAAGTCAAGAGCGGTTCTACTTACTGTAAGCATTAGCTGCCCAAGCAATACCAACCAGACAAAGCCTATATCTTTATTACGTATACCTGTATCAACAATGGTCTGAGTTAGAAAAGGTAGTATAAGTTGAAGTAGGCAACCAACTATTAATCCGAGAAGTATCTGTACGAAATACTTACGATAATTTTTGATGTAATTATATAAGAAATGGAATGAGCGACATTCGTCGCCCTTTCCATATTTCTTTTCATTCTTTTTAAAATCAGGTGTTGGTTGTAAAAACATCGCTACACCTTTTTCTTTTCCACCAGATATGGTGCTTATCCAATGTTCAAATAGTTGTTCCTCGTTATATGAAATAAGACCTTTTGCAGGGTCTGCAATTTGGAAGTCCCCATTTCTTTTGACATTGTATAATACCACAAAGTGTGTTTGGTTCCAATGCAATATGCATGGTAGCGGTGCCTTACGAAGCATATCTATAGTAACATGTCCACAAATAGTATGCAATCCTAATCGTCCTGCTGCCTCACTAAGTCCAAGAAGTGAAACTCCCTGTCGTGTAGCAAAACATAAATCTGATAACTCTTCTATAGTATATTCTTGACCATGATGTTGACATATCATTTGCAAACATGCTACACCACATTGCATAGCATCGTGTTGAGGAGTGAAAGAGAATGAAGACATTGTTACTATTTTTATTACTAACAGATGGTTATCTTACCAATCTTCTGATATTAGTAAACTAATAAAGTGTGAGTTGATATACCTTATTAGTGGCTTATTATGCTAATGCCTTCTACATTTACTATATGGTCAGCACGAAACTTATTGTCGCCATAGATAGTTAGTTTGCGGACAGGCATTGTGGCAAACCTCTTCTACAATATGGGCAGACACCAGGTAGGACTCGTGGGAACCTGGGATGTGGTAGCATTTGA
>OQVR01001177.1_pt1 | contig 11379 bp, 10 predicted proteins | sample 1691521 | NCBI WGS metagenome assembly OQVR01 (sample SAMN03418256, study PRJEB22391) | human gut metagenome | biome: human-gut; feature: organic feature; material: feces | host: Homo sapiens | place: Tanzania | collected 2013-01
GACCGTTACTCCGTTAGGCAGAGCGGAGGTGTTGATGCTTACGGCATAGTCTTTGTTTTGTTCTTAGCGTTAGCTGCTGAGAAGCCAAAGGTGAGGCCTGCCAACAGCATGATGGCTGATAAAATTGATGTTTTCATATTTTTATTCATGTTTTTTATTCTTTGGTTGGGGTAGTCGTCTCTTGGGCTTTGGTAGTCGCTTTTTCGTTCTTGGTAGTCGCACCTTGGTTTTGTGCCGCAGCCTGTTCTTCGACCGCAGTTTTATCCTTCTTCTCGCGATAAGCCTTAGGCGTCATGCCTGTGCGCTGCTTGAATAGTCGCGCAAAGTAAACAGGATCGTTGAAGCCTGTCTTATAGGCAATCTCAGATATCGTCATGTTTGAGCTATCGAGATACATGAAAGCCCTCTTCATGCGGAATTCCGAAACAAACTCCTTAGGCGACTGTCCGGTCAACGTCTTTAGCTGATTATAGAACGATGTGCGCGACAATCCGCTTTGCGAAGCCATATCCTCAATCTTTAGCGAAGGATTGTCGAAGTTCTTTTCCAGCCAGTCGAGAGTAGCCTTCACGAAGTCGTAGTCGTCTTTGTTGTTGAAAGCTATCTCGTCAGGTCCTACCTTCAGCACCCTCATCTTCTTTCTTTGTTCAGCCTCGTATTGTATGCGGCGTTGGCGGATATAGAAGTAAGCCCCCACGCCCAAGATTGCTAACAAGAGGTATATCCACAAGGCTACTGTCGACGCAAAGAAATATGGAGGCACAGTAATAGTGAGTGTGCGCTCGTCATATTGGTCAGGGCTCTCAAGCAAGAATGCTTTTATGCGCAGAGTGTATGTTCCTGCCGGCACGTTACTGTAGTTGGCTGTGCGCTGATTGTCGGCGTTGTGCCATACTTTATCGTAACCTTCGAGCATATACTGATAGTGCACACGATGCTGTAGCTGATAGTTGAGCGATGCAAACTTCACCGAGAATATGCTTCCTCGCGAAGGCAACCTCACCTGAGCGCTATCAGGGATATAGTAGTCGTAGGTGTCGTTGAGGCGTGGCGACATAAGCTTGTCGTCGACAAAGAAGTCGGTAATGGCAAGCTTCAGCAGCGAACCGTTGTGAGTGCGCAGTTTGCTGCGGTCTATGATATAATATCCGTTTAGCGTGCCGAAGAGTATTTCGCCATTAGGCAGACATGCGCCTGTGCCTTCTGAAAACGATTCGTCGTTTACGCCATCAAGGATAGAGAAAGTAGTAAACAGCTTCTTGTTGTTGTCGAACGAGCATAATGTTTGGTCGGCAGAAAACCACACCACATTCTCCTTGGTTACGGCAACGCTCTTTATCTCGTTTGATGGCAGTCCGTCGGCTTCGTCGAAAGTCTCGAAACACCATTTGCCATTCTTGTCCTTGCCTGTGGTTTTGCTTAGTCCGCCACCATTTGTTGCCACCCACATGGTGCCGTCTGTACCTCTAAGCAATTGTATGATGTCGTTGTTGCCTGTTTGCAACTCTGTATCGTCGCTCATTTCGAGAGGCGCAGCATACACGTTCTTGCCATCGCTCTTCATAGTGAGAATACCATCCGAAGTGCCTGCCCACACCATGCCGTCAGGACCTAAGGCGATAGTTCTCACCTTGGTGTGGCTAAACTTAGGGTAGCCCTTGATGTCGCGAGGCCAAAACACCTTTTTGCCATTATACATGTTTACGCCACCATTATATGTAGCTATCCATAAGTTGCCAGCCTTATCCTTCACGGTTTGGTAAACATTTGGCGAGCTAAGGTTGATGTCGAGATGCTTAGGTTGCGATGCACCCTTTGGCAACACATATACGCCCATACCCTTAGTAGAAATATATATGTCGCCATTTTCTAATTGCATCATATCGTAGACTTTTGCGTCTACTTTGCAAAATGGCGATAGCGCAGATGTAGCGCTGTCGGCAGAAAGTATGTTGCCCGTCTTGTTGCCAATGAGAATCTTTTTGCGAGTGTGGTCGTAGATTATGGCACGAGTTTCGTTTGCACCATAAACATTGGAGCCTGGCATCAAGTAGCGATGCATGATACATGGGCGGAGTAGGGAGAGCTTTTCCAGTCCGCGTCTGATGGTCGACATCCAAATCACGCCTTCTTGTGATGCCACATACGTAGCCACGGTATTCGACAAGTTCCAGGTGTTGTCGGGGTTGTTGTGGAAATAGTTCATCTCGCCTGTGGCGTAGTCGTAATATCCAAAACCACCCATATTCATGCGTACCCAAAGAGCGCCATTTGCTTCGCTATATGTAGCACCGTTAATATCGTTTTCGGGTGTGGTTACAATCTGTGAGAAATGACGTAGATTGTTAGTCTTTGCATTATATTGGTTTACTCCTTGGATGTTGGTGGTAAACCATATAAGTGATTGACTATCTTGATATAATGATGTGATTGGTGTACCGTTGGTAGAATATATCTTCTTCTTGCTACCCACATTATATATATTACCATTTTTGGTGCCTACGAGGATGGTGTTGTTGGCTGTACAACAGATATTCATTATCTCTTTGTTGTCCATCACAAAGGCGTTGGTGAGCTTTGTTTCCGTAGGCTTTATCTTTGCCAATCCCTTGTCGGTAGCCACCCAAAGATTAGCATGCTTATCGGTAGCCATAGCATACACCTTTCGCTTGCCAATATTGATAAACTGCACGGTTGGCTTAGCACCCACGGAGCGCATTCTGTAGATACCCTTCTGGCGGATGTAGGCATACACATAGCCATCTATCGACTTCACTATCGTTGAAGCCGTGCGATGAGTTTTGCCCTGGTAGCCGTTGTTGGTCTTTAGCAAATCGCCACCCTCTACGCTCTCGAAAGCGTTGGCTATTACGTCGGTATGACGATTCAAAACAAAGATGCGGTTGTCGTACATTCGCATCCATATATTGCCTATGTTGTCGGCAGTAAGGGTAAGGATGCGGTTGTGGAAATTGGATAGTCCGCTATTCTTTCCTGTGGGATAGTTGCAGAAGTTGTAGCCATCAAAACGGCTCAAACCATTCCATGTTGCTATCCAAATATAGCCAAAGCGGTCTTCCACGATATCGGCAATGGCATTGCTCGCAAGACCATCGGATGTCGTGTAGTGGTTGCGCAAAGCTTGCAGCTCGTGAGCCTTGGCTCCAGATATACTGAGCACCAGGAGTACAAGGAATAGAAGCTTTCTCATAGTCCGTTTTTGATTATAGATGTACGTCTTCTATGCGTAGTTTTAGCAATCCTGCAGGCACTCTAACTTCTACTACGTCGCCAGCCTTCTTGTTGAGCAAAGCCTGACCAATGGGCGACTTAATAGAAATCTTGCCCTCACGGAGGTTAGCCTCGTGAGAGTTTACTATCGTATATGCCATGTGCGCATTATTGGCAAGGTTGGTTATCTCAACTTGGCTCAGCAATCCCACGCAGTCGCCATTTAGTAGCGACTTATCGATAACTCTCGCATTCTCCAATACCTTTTGCTTAAAGCGAATGCGGCTCAGCAGTTTGCCTTGCTCACGCTTAGCTGCATGATATTCAAAGTTTTCGCTAAGGTCGCCCTTATCCCTTGCCTCAGCAATTGCGTCTCTAACCTTTGGTAATTCAACGTTTTCGAGTTCTTGAAGTTCAGCCACGAGCTTGTCGTAGCCTTCTTGCGACATATATTCCATGATAGTTATAGTTCTGTAGTATATTATATTGATTAATGATAGCTTTTGCTATCAATATGCAAAGTTATAAAAAAAGATTGGTTTTTTATTTTGATATTGGTTAATTTTACATTAACTTTGCAATATTCAATATTATCATCGGAAAAACTAATATTTATTTTATGGCACGTACGAATAATCATCTTGTTATTATGGCTGGCGGTGTGGGAAGCCGATTTTGGCCTATGAGCACCGAAGAGAAACCTAAGCAGTTTATTGATGTTCTTGGAGTAGGTCGCTCGTTGATGCAGCTCACCTATGACAGATTCGAGGGAATATGCTCTCCTGAGAATGTGTGGGTGGTGACAAATAGCAGATATGCCGACATCGTTCACGAGCAGTTGCCTGAGATTCCTGTTTCAAACATCCTTCTTGAGCCTTGCCGTCGCAATACTGCGCCATGTATAGCCTACGTTAGTTGGCGAATTAAGAAAAACGACCCTAAGGCAAACATCGTTGTTACACCAAGCGACCATATCGTTACCAACCCTCAGGAGTTCCGTCGTGTAATCACTCAATGCTTGAAGTTTACTGGCGAAACAGATGCCATCGTAACTCTTGGTATGAAGGCAAATCGCCCTGAAACAGGCTACGGCTATATTCAGGCAGACCTCACCACAAGCTCACCACGCAACAAGGAGATATTCCGTGTAGACAGATTCCGCGAGAAACCGGATCTTGAGACTGCAAAGAAATATATTCAGGAGAACAACTATTTCTGGAATGCCGGTATCTTTATGTGGAATGTAGAAACCATCGTCAACGCATTCCGCGTTTATGAACCAGCTCTCAGCAAAATCTTCGAAGGCATGCTCGATATCATGGATACCGACCAGGAGCAAGCTGTGATCAACGAGAAATATCCTGAGTGTGAGAATATCTCGGTCGACTATGCCATCATGGAAAAGGCTGAAGAAATCTTCGTTTGTCCTGCCGACTTTGGTTGGAGCGACCTTGGTACATGGGGCTCTTTGCTTCTGCAAACTCCACGCGACCTCTACGGCAACAGCTGCATAGGCGAGAACATCAAGATGGTGGAAAGCCACAACTGCATCGTGCATACCGTGGAAGCAAAGAAGGTTGTTATCCAGGGTCTCGATGGCTACATCGTTGCCGAGCAAGATGGCACCTTATTAATATGCAAGCTCAGCGAAGAGCAGCGCATAAAGCAGTTCCAAAACGATTAATCTTTTATAGTATAAACGATAGTCTTAAACGATTATCATAAACAATAACGGCTCATCACAATCATGTGGTGAGCCGTTGATTTTGTTAGGTGTAAACTATAATAAGAATCGTGGGATTATCCGACAAACATTCATAGATAGTGTTTAATGTTTAGTGTTTAATGTTTAGATGGTCTTTTAAACATAAACCTTATAAACCCCTGATTGTTTTATATGCGAAAGAAATCTTTGTATTAAATTTTATTTGATAGCAATCATATTGACATTTGATAGAAAGCAAAAATACGTTTGCCAGTAAGCATAGATACATTTGCCAGAAAGCATAGATTGCTCGAAGCATAGCTTCGGCGACGAACTAAGTCTATTAAAACATTGAATGAAAGTAAGTTATAACATTACTACACCAATAATCAACAAATTTAGTCCTAATATTGTCTCTTTCTTACGTTTATTAAGAAAATCTGTTACAAGCACTATCAGAGTTCTTTATGCATAGTTAATAGCTTAGAAGGGATGTGTGCGGTAATCTTTATTCCTGATAGAACTGGGTGAATACTTTTACGCAATATTCATGATCCTGAGTGTAGCGTATGAGGCGGTTACTAAAAGTGCAATCACCACAATAAAGCTATTGATTTTACGTTCCTTTTAATGAAAGGTTTTTGATGATAGTAGTTAATGAGCTGAAGGTTTTACCTTTGCATGCTAAACAACACGTTTTAGGTCACAATTATTTCAAGAACAAGAATATATAAATCAAAGTAAGCAATGAGAAAGATAACAATGGTCATTGTGGCTGTTTCAGCCATGATTAGTTTAAACGGATGCCATAAGGATCCTGCTTATGTAGATCCTTACTTCCAACGTCAGAGTGTAATTGAGGAGCTGAGTAATGAGCTTAAAGGACAATACAGCAGTATATTCATTCCTGTAATCTATAATGCATCGAAAGAACAGTTGGATTATAAAAGTTTATGGAATGGTGAGGTCACAGAAAATGGTCAACCTATCATCCACTACACTTTTGGAGGGTACGAAAACCGGACTGTCACCTTACAGCAAGTCCCAATCAGCTGGATAAGTTTTGTCATAAAAGATACTAAATTGGCAGAAGCAGTCAAGCTGTTGCCCGATTATGATATTTCGATACCTTATTCTTTTGCAAGCTCAGACGAAGAAACAGGAGAAGCGAGCAAAATGGGGAAAATCATATATAGCGATAGCAAAGTACCAGTGACATTGAACTATGGCGGACAGCAGCATCTTGTGCTTTTCAACTTTAAATGTCCTTCGCAATTTGTTTTTGATGCAGACAAGCGTCCTATCTCTCCAGGAAGGATCCAACTGGAACTCAAATCAATTATTGTTGACAATGTAATTGTCCAAGAAATTGATGGCTATTCAGGAGAAGAGTTCTTTCTCAGTATTCTTGGCAAAACAGATCCAATCTCGAAATGAATGAGACGAACGATGTCTGTTACGTTATTTTCATACAAAAGTTTTGGTAATAGTAGTCTAAGAGTTAAAGGTATTGTCTTTAAAGTACAGAAGAAGGCATATTGATTATAAGTATAAAACAATAAAAAATTAATAGATGAAAGCATTGTTAGTCATCATAATGAGTTTGTGCCTACACGTAACTTATGCACAAAAACCAGATACAACTAAAACTTTTATTCAAGGCAAAGAACTTGGTGAAGTTGTTGTAAAGTCATCTTATCTTACAAGAGAAGGTGATCATATCCTTGCTATTCCTACAAAAGAGCAACGTAAACATGCTGTAACTGGTTATGATCTGTTGAGCAATCTCATGATTCCGGGAGTGTCTGTCGAGCGTTCGACTGGAAGTGTGACGACTCCCAATGGGGCTGCGACTCTCTATATAGATGGGCGTGAAGTTGATTTTCGAGAGGTACAGTCTTTAAGACCGAAGGACGTTTCTCGAGTGGAATATTTTGATGTGCCGAATGGTAAATATGCAAAAGATGCATATGCTATAAACATAATAATGAAACCACTCAACAATGGTGGCTACACGCAACTTGATGCGTCTCAGAATGTAGGCTATCTCTATGGTGATTACAATCTTATTTCGAAATTTGTCACAGGAACCAAAAGTTTGAACCTTTGGGCTGGATATTCTTTGGAAAATCCAAAATCGTCTATGGACGAGAATGAGACTTTTATTTTCCCTGATTATCAACTGAATAGACTGCAGCATTACAATAATGCTGACAATAGGCAAACGGAAGAATATGTACAGGCATCAATCAGCAACCGAGGAAGAAAATATATTTGGATGCTTAGAGGTGGTATGGCATGGAATGCCTCAAAAAACGGTGTCAATAATGGAATGACGGAGTATTGGAAAACTGCTGCTGCAATCAAGAACGGTAGCATTTTGGACATTAACACTAGAAACAAATCTTATCGTCCAAGTGTCTATTTTTACGGATTGCACACATTTTCTAATACAAAATCGTTGGATTATGTTTTTGATGGATATTATTCTCGAAACGATTATGACCGTCTCTATAACGATGATAATGTGTCTTTTCGTTCACTTGTCAAGGAAGATTATTATTACATCAAAGCGAATGCAAATTATTCTATGGCGTTCAGTCATAGAAATAGATTGGCTTTCAGTTTATACGAGTTCATGAGAATTAGTGATTCCGAATACATTGGGACTTCTGCATATAATCAAAATTTGCATTCGTCCGAAACCATCCTTTTTGCAGACTATTCCCAACGTTTAGGGAGTTTTTTCTTTGATATTAATCCTGGACTGTCATTTCTAACATATCGTTTAAAGGGGATGAGGTCAATCAATCATCTTACGCCGAGACTTCAGGCAAGAGCTACATATAGGATAGATAAAGTACAGCAACTTCAATTTATGTTCGCTTTGGGAAACACCTATCCGAGGATAAATACGATTAACAATGTAGAACAGCAGATAGATCCTATCATCATTCTCAAAGGTAATTCTAACATGGATAATTCAATTCTTTTGAATCCGCGATTAAGCCATACCTTGAACCTTAACAAATTCGCTTTGCAAACGGGAGTGTCATACTTTTACCAGAATCATTCGATTATTTCGGATTACTATATTCGAGACGGGCATCTTATTAGCACTTTTAGAGATGACTGTATCTATCATCGTCCCAGTGTAGATATATCTATGACCTATAAACCTTCAGGTTCGCTTAACATGAAAGTTTCTGGTCAATGGATAGAACATTTAGTTCGAGGAGGAGCAGAGCATCGTAATTTGTCTGCATTCTCTGGGACTGCTATGATAAATTACTATGTTCGGGATTTTTCTTTTGGTGCATCCATAGCGTCACCGGCAAGAGATTTGATAGACAGCCAGATTAGTAGAAAGACATTTTGGCGGTATCAACTATCGGCAATGTGGAATCATGGGAATTGGGCTATCGAAGCTAATGCAAACAATTTATTCATGATGAAGAATAACATTGTAGATGAATTATCTGCATCATATTATTCTTTCAAACAAATAGATCAAAGTCGTAGTTATAATCAGTATGCAAATCTGAAAATTGTTTATAGTTTTGACTATGGCAAGAAGACATCAAAGTCACCAGATTACAAACATCAAAATAGTGAAAGTGCAATCTTAAAATAAGAAGGCAAAGACATAATCAAATCATTGGTAACATGTTCATGCGAAATGACCGCTTCCTTTGTATATACGATGATGGTATCATATAGGTGCATCCATTAAGGACTTGGGCCAAAAGTGGTTTGGTTTCTCTAAGATGGAGATGCTTACACCAGATGAATTGGTGGAAAGAATCAACAGAGAGTAAGACGCTTCTATATGTAAAGTAAACAAGTAAAAAGCATTGACGAGAGAATAGGTGAAGCTATGAATGGCAGTGATTGGGCTGAACTTAGGAGTTTGTATATATCAAAAGGACAGAACTTACAGACTCCTTTCCTACATCCACTTTCAAGTGCACTACATTCTATCCCACCCATCTTTTTTATATAATTTTTATAAAACAAATCGATCGCAGACAAAAATCGATTAACTGCCTCTTTTCTATATGCCTTTGTACTAGAATTATAATATAACACACATGCACGCACTATATCCTGCCTTAATAATTTGTTATTAAACAAATCCTTAAGATCACAATCTCCATATATATCACAGTAATTTAAAAAAGCTTGATAACATTGCCAATAATTTTCTCCCTTACCACTAACCTTCAGACTTTCAAAATGTGTTTTTAATGCTATAGATAGAAATTGATTCATTGGTGCTAGAATATAAATAGTACAAGTCAAAATGAGAATCCCTAATTACAAATTTTATGGTACTATGTAGTTACCGCACTGAAGGAGGATCTCATTATGGCAAAGCACTATGACAAACAATTTAAATTGGATGCAATCCAGTATTATCATGATCACAGAGAATTAGGATTGCAGGGTTGCGCTTCAAACTTAGGAATCAGTCATCAGACACTGTCTCGCTGGCAGAAAGAACTGCGTGATACCGGAGACATTGAGAGCCGTGGTTCCGGCAACTATGCTTCTGATGAAGCAAAAGAAATTGCACGTTTAAAGCGTGAACTACGTGATGCACAGGATGCACTTGATGTATTAAAAAAAGCCATCAACATTCTGGGAAAATGACGGAAGCCATTTACCTCGAAGTTACTGAGAAGGCAGAAGCAGCCCGCAAGGCTAAACGCCGTGTTTCTGTCTCCGGAATGTTGAAAATACTTGGCGTTTCACGTTCTGGCTATCGTGCATGGCTGAAACATGTTCCTTCCAATGCTGAAAAGCGTCGGGAATCAGTAAAAGCCAAAATCAAGGATATTTACGATAAATCTAAACAGAATTACGGTGCTCCCAAAATCACACAAGTGTTACGTAAAACAGGAGAAACTATTTCCGAGCGTACTGTTGGGCAGTACATGAAACAAATGGGCATTAAGGCTCAGTGGGTAAAGCCGTGGACAATCACCACAAGAGACTCCGATTTCAGTAGCAAACTTCAAAACATCCTTGATGAACAATTTAATCCAGAACGGCCAAATGCAGTTTGGTGTTCTGACATTACCTATATCTGGACGATAGATGGCTTCGTCTATTTGACCAGTATTATGGATTTATATTCCAGGAAAATCATTGCCTGGACGCTGTCAAATACATTAGAGGTGTCCTGCGTGATTGAAACAATAAACAAAGCTAAGGCAAGACGAAAAATCGAAGAACCATTGATTATGCATTCCGATCGCGGCGTACAGTATGTTTCAAAGGAATACAAACGTGTCACTGCAAACATGCAGTGCAGTTATTCTAAAAAGGCGTATCCATGGGATAATGCCTGCATTGAATCCTTCCATTCGATTATCAAACGTGAATGGCTCAATCGCTTTAAAATTCGCGATTACAAGCAAGCATACCGTTTGATTTTTGAATATCTGGAAGCTTTCTACAATACGAAACGAATTCATAGCCATTGCAACTATATGTCGCCAAACGAATTCGAACGAGTGTATGAAAGAACGCACACTGAGGCTGAGCTTCTGGCAGGTTAAAATGGGGAGAAATTTCTCATTTTAACTTGTACTAAATCTTGACATAGGACCAGAGAGTATCTCGCTATGATCAGAGAATTACGAAAAGCAGATATCAATATAGTTGCAGATATATGGTTGGATACCAATATAAAGGCTCATGATTTTATTCCTGCTCAATATTGGAAAAGAAATTTGGAGCTTGTGAAAGAACTGCTGTTGCAGGCAACCGTCTATGTTTATGAAGATAATTATGAGATACAGGGCTTTATCGGAATGAATGGTGAATATATAGAAGGCATTTTTGTTTCTGAGGCAATGCAGTCGCAGGGCATTGGCAAAATTCTGCTGAATTATGTAAAGGATACAAGGAGCAAACTGCTTTTAAATGTATATCAAAAAAATATACCGGCCATATCTTTTTATCAGAGAGAAGGATTTGAGATTCAGTATAGCGGCATGGATGAAGCTACAGGGGAAAAAGATTATGTCATGGTATGGCAGCAGAAATAGAAATTTTAATTTGCGCTAGTTATATATAGTGTTAAAAAATTACGCACCGAGGAAATATTTTCTGTACATTCCGACCAAAATAATGTATAATTGAATCATGTAAATTGTTGACGCAAGCGTACAATCCCGCCCTTCAGAATTTGCGAAGCAAATTCCGCTCTCTTTGCGCAAGGACGCCAGAGCGGCAGATGTTTCAAGTTATGATTTTCAAATCAGCAGGAGGTGATTGACACAGCCAAAAGCAGCTAGGGGACACAGGTGGCGGTGACGTACAGCCGCTATCCACGACAAAACAATTGGGAGGAAGGTTATGAAAAAACAAGTATGCAGTAGTTTACTTGCGCTGACCATGACGCTGGGCACGGTGACACCGGCGCTGGCGGCAGA
>OQVR01001178.1_pt1 | contig 11368 bp, 7 predicted proteins | sample 1691521 | NCBI WGS metagenome assembly OQVR01 (sample SAMN03418256, study PRJEB22391) | human gut metagenome | biome: human-gut; feature: organic feature; material: feces | host: Homo sapiens | place: Tanzania | collected 2013-01
ACCAGTCGGTTGCACCTACATATTTCATAATAACAACTTCCTTACGACGGGCAAAAACCGTCAGACGGATAGTATTGGAAATAATAAACAGCGTTGCCATAGCTAAAAATATAACCAGCACAATGCCGCCGAAGCGCAATATTTTGGTCAGAGAAAACAGGTGCTCCACAACCTCCTGACCGAATTTAGCTGTTTCTACCTTAGGCAGCTGTCCGATAGAAGGCGTGATAACTTTGATGCGCTCGGGACTATCCACCTGCACCTCAAAGGAATTTGGGAAAGGATTGTCCTTACCCAAGCTGTTGAGCAGCTGCTCCTGATCGCCAAGACGCTCCTTGAAGCGTGCCAGAGCCTGCTGCTTGCTTACCGGCGTTACCTTGACTACGCCGGGCATCTTCTTCAGCTTCGCCTCTACTGCTTTCAGCTCCTCCGCAGAGGCATTATCCTGCATATAGACCGACACCTGTACCTGACTTTCCAGATACTGTGCCAAATTGTTGGTGTTGAGAAAAATCAGCAGAAACATTCCCAGCACTAACAGCGAAACCGCAACAGTCGAAATAGAAGCAAAGCTCATAAAGCCGTTACGCCTGATAGATTTATAGGTTTCCTTAACAAAATATTCTTTTGTACTAAAGCTCATAGCCATATACCCCGCTTGCCTCATCACGTACGATCTTTCCGTCTTCAATGGCTATAACACGCTTGCCCATAGCATCAACTATTTCCTTATCATGAGTTGCCATGACAATCGTAGTTCCTTCAGCATTGATTTCCTTAAAGATTTCCATAATATCCCAGCTTGTTTCCGGGTCAAGGTTGCCTGTAGGTTCGTCAGCTATTACAAAAACGGGATCATTTACAATAGCGCGGGCAATGGCAATACGCTGCTGCTCGCCGCCGCTCAGCTCGTTAGGATAAGCATTACAGCGATGACGCAAACCAACAAGGTCTAATACATTAAGTACTCTGCGCTTGATTTTGCGGCGCGGAGTTTCGATTACCTCCATAGCAAAAGCCACGTTTTCATAAACAGTACGGTCCGGAAGCAGACGATAATCCTGGAATATAATTCCCAGCTGACGCCTCATATACGGAATCTCCTTGGGTGTCAGCGATAAAATATCCACGCCATTAACAAAAATGCTGCCCGTGGTCGGCAGAACCTCACGGAACAGCATTTTGATAAAGGTAGATTTACCAGCGCCGCTCGGTCCTACAACAAAGACGAATTCGCCTGGTTCAATATGAATATTGACTTTCTGCAAGGCAACAGAACCACCGGGGTATACCTTGCTTACATCAGTCATTTTCAGCACTACCTTCAGTCTCCTCTCAATTTAATAAATCAAAGGCCTCCTTCGCATTCAAAAAAGCCTTCTCCCTCAGTGTATCCAGGAGTCCATGAGCAGCCTTGGCAGAAGCCAGCGCCTTACGGGCAGACGCAACTACCTGCACAGCCTGCAGCGTTGCCACATCACCGGCACTGATGCCGTTGATATCCTTGACAAAGCCATCAATTTTAGGATCATAGGATACAGCAACAAAGGGCAGCTCCATAACTGCAGCAAAAATCAGTGCATGCAGCCGCATGCCGATAAGCAGATCAAAGTTACCCATCAGCGACAAAAACTGCTCGGTATCACAACCAGTTTCCAACACGGTACTGTCTGCCTTGCTCCTCATAAAGTGCTGTAATCTGTTGCAGGCAGCCACATCCACAGGATATTGCAGCGGCAGCAGCACAATATGTGCCTTATATTCCTTAGCCAGAATATCTGCAGCCTTAGCCAGCTCCAGCAGGTACTTGTCATCCTCCTGCCATTTACGTACGCTGATTGCTATCAGCATTTTGTTTTCAGGAATGTTAAACTGCTGCAGCAATTCAAGACCTTTTTCCTTACTTTCCTGCGGCAGCGTCAGCACAGAATCTGCTGTAAGCTGCACCTTTTCCGCCGGCACACCGATGCGACGCAGTTCATAAAGCGAATCCTGGTCACGCACGGTTATCAGATTCACCCTGCTGCAGATAAACTTAGTCAGCCTGCGCATCAGCCTGTTATGAATAGGTCCTATCCCCTGGCCAAAAAGCATGACCTTCTTTTTGAGCAGCAGGCCCAAAGCCAGGATGAAAAGATAATATAACAGACTGCGCTTACTGGTAACATCCTGAAGCAGACTGCCACCGCCGCTGAGCAGCAGGTCACAGTCCATCAGGGCAGCAAAAATTTTGCAAAAGCTGAAACGATGAAGAGAATTCACCTTGTGTTTTGCAGCAGTAGCGGGCGGATTGCCCGAGATAACCGTCAGCTCCACGGTCTTTTCTGTACTGCGCAAAGCCTTAATGATCGCGGTCAGCATAGCTTCATCTCCGGCATTAGCAAATCCATAGTATCCGGAAATCACGATCTTACTCATCCTTCAAGGTATCTCCTTCTAAACTTCACAACTAAGGGCAACAGCATGCCAAGCACCAATACAGCGATTACGCCGAATACTACGCCAACAGCATAGCCGTCAAGAGCACGCACAAAGCTCATTACAACCGGTGTACGCATATGACAGAAGGTCTGCACCAGACTGCCTTGTCCGATAACTGCTGCACAGGTAAGCACAAACTGCCACCAGCGCGGAGCACAGCGATAAACAGCAAGCACTGCAACGAAAAATGCCGGATGCCCGATCATAAATTCTTTTTCGCGCGGACGTGCATACATCAGCTGCTCTAAGAAAGCACGCATCTTCAATTCAATTGCCGGTACAGGCACACCACCGGTGTGACCGCTGCGGCCGACAAAATAATAAGCAATAAACAGCAGCACCGCAAGCACTGCTACATGACGGAAGGTAATCCCTGTATCAAGCAAACCGTTCAGGCGCTCCCACAGAGTTTTCAAGCCCTTGCCCACAACCTGCAGCAGGTCATAGCGCTTCATAAAGAGAACAGCTGTCAGCATAACCGGCAGAATAAAGGTTAATTTTACGCCGCGGTAGATGTCTATCTCCAACAGGAAACGGCTGTCTGTCAAAATAGCCGACAGGAAGGCTGCACCAACCAAAGACAAAGCAATAGCCAGCGCCAGCTGCCAGATACCGTTCCAGCAGATAGCAAGCAGGCTGTGCTTATCACTCGTATTTTTATCCCAGATATTAAAGATAACATTCATTGAAAGCACCGGGAACACACTTGCTGCCGCCAAAGCCAGCAGCTGACGCGTAAACAGGCCGCGGCCGATAAACAGCAGTGCCAGAGCACCTGCAGAACAAACTGCCCACAGTGCTATTTGTTGCTTGCTACCCAAGTTAAAGAGCAGCGCAAGATACAGCACTACGCCTGCGGCAATCGCCAGTACAATAGGAATAAAGCTTACCTTTGCAGGGAAGTATGGTGCAAAGCCTTCTTTGTTTTCAGCACTGAAGACACCTGCTTCGCCGATAGTATAGCCACGCTCCTCAACGCTGGCCTTGATATCACGCACATATTTCAGGTTAGTCTTCATAATATCCTGACCACCCTCAGGCATCAGGAAGGGACGGATGTAGTTCACACGGATATTGCGCTCCTCGTCCGTCAGCGCCCAACGGCGCAGAGCCTCGCCCACACTGATTTTCTTCTGCTCGGTCGGGTCGATAACATAGGAACGGGCAGCCTTGTAGTCATTGAACTCAGCCAAAGGCAACAGTCCGTCGATTTTGGCAAACTGCAGCTGGGTGTAATGCTCCAGCATTACCAGCGTCATGTTGTTTTCCTGCATGCGCTCGCCCAAATGCTTCATTTTATTAGGATAGCCAACAACCTCGGTGCCGCAGGGCATCAGAGCATCAACCGGTACACCGGCTTCTTTAATGCGGGCAAAAATGCCGTCAATCTGCTCATCCGTTACATCCACATAATTTTGCGGACGTACGATAATTTTGAAGCCCAGGGCAGCAACCTTGCGCATATCCTGCACCGGCAGTCCCAAAGGAGCCTGCAGCAGTCCCTGAGGCTCATCGTATTTGCCCTCAGGCAGAGGCGTAGTGCTGCCCTTGATTTTGATAATACGCGGATTTTCGCTTACAACCTTCACACGGTCAGCACCGTAGCGCAGGCACAAATCCTGCTCCACATCATCTAAGACCGACTGCTTGTCGGTCGCAGCAACGTAAGCAGCATTTTCCTCAACATCGCCGGCACCTACATTAGCAAAAACACCCATACCGGAACCAAGCGCAGCTGCCTGACGCAGCTCGCCGCCGGTTACCGTCTGGATTTCACCGTTGTTAGTCAGGCGTTCCAGCGTAGTATCAAAAATCATCAGCGAGTTGATGCCTGCATCCTTAAACTGGCGCAGTACATCCTCTTCAGGCAATCCCTGCAAGGCAGCCAGTCTACGTAAGCCCTCGTACTCCATAGCCATTTCTACAGTATTGTTTTTTTGTTCAACATCGTGACGGACAACGTTCAGCCATAAGGCACAAGCCAGACCGATTACGATTACTGCCAAAAGCAAAGGATTATATCGGCTTTTCATAAAATTCACCTGTCCAGACCTCGCTTTATTAAACCTTCTTCTGCTGGCTACGCAGATATGCTTCTACGAACGGCATCAGATCACCATCCATAACAGCCTGGATGTTACCGGTTTCGCAGCCTGTACGATGGTCCTTAACCATAGTATAAGGCTGGAATACATAGGAACGGATCTGGCTGCCCCATTCGATATTCTGGTAATCACCGGCAATATCGCTGACAAGAGCATCCTGCTTAGCCTTTTCGTATTCATATAATTTTGCACGCAGCATCTGCAGGCAGCGCTCACGGTTCTGAATTTGGGAACGCTCATTCTGACATTGAACAACGATACCCGTCGGTTCATGTGTCATACGTACAGCAGAGGAGGTTTTATTGACGTGCTGACCGCCGGCACCGCTGGAACGGTAAACATCGACGCGCACCTCATCCATATTAATATTTACATCAACAGTATCATCCAGCTCAGGCATTACGTCTACCGCAGCAAAGGAGGTATGACGACGAGCGTTGGCATCAAATGGAGAAATGCGCACCAGACGGTGTACACCCTTTTCAGAGCGCAAGAAGCCATAAGCATTATGGCCGTTAACCTGGATAGTAGCACTTTTTACACCGGCCTCATCACCTGGCTGATAGTCGAGCATTTCCAACGCAAAGCCGTTTTGCTCAGCAAAACGGGTAAACATACGCAGCAGCATGCTGGTCCAATCCTGCGCTTCAGTGCCGCCTGCACCTGCATGCAGTGTCAGGATAGCATTGTTGGCATCATATTCACCGCTGAGCAGCATACCTAATTCCAGATGCTCCAGCTCATTGCGGCATTTTTCCAGCAGCTCATCCATTTCAGGAAGCAGGCTTTCGTCATTTTCTTCGGCCGCCATTTCCTGCAAAGCTTCTAAATCTTCAACGCCTGCGCTTAATTTATGGAAGCCATCAACCTCTTCCTTTAAGCTGTTAACGTCCTGCGCTGTTTTTTGCGCCTTTTCCGGATCATCCCAAAAAGTAGGATCACCCATTTTATGTTCTAATTCTGCAATACGATCTTCTTTGACAGCGATGTCAAAGAGATCCCCTCATTTCCTCTAATTTTGCTTGCAGATTTGTAATTTCAGGCTTATATTCTTCAATCAACAAAATTCCTCACAACCTTTCGTGTAGCAAATATTAGTTATTTACGGCCTCAGCCGTTTTGCCTAGTTCTTGCAAACAAGGCTAAAGTAAGTCAGCAGCAAAAGCTGCTGACTTAAAAAATTATTTCTTGGGTTCAGCTTTCAAATTACCCTCGTCACCCTCGGGAGTCGGGTTATTGGTGGAAGCATTTTCCAGCGGGTCTTCAACCTGCGGCTGGGTAATAACATTGACGCGGTAAATGTAGCGGACAACATCTTCCTTGATAGCCTCCATCATAGCTTCAAACATGTCATAGGCTTCAAATTTGTACTCAACCAGCGGATCCTTCTGGCCATATGCACGCAGACCAACGCCTTCACGCAGCATATCCATAGCATCCAGATGCTCCATCCAATGGTTGTCTACAACCTTCAGCATAACCAGGTTTTCCAGCTCACGCATCAGTTCAGGACCGATTGCGTCCTCACGTGCCTGATAGTTATCATCAGCAACCTTCTGCAGATATTCAGCCAGTTCTTCACGGCTGAGGTTTTGCAGATAATCTACAGTCAGCAGACCACGCGGAGCATAGAAGTCCTCAGCGTAGTTAATCAGAGCCTGCAGATCCCAATCCTCAGAGTAAACCTCAGGCGGCGCATACATGGTCATAGTACGTTCAACGGTTTCATCAACCATTTCCTTGATGGTATCCTTAAGATTTTCCTGATGCAGGATTTTATGACGTTGAGAGTAAATAACCTCACGCTGCTGGTTCATAACATCATCATATTCCAGGACATGCTTACGAATGCTGAAGTTACGTGCTTCAACCTTCTTCTGTGCATTTTCGATGGACTTGGTAACCAGGCTGTGTTCAATCGGTTCATCGTCCTCCATGCCCAGCTTATCCATGATGCCGGCAATATTATCACTGCCGAACAAGCGCATCAGGTCATCCTCCAGGCTCAGGAAGAACTTGGAAGAACCGGGGTCACCCTGACGGGCGCAACGACCGCGCAGCTGGTTATCAATACGACGGCTTTCATGACGCTCAGTACCGATAATGTGCAGGCCACCTAATTCAGGTACGCCTTCACCCAAGGTAATATCGGTACCACGGCCTGCCATGTTGGTAGCAATGGTTACAGCGCCATATTGACCTGCATGAGAAATAATCTCAGCCTCTTTTTCATGGTACTTAGCATTCAGCACGTTATGCGGAATGTTGCGGCGTTTGAGCATTGCGCTCAGCTCTTCGGACTGAGCAATAGAAGTAGTACCAACTAGTACCGGACGGCCGGACTTATGGCATTCTTCAATCTCGTTGACTGCTGCCTTGTATTTGGCAATACGTGTTTTATAGATAACATCAGGATAATCAATACGGATCATCGGCTTATTGGTAGGTACAACAACAACCGGCAGATTATAAATCTTTTGGAACTCCTGCTCCTCGGTCTTAGCGGTACCGGTCATGCCGGCGAGCTTTTTGTACATACGGAAGTAGTTCTGGAAGGTAATAGTTGCCAGTGTCTGGCTTTCGCGTTCTACCTTTACGCCTTCCTTAGCTTCGATAGCCTGATGCAGACCTTCGGAGAAGCGACGGCCGAACATCAGACGGCCGGTAAATTCATCGACGATGATAACCTGACCATCCTTAACCACGTAATCACGGTCGCGGTGCATCAAAGCCTTAGCCTTCAGAGCACACATAATCTGGTGGGAATAGTCCACACCGTGCTCATTGTCATACAGGTTGCCGATGCCCAGCATTTTTTCTGCCTTGGCAATACCCTTTTCGGTAGGCGCTACCTGTTTTTGCTTTTCATCAACAGTATAGTCCTCGCCTTCTTCCATGTTGGCAACAACACGAGCCAGAACCTGATACAGCTCGGTGGATTTTTCGCCGGGGCCGGAGATAATCAGCGGGGTACGCGCTTCGTCAATCAGGATACTGTCAACCTCATCGACAATACAGTAATTCAGCTCACGCTGAACCATCTGATTTTCATCAACTACCATGTTATCACGCAGGTAGTCAAAGCCGAATTCATTATTAGTACCGTAAGTAATGTCTGCAGCATATGCAGCCTTACGATCCGGGAAGTCCATATCATGCACAATCAGACCAACAGACAGGCCAAGGAACTTGTAAATACGGCCCATATCCTCGCTGTCGCGACGAGCCAGATAATCATTGACAGTTACAACATGTACGCCCTTGCCGGTCAGTGCATTCAGATATACAGGTGCAGTAGCTACCAGGGTTTTACCTTCGCCGGTACGCATTTCAGCGATTTTGCCGCGATGCAGCACCACGCCGCCAATCAGCTGCACATCAAAATGACGCATGCCGGTAACACGTCTGGATGCTTCACGGACAACGGCAAATGCTTCCGGAAGAATATCATCCAGGGTTTCACCCTTTTGCAAACGTACCTTAAATTCGCCAGTCTTGGCTGCCAGATTGGCAGAGCTAAGGCTTTCCATATCCTTTTCCAGACTATTAATCTTATCTACGATTACACGAATGTTCTTGATCTCTTTTTCGTTGGGGTCACCAAAAATTTTCTTTAAAATGCCTTCGAGCAACACGATCACTCCTTAAAATTATGGTGTTTGAAAAGACTATACACCTAATTTTAAATTATAACAGAATCTCTCTTAAAAAGCAAAAAGCACAGGAGCAAATCCTGTGCTTTTTTGTGAAGTTTAGGTTAAAATATTTGTTTTATTTCAGTTCCGGGCTCAGCAGACCATATTTGCCATCCTTGCGGCGGTAAACCACATTAGTAGCACCCAGATCAGGATCGTAGAATACGAAGAAATCGTGGTTCAACAGATTCATTTGCAGAATTGCTTCTTCCGGAGTCATCGGATGCATGATGAAGCGTTTATTCTTGATGATTTCGAATTCGCCTTCATCAGCAGCCTCTGCAGCCGGTGCCGGAGCAGGAACAGCAGTATCAGCAAAATTGCTGTATTTTCTCTTCATCAGACGGGTTTTATATTTGTGAATCTGACGTTCAATTTTCTCTACAACCAAATCAATGGAGGAATACATATCTTTCGTGGTTTCCTGAGCTCTCAGCAGGATGCCGCTTGCGGGAACCGTAATTTCTACAATATGGTTACCTTTCTCAACCTTCAGTACTGCAGAAATGTCACCAACAGTCTTAAACTGCTTAGTAACCTTAGTAATTTTTTTCTCCACATACTCTTTCAGAGCCGGGGTTACATCAATGTTTCTGCCTTTTACGTTTACACTCATAATCAATGCCTCCTTTGGTATGTCGCCAAATCGCTTTGGTGCTACCATTTTTCTATCAAGGGCTCGGGCTTTATCCCTTTGCTTCTATATTTCGCTATAGAGGCGAAAACTCCTGCTAAAGTTTGCGCTTTTTTTATTTTTTTCACATATTACTTATGAAAGTGTTAAATTTTAACAAAACTTGCTTAGCAGCTATTCAGGCAACATCATCTAGTGGTACCATAAAAACACGTAAGGCTCTAAAGGCTCTGCCACTGCTGAGGCCGCCGCCAATAACGTGTCCGCCTGCAATAGCGCAGGCCGCATGGATATGCACAAAAAGCGGACTGTCCTTATCCGGATAAATATCCTCCAGCTCTGGCGGCATTTTTTCGATAGGCATAACCTCGCCGCAAAACTGCACAATTTCTCCGGCAGCACTTACAGGCACCCTGCCACAGCGTAAAGGCAGATGATTTTGCACAGGAGTAGTAAAAACCATATCAATTACGCTGCCAATAGCACCGGTAACATAAACATTTTTCCACCCTTGCTGCAGAATAAAGGCCGTCAAAATTTTTTTAATATCTTCACCCTGAGGCACAGTAACCTCATAAAATTTATTTACCATCTTTTGCTGCTCCCTGCTGACAAAAATCAAGCGCCATCCCGGCCATCGTCAGCATCCCGCTGGTCAAGGCCTTACGATCCACAGTAAAGCGGCCGCTATGGATAGGTGTAAATGCTTTTCCCTGCGTGCGGCAGCCAATGCGGATAAAAATACCTGGATAGCGTTCTTTAATATAGGCAAAATCCTCAGCACCCATGGTAGCAATTTTAAGCTGTTTAATATTTTCAGCGCCTAAGACGGGAGCCAGTACCTCCTGTGCTTTTGCTACCCAAGCAGCATCATTATGCAGGGAGGGAGGTCCCTCCAGAATAGTAACTTCACTAGTAGCTCTTTGAGCAGCGCAAAAATGCTCGCACACTTCTTTAACGCGTTTCTGCAAATATTTACGTGTTGCAGGCTCTAACGTTCTGATTGTGCCACGCAGATGCACTTTATCAGGAATAATGTTATAAGCATTTCCCTCAGAATGAATGCTGCAAACAGAAATTACAGCACTGTCTAAAGCGCAAACCTCACGTGCCACAAGATTTTGCAGCTGTTGCACAAGACCGGCTGCAATCATTACCGGATCGACAGTCGTATAAGGATGCGCACCATGACCACCCTTACCATTAACAGTAATATCAAAGGTATCAGAGCTTGCCAACAGCGCTCCGCTTTGCAAGCCGATTTCTCCGGCATATAAATCCGGCATCATATGACAGGCACATACAACATCAATTTTCTCCAGCGGTACGCCGGCTGTCTGCAATAAAATTTTTGCTCCATTCAGTCCTTCTTCCGCAGGCTGAAAGAAAAAATATACAGTGCCGGCAATCTGCTTCTTCAAAGATGCCAGTACACGCATCGTTCCTAATAAAATAGACGTATGAGAATCGTGTCCGCAGGCATGCATAACGCCGGGAACCTCGCTGTGCACCTCGTGATCCGTATCCTCCTGCAGTGGCAGGGCATCCATATCAGCACGCAGAAGTATTGCTTTGCCTGCTCCTTCAGCCTCACCCTGTAATTCGTATAAAAGTCCTGTAGGACCAATGGATAAAGGCTCAGCATAGTCGCCATAACCTTTGACGACCGAACGAATCAATCTGCTTGTATTATATTCTTGCAAGGATAATTCAGGATGTGTATGCAGCTCCTTATAAACTGCATACACATCCTTTTCAACTGCTTCTACAGCAGCCTTCAGCCTATCCTGCAATATTTTGTTCAACATAGGCTATCACTCTTTTCTTATTTGCTGCGCAGGTATTCAGGTAAAATCCAGAACTTGCTTTGTGTCTTCATAAAGTCCTTGAATTCAGGAGATTTATAGGCAGCGATAACATCCTGCACCCAGGCTTCATCCTTATGCTTGCCATTGACAACAAAGCACATCATATTAGGAGCCAGAATATCCTCCTGACGTTCACCGGCAAGAGCGCTGTTAAAATCAATCTTGGCGTTATATGCATCCGAACCACGCAAAATTACGAAGGCAAAGTCAGAGCGCACACCTGCAATGTTAGGTCCCTTCATTAAAACAAGCTGCAGATGATGCGGGTTTTCAGCAACATCCGCCAATTTATATTTAGTAGGATCAACGCCCTCTTTCATTTTTATCAGACCCGTTTCCTTCAAAAGCTGCAGGGAACGTGCTTCGTTGGAGGCATCGTTCGGAAAGGCAATCTTGTCGCCGTCAGCAAGCTGCTTTAAATCAGTCTTGCTGCCTGCATAAATACCGGCAGGAACTGTCGGTACCTGCAAAGCAGGATAAAGATTTGTTTTCTGATCCTTATTGATGGTGTTGACATAAGCAGCATGAGAATCAACATGCATATCAATCTCATCCTCGCTCAAGGCCAGCTCGCGTTGGACAGAA
>OQVR01001180.1_pt1 | contig 11364 bp, 2 predicted proteins | sample 1691521 | NCBI WGS metagenome assembly OQVR01 (sample SAMN03418256, study PRJEB22391) | human gut metagenome | biome: human-gut; feature: organic feature; material: feces | host: Homo sapiens | place: Tanzania | collected 2013-01
GGATATGCTGAACTACACTGCCGCTTCTTCTCCGCCATGACTTCCTCCGAAAAAAGCAAAACCCCGCGCAGACATTTCATCCACGCGGGGTTTGATTTATTTCATACAAAAAGAAAAATCGCGGGTTACTTCCCGCGACTTACACTCTTGTAGCTTATATATTCTATTGTATCCAATTCGCACAAATGTGCAACTATGAATCGCTAAATTCGAAAATTTTGCACAATAGCGCTGTTATCATTCCCTTTGCGGTTTTTGCTGCCCCGTTAGTCCCATGCCACGGCACCTCGTGCCGCTTCGTCCAGAACGGAAGAATGAGAAGAAAGGGGGTTCTTACAAGTATGTGCCCATTCTGCACAAGCCTGTCGACAAACTGGGCGATAAATTCAAAGAAAACGGCGTGGATATTAAAGACTTCCCGGTGTTCTACTACACAGTGAACCTGAAGAATGCATTTTCTGCCAAAAATGTTGTGGAAAGAATACGAGAACTCCTGAACAGCCTCGTGAAAGTTCGCGTTGATGCTATCGGGTTTTATACTGACACTTTGAGCGACGAAACTTTTATTAAATTCCTCAAAAACCACAATAACGTCATGACGAACGAATATGCCAACCGCGAAATCAAGGACTTTTACGAAAATGTTGTCGTTCGCCATGGGAATATCGAGGATTTCTTTGCGGAAAACTCGGACTACAACGACAAAGCTGCTGTCATTGCCTATATCATTCAGAATGAGGCTCCGGATAACGCCTATCGCCGTTTACTTGGCGGGTTTGCCCCCGAGGAGGACGACGATGAAGAGGATAGGTCTTGCGTTGCTGTCTCGAAGCGGGGAATCGAAGTCTGGCAGAAAGAACACCCCGACCACAAATTCAATTTGGAAGCATTTTCTGATACTCTGAAAAAGTATGCTGATGAGTTAGGCTTGGAATATGGTGATATGCATTACTTCATGATGGTTGAAGACGACAAGGCTGACGAGATTGGCATTCGCGTCTGATACTTAACCGATAACCTCTGACTATCCCAGATAAAAAACGATGCTGCTACCCGATGATGGGCAGCAGCATTTTTGTTTTCCGTTCTGAACATACATTATCCCGCAGCGGCATCCGCACCGGACCCTTTCTGCCGGTTTTCCTGTGAGTACCATGCTGGCGGACGGCGGGCGGCAAGTAGTGCCGATGCTCTGCAGTTCTGCGGAAATCTGGGCAAAAAGAAAACGAGAACTGCGCCGGTAGCGTAGTCCTCGCGAAAGATACTTCTTTCTGATTCCAAAAGCAGTATACCTCGAGTCGCACGAACGCGCAACCGAAAATTGCAGCCTTGAGCAACAAAAATACCCCGTGCAGCCGTTTTAAGCCACACGGGGTATTTTATTATTCAGAGGTTAAGAACCGGAACCGGTTCCACCGGCATTGGGGTCATAGAAGGGGTTCGGTACAGACTCATACTGAGATGCATCCTGCATCTTGCCGCCATACGGGAGAACCGTATACGTCACCTTGGTTACGGGCGTGCATTCGTTCGCTTCGTTTACGTTTCCGGAAGCAGTATACACTGCCATGGGGATACGCATTCCGACGCCTGTAATGTCACCCGTCACAAAGTTGCCTGTCGCACGAGGAATCACCCAAGCAGTGTTGCTGCTTTCGATGGGGTTGTCACCCTCGTGAAGAGCCGTATTGCGCATACGCATATACAATTCGCCATTCTTTAACGTATTGTTCGTAGGCTGATAGTAGGAAGAACTGTAATCGCCCTTATCGTAGCTTTCGATGCCGGGCACGTCTTTCACGGTCCAGTTGCCGTGGACGTTGATATTCTTAATGCGGATGGGGACCGTCGAATAGTTCACAACGCGGTAGTTGGTAGGCTCGACAACCTCACCGGAAGAGTTGTACCCGTACATACAGACGTACAGAGGCACAGTAACTTTCAGCAAAGCAGGATGTACGAAGAGGCGACCCTCAACGATATCCAGCGTGTAGTTGCTCACCTGCTCACCGTTCAGGTTTGTGACCTTGCGAACCACCAAGGCGGCACCTGCCTCCGGGTCGGTGTTAATCAGCACCTGATACGGTGCCAAGTCTTTGTGCTTGCAATCGCAGAATCCGCAGGTTGCCGCTTCTTCCACCCAGTCGAAGTTGTCGCCCGGAGTACCGTCAGCGTAGCGAGGCAGGGATTCTTCATTACAATCCGTGGTGAACGGGATGTTCGTCTTGCTTTCGGGAACTTCGTCCTTTTTCCAGCCGTCGTAGTTCGTTTCAAAATCCTGCGTGATAGCTTCCTCGACGCCGTCCTTCAATACAAAGAGTGTATCGCAGATTTTGTCGTTGCCTTTGAGCGCAGCATTCAGAATCGGATTGGCGTCCACGTCGCTGGTTACGTCAGTCAGGCTGCCATCTACGTTCTCAAGCTGAATCTTCACATGGAAGTTCGGATTCTGCTGATACACCAGCTTATCGTCATCCACAACCGTGATGCGAATCGGGCGAGGTTCAACTTCAAAGCGGCCGTTGAGAACCATTACAACATAGTTTTTCAGGATGTCGTAATTTTGTTCCGTCAAGCCCACATAGGTCAACGGATAAACGCCAACTGCAGTAGTTGTATCGGGAACGAGGTCTTCATGACCCTCAACGAGAGTTTTGAAATTCGATTTGGTTTCATCCAATTTCAAAGTGTCGTTTTTCGCGAGTCCATCGATTTCCAACCAACAGCCATCCGTTATGGGAGTTTCACTCTTATAGTCCTTCGTATCGTGCCAGGGCTTCTCCCCTACACCGTCTCCGTACAGACCACGCCAGTTCTTCACCTGTGCGGTAAGACTTGCACGCGCAATCGCGCCGGAATAACGCTGGCTTGCGATGTAGTAGTCGCCGTAAGGATTGTTGGTCAGAACGGGAGTTTCAGACTGTGTAATGGTAACCTCAGTCAGGTTTGCCAAGCGGTTTGGCTTCACCTTACCGTTTTCGTCCAACAGCTCCCCTGCGTCTCGGGTGGCGTAGTTGCCGGACAGCGTTTCCTTAGTCAGTCCGATGCTATCAATGTCCAGAACGTTATCAATGATAATATTCTGAATTGTCGCCTCTGTCGTTCCGTCATACGTCTTCACATTACGAAGAACATTCGGGTCTTCTTTGTAAAGGCTATGCAGATACAACGGGCGCTGAGCAATAGCACCGGTGTAATCCTCGTTGCCGAGGATATAGTTGTAATGCGGGTCGGAAGAAGCATCGTGAACGATTGCCAGGGTGGACACAACAGTATTTCGGCTCATCGTGTATTCGTTGTTCGAGTTGTTAGAAACACTGTTATGAATCGTAGCGGAGCCGTTCTTATCGATATAAGTACCCGATACGGTCGTCGTGTTAAGGCGGACCGAGTCACCATTGACGACACCCTTGTCGCCGGATGCACCACGGAATGTGATTCCGTTGATAGTTCCGGTAGTTGTGCCATCATAGGTCTTGTTGTTGTGGTAGCTATACACATCGATAGGACGCTGGTTGATAATCAAATCACATTCCAGCGAGCTTTGACTTTCGTCAAGCTGCCAACCTGCATTGATAGCTTCCTGCGTCAACGATACCGTAACGTGATAGCGTGTCGCGTTGACAGCTCCGGTATCGGTGTAGTTCGCACCGTTTACGTTTCGTGTTGCGTACCCGGCATTATTTCCTACCTCTGCCGCTTCAATTTGAACATTGAACAAAGAGGCGTTCGCATCGGTGGTGCTACCGGTTACCACAAAGGAACTGGGGCTGATGGGTTTGCCATCATAGACCTTCGTGTTGCCCTTGATGTTCGCGCTCACGATTTTCGAGTTCGTCACAATGTTCGACGTTGCATTCGTGCCGATAACTGTCGTATCCGTTGCGGAATGGTCAGTCGTAGCGAATGCTAAAGCCTGAGGCTCGTACTCAATCACAGCGGCGGTACAAGGGTTAGAATAACCCGTAACCGTCTTCGTCCATCCATTACAGAACACATTCACAGCGGTTTGCAAGTGCTGAGAGCATCCGTCGCCCTGAATCTTTGTGCGAATCCAGGATACATTACTGGGAATGGTAAGGTCAATACAATAGTGCCATGCACCGTCTGGTCCGAGTTTTTGACTAGTGCTATATGTGTCTTCGTATTCCCCTCCGGTCCACTCGCCTGCAATGCGGTGCCAGGCTCCATCATACCAACCCTCTACGGACAATTTGAAACCGGAATATTTGGAATAATAACCGTGGGCGCAACCGCCAGTAAACTGCCACGCTTGCCAATAATCGATAAGGAATGTTGCCGTTCTGCCTCTGTAATTCTCCGGGATAGCTATTTCCTTTGAGTAGTCTACATAGTTTTCGTGCTCCCATTTACTCGAGTTGTCGGCAGGAGGTTGAACCTTTACAAGTACATCCGATGTATCTGACCATGCAGGTACTGTAACAGTATTGGTAACAGAAACAGGTCCGGAGTTCCAAGTTCCGGAGGGCGTCATAAACAGGTTTGCATTCCCGGTCTGCGCACCCGACTGCCAGTTGGTATACCAGAACCCGGAATTACTGTTGTGCCAATGCCACCAGTTACCGGAGCGGGTGCCGCCAAGCCAGGCGTTACGACCGCCGACGATATTGTGAACGAGGGTATTTTCCTTTGCAGAACCGATTTCGGCCAGATAGCCGGACATACCGAGTTCGGAATCGTAGGTTGCAGCTCTCTGACGGGCTGTTTCCCAAGAAACGTTGTTGCCCATGTCCACTACCTTGTAGAAGTGGCCGGAATCCGGGTCATAAGTAACGCCCGCCAAACGGTTTTCATCCACCAACCACTTTACGGTTGCACCACCGCAGGTTCCGTTAAGGATACCTTCCTTGGAATAATTGACTTTGTCATAGGAGCGGAATCCAACGTAGTTCTGCAAGGCTTTCTGCCAAGTGGAAGTTTCTACCCTATCTTTCGCTCCAGATACAAGAACAACATAACTCGAAGATGCCTGCGATACTGTGATACCGAGTCGGTTCAGACTTCCACTATCTACCAAAATCGAATCGCTTGAAGACATATTCTCGAACGAAACGATTACGGTATTAACGTGGTGTCCTGCCGGGACTTTAATTGCGAGTTTCGGATAATACCAATCCGAGTAAGAGCGATTCTTCGTCGCTGCAATCAAGCCATCGGAATCCGTAACGGTATTGCTGTTGATTTTGTTGGTGTTGTTGTAACCGATAACGCCGTTATGCCAGATTGCGATAGAGTAATCCATCGATAAGCCGCCCCATTTATCCGAAGCGGACAGGTTCTTCTGACGACGAACCGTTTCATAGTTCAATGTGCCGATGCAGCGGAAATAATATTTTAGCAGATTTTCGGAGTTGTACATCGTAATGGGAGCATTTGAGATGTACATCGTACTCTTAATCGCCTTCCAACCAGACTCACCCTTGTAAATGGCGTCGAAAGGAGCACTGTTTTGAACCCTGACCGTGATGTTGGAGTAACCGAGGTTGCGTGCAACATTCTGGTCCCAGTTTCTGGCGCGTCTGTCGGTATATGTCATATACTGCCACGTCGGTGTGGGTGCCAACTCCTCTGCTTTATAGTACAGAATGGTCTGATAAGCAGCTGTTCCGTTACAAAGCGTTGAAGAAACCGTAGGCAGCAACAGGGTCTGACCATACTCGTCAGGAGTCATAAGGTCGGGATTTGTTTTGCCTTCATTGAAAGATGCCGAAGGGGTCGTTACGGCACGAAGGTCAGGCGGGATAACCGTCAGTTTGTTGCTGTTGTCCTTCTTGACCTTTACGCCGTGTGTAGCGAAGTTACCGTCAGCAGTGGTGTAAACACCGGCCGTCTCGTCGGCAATGTCGCTGTACCAATCATAAGAGGTTCCATTTTTGGATTTTGCGGTAAAGTGAGCACGGAAATGATAATTCGTTTGGTCGACATCAACCTTGTAAATCGTCAGCTTGGACTCAACACCGTAGAATCCAGCTTTGTTATGGAACAGGTTCAAGTCATTGTCACCGGCAACACCCAGCAAAGCATTGTCGATTTCCGACCGTGTGTTGCGTTTCGGAGACGAGGTGCTTACTTTCTGCAAACCGCCGAATTCATTGCTGGAGCCGATATCCTTCCAATCGTAGATAGGCTTACCGTTTTCAATACGGTTGAGCGTGCCATACTGCCAGCTGACAGAGATTTGCGTTCCGTCAGAGAGTGCATAGCCGTACACTCTAAATGTTGCAGTTCCGGCTTCAGCGACTTTAACGTCGGCTCCCTGCTCCGCATACGCAGGCCACAGCTTAACGCGCAACGTACCGGTTTTACCGGGTTCGTTTATCTCTTTGTAAACAGCACCATCAAACGATTCGTTCGAAGCGATAGCACCCTTGAAATAATAGCCAAAGCTGTTCCAAGTCGCCTTGCCGTTGCTATACACGGCACGGAACTGATACCCGTCCCAGCTGGGCTTGACCTGATTCAACGTCAGCTTTGTTGTGACGGTGTACAGGTCTACACCGCTTCCTGCAACTGCAGGGTCGTGTACCGTCGTCTTGACGGAGGTATCCCAGTCGGAAGGCACATCTTTCCACGCAGCGGTGCTGTTCTCACGGTACTGCCACTTCTTTGCTTCGAATTTACTGCTGGATACAGCGTAGGATTCGAAGATACCCTGAGCGCTTTCGTAGGTCGTGTAATCGTTCGTCGGGAACGATTCGAAGTTGCCGAGATACAGCGGTGTCGTCTCGCAATTAAGCCAGTAATTGGTCGATACATTTACGAGGATATCGCCGTACTCTGTTACTTCACGGTTGTTTCTGTCGTACACACGAGCGAACAGTACACCTTTTCCGGAACCCTCATAGATACAGGGCAGGTTGGAAATGACATACTTGTTGTCGCTGTTGACTTTGCAGGTATATTCCTCGTTGTTTGAGAGATATCGAGGATTGTCCTTGCCAAGGATTTTGACAGTATACCCAGTGTAGTCTGTGTTCTCCTGATTGAACAAGGCGTTCAAATCACCCAGTACGCGGGCGATACCGGTGGTTCTCGTGGCAGGATTCGTGTTTTTGAATACCGCCACAACACCCTTCGCCTTATCTGTGCCAAGGTTCCAACCGCTTTCATCCTTGGCTTGCGTAGTGTCGAACAGAGGTTTGCCGTTACTGGCAAGGTTCACATGATATGCGTCGGAGTTCCAGTGACCGGAGAAGTTCTTAATCGGCTCCCAGCCTTCAGGAAGGGTCAGGTCATCAACTACCTGATAGCAGCCGTTCAACGGATACCAGAAGTTACCGCCGTTTTGCAGAGCAGAAAGGATTTCTCGATAGTTCACACTGCTCACACGGATGACAAAGTGAGAATCTTCCTGTCCGTTTTGGTTCGCGGCGCAAATCTCGCACTGTTTACGCTGAGAAACGTACATTACGGTGTTGGCAAACAGAGCAGACTCGTCACGGGTTGCTTTATTTGTCGGCAAGTGACCAATCTGGTTCATTAAAAAGTTGCCAGTACCAGACAGGTAGAAGTTACTTGTGCCGAACCATGTACGTCCAGTCTTCGTGTCCGTAATGGTCTTAGTGGTCGGATAGTTATTGTATCCAAATTCGGCACCGGTGATATTACCGCCCGCATAATCGACCCAAATAGGACCAAACGCAACCTGAGAGTTGGTATGCGTTTTTGCAGCAGACAGGTTTGTCGGCAAGTCGTACGGGAAGTTTGTGGGATTACGGAACTTTACCGTAGACTGTGCCTGTGCGTTGGAGTAAGGTTTCAGGCGGACAGTCAGCTGGTCACTACCGTACATAGTGCCGGCCTTGCCGTATTTGCCATGACTGCCGCCGCTGGACAGAATCATAGAAACCGCATCGGTGGGCAGGATGTTGCCGGAATCGATGTTACCGTCATTAGAACCCATCAGAGCGTTCATGTTCCAGTGACCGTTGCTGACACTCGGTGCAGAGTTCAGAACGTAATACCGAGTTGTACCATCGTTTCTGTCGGGGCCGTTTGCCTTGCCTTCGCCATAGGAAGTGTTGCCATGGGCATCATACCAAGAACCCGCGTAAGCATACATTGTGTCGTGACCGACACAAATACCGTAGCCACGGCTCAGGAAATCCTTGATAACGTAATAAGCTTTACCGGAAATGTCGGGCTCTTTACCAACGCAAACGCCCCAACCGATAGAGTCGATACGGTAGTTTCCCTCAGCATCAACCATATACATTTCCGGATTTGCGTTGAATTGCTCGACGCCAACTGAAAGAACCGTGATGTGTTGACTCATATGGGAACCATCATTGTTGAGCAACCAACCATTGTCGGTAATAAAACCGATATAGTTCTCATACATACGTCCGGCATCTGACACCCAAGGGTTCAGAAATACAACGGAATCCTTGTATTTCGTGCCGGATGCGCCTGTGCCATAGTTACCTTTGTCCGCATCACGGATAACAGAAGTGTAGGCAGGCACATCAATTGCCGTACCAGTAACGCTCCAAGCGTTTGCATCATTATGGGGTCGGAAATAGACAGTCTGACCATACCACTCGGAGTTGACTTCGAGCATATGACCGTCTGTCAGAGGAAACTGCATATATTGACGGGTTGCGCCTGTAGGACGACCGTTATCATCCAAAACATTGGCAGTTCCTACTTTAGAACCACTCCATGCGCCACCAATTTGTGTCCAGTAACGGTTTGCTTGCGTCTGGTCAATACTGCCTTCATTCAGCCACTGAGTCACCTTATCGTACATAGCCTTGGTAAGGTATTCGTAGCTGCCATTCAAGCCGGTAATCCATTGATTATCGGAAGATAACGAGGGCGTACCTGCACCATTGCGGCCAGAGAAGGTGTTTGCCAGCATCGCGTAAGAAGTGGGCACACGCTCTTCTGCAAGCTGCTCGGCAGACTCATCCGTAGGCTGAACCTTAAACTGAACCGTAAGCAGGGTGATATCTTTGGTCTTATCCTCTTCAGTGAGTTCTGTGCCGAGTTTTTCGATTGCCGCAAAGTTCTCTTCGCGATACTTGTCATCAGCAACGGTCACGATGCACTGATAGGTGTTGTACATCTCATCTTCGGTGAACTCAAAGGAATAAGATGCCTCGGTTGCGCCCTCAATGTTCTGCCATTCTGTGGGCAGCGCAGCGGTAGCTTCTTCGGAAAACTCCCATTGACCGTTATCATTGAGATGTGCGGTGTAAGTGTTCTCACCGTTAGAAGCATAGACTTCGACAGTTCCGTCATCGGTATTGGCAGCAGTGATGGTGTACCCGTCCAAAGCAAAGTTGGGCGTGTGCCAAGCCACTTGAACATTGCTGGAATCCACACCAATTTCATCAAGAGCATCTACAATAGCGTAGTACATTTCGCAGCCTTGCCAAACGTAATCCGGCTTGTCCGCCAATACAGCGCTTTCGGTAGTACCCTCTACGATGAAGTTGTACCAAGTAGGCTCATCGTCCTCGTACGGATAAATTGCATAAGAATCATCCGCAACGTAGTTCCGTTTCACCTGCCACTGATAAGTAACATTGACGTCATCACGATTAAGCAAAGCATCCAGCGTGACGATGTCACCAAATTCAGCGGTAATGTTATCCCCATATTCTGGGGTAACAACCTGCAAGGCTACAAACTCCTCCGTTTCGGGCTCGGGAGTTCCGGTGGGTTCAGGAGTTTCCGCTTGCTCGGAAGACTTATCCGCGTCCGGGGTTTCAGTAGGTACAGGGCTTTCGGTAGGTTCTACTGTTTCCTCGGAGTTGGTGTCTTCCGACTTTGTTTCCTCCTTTTCTTGAGTTTCTCCACTGAGCGCCGGTTCTGCTGTATTAGCGTTTCCTTTCTCTCCACTGTCGGCGGAGTCAGGTTCACTGGTTACAGTTTTATCTTCGCTCGGTGTTTCTGCAGATGCAGCAGTATCTGAAGAATTATCCACATCCTGAATGTTTTCATCGTCGGAAACGGCGGCAACAGCATCGCCGGGGTCTACAGCGTCGTCTGCCAGGATTTCTTCAGACGCAGGAAGCACATTCGGTGTTTCTTCCGCATACGCTACAAAATTCGTAGCAACAATAGAAAAAATCATATTTGCTGCCAAGAATGCAGAAGTGAATTTTTGTATCAGTTTTTGCATATTGCAATCCTTTCCCTGCACGGTTAGTTGTTGTGCAGTGTTTTTAATCTGCCCAATTTTCATTCTATGCAATTCGCACGTTTATTGAACCTGACTCCGCCGAAAGCGGAGAGAAGGAAGGCACTGACACAGTGGAACCTGCGCCCGATGATGAGACCCCGGAAAAGGAGGGAACAACGTCGGAAAGCCCCGACTCCGAGGAAACAGTAGAACCTACCGAAAGCCCTGCTCCTACTGAAACCCCGGATGCGGATGAGACCTTTGAGCCTACCGAGACGCCCGAACCTGAGGCGAAGGAGTTTGTAGGTTTGCGCGTTGTCACCCCTGAATACGGGGACAACCTCACCGCTGATTTTGGCGACATTGTCACACTGGATGCTCTGCTCAACCGTGACGATGTCAATGTTACCTATCAGTGGCAGGAAAAGCGGAACTATACCGCTGAGGCGGCTTTTGCTGTTTACGATTATGTAGACGATGAGCCTACGTGGTACTCTTTCATTATCAGCGACAAAACGGAAGCTGAGGTTTTGGAAGAAAACCCTGACTACACTTGGCAGGGTTGCGAAATGTACTATGCTGTGGTAGATGCACTCGACGAGATTGGCGCTGACTCTGCAAATGTACAGATTGCTTGGCATACGCCGAACTATTACCTCGACGGGTATGAAATTACGGCGGGTACTACGGACGACGGCGTGACGGAAATTTACGCCACAAAGGAAAACGAAACCTACACTGCACATCTGAATGAAGACGGACGGTGGGAGTTTTCCGAAGAAGCCACTACTGCACTGCCCACGGAATGGCAGAATATTGAGGGTGCAACCGAAGCATCTTATTCCTTTGAGTTCACCGAGGATGAGATGTACAACGCCTATCAGTGCATCGTGACCGTTGCTGATGACAAGTACCGCGAGGAGAACTTTGCGGCAATCGAAAAACTCGGCACGGAACTCACTGAAGAAGAGAAAGCCAAGGACATTACCCTGCTTACGGTTCAGTTTAGGGTTCAGCCTACGGATGAGTCTTCCGAGCAGCTTTCAGAGGAACGCTTGCCTGCTTCCTACGCAATGCTGGCGAACACCTTCTCCGGTCGCAACGGTGCGGGTACGCCCTCGCTGTCTTCTGACAACCAATGGATTACCGGCTTGAATGGCAGCTACGAATACCTTAAACAGAAGTGTAGGCAGGCACATCGATTGCCGTGCCGG
>OQVR01001183.1_pt1 | contig 11345 bp, 7 predicted proteins | sample 1691521 | NCBI WGS metagenome assembly OQVR01 (sample SAMN03418256, study PRJEB22391) | human gut metagenome | biome: human-gut; feature: organic feature; material: feces | host: Homo sapiens | place: Tanzania | collected 2013-01
CTATGCAGATCGATGGCTACTCACTGGATGCACAAAAGGCTCGCATGAAAGCCTACGCTGACTTCAATGATTACCAGATTGTTGGTGAATATGAGGATGCTGGAAAATCAGGCAAATCCATCGAGGGTCGTGCTTCTTTCTGCCGGATGATGGAGGACATCAAATCCGGCAAGGATGGTGTTGCCTATGTGCTGGTATTCAAACTCTCCCGTTTTGGCCGCAATGCCGCCGATGTGTTGTCTACCTTGCAGGTAATGCAGGATTTCGGTGTGAACCTGATCTGCGTGGAGGACGGCATTGATTCTTCTAAAGACGCCGGAAAACTGATGATTTCTGTCCTGTCTGCTGTTGCAGAGATCGAGCGCGAAAACATCCGTGTCCAAACCATGGAAGGTCGCATCCAGAAGGCACGAGAAGGCCGCTGGAACGGCGGTTTTGCGCCTTATGGCTATCGTTTGGTTGACGGTGTGCTGCAAATCAACGAGGACGAAGCCCCTGCCATTCGCACGATTTTTGATCAATATGTAAACACCGACACAGGTGCAAATGGTCTTTCCAAATATCTGGAGACCCACGGCTTTCAGAAACTCGCCCGTCAGAATGGCACCTCTCCCCTTTTCAGTGCAACATTGATTCGGGCCATTCTGAAAAATCCTGTCTACTGCGGAAAGATTGCCTTTGGTCGCCGTAAGCTTGAAAAGATTCACGGCACCCGGAATGAGTATCATCAGGTTCCACAGGAGAATTATTTGCTGGTGGATGGCCTGCACGAAGGCATCGTATCGGAAGAATTGTGGAACGCTGCACAGGTCAAGCTGTTGGCGCAGTCCAAACGATATGAACCAGTCAACCGCAGCAAAACGGAACAGGCGCACTTGTTATCCGCCCTTGTCAAGTGTCCCGTTTGCGGTGCCGGAATGTATAGTAACAAATGCACTAAACGCAAGAAAGACGGGACACCCTATAAATCTTTCTCTTATTACAGTTGCAAGCACCGCAAGATGCAGCGTGGGCAGAAATGCGATTTCAACAAACAGATTCAAGAGGAAGTTCTGGACAATGCCGTGGTGGAGGTTATCATCAAACTGGTCAGCAATCCAAAGTTTGCCGCCATGATGCAGGAGAAGATCAACAGCAAAGTAGACACCACCGCCATTGAACAGGAAATTGCTGCCGCTGAAAAGCAGTTGCGGCAGTATTATTCCGTCAAGTCCAAAATCATGGAGGAGATCGACACACTTGATCCGGATGACCACCACTACATCATCCGCAAATCTGACCTTGACGAGCGGCTTTACAGGATGTACGATAAAATCGAGGAAGCCGAAAACAATCTGATGGATGCCCGTGCAAAGAAGCAGGCGATCGAAGCGGATAAAATCACAGGCGACAACATTTACAAGGTTCTCATCTGCTTTGAAAAGCTCTACAATGTGATGAACCCCCTTGAACGCAAAAAGCTGATGGAACATCTGATCTCTGAAATTCAAATCTACCCGGAGCGTCAGCCCAACGGTCAGTGGCTCAAATCCATCAAGTTCAGACTGCCTATCGTTGAAAAAGATATCGATCTGTGTTTGGACAACGAAAGTCATACCGAATGTGTAATTGCACTTTCCAAGGGCACCGGTACTGCCAGCTTATAAGCACAATTGGCGGTCATTAAGAAAGCCGCAAAAACCAATATCCGTCACCCGCCCGTCTGATTTTCAGGCGGGCATTTTCTTTTGCCGGAATATGGTGTTTCTGCTTTCATCGTGGTACAATAGATGCAAGAATCATTTTTCAGGAAAAGCACCCTGCTATCCGATTTATGGGACACCAATTGTTGTAAAATCAGGATGTCCACCTATCACAAGAAACAAGGAGCAACGTATGCCAAACGATAAGATCACCGCCGTAGGTGCCAACATTGCCGAAAAAGCCGCCATGATCTGGAACGTAGCCGATATGCTGCGCGGGCCGTTCAAGCCCCACGAGTACGGTCTGGTCATTCTGCCCATGACTGTGGTGAAGCGGTTCCACGACTGCCTGCTGCCCACCCATCAGGCAGTGCTGGACACCTACGAAAAGGTGAAAAAGCTGCAGGTCATCGACGGCTTTTTGCAGAAAGCCTCCGGTTACCAGTTCTACAACACCAGCCGGTTCACCTTTGATACCCTGCTGGCAGACCCGGATAACATTGAGTCCAACTTCCGGGATTACCTGTCCGGTTTCTCTGCCAACGCACAGGACGTGCTGGCAAAGTTCGACTTTGATAACATCATCAAGCGGATGGTGGAGAGCAACACCCTCTACCTCGTTATCAAGGAGTTCGGCTCCGAGAAGGGCTATCTTGGCCCGGACAAGATCAGCGCCGTAGACTGCGGCTACATCTTCGAGGATCTGGTGCGGCGGTTCTCCGAAAGCTTTGGCGAGGAAGCCGGAGCGCACTTCACAAGCCGGGATATCATCTACCTGATGACCGACCTGCTGCTGTCCGAAGCCGACCTCGACACCAGCAGCATGACCGTTTACGATATGGCCATGGGCACCAGCCAGATGCTGAGCTGCATGGAAGAGCGCATCCACGAGCTGAACAGCGACATTGAGGTGACCTGCTTCGGGCAGGAGTTCAACCCCTCCACCTTTGCCATCGCCAAGGCGGACATGATGATCCGCGGCGGCGACCCCAACAATATGCGGTTCGGCGATACTTTGTCCGAGGATCAGTTCCCCGGATTCACCTTCCAGTACATCATCTCCAACCCGCCCTTCGGCATCGACTGGAAGCGGGAGCAGAAGGCGGTGGAAGCCGAGGCCGCCCGGGGCGAGATGGGGCGTTTTGCGCCCGGTTTGCCCAAGATCAGCGATGGACAGCAGCTTTTTGTGCTGAACGGTCTTGCAAAGCTGGCAAACAAGGGCAAGATGGCCATTATCCAGAACGGCTCTCCCCTGTTCAGCGGCGATGCCGGCAGCGGCCCCAGCAACATCCGGCAGTATATTCTGGAAAACGACTGGCTGGACTGCATCATCCAGCTTTCCACCGATATGTTCATGAACACCGGCATCTCCACCTACATCTGGGTGCTCAGCAAGGATAAGCCCGCCCACCGCGCGGGCAAGGTGCAGCTTATTGACGCCAGCCACTGCTTCGAGCCCCGCCGCAAGAGCATCGGCACCAAGCGCAACGACATTACCGATGCCTGCCGGGAGCTGATCGTCACCGCCTACGGCGAGTTTGCCAACGGCAAGGTGTACGGCGACAAAAACGGCATCTACTGCGAGAGCAAAGTGTTCGAGAGCGTGGAGTTCGGCTACAACAAGATCGTGGTGGAGCGCCCCCAGCGGGACGAGGCGGGCAACATCATCCTGAAACGTGGCAAGCCTGTGCCGGACACCAGCCTGCGGGACACCGAAAACGTGCCGCTGGTGCAGGATATTGACGCCTACTTTGCCCGGGAAGTTCTGCCCTACGCCCCCGATGCATGGATCGACCACAGCAAGACCAAGGTGGGCTACGAGATCCCCATGACCCGCTATTTCTACGAGTATCAGGCACCGGAAGCCGTGGAGGATATTGTGGCGCGCATCACCGCACTGGAACAGGATATCTCCGCCGGGCTGGCAGAGCTGTTCCATAAGGAGGGCTGACCATGGCACGGAAAATGAAAGACAGCGGCATTGAATGGATCGGGGAGATTCCAGAGGGGTGGGAAGCACAAAAATTAAAGTACTACGCTACCGTAACTTCCGGTGAAATTCTCTCTAAAGACGAGTATGATTTTTCCGGCGACATTCCTGTTATCGGCTCAAATGGAAAAATCGGAACAACCTATAAGTCAAACAATCATTCCGAAGTAATTACTACCGGAAGGGTTGGCACTATCGGTACGGCACAAATTGTACAAGACGCTTGGATTACAGATAATGCTTTGATTATTAAATCACACAGCATCAGCCGCCTTTTTCTTACCTATGTTATTCCAAACTTCGACTTCAAATTTATGTTGTCTGGAACAGCACAGCCTTTAATCACTGCTACAAAACTGAAAAATCAGTATATCCCGGTTCCATCCAATGAAGTTCAAGATAAAATTGTACAGTATCTTAATACTCAGATTTTCAACCTATCTCATCTTATTTCACAGATATGTTCAAGTATTGAGTTGTACAAAAAGTTCAAACAGGCGGTTATTACGCAGGCGGTTACCAAAGGCGTGCGTGGTGAGCGAGAGATGAAGGATAGCGGAGTTGAGTGGATTGGGGAAATCAATCATAGATTTTCCCTCATTAAACTAAAATACATCTGTTCTATCTTAGACCAATACCGGAAACCTATCTCTGCTGATAAGCGCAGTCAATCTGGTTCCATTCTCTATGATTATTATGGGGCATCCGGCGCAATCGATAAAATCGATGATTACACAATTGACGATCATGTCATGTTGATTGGTGAAGATGGTGCAAATCTACGAATGCGAAATTTGCCGTTAATGTACGAAGTCAATGGTAAAGCATGGATCAACAATCATGCACATATTCTCAAACCAACCGAACGAGTGGATTTTTATTATCTGTTCTATGCTCTTGAAGGGTTGGATATCAACCCTTATATTACCGGTTCCGCACAGCCTAAACTCAGTCAAGAAAAATTACAAAACATTTGGGTTCCACTCCCCGATTTTGAAGAGCAGCAGGAGATTGCAACCTATATCCGTTCTAAGTGCGCCGAGATTGACGGGGTGATTGCAAAGAAAGAGCTGCTGGTAAAAGAGTTGGAAAGCTATAAGAAAAGTTTGATTTATGAGGTTGTAACGGGAAAGAGGGAGGTGTAAAATGTGGTCGGTGATATCTTTTTTGAGTCGCTTCTAAAAAAGCTAAAAGAAGCGGACAAGCGCGATTACCAATCTATCTGTGACAGTTTTTTAGACAGTCAAGTAGATTCCGTTATGCAAGCCAGAATAAGTTGCATCGATACCGTCGAAAAGAACTTTCGAGACGGACTTCAGAAATTTCTAGCACATCAAGACAGTATCTGGTACGATGTTTTTTCGCTTTCGCAAAGTATGTATCAGATTGCTGTTGATTCATCCAAAGAGTTTTCCGACTATTATCGTACCTCTTTAGAACCTTCAAAACGTGCGTCTCTACAACACACCTTTATTGCACTCGAACAAATTCACGGAAGAGCTTGCCAAGAATTTTTGGAAATTTTATATTTAATGCGCCTTGGATTTGCTGATGGTGCATTTGCACGCTGGCGTTCTCTCTTCGAGCTTCAATGCACAGCATTATTTATCTCACAACAAGGCGAAACCATTGCCAAACAATTCATAGACGCTTCTTTCGGTGATGGTCAACATTACGAATGGGCTAACGGTGCGGTCAACAAAGACGGCTCTATCATTAAATCTGGCTCGTTCAAAAAGATATTTAATGGATGTAACTTTCCAAATGAAAGCAGAAATATTTGGTACAGGCAATATCAATACGCCTGCTTGACAACTCATGCTTCTCCTCAAGGAACAATGGGACGAATTGCTCTACGGCAAGGCGTTCCCTGCGTTCCAATTGGACAAACCGATTATGGTATAGATATTCCTGCAAAGCATGCTGCACGCTCTCTTGCTTTAGAATCTTGTGCTTTCTTTTCAATCTACCCCTATGGAAATAATGCGACATATTCTGTCGTATTAAACAATTGGGCCGATCTTATAGATGAAGCCGCTGATTTTGCTGTCGAGGAAGCTTTCAAGAACCACAATAAAGCCGACTTATTCGACTCTTCACACAATAAAATTCATAAGAAGGTCTAGCCATGCCCATATATGATTTAACCTCACTTCTTACCACAATATCTTCTGCATCTGCAAGTTTTATCGCCATCTTAGGCGGTCTTGTTGCAAGTAAACTACTCACTATTAGTAGCGAGCGAGATGCTGTACTTGCAAAGATTTCTGAGCTTGACAAAGAGATTTCTGCGAAAGAGTCTCAAAAGGACACGCTCCAAAAAGAAAATAACGACAGTGATGCTCTGGACTTTATTGAGTTAAATATTACAGGTTTACTTCATCAAATTTCACTTGAACGTGTTTATGAAAATTCAACCGACAAAACTCTTTCAATTGACACCCTGCTTCCTTACTGGGAAAAGGGTACCTCTATCAATACACAAATTCAGCATAGTTTGATTCCCGGAATTAGCGGAAGTGAAGTTTACAAGTCCTTAAAAACAGAAGCCAAGCGTGAATATTTACAAGATTCCTTTGAAAAATCTGTTTCGCTTATTATTATAAATTATTTAGAAGATGATTATAATCGTAACCATCTATCACCTTTTTCGGCCACCGTATCTGTCTCTCAAAATATGTTTAGAAGTTCTTTTATAGATCGTCAGCACTATGAATACAATTCACGGACAATTTCCGAGCTAACTGTTACTTTGGATTCTCTTTATTTTCAAAAAGCGCAATATGAAAAAGACAAGGAATCACTTAAAGCTCCCGCTGGAGTATCTGATGGGTTAAACATTTTTGGTCGTTTTTCATTAGCATGTATCGTTCTTCCACTAATTCTTTTACCTTTTGAAACCACCAATATCTATTTATTCTTGCTTATTAAAATTTTCTTTATTGGTTGCTTTTCTTGGGGTCTGCTATCCACATTCTTATATATGAAAAAGATTTTAAGCTGGTCTGAATCCGAAAAAGATAATGAAAACAACAAGGAGGTCTAACCATGCCCCTCAACACCACCGAAAAGCAGTTTGAATCGGACATTGCGGCGGCGCTGCTCTCCCCTGCCGGGGGCTACACCCGCAATGGGGATTGCTACGACCCCAAGCTGGGGCTGTTTGTGGATACCCTGATCCGCTTTGTGCAAAAGACCCAGCCCAACGAATGGGCATTTTTTGAAAAGCAGAACCCGGTAAACCCGGTGCGGAAGTTCTGCACGGCCTTTAACAATGCCTGCGATGCGGACGGGCTGCTTTCGGTGATGCGGTATGGGTTCAAGCACCGGGGACGACGGTTCCGGGTGTGCTATTTTCAGCCGGAGTCTGCACTGAACCAGAAGGACGCCCAGCGCTACGCCCAAAACGAGATTACCTGCAACCGGCAGTGGTTCTACTCCGACACCACCCACAACTCGGTGGACATGGTGCTGGCAGTAAACGGCATCCCGGTGTTTGCCTTTGAGCTGAAGAACCAGTTCACCGGGCAGACCGTGGAGAACGCAAAACAGCAGTGGATGCACGACCGGGACCCGCGGGAGGTGTGTTTCCAGTTCAATAAGCGCATTCTGGGCTATTTTTGCGTAGACCTGACCGAGGTATGGATGGCCACCCGGCTGGCGGGCAAGGACACCCGCTTTCTGCCCTTCAATCAGGGCTCCAACGGTGCCGGGCGGGACGGCGGTGCAGGCAACCCGCCCAACCCCAGCGGCTACCTTACCGCCTACCTCTGGGAAGAAGTGTTCCAGAAGGACAGCATGATGGACATCCTGCAAAAGTTTATGAGCCTGCAGGACGGAAAGACCCTCATTTTTCCCCGGTATCACCAGCTGGACGTGGTGCGCAAGCTGGTGGCAGATGTGCGGCAGAAGGGTGCCGGGCAGCACTATCTCATCCAGCACAGCGCCGGGTCGGGCAAGTCCAACTCCATTGCATGGACGGCGTACCGGCTGGCATCCCTGTTCAACGCCGAGAACAAGCCGGTGTTTGCCAGCGTCATCGTGGTGACTGACCGCACCGTACTGGACGTGCAGCTGCAGGAGACCATCTCCGGCTTCGACCATACGCTGGGCGCGGTGGAGGCCATCGGCGAGGACAAAAACTCCGGCGACCTGCGGGATGCCATCAACAACGGCGCGCGCATCATCATTACCACGCTGCAAAAGTTCCCGGTCATCTACACCGAGGTGAACAAGACCGCCGGGAAGAACTATGCCGTCATCATCGACGAAGCGCACTCCTCTCAGACCGGCACCTCTGCTCTGAAACTGAAAGCCGCCCTTGCCGACACCGAGGACGCGCTGCGGGAATATGCCGAGCTGGAAGGCAAAGCGGAGGAGGAGATTGACCCGGAGGATGCGTTGGTGAAGGAACTGACCTCCCACGGGCGGCACAAGAACCTGTCCTTCTTCGCCTTTACCGCCACCCCAAAAGCCGCCACACTGGAACTGTTCGGCACCGAATACCCGGACGGCAGCCACCATCCCTTCCATATTTACAGTATGCGGCAGGCCATTGAGGAAGGGTTTATTCTGGATGTGCTGCAGAACTACATGACCTATTCCACCTGTTTCAAGATCGCCAAGACCATCCCGGACAACCCCGATCTGCCCGCCAGCCGGGCGGCAAAGCTTATCCGCAAGTACGAGGAACTGCACCCTTACAACATCAGCCAGAAGGCAAAGATCATTGTAGAGACCTTCCGGGAGACCACCAGCCACAAGATCGGCGGGCGGGGCAAAATGATGGTGGTCACCTCTTCCCGACTGGCGGCGGTGCGATACTTCCACGAGGTCAAGCGCTACATTACCGAGCAGGGCTATGACGATGTGCAGATCTTAGCGGCGTTTTCCGGTGCCGTACCGGACGGCGGCGTGGAGTACACGGAGCAGTCTCTGAACGTCCGCGCCGACGGCAGCCACATTGCAGAGAGCCAGACCAAAAAGGAGTTCCACAACAACTTCAATGTGCTCATCGTGGCAGAAAAATACCAGACCGGTTTTGACGAACCACTGCTCCACACCATGATCGTAGACAAAAAGCTGAAGGGCGTCAAGGCGGTGCAGACCCTCTCCCGCCTGAATCGTACCTGTCCCGGCAAAACCGACACCTTTGTGCTGGATTTTGTGAACAAGGCAGAGGACATCCGGGAGGCGTTCCAGCCCTTTTATCAGGAGACTTTTCTGGAACAGGAGGTCAACACCGACCTCATTTACAAGACCCAGAAGGAACTGCGGAGCTTTGCGGTCTATTCCGATACAGACGTGGTAGCCTTTGCCAAGGAGTATTTCCACAGCACCAAGCAGGATAAAAACGCCGTAGGCCGCATGAGCAGCGTTCTGAAGCCGGTGGCAGACCGCTACAACCAGAAAACGCAGGCCGAGCGGTACCAGTTCCGCCGTCTGCTGCGCAGCCTTGTCAAGTGGTACGGCTACGTTTCGCAGGTGGCGCGGATGTTCGATGAAGAGCTGCACAAGGAGAACGTATTCTGTGCTTACCTGCTCAAGCTGCTGCCTCCGGACGAGGTTTCTCCGCTGGACTTGGAGGGCAAATTGCAGCTGGAGTATTACAAGCTGCAAAAGACCTTTGCCGGTGCCATCGAGCTGGAACACGCCAAGGGCGTCTACGAGCCGGTCACCCAGAAGGGCGCTCTCGGCCATGACCCCAAGGAGCCGCTGGACGAGATCATTTTGAAGATCAACGAGAAGTTCAAGGGCGAGTTCACCAATGCCGACCGGGTACTGCTTACCGCCCTGCATGACCGTCTGCTGGCCGACCCGAAGCTGGCAAAACTGGCGCGCAGCTCCGACCCGCAGATCTTCACCGAGAGCATCTTCCCCAAAGCTTTTGACACTGCCGCACAGGACAGTTATCTTGAAGCGCAGGACACCTTCTCTTCCCTGTTTGAGGACACCAGCAAGTACAAAGCTATCATGTCGGCGCTGGCAGAGTGGCTGTATGGGGAGTTCCGCAAAAAATAAAACAGCCTACATCCATCGGATGCAGGCCAAGGGTTTGGGATTTCCCGGCAAGCATTTTGCAGCGCAAAAGTCGCCGTTGTATATACGACGACTTTGCTTGCTCATGCTACGGGGATTCTCAGGGCGCTTCTAAAACCTAAAAATCATTTTGTAAATCAGACCGTTCGTTTTCAAGTTCAACTTGAAGCGGACGGTTTTTTTTTCAGCACAAAAATTGTGCTGGCTATGCGGCACAAGGATATATATTGCTTTTTTATTCGATTTATTGTTCCGTCACTTGCAGCACGCAGGCGCAATAGCCGGGTTCGGGCTGATAGCAATGGATGCTAAGATACTTGTCTATCTCCGGGCTGTAATCGTGGAGGGTGTGCTTTGTACCGTTCAGCGCTACATCCGCATACGCCACAAGCCACTTTTTGTCGCCATTACGGAAGACCTCGTAGAACGAGCGGTTCAGCATTTCTTCCACGGGAACGCCTTCCACATTCGCCATTTCCGCATTGCAATAGCGGAAAACGAAATCTACGCCGCGGCCGTCCTTGTTAAAGACAAGCTCTATCACGCAGAAAGCCAGCGGCATATCGTCCAGCAGGCTGCATTTTTCCAGCATACTCAGGGGCTGGGGCTTCGCGCCTGCCAGCCCTATTTCTGTGCGCAGGCGGCGATGACTGCTCAAGCCGCGCTTGCGTCCTTGAAACGTGCGGCCATCCGACATGGTATATATGGTTTTATTCTTGCCACGACCTCCAGCAGCCGCTTGACAGCGATGCTGACTTCTGCACACACCAGCATGGCGATCTGTTTTGACCTTGATAACCTACACGATCATACGTTGGCAGAAAAGGACATCACAGATTGTCTGAATGTGCTGGATGAATATGTGTCCGAAAAAAAGCTGGAATATCGTGATGCTGATACAGCCTTTTGGGTTCTGGCACAAAAAGAAGGAAGGGCTGAACGTGCCAAAGCAGAATTTGACCGCTATGCACAGCAGCAGAAAGCGCGAATCAAAGAACTGCGGGATATTATCAACGAGATCTACAGCCATCAGGATGAATATTGAGGAACCGCAAAATAAGTACAATGACCAAAACAAAGGAGCATGGTGCTCATTCACTTTTTTATTCAACTTTGTAACACATCTTCCCTTATAACACAAAAATGCCGCCAGCGTATCATGTGTAAAAATCACATAGTACGCTGGCGGCTTATCATTTTAACGATAATACAGCTCCTGCTTCAGTCTTAGTCACCTCACGTCTGCCTTTTTCGCGGTAAAACGCTGATACGCGGGCAGCGGCAGCAGCACGCGGCCTGCCAGCGGCTGCACCTGTACCGACACCTGCTTGCAGGGGGCGCACTCGCCGTCCACAGTTGCAATGATCGGCCCGCGGCCATCTGCTGCCCGCAGACTGACCGATTTTGCGCGGCGATAGATAAAGTAGGGCTTTGCGGCCTCGGTGAGCTGGCCATTTTTAAAGTGCTGGCCGTTTTTGTACAGCATCAGCAGCTTTGCAATGACCCGGCGGCTGACCTTGCGCACGATGAACACATCCAGCCAGCCGTCATCCGGCTGTGCCTCCGGCCCTGCCATAAAACCGCCGCCGTAGGCGCGGCCATTGCACACCGCGCACATCAGGCAATCCACAGTC
>OQVR01001191.1_pt1 | contig 11319 bp, 8 predicted proteins | sample 1691521 | NCBI WGS metagenome assembly OQVR01 (sample SAMN03418256, study PRJEB22391) | human gut metagenome | biome: human-gut; feature: organic feature; material: feces | host: Homo sapiens | place: Tanzania | collected 2013-01
CGGTCTCGCCGTCGAATATCTGGTCGATGTGGTAGGTGTCGTCCTTCACCGAGATCGTTTTCTGTTTATATGCGGCGGCAATATACCGTCGCTATAGGTGCCGCTTATTCAACGATGGCAAGCACATCCTCTACAATCTGAGCGTCGAGCAGTCGGTTGTCGGAGAGCAACTGCTCTACATCGAAGCGGTCGTAGAGACCTTTCTTCACACCGCATACGAGCACTTTCATGTCAGACGTGCCGTAGTAGGCAGCGATACGCTCGCCGAATCCGCCGTCCTTGCATCCGTCTTCGAGCGTCACTACGAGCTGGTGGTCGGCTTTCAGCACATCGAGCGTAGCGGCGTCAACGTCGTTAAGGTAGCGCGGATTGATGAGCGTTGCGTCGATACCCTTCTCGGCGAGCAGACCGACGACGCTCTCGCCCTTCTGATAGAACGAACCGGCGGCAACTACAGCCACCTTCGAGCCTCTGTGCGCCACCTTGTACTGCGGCTCGCAGGCGTACTCGGCATCAACCTGCTCAGTAGTGTGCACCACTTCGCCCGTCGGAACACGCAGCGCAACGGGCGTCTTCTCCTGCTTTATAGCCCAACGGAGCATGGCGAAATACTCCTCACAGGTAGTGGGCGCAAGATAGACAAGACCGGGGATGCTGCAGAGCATCGGTATGTCGAACAGACAGATGTGCGTGATGTCGTTCATGGAGCGCACGCCGCCGCCCACAACGTTGATGACAGCCGGATTGGCATTGATGCAGAGGTCCTGCGCTATCTGGTCGTACGTGCGCTGGATGAAGGTGCTGTAGACGGTCCACACGGGATGCAGTCCGCCCTTCGCCATGCCCGATATCATTGCTACAGCTTGCTCCTCGGCTATGCCCATGTCTATATGCTGCGAACCAGCCTCCTTGCGCTTTGCGGCTGTGAATCCGCCGGCTGTGGGCGTGCCTGCCGTGACGGCGATGAGCGTCGGGTCGAGCTTCATCTCGCGCAGCATCCAGTCGCTGAACAGCACGGCGTAATCTTCCGTAGGCACTACGTCTGGCATAGAGCCGTCGGCATTGCGCACGGGGCGCGAGCCGTCGTCGAGATTGAAGGGCAGTCCCCAGTGCCACGCCTCCTTGTTCTGCACGGCGGGCGCATAGCCGTGACCTTTCTCCGTGTGTATGTGCACCACTGTGGGGCGGTCGGTGTCCTTCACGCTGCGGAACACGTCAATGAGCTTCGCTATGTCGTTGCCCTCCTCAAGATACGTGTACTCGAAGCCCCACGCCTTGAACCAGTTATGCTCGCACGCTCCGTTGCTCTCGCGCAGCGCACGCAGATTCTTGTATATTCCGCCGTGGTTCTCGGCGATAGACATCTCGTTGTCGTTCACCACGATGATGATGCCAGTGCCCAGCTCCGACGCCTCGTCGAGACCCTCGAACGCCTCACCGCCCGAGAGCGAGCCGTCGCCGATGACGGCTATGATGTTCTCGTGCGTGCCCTTCACGTCGCGCGCCTTCTGCAGACCGGTGGCAAGACTCACGGATGTGGAGGTGTGTCCCACCTCGAAGTTGTCGTACTCGGGGCATTCCGACGGCGACGAGTAGCCCGAAATGGCGTTCATGTCGTCGACATCGCCGAGGAAGCCAGCGGCGCGACCCGTAAGCACCTTGTGCGGATAGCACTGGTGGCTGACATCGAACACGAACTTGTCCTCAGGCGCGTTGAACACGTAGTGAAGTGCCACGGTAGCCTCAACGAATCCGAGGTTCGGACCGACGTGTCCGCCGTGCTTGCTCACGCGGTTGAGCACCGCCGCACGTGTCTCGTCCGCCACAATGTTAAGCGCCTCTATGTCCAGCCCTTTCAAGTCGGCTGGCGACTTAATCTTTTCTATATACATGCTTGTTTTATTTTTTATGTTTTACGTTTTTCAGATTGCAAAGTTACGCATAATGTTCCGTACAGCGCATACCGCCAATACGGCAGAACTTACCAATATTGCGTTTATTCAACCCGACATGCGTTTCCCTCAACGGCAAAGAACTCGTTTCTTGAGAACAACAAAGGGCAATATCAAGCCATCCTGTTGATGTTTTGAAATTGCCCTTCGTAGTGCTATATTTGTAGTTTTACAAGTATATGCCGCTTACAGCATTGTTTGCATTCAGCCTGCAAGCGACAGAGTGTTCGGTCATTAGAACTTGATGGTGCGCACAACCTCCTCTTCAGGCTGCTGCTTCACCTGCTCGCGCTTATCGGTTACGCGGCTTTGCAGCTCCTTCACCTGCTGCGATGTGCGCTTGTATGTCGGAGTGTTCTCAACGGCGAGTATAACCTCCTCGTTGTCGAGGTCCTCAGGCCGGAAGCGGAAGATGTGCGGACGACTCTTGTACAACGTAGTACCGTTGCCGTCTGGGTAGTACTTACCAATACGTATGCCATTCTCTATCTCCGTTTCTGTCGCCTTGTCATCAGCCTCCTTAACAATCTTCTTGATGTGCGTGTCCATTCCGTCGACATCTCTGATGCCGAAGCCCGTAGCGAGGATCGTTACCTTCACCTTGTTGCCGAGATCGGGGTCGAGACCGATACCCCACTTGATTTCGAAGTCGGAGCCGAACTGCTCCATGAAGTCGTTCACCTCGTTCATCTCCTCCATCATGAGGCCGCCGGCTGACTGGTTCTCCTTGTCGCTGCCATTCGAGAAGTTGATGCTGAGAAGAATCTTCTTCGAGTTGAAGATGTCGTTGTCGTTGAGAAGCGGCGAATTGAGTGCGTCCTGTATAGCCAGTTTCACACGACCGTCGCCCTCGCCGTAGCCAGTAGACATGATAGCCACGCCGCCGTCCTTAAGCACGGTCTTAACGTCGTTGAAGTCGAGGTTGATGAGTCCGTGGTTGGTGATGATTTCGGCGATTGACTTCGCTGCCACACTGAGCGTGTCATCAGCCTTTCCGAACGCGTCGAGCACGGTGAGCTCGGGATATATCTTGCGCAGACGCTCGTTGTTGATAACAAGGAGCGCGTCTACGTGCTTCGCCATCTCGTCTACGCCGTCGAGAGCCTGGTTGATCTTCTTCTTGCCCTCGAAGCGGAACGGGATGGTGACGATGCCTACCGTGAGGATGTCGAGTTCTTTCGACACGCGGGCGATAACCGGCGCAGCACCCGTACCTGTTCCGCCGCCCATTCCGGCGGTGATGAATGTCATCTTCGTGCCGTCGCTGAGCATCGACTTGATGTCGTTGATGCTCTCCTCGGCAGCCTGACGCGCCTTCTCTGGCTTGTTGCCGGCTCCGAGTCCTTCCTTGCCGAGCTGCAGCTTCATTGGCACGGGCGAATCGTTGAGCGCCTGCATATCTGTGTTGCAGAGCACGAACGACACGTCGTGTATGCCCTCACGGTACATGTGGTTGACGGCGTTGCCGCCGCCTCCACCTACACCGATTACCTTGATGATTGTATTCTCTTTTTCAGGTGCACCGAAGTCCACCATCGGGTTGATATTGTCTGACATAGTAATAATCGTGTTAAGGGTTATTCATTGACATCGGGTTCGAAGATAGAGCTTCCGAACTTCTTGAGCGAGCCGAAGAAGCGGCTGAACTTTGTGGGCTTATGTGGCTCCGGAGCCTTCTCTTCCTCTTCTTCCTCTGCATTGGCGGCGAGCTGTGCTGTGGTCTGCGCTGCAGGCTGTGTGCCTGTGCCTGTTGTTGCCAGCGTCGGGTCGAGAGTGACTGTGTTCTCTGAGCCCGGCTCCACTTCTTCGTCGAAGAGCGACTCGCTGATGGCGCGTCCGGCGCAGTTCATGTCGCCTTTTGCGAGCAGACCGAGGATGGTGTTCGTGGTGCCGTCCTCAGAGAGAATCACGTCGGAGTCCTTCTTGTTGATGTTGAGTGTGGTAGACTTCGCGATGCGCACCTTCTCCACGTCGAACACTTCGTGGAAGAGCTTATCTACGTTCTTCATGTTGCTGCCGCCGCCGGTGAGCACGATGCCGCCGAGCAGCTTGTCGGCGAACTCGTGTGGCACGAGATACTTCACGTTCTCCACTATCTCGAGCATGCGCGCCTCAACCACCTGGATGAACATGCAGCTGCGTATCGTTCTGCCGTCGCCGATGGGTAGAGTTGCGTCGGCGTCTATATCTTTCTCGTCGGTCAGAGCCGAGGCGTGCTTCAGTTTCATCGCCTCTGCGTTTATCTCGTCTATCTGTAACGACTCGAGGTCTTTGGTCACGTTAGATCCGCCGAGCGGAAGCACGGCGATATGGCGCAGCTTGTTGCGGTAGTAGACCGATACGGTTGTGGTGTCGGCGCCGAGGTCTACGAGCACGCATCCTGCGCGCTTCTCGGCGTCGGTGAGCACGCAGTCGGCCATCGTGAGCGGGGCGAGATACATCTCAGCCACCTTTATGCCTGAGTTGTCGAGACTCTTATTGAGGTTGCGGTAGAACGAGCGGCGCCACAGCACGTTGAGGAAGTTGCCCTCAAGATGTCTTGCCTGGATGCCTACGGGGTCGTCCTCGTAGTGTCCGTCCACATTGTATTCTTGTGTTATGGCGTCAAGAATCTCGCAGTCTTTGTATTCCATGCTGCGGTTGGTGTCCATGAGTTCGTTCACCATATCCTGCGACACGATGCAGTCGAGCGGCAGTTCCTTCACGATGGAGTTCTTGACGCTGTGTATGCTCTGGCCTCCGATGCCTACATACACCTGTTCTATTTCGGTTTTGAGAGTATTCTTGAGTTTGCTTACAATGTTGCTCAGTCCCTGTGCGGTACGTTCAATATTATATGCTACGCCCTTGCGTATGTACGAGGCGGAGTCTTCTTTAGCGACAGCAAGAATAGAGATGCTGCCGTCGGGGTTTTTCCTTCCGGCAATTCCGGTCATCTTTGACGACCCGAGCTCAATAGCTACTATAAAATCCTTTGCCATACGTTTTTTTATCTTGTTGAGTGTTAATTATCTTTTGTTACTTGATTCCGAATTTTATGCTTTGCCGGCTTTCGACTTCTTTGCCTTCTCGGGCTTTTCGGTCTTCTTCTCGGTCTTCTTCACAGACTTGTCCGACTTCTTTTCTGTCTTCTTCTCTGTTTTTTCCAACTTCTTTTCAGATTTCGTTTCCGATTTCTTCTCTTTCCGGTCGGTGTTTGAGGCGTTGTCGGTCTTTTTCTCCGTGTCTGCGGTCGGAGTTGTCGTAGTCTCGTTCTGCGGTTGTGTTGTTTCGGCGGCTGGTTGCACGGGGGCTACGGGCTGTACTGGAGCTGCTGCCTGGTGCTTTGCCGACTTCTTTCGGCAGATGATTTGGTTGTCGAACTCGATGTCTATATACGAGTATTTGTTCCAGCCTACTTCTGAGAGTCCGTACTTGTAGAACTTCAGCAGTCGGGTCATCTTCACTTCCATGAACTTGCGTATGAGCGTGTAATGGTCTGTGCGTCGGTTGCCGTCGGGCAGTCGTCCGAGGTGTACGATGTGGTCTCCTACGCGCGGCACGATTTCGACGCTGTGGTTAGGCAGCACGTTTATCTGCTCTATGAGGTTCTTCCACACGTCGTTTGCCATTATCACGCGTCCCAAGGGTGAGAGGAAGTTGGTGGCGTACCAGCGGTTGATTGCTCCTGTTGCGATGATGAGGTCGCTCACGTAGTGGGTTGTGGGCATTACGCGGTCGTTGTCGTCTACGTAGTAGTCGTCGCCGTTGTCGGCCTTGATTCTTATCACGGGCATGCGCTGGGTTACGCTGATGTATACGTGTCCGCCTTCTGTCTTGTAGCAGTCGGCTGTCTGCACGAAGGGGCTCGCCTTGAGCATTTCTTCAATTCGGCGCGCGTCTACCTTGCATATTTCCTTGCCCATGGGGTAGACGCCGCCTTTCTGCAGTCTGTCTTTTATTATCTTCGCATCGATGAATCCGCTTGTGGCGTTGTCGGCGATGTCGATGTTCACCTTATTGCACAGCGTATGGTTTCCGCCTTTCTTGTCGAATGAGCAGAACGCGAACGCCAGGTATACGGCTATCAGTACATCGCTTAGGATGAAGAAGATTTTGCTTGGAGACAGTTTCACTTCTTGTTTTCTATTATTTTTGTTATTTGTGGCATGTAGTTGTCGAGGTCGCCTGCGCCGAGTATGACGAGCACGTCGAAGTCGCGCTGCTTAACGAGGTCGAGCACGTCGTTCTTGCGTATGATGCTCTTCTCGATGCCCGGTCGGAGGTTGTCGTAGATGAGCTGCGATGTGACGCCTTCGATGGGTTGCTCGCGCGCGGGGTAGATCTCTGTGAGTATCACCTCGTCGAGTTGGCTGAGCGCATCGGCGAAGTCGCGGTAGAAGTCGCGTGTGCGAGTGTAGAGGTGGGGCTGGAATATGGCTGTGATATGGCGGCCCTTGTAGAGTTCGCGTATGCTCTTTGCGCTCTGGTATATCTCCTTGGGGTGGTGTGCGTAGTCGGAGAGCAGAACGTGTCGGCTGTCGTTTATCTTGAAGTCGAAGCGTCGGTCTACGCCGCGGTATGTCTTCATGCCGTACTTGAGTTCTTCGGCTGTGCATCCGGCGAGCTGTGCCATTGCCATTGCTGCGATGCCGTTGTCGATGTTGATTGGCACGGGCTGTCCGAGTTCTACGTCCTTTACGTTCTCGATGGGCGAAACGAAGTCGAAGGTGATTGTTCCGTTGTCGATGCGTATGTTCTCGGCATGGAAGTCGCCCTCGGTGCGGCTGTACTCGTATACCTTCACTCCGGGCTGCACGTCGGCGTGCATCTCGAGTCCGCGGTGAATGATGAGTGCGCCGCCGGGCTGTATGAGTGTGGTGTAGTGGCGGAAGCTTTCGAGGTAGGCTTCTTTAGTGCCGTAGATATCGAGGTGGTCGGGGTCGGTGGCGGTGATGACGCTCATCCATGGGCGGAGCCAATGGAAGGAGCGGTCGAACTCGTCGGCTTCTATCACTACATAGTCGCTTTCTGCGGAGATGATGTAGTTGGTGCTGTAGTTCTTTGATATTCCGCCGAGGAAAGCGTTGCAGTCGATGTGGCCCTGGTGCATGATGTGTGCGCACATTGTAGAGGTCGATGTCTTGCCGTGTGTGCCGGCTACGCAGAGTCCCTTATGTGTGCGTGTCAGTATGCCGAGCACCTGTGCGCGCTTTTCCACGGTGAATCCGTTTGCGCGGAAGTATTGCAGCTCTTTGTGTTCGGCTGGTATTGCGGGTGTGTATATCACGAGGCACTGTTTCGGGTCGCGGCAGGCGTGCGGTATCTCGTCTACGTTCTCCTCGTAGTGGAGGAGTGCGCCTTCGCGTTCGAGTTGCTTTGTGAGTTCTGAGGGTGTCTTGTCGTAGCCTGCCACTACCACGCCCTTGCGTATGAAGTAGCGTGCGATGGCGCTCATGCCGATGCCGCCTGCGCCTACGAAGTAAACGGCTTTGATATCTTTGAGTTCCATTTCTGTTTCTTTATTTTTTGTTGGCGAGCTTGAGCACTTCGTCGGCAATGACGTCGGCAGAGTTGTGCTTGCCAAGTTTCTTTATGTTGGCTGTGAGCTGCGCGAGCTGCTCGGGGTCGTTCACGGTGTCGACGGCGAGCTGCAGCAGCGTTGCGGGTGCGTCGGCATCCTTCACGTAGAGGGCTGCGTCCTTGTTGACGAGGGCGAGAGCGTTCTTCGTCTGGTGATCTTCTGCCACATTGGGCGAGGGCACGAGGATGACGGGCTTGCCTATCAGACAGAACTCGCTGACTGAACTTGCGCCGGCGCGGCTTATCACGAGGTCGGCTGCCTTGTACGCCGCTCCCATGTCGCCGATGAAGTCCATCACCTTGAGCATGGGCAGCGGCTTGTGTGCCTTGAGCTGCTCGGCTACGGCTGCGCTGTAGTACTTGCCGGTCTGCCAGATGAACTGCACGCCGCTTTTCTCTACGAGGTCGAGGTGCTGCAGCACGCTTTCGTTCACGGTGCGCGCTCCGAGGCTGCCGCCTACGAGGAGGATGGTCTTCTTAGCGGGGTCGAGACCGAAGCTGCGCAGGGCGTCTTCGCGCGAGATGGTGGTCTCGATGAGGTTCTGGCGCACGGGGTTGCCGGTGTTTATTATCTTCTCTGCGGGGAAGAAGCGCTCCATGCCGTCGTATGCCACGCATATCTTGCGCGCTTTTGCGGCGAGGTGCTTGTTGGTTACGCCGGCGTATGAGTTCTGCTCCTGTATGAGCGTGGGGATGCCCATCGAGCTGGCTGCGTCGAGCGTGGCTGCGCTGGCGTATCCGCCTACGCCTACTACTACGTCGGGCGCGAACTCGCGGATTGTCTTGCGCACCATTCGCTTGCTGCGCAGGAAGTCGAGCGCAACACCGATGTTACGGGGCGACCAAAGCGGGCGGATGAATCCTCTCACCGGTAGTCCTACTATCTCGTAGCCTGCGTCGGGCACACGCTGCATCTCCATACGTCCGAGGGCTCCAACGAAGAGTATCTTCGCGTTGGGGCACTTCGATTTAATTGCATTGGCTATTGATACGGCTGGGAAGATATGGCCTCCGGTGCCGCCGCCACTAACAATGACTCTTAATTCCTGTTCCATATGCTCACATTTCTTTCAACTTACAAAATTAATCATTTTTTCTGATAATGTAGATTATTGTGCTTTTTTTATTACGCTTTTTTTAATTAATGTGCAACCGATTGCAACCTACACTCTGAGACCCTATTGCTTGAATGCGCAGAACGGACTTCAACGTACGTATAGAACAAAAAAATTCCCACAGCGCTGGAATGCAATTACCGATATGATGTAGTGTTGTTACATATATGCTGTAATTGCATTCCAGCGCTGCGGGAATTGTACGTATGTTTTGCTTCTACTTTCCGATTCGAAGGCTTCAGCACTCTGAAAGCCTACGCTACGTTCGTGTCTGCTATTATCTCCTGCTTGCGCTGCGCCGATCGGCTCACGCTGAGTATCGCGCCGATGTACACGCAGTTGATGATGGTCGCCGTACCGCCCTTACTGATGAACGGCAGCGGCTGACCCGTCACCGGCACCAAGCCCACAGCCACACACATGTTGAACAGCGCCTGCGTCACGAGCAGCAGCGCCAGTCCCATGGCGAAGAACGCCGGGAAGTTATTCTCGCAGCGGCTGGCTATGCGCCCCGTGCGGAACAGCAGTATGATGTAGAGCATAGCCACGCCCGTAGCGCCCAAGATGCCCATCTCCTCGATGATGATGGCGTAGATGAAGTCGCTGAACGCCTGCGACACGAAGTCGCGCTCCTCGGAGTTGCCCGGTCCCTTGCCCATGATGTTCGACGTAGCAATGGCGATGTTGGCGTGCGCCACCTGAGCGTCCTTGTCGAGGTCTACGTCCTTCGGCGCCACATCCTTGTGGGCGAGGAACTTGTTGATGCGCGATTTCCACGTGTCGAAGCGGTGGAACACCCTCTCTACAGTGCTTTTATCCTCCTTCTTCTGCTCTATAGTCTGCTCGGTAAGCGTCTGGTTAGCGGGCTTCTGCGCCTCCTCGTCGGTACCGAACGCCATGACGCAACACACCAGGAGCGCCACAGCCAGCACCACGACGCCCAGAAGCGCACCCAACTGCCGCGCCGGAACACGCCCGAGCAGCATCATCATGAATATCACTAAGCAGAGCAGCATCGCCGTCGACAGATTCTCAACCATGATGAGCGGCACGATGGGGAGGCACACCATCAGTATATACCTGAAAGCCAGCTTGTCGGCGCCATTCTCCGTCTGCAACGCACTCAGTATCTGCGCCGTTGCCAGCACCATAGCGCCCTTCGCTATCTCCGACGGCTGAAACTGTAAGCCGAAGAGTACTATCCAGCGTTGCGCACCGTTGGTGGAGGCGCCGGCAATAGCCACCCATAGCAGCGTGACTAAAGCGAAAAGCAGTACGAACGGCGTAGCCATCTTGAAGTATCTGCACTTCACGTTGAGCGTCACCACCATGCAGACTATTCCGATCACGATCAGCATGATATGCTTCAGCACCGGCGCCGTATAGCTGCTCGCCTTATACGTGAGCTGCGACGAAGCCGAATACACCTCGATGATGCTGACAAGGCACAGGAAGAAGAACACCATCCATATCACCTTGTCGCCTTTGAATATATTGCCTAATGTCTTGTTTATCATTGCTTGTTGCTATTTTATGTTGAGGTGTTGTTGTGGTGAGATGGTGAGATGTGTGATGTTATGGTGAGATGGTGAGGTGTTGAGATGTTGAGGTGTTGACATTAGCTATACAAATCTCAACATAACACCATCACACCACCACACCACCTTTCTTTCACCATCTCAACACCTCAACACATTTCTCAACACCTCAACATCTCAACACCTCAACACCCTATTACAGCCCTCTCACCAACGTCTTGAACTGCTCGCCTCTGTCCTCCATATTCTTGAAGAGGTCGAAGCTTGCGCAGCACGGACTGAGCAGCACGGTGTCGCCCGGCTCAGCCAGCTCGTAGCAAGCCGCCACGCAGTCCTTCATCGAGTGGGTGTCGCGAATCTCCACGCCCACGTTGTCGAAGAAGTCGTGCAGCTTCTTGTTGTCGGCTCCGAGGAACACGAGCGCCTTGCACTTCTGCTTCACCAGATCGAGAATCTCGTTATAGTCGTTGCCCTTGTCTTTGCCGCCGATGATGAGGATGGTAGGCGTCTTCATGCTCTCAAGAGCATACCAGCAGGCGTCTACGTTCGTAGCCTTCGAGTCGTTGACATACTGCACGCCGCCTACCTTGCACACCTTCTCCAGACGATGCTCCACGCCCGGGAAGTCGCTCAGGCTCTGGCGTATCGCAGCCATGATTGGCAGTGACATCCGCATTATCGGAGAGCCGAAGACCATTGACAATGACCTTGCACTTACCGATCATACACCAGGCTTCGGAAGCGCAGCTAAGTATATTGCAGCTTCCACCAAGGAGGTGATCCGTGACGCAGAAGGCCTCACCTATAAGAAAAATATGATCACCATCATGGAGATCATGGGACGTAATGCCGGATGGCTTACCGGTGCGACAGCTCTTGCGAAATCCGAAGACTGTGACGGACCGGATCTGATCTACCTTCCGGAAGTACCTTTTGATGTTGAGAAATTCCTTGCAAAAGTAAAAGAACTTCTTAAGAAAAAATCTTCTATCGTGATCGCAGTTTCCGAGGGAATCAAACTTGCAGATGGCAGGTATGTATGTGAGCTTGGAAGTGTAGGAGATTATGTAGATGCATTTGGTCATAAACAGCTGCAGGGAACAGCTACATATCTGGCTAATTTCCTCTTGCTATGTGTGCGACAGAATCGCA
>OQVR01001195.1_pt1 | contig 11304 bp, 9 predicted proteins | sample 1691521 | NCBI WGS metagenome assembly OQVR01 (sample SAMN03418256, study PRJEB22391) | human gut metagenome | biome: human-gut; feature: organic feature; material: feces | host: Homo sapiens | place: Tanzania | collected 2013-01
GCAAGTCGCTGTATTTGCGCATGTCGCGTCCGTCCTTCGTCTCCTTGTTGAGGGCTGCGCAGAGCGTGCGGTCATACTCCTGCTTGCCCTTGCACACATGGCGCATCACATCGAGCAGCTGTTTGGGGTGAAGATGGTCGCACACCACTTCGCCATCATCGCCTACATATACCATGTAGAACGGATGGAGCATGTTCTTCTTGTCGATGTTTACCGCATTGTTGCGGTTGCGCAGGATGAACATCACTCCTGGTTTTGCCATGCTGTCGCTCCCCACTACGGCACTCATACCGAACGGTGCGTGCTCGATGTCGGGATGATTCTTTATGTATGCCAAGAGGTCAAGACGAAACTCGTTCAATCCCAAGTCCATTATGTTGATGCCGGTATCCATATCTTCGATGTCCACTACTTCCTCCTGTAGGCGCTTCAGCTGATTACGGCGATATTCCAAATCGCCCTTCTCGTTGTCGGAAAGCAGGTTGTCGTCGCCGGTGGAAGTAAGCACCGTGGCTTTCATTCGGCTCTCCACTCGTCCTTTGAGCTTTATGTAATCATCAAGCTCAATGTCGGGCCAATAGTTCACCAGCTGGATCACTTTGTTGCGTGAACCGATACGGTCTACTCGTCCGAAACGCTGGATGATACGCACTGGATTCCAATGGATATCGTAGTTTATAAGGTAGTCGCAGTCCTGAAGGTTCTGTCCCTCACTGATACAGTCGGTGGCTATAAGCACGTCTATATCTTCCTTCGCGTTGGGATATATGGATGCACGGTCCTTAGAGATTGGCGAGAAGTAGGTAAGCACATTGTTAAAGCTCAACGGGAACTTCTTGATTGTGCACCGTCCGTCTGTCGTTCCTGTGATAAGGGCTGTGTTGAGTCCGCAATCTGCCTTTATCTTTTCTGCAAGCTCATTGTACAGATAGTTTGCTGTATCGGCAAAAGCTGTGAAGACAAGCACTTTCTTGTTGCCGGGATTTATCGGATTTTCAAACTTGTGTTTCAAATCCTCGATAAGCATCTGGAGCTTGCTGTCATGGCGCGGTGTGATGTCGGAAAGCATGATAAGGAGCAAATCAAGTTTCTCCAAATCTGAAGCAAGGTCACGGCGCCAACTGGTGGTGTCCATATCGGCAAGGCTGATCTTCGACTTCTTGGTGGCAAACGGATCGGTATCGCCTTCGCTGCTATCCATATCATCTGAAAACTCACTTACGTCAATACTCTCACTTCCACGGCGTTGCTCATACTCGTCTATAAGCTTTATTGTCTCCGTGATATATTCCTGAATGCGCTGCAATGTCAGGCGGAAGGAGTTGACCGAGCTTTCAAGGCGCTTCAAGAGGTTCGTTGCCATGAGCTTACGAAGTCCCTTTTCTCGTCCGTCGATGGACAATCCCTCACCATCGAAGTCGATAGCATAGTCGTTCCTTACGCTATCGAACAGATAGAGCGACGGCGTATAGATGGCAAGACAAAGGGTGTCGAGGGTGTTGGCAATGTCACGAAAGTTGATGGCGCTATTGAGGTCGGTCAGCTTAGGACGACGTGAGATAGGTGCCAGGCGCTTCGGAAACTCGCCGATATCTTTGGTGTCGTAATACTTAGTGATGTGACTTCTGCTGCGTGCGATTGTCACCGCATCAAGCATCTGGAAGAAGTCAAAACTCAAATCGTTAAGCAACCGTTCTGTGGTGCGTGCCTCAGGAGGCAGCTTCGCCCACTTGTTATATACTGTCTGTGCGTTGCGGAATACATCATCAATGCTCTTGTCTAATTCAAGGGCTTCATTGATGTAGTCGGCTCTGCCTTCATAGGCAAGCTGCAACTGATTTTTCAAATCATTGAAGCGGTTGTTTACCGGGGTGGCACTGAGCATCAGCACTTTTGTCTTCACGCCGGAACGGATGACGCGGTTCATCAAACGCTGATAGCGGTTTTCCTTGCATGGCTCTTCTTCGTCGTCAAGTTCCTCCTCGTCAACGTTACCGCCATTGCGGAAGTTGTGGCTCTCATCAATTACGATAAGGTCGTAATTTCCCCAGTTGATATGCTCTAAGTCAAGTCCGTTGCTTAAGCCACGGTCGCGCGACAGGTCGGAATGGAACAATATATCATAGCGCAGACGGTCGCCTGCAATAGGGTTGTTCTTATAGTTGGCACGGAATGTCTGCCAGTTATCGTTCAGCTTCTTTGGACAAAGTACGAGCACGCTCTTGTTGCGGTTCTCGTAATACTTTATCACTGCAAGGGCTGTGAATGTCTTACCAAGTCCGACACTATCGGCAAGGATGCAACCGTTGTACTTTTCGAGCTTGTTGATGATGGCAAGGGCAGCATCTTTCTGGAAGTTATAGAGCTTGTTCCATACAATACTTGACTTGAAACCGGTGCGCTCGTTGGGTAACACATCTTCTGATATGTCGTCCAAGAACTCATGGAAGATATTATAAAGAGCTATGAAATAGATGTATTCCGGAGAGTTTTCCTGATACACAGTCTCGATATACTCCAACACTTTGTTGGTGACATCGGCAAACTTATCTTCATTATCCCACTGCTCATTGAATATCTTCAGATATGCTTCTGCTGTGGGTGACGGCAAGACATTTACCATTTGGTAAACACTATTGCCGCGCTCACATCCTAATTCTGTTGTGGTAAACTCGTTGAACGGCAGATATACGTGCTGGCTGTTGTCTGCTACATGCAGAAAACCGCCCATAATGTCGCCTGTGGAATTGCTCTTAAAGCGCACTTTGCGCTTTATCCATTCTGCACACTCCTTTGCTATAGCTTTCTGGGAAAGCTGATTGCGCAGACGGATTTCAAAATCGGTGCCATAAAGATTGCGCTCTCGATTCAGCTTGGGAATGAAAAACTCACGCTTCTCTTTCTTGCCTTTGTCTTTGACAAATGTAGGCGATGTAAAAATGAAGCGGAGTTCCTCTATGCTTTCCAGTTCCTTCTTTAACGCCTCGAAAGCATAAATTGAAAATGAAGCTGCAGCCACACAAATACGACTGCTTGCAGACAATCGCGTCTTCAGGTCGTCTACTACCCGTTCATTTATGTTGTTTATTTGTTTAGGAAGCTCCATTTCCATGATTTAATTGTTTCTGTAAATTCTACCTTTAATTGACATTATACATTATCTTGCAAAGATAGTATTTTAACGGCATTTAACTAAATTATCAAACTTAAATATTCTAAAATCAACCGTAATTTGTATCGTCTTATACTATTCTGTACTACCATTTACTATTAAAGCCTTTTTAAATTATACTCAATCTGCTATTCCTGTTGATTATTTGATGTCTTTTCTGTATAGCCCGTCTATATCTTTGCTCTCAAAAGCTTCAAATCATGCCAAACAATATCACAATGATTTCTGTCCATACCATCCCCGGCACCAACAAATCCGCTATCTTCATTCCCAAGACGAATGAAGGCTTCAAGGAGGAGCATAACATTATATTAATATTGACCTGTTGGTGGAATTAAGTATGCACTAAATTAATTCCGCCAATAGGTAATTATATGCAGAAATGTATTAATATTAAATTAACTAATTTTAAGTAGAAAACATTGCAAAAGTTTTCTACACTACTGTAAGAATTAAATATGTAGAGATAATATAAATCTATCATCTCTACATAGAATTATGGTATTATATCAAGAATTTATTTTATTCTTCAACTTCCTTCAATATATCCTTGCGAAACTGCCCCGTCAAAGAATTCGTTTCCATAATCTCAGTTTTTAGTCATTATTGATAACTCTCGACAAGTTGCCACGCTTGAACATCTGTTCTTCGCCGTAGTACAGCACTACATCATCGAAGCAAGGGCGGTCGATATTATATACTTTCAGTCGCTCGTTTTTGTCAAACCATAAGTTTATCAAACATACAGATTCACTCGGCAGACATACCTTCTTCCTCTTATTCTCGGTCAATTCCTTTCCGTATGCTTGGATAAGCAACGTTTCCACCAACTCAATCTTGCTTTCTTTTTGGTTCTTTGCATCAGCGAAACTGCCTATCCAAATGCGGATGTCCTTGCAGTCCATAAACTCCCGAAAGTGTTCATGCCTTGCGTTCAACCGATAATTGATGCCATCGTTTTCCTTATGTATTCCTACATAACGATGCCATTTGCAGCGTGCATCCGGCCTGGCTTCAAAATAATAGAAATTGAAGTAGCCAGAGTCCAACGTGTCGCAGTCCTTCACATACTCCTTGTATTCGTCGTATGTAAGAGGACCGACCCATTGGATTGTATATGTGTGTTTGATGTCTTCCATACCCAATTATGTAAGGTGTACTTCTCCATCCTTAACCTTATCTATCGTGGCTTTTCTATGATAACCATTCTTCGTGAATTCATTTATCCAGATAAGTCTTCTTGTACCATCACCATAAGGTTGTAGTCTAAAATGTCCACTTACCTGAAATGATTCATTGTTTGATATTTCGGTATACCATTTGCTGTCAAATAGATAATAGTCAAGACCTGATTCTGTGATTATCATCGTTTTCTTCTTTTTCTTGATTTCCTTTTTTATAGAAGTTGAGACTTTTCCTAACTGCACTTCCGCCCATTGTCTTAAACACAAATAATCCAATACCATATCTATATAGTCTCTGAGGTTTACTTCCACACAACCATCCACCAATGGCAAAATCATACAATCCAACTGATGTCCTGCACCTTTGATTTTATCTTTTGGCGAAACACAAATATAGTATGTCGGAATAGATAAATACTTGTCTACACCATCTTGAAATATCCACAATGTAAGGCAACCATTCTTTACACTATACACGACATAACAGCCATCAATGAAATATGGACTACGGACAATGCCATTCTCATTGTCCAATTCTTCAAGAATATCTATATGAAATTGCGTAAACTTCATATAGGATTTGTCCATTGTGTCAACGAATGTTTTTGAGAACATTACCAAATTACGGCAATTCCCCTTTATTGTGGAAAGTTCTCTTATTGCATTCTCTCTGTCTGGATCTATCATGCTGCCTACATTATTGCACCAGTTGAGAATACTCTGCGGTAAATCTCTTTTATCAAGACAAAACAGATATCGAAATAATGTGATATCGTTTATATTTTTGTTCTTCATAAGTCACCGATTTATATTTATGTTTCCAATTGTTATACGTTATATGTCCTCAAACCTATTCTACAAATTATATATCACACTTTCCGGGAACAACAGTGGCATTCCTTTCTTCTTGATCTTGAAAGAATATGTATCACCATGTCCACTTGGACGACATAGCAGTAAGTCTACCGTTATGATATTCTGCTCAATAAGCACATCAAACTGTCCGACATTAGGATTCTTTGTGTGCTCAATCTGCTTGTACCTGAAGTATTCCTTACCGTCATGTTTCTCGTTTTCCACTTCAATCCAAAACGTTTCGTGATGCTTCGTTAGTAGCCTTTGATGTAGCTGCATCAAACGCCATGCTGCAACATCCTCCAGTCTTTTTATCCTTGCCTGAAGTTCAAGTAGCTCATCATTCTGATTTACATTCAAGAAAAGGAATTGGCTATTTGGAGGAGTACACTGTACTGTATTTTGGTAGGTTTTCTTACCATCCTCCGTATAGTAACCGTATTTCTCTACAATTTGCTTGCCAGACTTCAATTCACTTATATCCCAGTTTGGTGTTTGAGTGAACAAAACATTCTTTCTACTTCTGCGCTTGTCACGATGACTTTTCAACTCAATTCCCTTATAGTCGGGAGTCTTGTCACTATTCATGCTGATGCCAAGAAACGACTCTATTGTACGCCCTATACCTGTATCAGCAGCCACCTCAGACTCAAACCATTGATCTTTGACTGAGCGGAAACGTCCAAGCAATTCTTCTGAAACCACATTGCCCTCTATGTATATAGCCTTGATGATTTCTTGAAGTGGAGTAATGATTGGGGAATTATAGCATTTCTCAATATCTACTTTTGTTATGTTTACTGAACATAACGCTTCTTCAAACTTGAACAGAACATGAATTTCACTACCATCCGTGTATGAGCCAAGTCCATATATCCACATTCGAGGGTCGCCCTTCTTTGTGTTAGGGCGATAGAATGTCACTTTGGTTTCTTTCTTTTCTGTATCTGTAAGAATTATTGCTCGATGTGTTGCTTTGTGTTCCTGTCCTTGCTCTTGTTCCTCATAGTTGTGTATTCCATTTTCCAAGAAATATGCACGCATAGGAACAGTGGAGTCCAGAATGCTCTTTTTCAGACCCGTAGCTGTTACCTCCACTTGGGTAAACTTTACATTGTGGTTCACCAAGAATTTCAAGTTCTTTTGTTCAAACTCATTGAACGGACGCATATTTACCATATCTTGTTATTTTATATGATTCAAAACTGTATTTGCTATCGCTCTCGCCATCAATGGTGGTACGGCATTTCCAACAAGAGTGTATTGTGGTATTTCTTTCTGTCTATTGTTGCCACCTGTCTGCCGTTTGCCTTGAAAGACAAATGAGTCATCGAAACTTTGCAGACGAGCCATTTCACGAACCGTCATAGGCCGATAGGCTGAGTAATGTATGAAATCATCTGGCATGGTGCATACAGTAGGACTTTGTCCTAACGGATTGAGAACGACATAGTTTCTCTTTTGAGAGTCCAATCCTTTTTCTTTCAACTCTTTCTTGGCAGCATCATAATCCTTATGCTCTGCTATTATCTGTAGCCTTTCACGCACTTTGTCATTTTGGCAACTTGTCTGATGATTGAACAACTCCATGTGTTGATGCTTTCTCTCTACATTCAAATCATTCATGGATGATACATAGAAAGGAGCTTCATCAAAAGTAAACCTATGATTCAGTCTGCCAGTCCTTGACCACTCCGAAAAAAGATGACCATCTTTCTCTGGTTCACCTTGAACTCCCCTAAGGCGTTTTGTATTTTCATATTCATTTATCAAAGTAGGAGTGTTATAGGTATTTACCACCTCACCATTACCAATCATGTTCAAGTCCCAGATTGCTTCATACACCTTTACCTTGTCTTCTTCTTTGACAGTAGAGGGTATTTCCGTAATGACTTCTTGGTCGTTTCTGCATCCAATGAAAACCACACGTTCTCTGTTTTGTGGTACGCCATAGTTGGATGAAAGCAACACTAATGGCTCGTTGATGTTATAGAGCCGTATTTCCTTCATCATATTCTCAAAACAATTCAATACGTTTTTATTACTCTTGAATTGTTCACGAATAAAGTCAATACATTCATCAAATGTGGATGTCAATATTTCAAGCGACTTTTTCAAGGTACGAGCATCATCTTCGCAACCACCATCCATTTCGATGATCTTGTCTACAGAAGCTAACATGTTTTCGAGAATCTTTTCATCAGAAATACTCTCTACTATAGCATTGTAGCTATCAACAAATGTATCATTGTCAATATGCGAAGAGGTTTTCAGTTGGATAACTTGCTTCCTTATTTCTTCACGTTGCTTTTTAGCACTCAATAATAACAGTCCATGTCTCACTGTATTTACAGAGACATCACTTTTACTCACACTATATGGAAGATGTTTCGTTACATTTCTGAGTTGCTGCTCTAAATTGTTGAAATATGTATCATACAATTTATCCATATCTGCATTTATGTCTTCCATACACATTTTTGTGTACAGACAATCATAAAGCCATTCATTGATACTAACCTTCAGATGGTCATTGAGAAATGCCAAAAGAGTACTCATTTTTGCATCATCTACTATAGAACGGATTTCTCTTAGTATACGTTCCTTTATTCTACCCTCATCTTTGGTTAAAATACCTTTGACATTCTCCATTACGAAATACTTCGGACGAAGAGCCTTGATAACTTTCAAATAATGATAAAATAAATCATCACGTTTATCAAGTTTCTTACGTCTTCCTGCCAAACTGAATGATTGGCAACTTGGACCGCCTGTAATTACATCAATCTCTTGTCCGTGTAAACGTTCCATCAAATTCGGAAGAAACGAATCTTCCATAATGTCTTGACACAAAAAGTCTGTATCAAGTCCCAACATCTTGTTATATCTTACACGATGCGTAAGTTCACAATTCTCATTAATATCGCTTGCAAGGCGAAAATCATAGAACTTATCATCTGTATATGCCTGCATAAATCCTTCGCTGAAGCCTCCGGCACCAGCGAATAAATCGAGATAATTCACACCTCTACGAGAGGCGAGGAATTCTTTTTTTTCAGCCATTCTTTATCTTTCAGTTGTTTTTGTTCAAAAAATCAGCCCTTACAAGTTCTGTATAATTTACATCCAGTAGCTCTGCTATTTTAAGTAAAGTTTCAAGCGAGGGCTGCGATGTGTTTGTGCACCATTTGGATATAGTGCAAGGGTCTTTCTGTAGCTGTTCCGCCAGCCACTTATTGCTGCGCTTTTTTTCTACAAGCACAACCTTTATTCTATTTATATCTTTATAATCTTCCATAATGCAACTTTTTGCAAAAATACCATTTATTTTTTTATTTTCACTGATTTTTCAAAAATAAAGTGATTTAAAAATCTATTTTATTCTTCTCAATTAAAAAAACTGGAAACAGTATTGATATATTTATTAAAATTCTATACCTTTGTCTATATTATTAATATTTTGATTGTATGGTAGAACACATCATAAAACAAATTAGTGATGCATACGAGTTGTATAAATGTAGAAATTCGTCTGTCATGTTTAATTTTAATACTCAACACATAATGGATTTTGTGTTGAGCTTTGAATGTTGCTACTAATCCCAAAATGTTAAACAAATCTTGGTGGAATAGATAATGAAATATTTTTTAATGGGATTGAAACATTTTAAGAATGTTGCAATTGCATGTGCTCCCGACAATGTTGGTTTAGCGCATGAGTTAATCGGTGCTCTAAGAGAATCAGATGTAATGCCATTTGATTTTACTCTTAAAGCTTTAATGGTAAAAAGTGACGGAATACATTATTCTAATGATTTCTCACGTGTAGAAACTATTTGGTTGGATTACCAACCAAATAGTTTAGCATGGCCTTTGTTCTCGGAAAAATTAAAAAAAATAATTGAGAAGATGTTGACAGGAAAAGAAGGTCTTAAGTGGATTTCATGCAATATTTGTTGTGGAAAAGAAACCAGAACATACTATATTCCACATTTTATTGAGGAATTAGACGTGCTAAATAAGGATAAATGCTTTTATTCTAATAATGGTGGTTTAATAAAACCTGCATATTCCTCTTTGAAATACAAGATTATAGTATATTTCCCAAACCGTCAATGAATAATTTATGGCAAATAACTGCAGCTATATGTATTTCAGACAAAGTTAAAAAAGAAATTGTGAAATCAAAAATTTCATGTATAAACTATGAATCAATTTTGATTGTCTGACTTAATTGACATAACTATCAACAAGAATGTAAAAAACTCAGTATTCGTGTGACCTTTAGGTCATATGAATATCTTTGCCCTAAAAAAGCAAACTTATTAAAGCGAACAGTAAATCTACATGCGGTGATGATTTTTATGAGTTACCACCATAGGCTATAACAACATTAAAACATATGGAATTCAAGCAAAGTGTAAAAGAAGCCCTCGCATATTATGTATATGCTTTGGTTGACCCCAGAGACCATAAAATTTTCTATATTGGCAAGGGTAAAGACAATCGCGTATTTCAACATGCTGCAGCTACTATTGATGAAATAGAACAGGGATTAAAACTTGAAACTATCAAAGACATTATTTCTGAAGGAAAACAAGTTGAGTATTATATTCTGCGACATAATCTTGATGAGAAAGAGGCATATTTAGTTGAATCAGCTATAATTGATATGCTCACATATTATAAGTTCAATCATGATAATCAACTGACCAATATTGTAGCAGGACATCATCAATGGGATGAAGGTATCAAAAGCATTGAAGAGATTAATGCGTTGTATGATTGCCCGAAATTAGAAGTAAAGGCTGGAGTCTATATTCTCTTAGTAAGTCTTAATAGGACTTACAACCAAACACGAGCTAAGGGAATATATCAAAGGTTTAATATTTACGAAGCAACCAGAAAATATTGGGCTATTTCACCAAGACAAGCAGGACGAGTAAATTATGTACTGGGTGTTTACAAAGGTGTCGTCAGATGTGTTATTAAAGTCAAATCTTATGAATTTGTCGATAAGTCCGATGATGGAACAGTCTTTAAAAAACCTCGCTGTTGTTTCGAAGGAGAACAATGCTTGGACTCTATATATTTAAACAAAGATGTTACAGACTATCCTTTCGGTAGCGGTGGTTCAGTTAGATATATATTCTGACAAACTTTTGTCTTTTCCCCCTCCACCATTCGCTCATATCTTTGCCCTAAAAAAGCAAGATATGAGCGATTTTTCATTTATTCCACCAACATCCGTTGCTCCAATCCCAGGCACTAACAAAGCAGCAGCCTTCACCTCCAAGACATCCGAAGTCTTCAAGGAGGAGCACAACATCGCACCAATCATCATCAACGACAAGATGAAGTACATCCCGTGGGGAGGTGACAATCAGATGCCGTACAATATCATCGACCTCATCGAGTCTGACGAAACTATGAGCACTTGCCAGATGTTCAATGCCGAAGTCTGCTATGGCAGCGGACTTGTTTATGACACAGAGCTTGCCACCGCACAAGTGCAAGCGCAAGTGGATGACTTCGTGCTGGACAACGACCTTGCAAGTTACTTTCTCGGTGTGTGCCAGGACTTCAAGCACTTCGGCTTCTGCATCAGCGTGATCATCCTCAATGAGGATGCCAGTCGCATTGTCCGCATCGTCCGCAAACAGGCGTGCTACGTCCGCTTTGCTCCTGCCGACAAGTCGGGCGTGATACCTTATATTCTCTATGCCAACTGGCGTAATACGGTCAGTCCGGAGGACATAGAGCGCATCGAACTTCTTAATCCGCAGTCGCCATTCACCGACCTTCTGAACAGAGGGAAGAAAACCAAGAAGTTCGCTGTCATCAGCCGTATTCCTACGCCCGACAATACGTATTATCCAATACCATACTACGCAGCTCTTTTCAAAGGAAAGTGGTTCAACATCAAGCAGCTCATCGGCATCGCTAAGGAAGCGAAGCTCCGAAACTCGGCTCCCATAAAGTACCACATCGAGATTGCCAACTCGTTTTGGAACAACATCTTCAAAGTCGAGGGCATTACTGACCGTGTCAAGCAGCAGGAGCGTGTCAACGAGGAGAAGGACAACATCATCA
>OQVR01001197.1_pt1 | contig 11297 bp, 17 predicted proteins | sample 1691521 | NCBI WGS metagenome assembly OQVR01 (sample SAMN03418256, study PRJEB22391) | human gut metagenome | biome: human-gut; feature: organic feature; material: feces | host: Homo sapiens | place: Tanzania | collected 2013-01
GTCTGGCAGAAACCGCGCGGAGGGAAGGCATGAGCGTCAAGCGGGTGCGACATCGGCTGAAAGCGTTGTACCGCACCTATTTTACGCAGAAAGAAACCAAACAGAAGGAGTTGTGACCCATGAAAAATATCCGTATCGTTCACGGAACCCTGATGTATCCGCTGGAGGTCGGCAGCCGCGCCCTCATCTTTGAAGAGGGGCGGTATCTCCACACCTCTACGGTGATCGCCATTCATGGCGTGACGCCGCAGCAGATCCGTTTTGAGACGATGAACTCCCATTACTGCCTGCTGGCTCCCTCCTCGCCGGTCTCGGTTGACCTGCCGGTGGCAGTCACGGAGCAGGCGGCGTAAAAACGGTGAATACTGGTTGCATCTTTGCCGGATGCTTGGTACTCTAAGCAAGAGGATCAACATCTGGACAGGAGGCTATGGAGCTTATGATGTACCCATTTCTCACCATGAACGACCATACTGAGATCGTATATTCTCATTTGCTTGATGATGGGCGTGTAAAGATTTATGTTGAAAAGCCGGACGAGCATGATGGTTTCCATCATGCAGTATGTTTTCTTCCCGGCTGCCGCTGGGAGGATATCGTCGGTTTTGGTGACGCGGAAATTCAGGAATACCAAAAGGTGATCGAAGCTTCCGCAGAACAGATCATGCGTCTTGCTACATCAGGCAAGGGCTGAATGATTGCAGTCGAGAGACAACCGCTTTTCATAGAACATTTTGTTTCTATGGTAAGCGCTATTTTGGAAAGGCGCAGCACCGTTATGGTGCTGTGCCTTTCTGCTATATCCACGGAGGAGGTCAAAAAATGTATGCGTTGGAGTTTCGTGCCCCAAGCCGGCATCACACTTGGATACGCTGCGCAATCTGTGAAACGAAAGCTCCGCTTGAGCGCGTGCGTCAAGGTCAGCCGGATATGACGCGATGGCGTATTCTGCGCCTTCCCGGAACGGTGCAGGCTGCCTGCACAAAATGGAGAAGCGTGCCGCTGATGCGATACGGCCAAAAATCCGCATAATGATTTGAAAGGAGCATTTACCAACATGAAATACTGCAATCCGGACACCTGCTCAGAATGCCTCTATATCGGAGAGGGCGACAGCATCTGCGAGATCTCCCATGAACTGGTGTTGGACAACTGGCAGAGCGTCCCCCATACCATTCCCCAGGAGTGTCCGTTTCGCCGGCAGATTATCCGGCAACGCCGAAAAGCGGTGCGCAGAAGATGAATGAGCCCGCCAAGCAGCCGTTGGAGCTGCCATCTGCGACCTATGAGCCGCAGTTGTCCGCATCCATTGATCTGGAGCGGTGCCTTTCCGGCGAGGTGCTGCTGCATGTATTTGATCTCAGCGGCACCCATGAGGTGAAAACCTGTTACGGCGATGTCGTAAAAATCGTCAACGCTCTGCGGGACTACGCAAAGCTGTTGGAACTGGTGTGCGACGAGTGGGAGCTCGCCGGCTTTCACCGGGCAACCTATGAATATCAGGCAGAAAAGCTCCGCCAGATCGCGGACAAGCTTCAATGCGGCATCGGCTATGATTACGATGCTGCCGTGAGGAAGTGTCAAAAACTGCGGGGGAAAAAGCCCCGCAACGATGACGTGGGAGAGGATGCTATGGTTCTTGCTGTCAAGCGCGGCTTTGAGCAGGCGCAGGCAAAAGCCAACAAGCCTTCTTCACCCGGTCAGAATGATGATAAGGAAGTGAACCGATATGAATGATATTTTATCCGGCACCTATAAAGGCAACACCTACCGCATTAAGGTGGAATGCTACCCGAATACCCCGGCGATCAAGGTGCAGCTTCTTCCGGTCAACGCCGGAGAGCGCATCACCATGACGCAGAACCTCGGTCAGCCGCTGCCCCGTTATCAGGCATTTCTCTGTGACGGGATGCTGGAGGTGGACAGCACCGCCTTCATGGACTATATGGAGGAAAATGATCTGGGCTACATCGTGGACTACAAGCGTTACGACGCCAATGTATTTACCGGAGTAAGCCGCAGGACTGCCGCCGTTTTTCAGTTCCACTCCGCCGCGCTGCGCCGCCTGAACAAAGTCGGCTGCCAGCGTTACGAAGGGGACTATACGCGACTCAAGCAGAAACACGCCGAGCGCAGAGCCCGGCGCATGGCCGGGTAACCAGTTTCCGCGCAAGGGGCAATCTGTTCCTCTGCATTGGCGGCGTCAACGCGCTGCACGGGCTGACCGATACCATTCGTAAGCTTGGCGTCCGTGAGCCCATCGAGGCGATAGGTCTGGATCAGATGACCAATCCCAATGTGCGGAAGGAAGTGCAAAAGATACCAGCATTCGCTATTCAAAGTACACATGGAAAACCACCTGCAAGGGAGTGGACGATTACCTCCTGAGCCGGGCAGCAACGATGTAAAGGAGAAAGAAATGTTAACAGCACAAGAGGAAGCGCGGATCTTGGCGAAGATCCGAAAAGACAGCTATGGCATTACGCTGGAGCAAATGAAGCAGTATTTCATAGAGCACCAGCACGCACGGGAAATAGGCGATAAGAAGATGATGGAAAAGATCGAATACCATCTCACCTACATCAATTTCCACTACGAATGCGGCCTGCTGGCCACCGGGCAGTATGATAAGCTCCCGGAGGTCATCAAAAACTGGTGAGACATCTCGCCACAGAAAGGAACGACACGAATATGGATAACATCATAGGCGGGCGATCTGCGGTAATCCAAGTAACTTTTTTGATGGAGGATCGCGGCTTTTGCAAAGACGTGTTTGCCACAGTTGAGAAACCGACGCGCTACTATAACCGCATTTTTGAAAACTACACCGGAGAATTCGCCACATGGTATTCCGCTAGCCCCTCGATCTTTGAAAGTGACTGCCGTATCAGCCCGCAAACGATCTTTGAGGTGGTCTATCAAGGGAGGCTTTGTGCAAGAGACGGAAACGGGGACTTTGAGGGAAAGATCCCCTTTGTTCCGTTTTTTGAGTTTGAACGGAGAGAAGCGATCCGCTGCTCTAAAAAGCTGCCAAATCTGAAAGGCTATGAGCAGATGAAAGAAAAACTGTTATCCTTGCCCGGTGGTGAGCAATATTCCCTCCATGGTGCCTGTCAGGATAACTGGATCTATGCTCTCAACTTCGGCAAGGAGACCGTGCAGGTCATCGACACCAGCGAGTGGATGGGACGCCCCTATGAACTGATTGCTGTTCTTTATACGCACAAGCCGACCGGATTCCAGTTTACAAATTACTGTATCCGCCCTGCCGGCAGTATATCATCTTCATTGCGCCACGATCTTCTGCTCTATGACTGGGCAGAACATCAACCGGGCACAGATTCTTATTGAGGTGGTCGCTTATGTCAAAGATTACGGAAAAGATCGCCAAGCTCCTTGCGTTGGCGGAAAGCCCCTACGAGGAGGAAGCCAAAGCCGCGCTGCTGCAGGCCCGGCGTCTGATGGCGGAGCATAAGCTCATGCCGGAGGATATTGAGCCGCAGGAGAATAAAAGGGTAATTCAGGAGTGCGTGGGAGTCACATGCACGAAACTCTCTTCGCCGTGGACGGTTTACCTCTCCACGCTCATTGCTGCGCATTACTGCTGCAGGCCCTATCGGAGTTCCGTACATGGCAGCAAGGTTTCGGAGATCGGGTTTATCGGCATGGAGGACGACTTCAAGCTCTGCAAGCTGGCGTTTCTCTACGCCTATGATTGCATCGCAAGCCGATGCAGGCAGATCCGTACCCAAAAGGGATATCCCGCAAAGACACTTCGGGAGATGTGCAATTCCTACGGATGGGGCTTCTGCCGCGGGCTGTCTGCCGCTTTCCAAAAGCAAGAGGCCGAACATCAGGAATGGGGATTGGTCATGGTCGTGCCGCAGGCGGTCGAGGACGCCGTTTCCAAAATGAAGCGGAGCAGTTATAAGATCTCGCCCCAAAGCAGTATGAACCATCAATACGCAGCCATGGGCTATGCGGATGGGCAGGAGTTCGATATGCGCCGCCGGCTGGAGCCCTCGGCATAATCTTCCCTATATAAATCCCATGTAGTTGTAAAACTGCTTGCTATTCTCAGCTTTTCCTCATATAATAAATTCAAGAATAAAACAAATTGGACAAAAGGAGTTTGCACAATGCCAGAACTTTGCAGATTCTATAACATCGTCATTAAGATGATCTTCAGTGATACCGACAAACATCACAAGCCACACTTTCATGTATACTACAATGAGTATGAGGCTTCTGTCGGGGTAGATGGCGAACTGATTGCCGGCAGCCTTCCTGTCAAACAGTTAAAGCTGGTTCAAGCGTGGGCTGCTATTCACGAAGACGAGCTTTATGCCGCTTGGAACAAAGCGGTACGAAACATTCCGTTCGGCAAAATCGAACCGCTGCGATAAGGAGGATTATACCATGTATATTTCCGATGGAATTGCGTATGCAGGAGAGCAGGAGCCTGTTATCAAGGTTTGTGGTGTCCGCCCATTAGCGGGTCACAAGCTGTGGCTTCGCTTCACAACTGGAGAGGCAAAGGTATTCGATTTTACACCGCTGCTAAAAGAGCCGGGATTTGCACCGCTGGCAGATGAACACACGTTTGCCGGTGTCTATATTGACTATGGTGTAACCGTCTGGAATGATGGCGATATTGACATTGCTCCGGAGTATCTTTATGAACATGCGGTGGCAGCGGAAGGTATTGCCTGAGAGCTAAAAATATCAGCAAACTAATATGATAAAACGGATTCTTGTTTTGGAGGTCTGGTATGCCATTACAGGGAGACCAGTTGAGCCGCATGACGATTCGCGGCTTCAAATCCATCAAAAACTGTGATATTTCTTTCGGGAAAATCAATGTGCTCATTGGTTCTAACGGTGCGGGAAAGAGCAACTTTATTTCGGCCTTTTCCTTTCTCCAGAATATTCTGTCTAAAAATCTTCAGGTGTCTGTGGGACAGAGCGGTTTGAGTTCTCTTTTATATAATGGCCGGAAAGTGACCGCGGAGATTGATTTTGAGGTATTCTTCGGACAGAACTCTTATGGTTTCGCTTTGGTACCTACCGATGATAGCCGATTGATCTTTCGAGAGGAATACTTTGGTTACCATGGCGGTTGGAATAACGCAAGTCCCATTGGGCACGGACATAGTGAATCCCATTGGGAAAGTGCTGCCCATAACGGAATTGACAATTATGTTGTCCCAATCCTGCGCAAGCAGAATTGGCGGGTGTATCATTTCCATGACACGGGTAAGGGCGCCAGAGTCAAGCAGGAGCATAACATTTCCAATAATAAAATGCTGCTGTACGATGCGGCAAACCTTGCTGCATTCCTCTATCGGTTAAAAAACTTCTTCAAGCCGAACTACGATGAGATCGTGGAAACGATTCGTCTGGTCGCGCCTTACTTTGATGACTTCGTTTTGGAACCCCAGGAGGGTAATGAAGATCAGATCGTCCTGCGGTGGCGTCAGACTGGCTGTGAAGATGTCTTCAATGCTTCTCAGCTTTCGGACGGAACACTTCGTTTTATTTGCCTGACAACGCTTTTGCTACAGCCCCATGAGCTGCAGCCGGCTACCATCATCGTAGATGAGCCGGAGCTTGGTCTGCACCCCTATGCGATCACGATTTTCTCTGAGATCGTGCGTCAGCTCTCCAATGAAAAGCAGATCATTATTTCCACGCAATCTGTAGAACTGTTGAATGAGTTCGATGTGGAAGATGTCATTGTCGTTGACCGGAGTGATATCGGTTCTGAGTTCAGACGGTTAGATCCGGAGCAGCTCAAGCTGTGGCTGGATGGTGACTACACGCTGGGTGACCTTTGGAAGAAAAATGTTTTGGGAGGTAGACTCACGAAATGAACAAGGAAAATACGGTTCTGCCCGCACAGGAACTACACGCTCTGCCTCCCGAACAAACCCTTTCCGCCAAATTGCTGGCGGCTCGGAATGACCGGAAGCGCGGTGTGCAATATCTGACGGCGGAGCAGGTTCTATCCGACATGGATCGTGCCATAGCGCAGGGCTCCCTGCGCTGAGAACTTAGCTTCGTTTGAAAAGGAACTATTCCTTTCAAACATTTGGGTCACCTGACCCGTAAAAAAAGAATCGCTGCCGCATGGCAGCATATTGCGAAGGACGTACAGACTTGAAAAAAGTCTGTGCGTCTTTTTTATTTTAGGAGGATGATATGAAACCCACCTATTCAGACGCCGGAAAACTGGCGTGGTATCCGGACATCGCCTGCCCTGTCTGCGGCGGTGATGTCAACTCATGGGATAAGCGATGCAGCCGTGCGCTGGGTTACCGGCAGATCGTATGCGAGGGCTGTATCTCGGAGGAGTATCAGGTCACGGTGGAAAATCTGCGCTATGTGATGGAAAACCACTTTGGACTGGTTCCGTGTCCGGGGATATGAGCATGGAACAGAATCAACTGACCCGGGATCTCTACGCCGCTGGCTATACCCGGGAAAATCATCCCGACTTTGTGTACTGGAGTGATTGGCAGAATTTTGGCTATCTCTTTGAGGCTCTATTGAAGTTTACATGGGAAACTCCATGCGGCCTTTTGGTCGATGGCAAAAGTGATCTCGGCCGGGGCCTTGCCTGCTGCGATGCTTCTTTTCAAGGCATCGATTACTGCCCGGAAAATGACAACCCACTGCTGCGCTGTCCCTATGAACGCAAGGACTGTCCACACAGCATCAGCGGCTTTCCTGTCCCTCTCTGCCCCTGCCACACCACTGGCAAACGATATTCCTACGAGCAAAGCGCCGAGAGGGTGGAATCGGAGAGAAGTGAGAGACAGCACCGGCAGTACATGGAGATTACCGGCGGAGCCTACTGCGCCTGCGTGGTTGGCGGTAATGGCTATGATGGCGGCCGTGTCGAAGTCCAATACGATGTGGAGCAGTGTATTCGCTGCCGCTGCCAGAATCCTGTCTGCGTCATTCGCAAGCAGGAGCGGGACCTGAGCCGCGCCAATATCTTTTATGATGTGCGCCGCACATGGATCACCCGCATCGGCTTTCTGGAGGAAAAGAAAGTACAGGTGACAAAGGGCGAGCGTGTGTTTCCCCATCCTGTGGCCCGAACGGACGCGGAGATCTGGCTGGAAACGAAAAAGGCGCACTTCAACCCGCTTTGGAGCAGCTCTGTGATCGACTCCCCGCACCTGACACCAGAGGATCGGCGACAGACATTTTTCAGCAAAATGCACCGCCAGTACGGGGAGTATGATTACTTTGAATTTCACTATGATGTGGAGAATATCCGCATTGCCAAAAGTGAACAGAGAGATCTGCTGCAAGACCTGCGGGATGTGGCGGACGGCTTGGAGGTCGTCCATGCAGTCGATCTCAAAAAGGAGCAGGCCGCCAAAAAACGGGAATCCCGGCAGCGGCGCAAGGAGCAGAAGGAGCGGCGGCTGAACAAGCAGCGTTTCCCAGCTCCGCCCAAGGAGGAACAGCTTACATTACTAACAGAGGAGGAGCATTTCAGCAATGGCGATCAAACTGGCTGAACAGACGAATGGGCCCCATATTTTCATGCGGCTCCGTCTGGACAGCGGCCGTGTCGAGGAGATCGACGCTTACACCACAGAGAAAGGCTGGCGCTATGTTACCAGCGCAGACCGCACCCCGGAGGTGCGGCTGCGGATCATTGCGGCGTTTCATACGCTGTATTGACCTGCTTTCTATACATTTCAAGGGGAGGATGCCGGTTTTCGGTGTCCTCCCCCCTACTTGCACATAAGGATGTGATTTGAACATGAAATACGAATATTACCCGAAAAGACGGACGGAGCAGGAGCGCAGAGAGCTGAATGAGCAGATTCTCCGCCTGCTGCAAAGCGAAGCCTGTGAGCAGGCCGGTGTGACCGACGAGGACATTTTCAATCGCTATACCGGAGATGGCGGTCTGCATGGGCTGCGGCGCAGCGACTATGACAGCTACAACGCATTCAGTGCGGCGAAAAAGGAGTTGGAAAACGGCCAGTTTTTCACACCGCCGCCGCTGTGCGAAATGATCGTTTCGGCCCTGCACCTCTCCGACACAGATTTGGCAGCGGATCTCACCTGCGGCATGGGGAATTTCTTCAATTTCCTGCCAGATGAACGCAACGCCTACGGCTGCGAGGTCGATCCCAACGCCTGCGCCGTTGCCCGAAAGCTCTACCCGCAGGCACACATCGTACAGGGTGACATTCGGGACTATGAGCCCCAAGCGCATTTTGACTTTGTCCTGGGCAATCCGCCCTTTCACCTGCGCTGGGTCATGCCGGACGCCACCGTTATGACTTCCCATCAGTATTACTGCCTGAAGGCGGCAAAGCTGCTCAAGCCCCTCGGTATTCTGGCAGTCATTGTGCCGGCGTCCTTTCTTGCTGACAGCTTCTCCGATAAAGGCGCCATCCGCATGATGGAGAGCCACTTCAGCTTCTTAGGGCAGGTGATGCTGCCGGAGCACGCCTTTTCAGACAGCGGTGTGGACGGCTTTCCGACCAAGCTGCAATTCTGGCAGAAGAAAAGCGCCGCAGCGGACTGGACACCCAAACGGTACTCGACGGACTGCGCGGACATCTATATTCCCTCCGGGCATCCGGTCATGGCAGCGACCGCGCTTTACGAGAAGTTTGTCATGGTCGCAAAGGCGGATCTGGCAGGCAATCGGAACAAAGTCTTTCTGGAACTGGCACAGCTCAAAACCACCAAGAGCACTTTTCTCTATCAGGTGAAGAAGTACCTGTATCAGATCCGATGCCATCCGGCCACGCGGGAAAAATACGACGCCTGCTTTGCCTACGTTCATCGCTTTTATACCCAGAGGCAGCCGGAGGATATGCCCTATGAGGAGTGGCAGCGCGTGCAGCTTACCGAAGCAAAGGTGCTGACGTATCTGAAGCAGGCGCTATGCCGCCAAAACGCCAAGCCGGAGCGGGACGAAATTCGTCTGGTCAAGCAGAAATACAGCTTTGTCTACAAGGCATACAGCCGGAAGATGGCAAAGCTCCTGACGGACGAGATGCGTGCGCCGGTGCCGGTCTATCAGGCGGTGCTGAACAATGAGCCGGAACGGTTTCCGGGCTATGAGCGGCTGCTGCGCCGGAAACGCCGGGAGTATGACAATCAGGAGCAGCCCTTTTCCGAGATGACCGAAAACGCGCAGCTTGCTGACTGGATCGGTCGCTTTCAATATTGGGACGCCCAGAATCATGCTTATATTCACCTGAATCCGCTCCAGAGCCACGATGTCAACCTGACGCTCCAAAAGCGGTACGCCTTCCTGCAATGGGAGCAGGGCAGCGGCAAAACCCCCGCCGCCATCTTCACAGGGAAGCAACGCACAGAGGCAGGATTGGTCCACAGTATATGGATCATTTCCAGCGCCATCTCCATCCGCAACAACTGGGATGTGATTTTGAAGGGCGCAGGCTTTTCCTATGTGTTTGTGGAGCGGCTGGCTGATCTGCAGCGCATCCGACCGGGCGATTTTGTGATCCTGACGCTGAACAAGGTCAGCCAGTACAAAAAGCAGATCGGGCGCTATATCAAGCAGCTTGGCTATAAGATCCAGTTTATTTTTGATGAGAGCGACAACATCTCCAACCCCAGCTCCAAGCAGACGCTTTCCGTACTGTCCTGCTTTCGCCGCTGCAAGTATAAGCTCCTGACCACCGGCACCAGCACGCGGAACAATATCTCCGAGTTTGCTCCGCAGCTGGAACTGCTCTACAACAATTCCATCAACATGATCTCATGGTGCCGGACGCTTTACAGCTACGATAAACGGTCTGCGGATATGGAGCACAAGGAAAATCCCTATTACGCAATGCCGATCCCTGCTTACAAAAAGGGCTACCGCCTGTTCGCAAACTCCCATCTGCCGGAAAAGATCACCGTCTTTGGCGTGGGACAGCGAAATCAGGACATCTACAACGCCGACGAATTGGATCGGCTGTTGGGAAAGACGGTCATTACCCGCACCTTTGAAGAGGTCACGGGAAAGGACATCCGCCGTATCCATCAGATGCCGATTCCGTTTCTCCCGGAGGAGCGGGAGGTCTACAATATCGTGCTGAAGGAGTTTTACCGCATCCAGCGCGAATATTACAGCTCGACTGGAAACAGCCGGAAGGACGCGCTGATGCGGCTCATTCAGCAGATCACACTGCTTCTGCGCATCAGCGCCGCCCCGGACTGCATGAAGGAATACGAAGGCGAGACGCCGCTCAAGGAGATGGCCGTTGTGGAAGCCCTTGCCAGATGGCCGGAAGAAGTTGTAGCCATCGGCGTGCGGCATACAACGGTGTTGGACCGTTACGCCGCCGCCATCCGCGAATACCTTCCGGAGCGGCCTCTCTTTGTGGTGACAGGCTCCACCGTCACCTTCGCCAAGCGGCGCGCTCTGCGGGATGTATTGCGGGACAGTCAGAACGGCATCCTGCTCTGCACGCAGCAGAGCCTTCCCTCCAGCGTCAACTTCGAGTTCGTCAACAAGATCATCATTCCGGAGATGCACTACAACAACGCCGGCATGAGCCAGTTTTATATGCGGTTCGTCCGCTACACCTCCACGGAGAAAAAGGATCTGTATTTCCCCATCTACATTGGAAGTCTGGAATCCAACCTCATGCAGATGGTGCTGGCAAAGGAAAAGCTCACCATGTTTATGAAGGGGCAGGACGCGGATATGGACGAGATCTATGCCAAATTCGGTGTGGATTATGACCTGCTCTCCACGTTGATGACCCGTGAAACGGATGACGAGGGACACCTGCGTATCCACTGGGGCGAACAGAAGATCGCCTGATTTCAGGAAAGGAACAAAGGGTAATTTAGCACGCGATAAAAATAAAAGAGGGACGGTGACGCCCCTCTTTTATTGATACGCTCCCCCATGCCAAACGTTTGTACGTAGGATGAAGCATTAACTGAAAACCGCTGTCTGCGAGAGTCACGGAAGGAAGCTACTCACCTACAAAATAAAATACCGCCATCTCGGTGAACAGCAGTTTTCTTTAAGATGTTGGCCTTCTATATGTGTTCAGGTTTGACAGTTTTCTCCTCCCCCCATGGATGTCTACACCTTTCAACTAAAAGGTCCTCCTATAAACGGCAGTCAATTACAAATAGCGCATAAGGAACACCCCATTTACAGGTCAGAGGCTCTTGGGAAACCATAGATTGCCTAAATGTAAACCGCATGTGGTTTACTCTCAACAATCTCTCGTCTATTATGAAAGTACAGCAATAAAGTCAAATTAAGAGCTATCCTTACTTAA
>OQVR01001199.1_pt1 | contig 11285 bp, 8 predicted proteins | sample 1691521 | NCBI WGS metagenome assembly OQVR01 (sample SAMN03418256, study PRJEB22391) | human gut metagenome | biome: human-gut; feature: organic feature; material: feces | host: Homo sapiens | place: Tanzania | collected 2013-01
TCATCCTGTCTCCGGCCAGCGCATCCTTTGACCTGTACCCCAACTTTGAGGTGCGCGGCCGCGAGTTCAAAAAGATCGTCAACGCGCTCAAGTGATCGCGCAGGTAAAGGATGCAAAGCGCCGCACCCGGTTTGCAAATGCCTGCCGGGGTCGGGCACTCCCGCACAGCCTGCTCGATGCGGGGACCGGTAGCGCCCATCAGCACCAAGTCCTTGACATGGGCAATGATCTCCGGTGCCAGCGGCTCGTAGGGGATGTGCTTATCGTAGCCGCCCGCGATGAGGATGACCTTCTGACTAAAGCTGCGCAGACCGGCAATGGTGCGGGTGGGGCTGGTGCCGATGGAATCGTTATAGTACAGCACACCGTCCAAGGTGCGCACCGGCTCGATGCGGTGCTCCACGCCGGTGAAGGTGCTGCCCACCTGACGGATGGCCTCTACGGGCACCTCGCCCCACACGGCAGCGGCGGCAGCCAGCAGGTTTTCGATGTTGTGCAGGCCGCGCAGCTTGACATCCTTCTGGGCAAGGAAGGGGGTCACAACGCCATCCTCGGCCATGCAGAGCATGCCGTCCTCCTTGCGCAGGAAAGCACCGTTGTCGGTATCGTGCAGGCGGGTGAACCACACCTGCTTGCCCTTGCAGTCTGCCTGCATGGAGCGGCTGATCTCGTTTTCATAGCCCAGCACGGCGCGGCAGGGCTGCTTCTGGTACAGCAGGATATTGCGCTTGGCATCGATGTATTCCTGCATATCTTTGTGGTGATCCAGATGGTTCGGGGTCACGTTGGTGACCACCGCAATGTTGGGGCTGGCGTGCATACTGATCAGCTGGAAGCTGGACAGCTCTACCACAGCCACATCCTCCGGGGACACCTCCGGCAGCATGGGCAGCAGGGCTGCGCCGATGTTGCCGCCCAAGTGCACCTTGCGGCCTGCGGCCTCGTAGAACTTGGAGATAAGGGTTGTGGTGGTGGTCTTGCCGTCCGAGCCGGTCACGGCTACGATCTCACAGGGGCAGAAATCAAAGAACAGTTCCACCTCACTGGTGACCATGGTACCGGCAGCCATGGCATCCTGCAGGGGCTTTTCAAAGTAGCCCACAAAGCCCGGGGTGCGCATGATGATATCCTGCCCCTTGAAGCCGTCCAGATAGTTTTCGCCAAGGCTCAGGTCGATGCCCAGCTCCCGGATGGTGGCGGCGTAATCGCCAAAGTCCTCCACGCTCTTTTTCTGGTCGCACAGGGTCACATGAGCGCCCAGCTCCACAAACTCCTTGATGAGGGTCTTGTGGCTGACGCCCGCGCCGATAAAGGCGACCTTTTTGCCCTGAATAAGCTGGGCAAGCTTCTGCTGATCTTTCTGCATAAAAACAGTTCCTCCTCTATAGGATCATGGTATAACGCCGCGCCGCACGGGCAGCGCGGGGATCACTTTGCTGTACCATTATAGTCCATTTGTGCGCAATTGGCAACGGAAAACCGCACAGTCTGCTTCAAAAAGCCCGGTAAATTCACAAAAAGGCAATTGTTTTTTCTGTTGCTTTCTGCTACACTTGTCGTTGCAGAGCGCTTTTTGCCGTTTCTGCGCGAAGATGAACGGAATGAGGTTATTCTTTTTGAAACGATGGTTGCGTTTTACCGCAGCGGTGCTGGCTGCTGCGTTTCTTTTTGCCCTGACCGGCTGCGGCAGCTCCACAAACTCTGCCAGCTTTACATGGTTTGTGGACAGCATCCCTGCAAATCTGGACCCGCAGGTGGCGTCCGGTGCATCGGACGTCATCGCCTGCGAAAACCTGTACGGCACGCTGGTGCGTGAAAGCCCGGATGGCGAGCTTGTGCCGGGGCTCTGCGAGAAGTGGACGGTCTCCCCGGACGGGCTGACCTACACCTTTACCCTGAAGGACGGCCTGACCTACGCAGCCGTCAAGGGTGCCGCCACAGAGTACGACATTACCGCCGAGGATTTTGTGTTTGCGTTCCGGCGCATTTTCCGCGCCGATACCGCCTCGCCCTACGCAGTGGAGTTTTCGGCCATCCAGAACAGCGCCGCCGTGCAAGCGGGACTGGCAGACGAAAGCAGTCTGGGCGTTTCGGCCAATGGGGCGCTGACGTTGGTGTTCCGGCTGAGCGAGCGGGACGATAACTTCTTAGCAAAGCTGGCATTGCCCGGTGCAGCCCCCTGTGACGAAGCCTTTTTTGAGAGCACCCGGGGCACCTACGGGCTGACCGCTAAGACTACGCTTGCCAGCGGCAGCTTTTACCTGTATAACTGGACGACAAACGGTCTGTTTTTACGCCGCACCGTGGAAAGCCCGCTGGTCGGCAGTCTGCGTCTGGTGCAGGACACCAGCGGCAGCGACAAAAGTGCAGCCCAGCTTATTGCCGATGGCAAATGCTCTGCAGCGCTGGACGAGAGCGGCGAAGCCACCAACTTACAGACGGTAAGCTATTCCGACACCACATGGGCGCTGCTCTTCAACACGGCGGAGGGGTCGGTGTTCCAGAACCAGCAGCTGCGGCAGGCGTTGGCCGGTATTGCCCGGGAAAACGCCGATGTACCTTCCAGCGGCCTGTACGCCGCTGCAAAGGGGCTTGTACCGGAGGGGCTGACCGTGGACGGGCTGGACTACCGCGAAACTGCCGGGAATCCCCTGCCTACCATCCCGGAGCCGAAAGCCCTGTATCTGGCTGCGCGACAGGGCATGGCGACCTCGGATTTTTCCGGCGTGACTCTGCTGCTGCCCAAGAACGCCGGGCTGGGCGAACTGGCCGACCAAATCAACAGCGCATGGCAGAAGGAGTGTTCCCTGTTCTTCTCTGTGGAAGAGGTGGAGCAGGACGAGTTTGACGCCCGCATTGCCGCCGGGAAATACACCATTGCCCTTGCGCCCATCCGTGCCGAGGGCGGCAGTGTGTACCAGATGCTGCAGCAGTTCACCACCGCAGGCGGCAGTCTGACCGGCTATGCCGATACCGTTTATGCCGACCGGCTGGCACTGAGCTCCCAGCAGACCGGCAAAGCCCGCTGTGCCCTGCTGGCGCAGTGTGAGCAGCAGCTGCTGGAAAGCTGCACCGTAGTGCCCCTGATGGCACAGCAGAAGCGTCTGTTGCTGGCGAACGGCGTGCGCGACTTGGTATTCGACCCGTTTTTCCCGGTGCTGGACCTGACATGGGCCAAAATGAGTTGACCGCAAATTTCGTGCGGAAAAGCCTTGACATTCCTGCCCTGCTTTGTTACAATAATGGAGCACTTGCAGGGTTAGCTCATCCGGTAGAGCGACTGCTTCCCAAGCAGTAGGCGGCGGGTTCGAGTCCCGTATCCTGCTCCAAAATATAGCGGTGAAACGTTCAAATTTCGTTCGTTTCACCGCTTTTTTGTTTGTGTGCATTTCAAAAAATGACGTAAAAATTCGTGCTAACGACTCGTAAACTCCCCCATAAACTGACAAAAAACACTCCCGGGCTTTTGTAGAAAGTCCGGGAGTGTTTGCGCTTACTTGATTTTATATCGTGTTACTTTGCCACGAGTTCGGCGGCAAGGGCGTCCATCTGTGCCTCGGCGGCGGCGTTGGCGGCAGAACGGATGGTGACCACGTTCTCGCAGAGGGTGATGTTCTTCATGCTCTCCAGTTCGGCACGCATAAGCTTTGCAGCCATGGGTGCCCAAGTGCCGTTTTCCATCAGGCCGATGGTGCGGTTCTGGAAGCTCTTGGTCTTGAGGTGAGTCAGCAGATTCTCCATCGGCGGGAAGAGGAAGCCGTCGTAGGTGGCGCAGGCCAGCACGATCTTACCGCAGCGGAAGGCCTCGGTGACAGCGTAGGAGACATCGGTGCGGGTCAGATCCATCTCCACCACCTTTGCGCCCTGTGCACGCAGCTTTTCGGCCATGGTGTGGGCGGCGGCACGGGTGTGGCCGTGGATGGAAGCGCTGGCCACCAGGATCTTTTCCGGCTCCTCGGCCTTGTAGCTGGACCAGAGATCGTAGTAGTTCAGGTACTTGCCCAGATCGCCGGTAAGCACCGGGCCATGCAGCGGGCAGATGGTCTTGATATCCAGTGCCGCTGCCTTTTTGAGCAGTGCCTGCACCTGCGGGCCGTACTTGCCCACAATGTTCAGGTAGTAGCGGCGGGCTTCGCTTGCCCAGTCGGCGTTTTCGTCAAACTTTGCCACCGCACCAAAGCGGCCAAAACCATCGGCAGAGAACAGCACCTTCTCGCTGCTCTCGTAGCTGACCATGACCTCCGGCCAGTGCACCATGGGAGCAAACACAAAGGTGAGGGTGTGAGCGCCAAGGTTCAGGCTCTCGCCGTCCTTCACCACCACGCGGCGCTCCGGGGCAATGGCATCTGCGCCAAAGAACTGCTCCATATACTGGAAGGTCTTGGCGTTGCCTACCACCTGCATCTCCGGGTAGAGGGCTGCCAGCTTTGCCACGTTGGCACCGTGGTCCGGCTCCATGTGGGAGACTACCAGATAGGCGGGCTTGCGGCCGCCCAGTGCCTCAGCAAGGTTTTCCAGCCAAGGCTCGGTGGCGCGGGCATCCACCGTATCCAGAATGGTGGTCTTTTCGTCCAAAATGACATAGGAATTATAGCTGACCCCAGTGGGCACCGGATACTGGCTCTCGAACAGGTCGATGGTGGTATCGTCCACGCCGACACCAAGGATGGCTTCGCTGATTTTTTTCATGCTCATACCGTTCAGACTCCTTTTGGGTTTATGTTGTGCCGTGAATTGGCAAATATTTCTGAGAACGGTTCCTATTATAGCACATCGTCAGAAATTTCGCAAGGGATAACGCAGGGATAGTTTTCGCGTCAAGGCTCTTCCCCGCCCTCCGGCAGACGCGCTGTTACCGGTCTGCCCGGCTCGGTGTCCAGTTCCAGCAGGGTGGCAGCGGTGTTCTCGTCCAGCGTCTGCACTGCACGCAGCTTGCGGCTGATGGCGCGGCTGCGCACCCCGATGAGGTTATCCAGTTCTTCATCGGTCTGGCGCAGGCGCTGCTGCATCTTGGAAAGCCCCTGCCCAAACTTATCAAACTCGGTCTTGACCGCGCCCAGCAGCTGCCACACTTCGCCGGAGCGCTTTTGGATGGCAAGGGTCTTGAAGCCCATTTGCAGGCTGTTGAGCAGAGCCGCCATAGTGCTGGGGCCGGCCACATTTACCTGATAATCCCGCTGCAAAACCTCCAGTAGCCCGGCGTTCACTACCTCGGCGTACAGCCCCTCAAAGGGCAGAAACAGGATGCCGAAAGCTGTGGTATAGGGCGGCTCCACATATTTTTCCCGAATATCCTTTGCCTCGCTGCGCAGCACCAGTTCCAGCGCGTGACGGGCGTTTTCCACTGCCTGCGCGTCGCCGGAGGCCTGTGCGTCCTGCAAGTGGGCGTAGGTATCGCCGGGGAATTTGGAGTCGATGGGCAGCCAGACGCTGTTGCCGTCCACGCCGGGCATCCGGATGGCGTACTCCACCCGCTGGGTGCTGCCGGGGATGGTGGCCACGTTGGTGTCGTACTGCTCCGGTGCAAGGATCTCTTCCAGAATTGCGCCCAGCTGGATCTCGCCCAGAATGCCACGGGTCTTAACGCCGGAGAGCACCTGCTTCAGCCCGCCCACATCCGCGGCAAGGCTCTGCATTTCGCCCAAGCCCTTGTACACCTGTTCCAGCTGGTCGTTGACCGCCTTAAAGCTTTCAGTCACCCGCTTTTGCAGCGCGTCCTGCAATTGCTCGTCTACGGTATGGCGGATCTCATCCAGCTTCTGGGCGTTCTGTGCCTGCATGGCGGCAAGGCCGTCTGCCAGCGCTTTGCGCATCTCCTCCAGCTTGCGGGCGTTGGAGGCCTCCAGACCCTGCAAGCGCTGCTCCATGGTCTGCTGCTGGGTGTTCTGCCCTGCCGCCAAGGTGCTGCTCATGCCCTGCACTGCGGTTTGCAGGGTATCGCTGATGTGCGCCATCGCGGCCAGATTCTGCTGTGCCTGCTGCGCCTGCTTTTCTTCCAGCACCCGCGCCTGTGCTTCCAGCTGCTGGTGCAGCCACTCCTTCAGGGCTTCGTCGTCCTGCCGGGCGGCGGGCTTGCCGGTGCGGTGCAGCAAAAGCGCCTGCAGCAGGCAGATAGCCACCAGCAGAAGCGTATACAGTCCTGCCAAAAATTCCATAGACCTTCTCCTTTAACTCAAAAATCCGGGTCTTGCGGTAATAGCAGACCCGGATATGCTTATACTTCCTGATGCTTTACGATTTCCTGCAGGGTCTCCACCTGCTGGCCGTACAGACCCACGCCGTCCACCTCTATCTCGCCTACCTGATTATCACAGGGGTCGGCGCGGAAGGCGCACATGGGCGGGTCAAAGGGGGCGCAGATATCGCTGTTGGCCACCATGCGGTCGGTGTCCAGATTGCCGAAGTAGTGCAGGCGCATCTTCTCGTTGCCCGCACGCGCCATGGAGGCACCGGCAGAGCAATCGGCGTACATCCAGCCCTTGGGCGCGATGTAGAACATTGCCCAGTCGTGGCAGCCGGCTGTCTCCGGCCGTGCCACCATGCCGCTCTGCCATTTTGCCGGGATGCCTGCAATGCGGCAAAGGGTGATAAAGGTAGCGGCCATTACGCCGCAATCGCCCCGGCGGCTGCGGGCGCAGTTATCGGTGATGTTCTCGTGCACAAAATACATGGGCTGGAAGTGGTAGTGCACGTTCAGGGTGACAAAATCATAAATGCGCTTTGCCTTCTGCACCGGGTCGGTGATCCCCTCGGTCAGCTGCGCAGCCAGTGCCTTCATATAGGGGGTAAAGGCGATGTGGGGCAGCTGCTCGGCGGTGTCAAAATCCGGCTGCACCGGGGCGGCCTGCATTTCCAGCGGGGCAGCGTAGTGCGCAGTGCTGCGGTAGCTGTACTGTGCCCCAAAGCGGCAGTTCTCGGCAAGGTCTGCCTCCCAGTACGCGGTGCGCTGGGGTGCGGTTTCCGGCGCAATATAAGTGGGCTGGGCGGTGAAGCTGTCCAGCGTGATATTGCTCTGTGCCGGGCAGGCAGCGGGCAGCGGCAGCCATACCTTGACGTGCACGGTGTTTCTGCCCTCAGCCTTTGCGGCAGCAAGGGCATGGGCAAAGGTCTCATCGGTCATGCCGATGCTGGTGCGCAGAGTGATGTCTGCACTGACTGCGCCGGTGCGCACCATCTGGTCGTGCTGGGGCTCAAAACGATCCCAGCTGCGCTCCGGGACAGGCGGATCCAGCTGACGGGCAGCAAGGTCGGGATGGGTGGCCACCAGCGTTTCGGCGGCGCGGTAGATATAGCGCTTCTTTCCCTCCACAAAGCGCCAGTCCATCTGCCCGGCAGCGTCCAGCGCGGCGAATTCCTCTGCGGTAAAGTCCCGCAGGGTGGCCTGCAGCCGGTTCAACAGCTGTTCGGCGGTGAGGGTGTAGTCCTGCGGCAGACGGCGCAAAATCTCCCGGTGCGCCAGCAGACCCTGCCGCCACGCATCCACGCCGTGGGGGGTGGGGTTTACCGGCAGCGCACCCTGCGGGTGCAGGGGCTGGTTCTGGCTGGCAGTCCAGTCCTCGGCCAGACAAGCGTCAATGCGCGCAATGGCGGCATCGTAGTAGCCCGCCTCCTTCAGGCGGCGGATATCGTCCGGCAATTCCATGTTCAGGTATGCAAAACAAGTATTCTGATCCATCATGTTCTACTCCTTTTTATTTATGGTCAGGCAGCGGTCTGCTGCTCCCAAAAAGCTACAGCTTCCGTCAGCCAACCCTCGGCATCGGTGGTATCACCCACCCCGATGCAATGGGGCGCAGACTCAAACACCTTTACAACATAAGGCACCTTATGGGCTTCCAGCGCCGCTTGCAGCGCCGGGCCCTGCACTTGATTTATCATCCATGGCAGCACCTTGTCATCCTTCCCGTACCAGAAAAATACCGGCGGATAATCATCCGTGACAAGATCCGCTATGCTGGAACAGTAATAGTGCCACCCATAATTGCCGGTATCCATAAATGCCTGATACGCGATCTTTACCTCTGAAAAGTTCACGACTGTATAGCCCAGCAGCAGCGCACCGGGTCTTGCCGCGCCGTAATGGCCATAGCCGCGCTCCTTATTTGCAAACACGCCCACAAGCTGACCGCCGGAGGAGTAGCCTACCAGCGCATAGTCCTGCGTCTGGATGGAAAGTTCCTCGTCAAGGCTTGTCACAAGCTGCACCGCCCGTGCCAGATCCTCCAGCGGGGCGTTATCGCCCAGATCCAGGAAGGTGCGGTAGCGCAGCACAAACACGGCATAGCCCCGTTTATGCAGCTCGTAGGCGGTGGAGCCGCCCTCGCCCATCTCTGAGGTTATGGTCAGGGCGTTGCCGGGCACTACGATAGCAGTTTTTGCACCGGGCGTCTCTGCCGGGTAATAAAACAGCTGCACACAGCCCAGACTGGAATTCTGTTCGATCTCCTCCGGGGTGTAGACCTGATAGGTGACCTTGACGCCCTTGTTATAGTTATCAATGATAAGGTTCAGCGCAGCAATGCCGGATTCCCGGTCGGTGTTGCCAAAATAATCGTGCAGGGTCTTGTTTTTCCAGCGTGCCACCATCAGCGGCGTCATCTCGCGGCAGTATGTATAATAGCCGGTCCCTTGGATCGCCGGGTTTGCGCGCAGCTGTGCCATCGTAGTTTCCGCAGTGACAGGGGGTGCGCTCTCTGCGCCAAAGGCAGGCAGCACCGCGCAAAGCACGAGCCAGACCATACACAGCAGCACCCGGACAGTTTTTCTCATACATCCTCCATGGGAGACAGCACGCCCCTGCGCTGCCCCGCTCCGTATTCTTGTTCCCTTATTGTATCACAAACGATGGGGATGTCAAAGCAATTTCTGTGCAGTCCGCTTCTTGTACCGCCCGGCAAATTCTGCTATACTGGAATTTATCCGGGAGTGGAAAGAGAATGCGGGCAATTTTCGGCCCGCCGAGGATGAAAGTATGGATAAGATCATCATCCGGCCTATGACGCCGGAGGACTGGGGCGCTGTCTCCAGAATCTATGTTGAGGGCATTGCCACGGAATACGCCACCTTCCAGACCGAATGCCCGCCTTATACCGCGTGGGATGCTTCCCACACAAAAGAGTGCCGTCTGGTCATTCTTTCCGGCGGAGTGCTGGCGGGGTGGTGCGCCTTGCACCGGGTAGACCCCCGCTGGTGCTACCGGGGCGTGGCCGAGGTGAGTATCTATGTGGGTGAGCAGTTCCGAGGGCACGGGCTGGGCTTTCGGCTGTTGAGCGCCCTGTGCGCTGCTGCCGAAAAGGCCGGCTACTGGACGCTGCAATCCACCGTTTTGCAGGATAATACCGCCAGCCGTGCCCTGCACGCCAAGTGCGGCTTCCGGCTGGTGGGACGCCGGGAGCGCATTGCGCGGGACTGCCACGGCCGCTGGCTGGATACCTATCTGATGGAGCGTCGCGCCGCCGCAGACGAACCGGAGGGATTCAAAAAGCTGTGACCAGCCCCACCGGGCGCAGAATTATTTTTATTTGCAGACGGGGAAAATCTGCGGATTTTCCCCGTCTGCCTCTTTACGAAGTAGGAGCATAAAGCAGAAGGAGCCGCTGCACTTTTTTGAGTGCAACGGCTCCTGTTATTTGCGATGATTCAGTTTTACCACTCGTCGTATTCGCCGTTGGCGTTTTTGGCGGCAGCCACGCGGCTGCGCTTGAACATGCTTTCTACCACAGCGCAGTACTTATCGGCAAGGCAGACGATGATGGCCTCGCGGCAGCTGGGCACATGACGGAAGGTCAGCGGCCACATGTGGCTGGAAATGATGCTCTGTTCCTTTTTGGTGATATGGAACACCTTTTCTGCATTGACACAGGCGCAGCTCGGGTGGGAGAAGCCGTGCATCTCGAACAGGCGGCGGATGCCGTGGAAGGTGCCCTTTTTGTGCCAGTCATACAGGTAAAAATCGTGCAGAAAAGCGCCGACAGCCAACGAGGTCTCGTCTGCACCCAGATGGAGCCGGTGATTCAGCCAGCAGCTGACCAGCACCACATTCTTGCAGTGCTGATAGGTGGTAACGTCCCCGTGCTGGATGAACTCCCGCATCTGCTGCACCTTGGGGTTCTGATCGTATTTTTCCAGAATGGCATAAAGTTGTTCGCGTTCCGTAACAGAAAGCTGCATGAGCAAAATTTCCTTTCAACTCAAAACATTATCAGGAGCGGAGCTGCACCGGATTGGAATTGCCGAAATTTTCGGCTTTAGAAGGGTTTGCCCGCTTGAGGGACAGATCCACCAGATACTGCTTGCCATCGCCCAGTTCTTCCAGCTGGGCAAGCTTTGCATTGGCAGCGGCCTCGTCCGGGTACCACTGGATGAGGAAGAAGTTCTCCGCTTCCACCCCGTAGTACAGCCAGAAGCCGTCTGCCCGCAGCAGATCGTCCAGATGATCCACCTCTTCGCCGTCCGGCAGGCCAAGACCTTCCTCCGCGTAGAGGTTTTCCGGTTCTACCTGAAGCATCTCAATGACCTGAATGGAGCTTTGCAGGTACTCGTCCTGCGAAGTGCTCTTATCGGAGCGCTCCCAGCCGGTGAGAAATGCCTGCATAAGCAGATCGCGCACCTTGATGCGCGGCAGTGTGGGATCCATAACCATTTTTGTTTCCTTCTTTCGTGGTTTTATCCCCGTTGGACAGTATACGGCATATGCCTGTGCAAGTCAACGGTTTATTTGTGAATTTTTTGTAGGTATGACTAAAATTTGCACACGCTTTTCCTGTTTCAGTCGGTTATCTCAGGCGTGGAAGGAAAAGGTATCGTTCAGCCACTCCACCGCAAGCTGTACCCAGCGGTTGCGGTGGGCGCTGTCGGCGTCCACCTCCGGGGTGGAGATACTGGTGCCGTGGCAGCCCTTTTCAAACAGATGCGCCTCGCACGGCACGCCCGCCTTGTGCAGGGCGCTGAGCAGCAGCAGGGTGTTCTCCACCGGGACAGTCTCGTCCTCCATGGTATGCCAGACGAACACCGGCGGTGCGGCCGGGGTGATCTTATCCTCCAGCGTAAAGCGCTGGTGGGCGGCAACATCCTGCGTGCCGGAAAGCTGCACAAAGCTGCCCCGGTGGGCGTATTCCCCGGCGGTGACCACCGGGTAGGCCAGCAGCAAAGCGTTGGGGCGCGGCTGGTCTGCCATGTCGGGGATATCCCACACCGCACCGGACAGTGCCAGATGCCCGCCCGCCGAAAAGCCGCACAGGGCAATTTTATCCGGCAGGATGTTCCACCGCTCCGCGTGCTGCCGC
>OQVR01001203.1_pt1 | contig 11269 bp, 10 predicted proteins | sample 1691521 | NCBI WGS metagenome assembly OQVR01 (sample SAMN03418256, study PRJEB22391) | human gut metagenome | biome: human-gut; feature: organic feature; material: feces | host: Homo sapiens | place: Tanzania | collected 2013-01
GACTTCCGATTCTCTTTACTTTGGAATCACTTACTGTTGATATGCTGGTTCGTATTTTAAAGGAGCCGAAAAATGCTATCATCAGGCAGTATCAGAAACTTCTGGCATTAGACGAAGTGAATCTTGTATTTGAAGAGGATGCACTGCGGGCAATTGCAGAGAAAGCAAAAGAGAAGAAGGTCGGAGCCAGAGCACTTCGTTCCATTATTGAAGAATTTATGTTAGATATCATGTATGAGATTCCAAAGGACGAAAACATCGGCCAGGTAACGATTACAAGAGATTATATTGAGAAAAAGGGCGGTCCGCTTATCACTATGCGTGGAGTGGCAGCATTACCGGTAAACGAATAAAATAAAAGAAAATAAGTACCGGAGCTTATATGGAAGATTGTAAAGATGCACCATACTCGGAAGATTATTACGACCTTCTGGTTTCCTATCTGAGCCTTGAAAATGAATATCTTCCGGAAGGCTGTATCCAGAATATTGATAAAGATTTTAATGAAAAACAAAGTTTGAAAGTTTGGTATAATTTCAAACAAGGCAGAGACGGTTACCCTATTGCTACCCCTAATATGAAATATTACAATCAAAAAGATTGGAATGATATTATTTTTAAAGCAACTGTTGGTAAATTAGATGCGAATAATAAGTTGATTTGGGATGGGAAATTCAAAGAAAAGGGTAGAAGAGATCCTGCTGGAACCCAATATGAAGAATATACTAAACAAGATGGAACGAAAGGATATTATGTACTTGATGCAAGTGGTAATAAAATCAAGACTTTTACCAAATTGAGCGGTGATGCTAAGAATCCGGGCTATCATAACTTGTATGCATTAGATGGTAAAGCTTATGGTTCTTTTAGCAAGTTCAAAAATAATGATTGGGATATTCAATATACCTTTGACAAAGATAACGGTATGGAAAGCTTTATCCGTGTATATGATCAAAATCACCGTTATGCACATAGAGATAAATACAGTTGGACGACATTGAGTGATGCAAGTAATGCTTATAATGATATGTTCCCTACAGGAGCGACTAGTGAGCAATTAGCACAATGGATAAAGGATAATCTAGCTCCGTTCCCAGGTGGCGATCAAGCCGCATTAAAAGAGTGGGTTGAAAAAACTGGTGGTGCAGCATCTGAACCTACAAGCTGGCATGAAGAGAAAAATCGTGGCGTACAGCTGCAGTATGCAAAATCTATTGGTATTAATGATATTATTGCTAGTGTTACTTATGACAAAGCAAAGAATTACTCTAAGAACTACAATAATACAACTGGTGCTCTTGAGAGTAGTCATGTTGATAGAAAGACAACAACTGCTTATGTGCAAGATAAAATTCATGTAAGCGATAAATGGGATCTTACTCCTGCTTTACGTTATGCTAAATATAGTTCTTTTGAAACTACAGATGCTAAGGGTTCTACAGTTCAAGGCAAGGGCAATACTCATTTGCTGACACCGGTACTTAATACAGAGTATATGTTTGATGATACTAGCAGCATGTATTTTGGCTGGACAAAGATTTATCGTCCGTTAAAAGAAGGCGACTATAGCACTGCAGATTATATTAATAAAACACCGTTGGATGATGAAAAGGGTGATGCGTGGACTTTAGGTGTTCGTAAGGATCTTGACGACAAGACTAGCTTAGCTGTTCACTATGATTTGACGCGTATGAGCAATGCAATTGCTACATTACCTGTTTGGGATGATTCTGAAGGTAAATTTACTAGCTCTCCTCTTAATGCTAAAGAAGATAAAAAGTCCTTCAATGTAACTTTAGATCACCAATTTGATGATCACTTTACCATTAGTGCATCCTATTCCCATATGAAGGATAAATGGTCGGCAAAGAATGGTTATATTCTTGATCCGAGTTGGGGTTATAGTAATTCTAGTGATATCAATACTGCTATCAATAGCTTGCGTCCTCAAAACCATTATTCTGTGAATATGTCTTATGAGAATGGTAAATTCTATACTGGTTTGTTGACTAACTGGTATACTGGTTGCAGTGACTATGCTTTCACAAGCAATAGATTCTTAGTTCTTGACTGGAATATGAATTACGAAGTTACTAAAGATATGACTGCATACATGACCATTACTAACTTAACCAATGAAGCTTATGAGACATCTTATAACTCTTGGAATGGTAAAGGTAGTTCTGCAATGCCTGGCCGCTGCATCATGGTTGGCATGAAATACAGCTTCTAACTTTTAATAGATACATCATACTCCATCTCTTTTTAGGTAAAGCACTACTGCTGACGCAGTAGTGCTTTGCCATATTCTTGCTAAGCTGAGGAAGCAAATGAAAAAAATATTAACAGGAGTGCTGTTGGGAGTGTGCTTGTTGCTCACTGGCTGCGAGCGCAACATATTTACTTTGCCGGTAAAGGAAAATCCGGAAGCGTTGCTGCGTTTTAACCAACCGGCAGAATATGCTTATAATCCTGCGCACTACCCAGTAACTATCGAAAACTACAATACTCAGGGCGAGCCTGAGCAGATAACATATACGAAGCCGCCAGAGCGAGTGGTGGCAGTCTGGCAGAATAGCATTGAAACATTGCTGGCTTTGGGTGTGGCTGACCGCATTGTTGCCGGCAACGGCGTGCCGGACAAAAAGTTTTTCCGCAAGGAATATCAGGAGCAGTACAGCAAAATACCTTATACCGGACTACAGCTTTTAGACCTGGAAACAACCATGATGCTGAAGCCTGATTTGCTTGTAGGATGGCATTCTACTTTTATGCCTAAGGTGCTGCGTAGTACCGAGTTTTGGCATAAGCGCGGAGTAAATACCTTTATTGCACGCTCATCTATGATTGACGGAAGACCGCGCACCTTGGGAAACGAATACAAGGATATTCTTGACTTAGGCAAAATCTTTGACAAAAACGAAAGGGCGCAGCAGCTTGTAGGGCAGATGCAGCAGGAGGTTAAATTTGCCATCAGTCAGACTGCAGGCTATAAAAAGCGCCCGCGGGTTCTGGTGCTGGAATTTTTAGGCAAGGAGCCGACGGTTTATGGTGAAAAATCCTTGGCAGGCAATATCGTCAAAGAGCTGCACGGCGAATTGCTGGCCGAAAAGCAGCGTGCTATTGGTCTGGAGCAGGTTGTAGAGCTTGATCCGGATGTTATCTTTGTGGTTGTGATCGAATCGCATTACGGACATGAGCAGGATATGGTTGACCATGTTATCCAGCACAAGGCGCTGAAGAATTTGCGCTGTGTGAAGGAAGGACGCGTGCTTCCATTGCCGTTTTATGGTATTTACAGTTCTGGCGTACGCACTTATGACGGCATAAAAATTATTGCGGCCGGAATGTATCCGGATTTGTATAAGGAGAAATGATGATGGTTGATTTTTTGAAGAAGCAGGGGTACCTGTTCATCTGTCTGGCCTTGCTTATTTTGCTGATAGTTGCCTTGTTTTGGGCGTTGTCGATTGGTACGGTAAAGCTGCCGCTGGTGAATATTTATAATACGGTTATAGAGCAGCTGTTTAGCGGCCAGCCTATTGAAGGCGTTGACCGCGGACCTGTGCATGATATTATCTGGCTCTTGCGCTTGCCGCGCTTGGTGCTGGCTGCCTTAGTAGGCATGGGCCTTTCGGTTTGCGGCGTTATCATGCAGGCCGTAGTAAAGAATCCCTTGGCGGACCCTTATATTTTGGGTATTTCCTCCGGTGCATCTTTAGGCGCGACGGCAGCAATTCTGCTGGGTATCGGCGTAGCATTGGGTGAAAATTTTGTTGGCATTGCAGCCTTTATCGGTGCCTTCGCTATGTCACTAGGCGTACTGTTTATCTCTAACTTGGGCGGACGCAGCAATTCAGTGAAGCTGCTTTTGGCAGGTATGGCGTTGAGCGCAGTCTGCGGTGCTTTTTCCAGCTTTATCGTTTACTTTGCCAATAATAAGGAGGGCATGCAGACTATTGCCTACTGGATGATGGGCAGCTTTGCCGGTGCCAAGTGGGAAACGCTGGCAGTTATAGGACCAATCGTAGTGTTGGCAGTAATGTTCTTCTGGACGCAGAGCCGTATGCTCAACCTGATGCTTTTAGGTGATGAATCGGCGTTGACCTTGGGAACTGATTTACATATTTACAGACAGATTTATTTGCTGGTAAGCTCTCTTATCGTGGGCTTTGTAGTATATGCTGCAGGTATGGTAGGCTTTGTCGGCTTGGTAGTACCGCACGTTATCCGTATGCTGGTAGGCACCGACCATAAAAAATTAATACCTGTTTCCGCTTTGACCGGTGCGGTATTTTTGGTAATTGCCGACGGCCTTTGCCGTGTAATTATTCCGCGCACTGAGCTGCCAATCGGTATTTTGATTTCGCTTATTGGTGCTCCGTGCTTTGTATATTTGATGATTAAGAAAACCTATGGCTTTGGAGGTAACTGATAATGGAGATTTTAGCAGAAGCAGTAAAAATGGCCTTCGGACCAAAGGAAATTCTTAAAGGAATAGATTTCAGCCTGCATAATAAGGAATTTGTGGGCATTATCGGCCCTAACGGCAGCGGCAAGAGTACCTTTCTGAAATGCGTTTACCGTGTACAAAAGCCTTCAGCAGGTAAAATCAGCTTCAACGGAACGCCGCTGGACGAACTTTCCTACCGTGAATCGGCGCTGCAGCTGGCGGTAGTAGCACAGCATAATGTTTATAGCTTTGATTTTTCAGTGCTGGAGGTTGTGCTGATGGGACGTTCGCCGCATAAGAAAATGCTGGAGCGAGATAATCTTAAGGATTACCAGATTGCACGCAAGGCGTTGGCAACTGTAGGTCTGGCGGACTTTGAAGAACGCAGCTTTGCGACATTGAGCGGCGGCGAGCAGCAGCGTGTAATTTTAGCGCGGGCGCTGACGCAGCAGACGGAGTGTCTGGTGTTGGACGAGCCGACGAATCATCTAGATATCAAGTACCAGCTGCAGATTATGGATATTGTAAAATCACTTGATTTGACTGTTGTGGCAGCAGTGCATGACTTGAATATCGCTGCTATGTACTGCGACCGTCTGGTTGCAATTAAGGACGGACAGATTGTGGGCATGGGAACTCCGCGAGAGCTGCTGACGGAAAAGTTTATTTATGATATGTATGAGGTGCGCTGCAGAGTGGATGAGGAAAAGTCTACTGGACGTATTAACATTGTATATTTACCTCAGCATTGGCAATAGTGCGGCGACGGATAAGGCGCCATCTGCGGCTTTACAGCCACTCGAAGTATTTTAAGTTTTTTGACCTACTATAATATTTTTTCTGTTCAAGGAGGGTTAAAATGAAAAAGCTTTTATTGATTCCGGTATTCATGGCCATGCTTTTTGTTGGCAACGTGGCAGCTTCCACTGTCTTCGCTGCTCAGCCTGCACCGCCGCAGGAAAACAAAATGATGCTGCCGCCGCCCAAGGACGGCAAGCGTCCGCCGATGCCACCGCGCATGCGCCGGCCGCAGCTTTCCAATGCAGAGGCTGCGGAAAAGCTGCAGTCAGCATATGGCTATCGTTATTCTGATATGCTGCGACTGTTGAATATCGGTCATAGCTATGGCGATATGAACACAGCCTGCTTGTATGCTTATCTGTCCGGTGAGCCGGTAGAAAAGGTGCTGCAGCTGCGCCAGTCTGCAACCTGGGGCAGGGTGCGTGCGCAGTTGGGGCTGACTCCCAAGCTGTATGCTGAAAAATATATGGAATATCAGGCAAGCTATCTGCCTGCCGACAGCCCCGTAGACAGAGAAACGGCGTTGAAATATCTGCGACAGGGCTATCCGCTGGGTGATATTCAGCAAGCTGCTAAGCTGGCCAAGGAAAGCGGTAAAACTTTGGCACAGGTGCTGCCTATGCGAACTGTTACCTGTGACTGGGAGCAGGTTAAGGCAAAGCTTGGCTTGCAGCAGGAACAAAAACAGGACCAGCCTTTCGCCTTCAGAGGACGCGGTCAGCGTAGCGGCGCAGGCTTTGCCGGCTTGCATACGCGCAACATGACGGCAGAAAGAGCTGTAAAGATTTTCCACGCTGATTATCTTTTTGATGAAGCGGAGCTGTTGTCGTTGTACGAAAAATATGGCTTTGAAGGCTTGGAGGATATCTGCTTGCATGCCTACATGAGTAAAAAATCCTTGCAGGAAATTATCGAACTGCGCGAAAAATATTCCTGGGAGCGTATGAAGTACGTGCTTGGCTTAACACCGCAGGTATATTTTGACCGCTGCGTTGATTATCAGGCACGACGTCTGGCAGAACGCATGGATATCCCGCAGAAGGTAACGAAGAAGTATATGCATATGGGCTACGCAATGCACCATATTAACAGTGCTTATCTGTTGGCACAAAAGGCCGGTCTGGACATTAAGGATGTTATTGATTTGAAGACACCGAAGAATTCCTGGCAGGATGTGGCGCTGAAAATCGGTCTGACTGTTGAAGATTGCCGGGAGATTAAGAACAAAATCAGTAAGGACTTTGGGAGGCATGAATGAAACGTATTGTAATTTTACGTTGCCTGCGTTCCAATAATGTATGTACCGGTGCAGCCTGCATGCGTGCTTTCAATACAAAAAGCGGTGCCTTTGCCAGATATGGCGAAGAACCGCTGGAGCTGGAGGCTTATTGGAGCTGCAACGGCTGCGGTGACTGTCACTTTAAATACCAAGAGGGTATCGAAGAAAAGCTGGAGCGTATTATCGGGCTGAAGCCTGATGCTGTGCATGTTGGCGTTTGTGTTAAGCAGCGCACGCAGGATGGCCAGGTTGTTACCTGCAAAAAAATTGAAGAAATTTGTGAGCGCTTGGAGGCTGCGGGATTGACAATTGTGGAAGGTACGCACTGATGTATGTTAAAAATGCGGTTATAATCGCAAAAGCAATAGAAAATAAGAAGTTTTGCGGTTATAATCGCAAAACTATTGAAAAATGATACTTTTTGCGGTTATAATATACGTATAGGGGGTGTCTAAAATGATTAATAGACCACTTTATACAAAGAAGATTATGGAATATGTTGATACTCCGTTCATAAAAATTCTTACAGGAATCAGGCGTAGCGGTAAATCAACTATTTTAAAGCTAGTTATGCAAGAATTAAAGGAACGTGGCATTGATGACAGCCATATTGTAAGTTATCGTTTTGATTCGATGGAATATGATGGCTATACTGCAAAACAGATGTATCAAGAACTGAAAAATAGATTAAATCCTAATGAAAGGACATATCTTTTTTTAGACGAAGTTCAGGAAATCAATAATTGGGAAAAAATAATTAATTCCTTAGCTACGGAGTTTGATGTAGATATTTACATTACTGGTTCGAATTCGCGTATGTTGTCATCAGAAATAGCCACATACCTTACTGGCAGATATGTTTCTTTCAGAATATATACTTTATCATTTGCAGAATATCTGGATTTTAAGAGCCGTTATACAGAGGTTGCCATTCCAAGGCAAGAGCTTATAAATTATATAAAGTTAGGCGGTTTTCCTGCAATCCATTTGCATGCGTATACTGAAGATGAGGTTTATACTATAGTTCGAGATATTTACAATTCTATAATTTTCTCGGATATAGTGAAAAGAAATGAGGTACGCAAGGTTGATTTATTGGAACGAGTTGTAAAATATGCTTTTAACAATGTTGGTAATACTTTTTCTGCAAAGACAATATCAGACTATATGAAATCAGAGCATAGGAAAATTGATAATGAAACTGTATATAGTTACTTGGAAAAGTTAGAAAAGGCATATATTTTACATCGTTGTCAGCGTTATGATTTAAATGGTAAAGAACTGCTGAAAACGCAAGAGAAGTTTTATTTGGCAGATACAGCTTTGCGTTATAGTGTATTGGGTTATAATGATAATAGCGTAGCTGCGATGTTAGAGAACGTTGTTTATTTAGAGTTGTGCCGACGTGGATATAGAGTGGACGTCGGTAAAATATATTCAGGTGAAATAGATTTTGTTGCTACTAAACAGAATGAAAAGCTTTATATACAAGTTACACAGCAAATCAGCTCAGCAGAAACAGAAAAACGTGAATACACTAGGTTGTTGGATATAGATGATAATTTTCCAAAGTATGTTTTACGGACAGATGAGTTTGCCGGTGGAAATTATAATGGTGTTAAGAGCATGCATGTAGCAGACTTTTTGTTAAGTGAAGAATATTGATTTTACCAAGCGGATGCAAAACTGTATGCTTCCGGACTGACGATTGTGGAAGGTACGCACTGATGAATGGACTTAGATTTGCAGAATACAAGACCTACAATGAAGCCGAAATTATGGTGTTATATAGTAGTGTTGGCTGGAGTAATTATACCAATAATCCGGTAATGCTAAGGAAAGCTTATAAGAATTCACTTTATGTTTTAGCGGCTTATGCTGATGACAAGCTTGTGGGGATACTCCGTGCTGTTGGTGATGGTGCTTCTGTGGTTTTTCTGCAGGATTTAATAGTGCTGCCGGAGTATCAGCGGCATGGTATTGGTTCGCAGCTTATGCGAAGAGTTATGGAAAAGTATGCAGACGTCTATCAACTGCAGCTCCTTACAGAAGCATGTGAAAAAAATATTGCTTTTTATGAATATCTTGGCTTAAAAAGAGTCGAAAAGTATGGTTGCTGCGCTTTTATAAGATGAAGATGGTATAAAGTTTGGCATTGGGCTGGATTTGTTGTTCGAACTATAGGTACTCATAACACTTAAAAATTGCCTAATAGTGCTTTATGTTACGAGAGTTACACTTTGCAGTGTGACTCTCTTTTTTTATACCATTTTTTCAGGAAATGCTGTAAAAAGCGTTGACTTTTACTTTGTTTGATAGTATAATTCTCAGCAACCTATAAAACTTATCTGTTTACTATGTTTTAAATTTGGAGGGATTGATATGATTAATCTTAATGGTTCCTGGGTAGCAATGCCTACCCCTTTTACAGCAAAAAATGAAATTGATTTTGACGGCTTTAAAGTCTTAATTGATCGTCAGATAAAATATGGTACATCACAATTGTTCATTCTTGGTTCTGCCGGTGAGGTCACCTTACTTTCCTTAGAAGAAAAGAAACAGATTGTCAAGGAAGTAATCAAGATGACCAAGGGAAGAATCCCGGTATTCTTTTCAGCTGCTGCCTTAACTACGGAAGCAAGTATTGAATTTGCTAAGTATGTTGAAGAGCAGGGAGCTGATGGCGTAGTCTTCACGGTTCCGCCGTATGTGCTGATTCCGCAGCATTCAGCTTATCATCATCTTGATGCCTGCATGAGTGCAGTATCCATTCCTTGCGGCATTTACAACAATCCGTCACGCTTAGGCGTTCAGGTAGAGCCGGAAACAATCAAGCTGCTGTCAGACAGACATCCTAATTTTGTGGTAGACAAGGAAGCTACCGGAAGTGTTGCGCAGCTTGTTCAGGTACAGCGCTTGTGTGAAGGCAAGGTAAAAATAATGTGCTGTGATGCTCCGGGCTACTCCATTGTAATTCCGACTTTAGCTGTTGGCGGTAGTGGCACAGCAAACATTGGCGGCAATATCATTCCGGAGGAGGCTGCTAAATATTCCCGTCCCTGGACAGATATGCAGATTGTTGAAGAATGCCGCGCAGAATATTTCAAATGGTTCCCGCTGTTGATGGAGCTTTACACCTATTCTAATCCTATTGTTATCAAAGCAGCCTTAAAGCTGTTGGGATTGCCCGGAGGTCATCTGCGTCGTCCCTATGAAGCATATGACGGCGAGGATTTGAAACGCTTGGAAAAAATAATGGATAAAATGGGTGTCCTGGAAAAATACAGCGTATAACGCTTACTGAGGGTATATTGATGATTATCAATCTAAAAGATGTTAATAAGAGCTTCAAGGTAAAGGGAACGACCTTTGAAGCCTGCAAAAATATTAATTTGTCTGTAGAAGCAGGCGATGTTTATGGCATTGTTGGCTATAGCGGTGCCGGCAAATCTACACTTGTACGCCTGATAAATGCTCTTGAAAAGCCTACCTCAGGACAGGTTGTAGTCAAGGGAAAGGCTATCAACGAGCTGGATGGCAAGGAGCTGCGCCAAATACGCAAAGATATTGCTATGATTTTCCAAAGCTTTAATCTTTTGAGCTCTAAGACGGTTTATGATAATGTCGCTATTCCTTTGCTGCTGAACAATACGCCGAAGGAAGAAATTAAAGCAAAGGTTATGGCGATGCTGGAGTTCGTGGGACTAAGTGATAAGCAAAATGTTTATCCGCAAAATTTATCCGGTGGACAAAAGCAAAGAGTTGGCATAGCCAGAGCCTTGGCAACAAATCCCAGCATCTTATTGTGTGATGAGCCTACAAGCGCTTTGGATCCTAAAACAACAGATTCAATTTTACGTCTGCTGCGTAAGGTCAATCAGGAGCTGAACGTAACGATTATTCTTATCACGCACCAGATTAACATTATCAGCAAAATCTGCAACAAGGTTGCGGTAATGGCTGAGGGCGAGATAATTGAAAATGGTACAGTAAAGGAAATTTTTGCTCATCCCAAGCAGCAGATGACGAAGGATTTTATTAATTTGGTAGTAGATGATTTTATTCCGGATACTATTTTTGCCAAGGCTATGCAGGAGCAAGGGCCTGCTCGCATTTATAAGCTGCGTGTTTTAAATGGCAATGTCTGTGACACCTTTGTGCCGGATTTGCGTAAGCAGTTTAAGCTGGAACTGAAAACCTTGTCCATGTCTGTTATGGAGATGCAGGGTTCCATCCTGACCAGTGTAGGCATACTGGCTAAGGGTGATGCAGAAGAACTGGCACGCTTTGACAGCTATTTATATGCACATTATGAAGTGAAGGAGGTAACTGCCTAATGATTCAGGAATATTTGCGTGTGCCTGCTTCTACCCTGATTGAGGCTGCTAATCAGACGATTTATATGGTTGCTGTCTCCTTGGTAGCCGGTGCAATCTTAGGTATGCTGATTGCAATTGTTTTGGTTTTGACGCGCGAGCGAGGTCCCCTGGAAAACAAATGGGTATTTAATATTTTGGGTGCTATAGTCAATATTGTACGTAGTATTCCCTTTATTATTTTCATCGTGGCGGTTATGCCATTGACCAAATTTATTGTAGGGACAAGGATTGGTACTACCGCAGCCATCATACCACTTGTTCTGCATGTTGCGCCTTATCTGGCACGCTTATTTGAAAGCTCACTGCTGGAGGTACAGGGAGGCATCATAGAGGCGGCGCAATCTATGGGGGCTACTA
>OQVR01001204.1_pt1 | contig 11263 bp, 12 predicted proteins | sample 1691521 | NCBI WGS metagenome assembly OQVR01 (sample SAMN03418256, study PRJEB22391) | human gut metagenome | biome: human-gut; feature: organic feature; material: feces | host: Homo sapiens | place: Tanzania | collected 2013-01
CGGCTACCGGCAGGCGACAAATGAAGAAATGGCAGCCGTAGCGAAGCATCTTGACTGCTCGAGAGACGAACTGTTGAAATTCTTCTCTTCTCTGCAGTTGGGGCTATTTGATTAAGAAACACACAATATAAACAATCTGATATGAGGATTCCTGAAAACGATATACAAAAGATCCTGGACAATGCGCCCATTGTGGACGTTATATCCAAATATGTCTCGCTGCACAGACGAGGGCAGAACTATTTCGGCTGTTGTCCGTTTCATAACGAGAAGACTGCATCTATGTGTGTCAATGCAGCGAGAGGCATTTTCAAATGCTTCGGCTGTGGAGAGCACGGCAATGTCATCTGGTTTGTCAGCAAGCATGAGAATATTTCCTATCCGGAGGCGGCAAGGCTGCTTGCCCGTCAATATAATGTGGAAATAAAGGAGGAGGAAAAGACTTCTGAAGAGATAGCGAGAGACAGGGAGCGGGAATCGGTCTTGCTGGTTCTCGATGCTGCACAGAGATGGTTTGAAAACCATATCGATGGCAAGGCGGAGGCATACATCTCATCACGTATGATGAACGATGAAAGCAGAAAGGCCTTCAGAGTGGGAGCAGCCGGCACTTACAGACAGATGCTCGATGATCTGTCAGTCTCCTTCTCTGAAGATATTATGAAAAAGGCTGGCCTCGTCTGCATAAAAGACGGTCGCGCTTCATGTGACTATTTCCGACAGAGGGTGATGTTTCCGTATCTTGACAACTACGGACGTGTCATAGGTTTCATCGGCCGCGACATCTCCGGTACGGCAAATGCCAAGTACATGAATTCGCCGGATACCTTGCTTTTCAAGAAGGGGGCTGTGTTCTTTGGCATGTATCAGGCACGGCAGGAAATAGCGAGATATAATAAGGTATATCTCGTGGAAGGACAGTTCGATGTTATATCCTTCTGGCAAAATGGACTGAAGAATGTGCTCTGCAAGAGCGGTTCAGCTCTTGACCAGGCACAAGTGAAGAAGCTTCACAACTTGTCGCAGAACGTCACTCTCGTTTATGATGATGACAAGGCTGGTGTGCATGCTGCAGTATCACAAATTCCGGAACTTCTTGACTATGGCTTCAACGTTAGGTGTGTTATGCTGCCGGAGAATGCAGACCCGGACGATTTTGCAAAGATGTATACAGGGGAACTGCGGGAGCAGATAAAGAGGATAGAAATGGGATTTGTGGATTATCTCTATCTGAAACTTTACAAGACTGCAGCTGATGAGCCGGCACGTGAATCCGGACTGAATACCATTACTGCAGCAATCTCCCATGTCCATGAAGATACGATGCGTAATGACTACATGCGTACGCTGAGCAGACTGACAGGTGTAGGCCAGGATGAGCTGATGCCTAAGCTGCGTCATGCCATGGCGGGACAAAAGCCAAAGGAAGAGGTGAAAGATGGGTTCTGCGGTATTGACGAGGCAAAGGAAATTTATGACCAGGAGTATGACAGAATCCGTCTTACCAATTCCTGGGATGAATTCGAGCACTGCGTAGGAACAGATCCTGTGGTGTTCTTCAGTGGATGTCCGGAAGAGAGCGAGATACAGAAGCTGCGCCAGCTTGACAATTCTGTTATTGTGTATTCTCCCAATGGCTTTTTCACAGAGAAAACCGAGAACGATGAAATTCTTCTGCTGAAGGAGTTGTTTCGTCAGGGTTTCAATGTTGATATCAAGTGCGATGATCTTGATTTGGGCTTCATCCAGTGGTATGTGAACATATATTCTTCAGTCATAGCGTCCGACAGTCTGACTACTGCCGTCATGGATATCTATCTGGGCAGACTTGCCGAGATGATGGCTGAAGCGTCAGAGGTGACGCGTACCCGTTCCATGAAGGCATGGGCAAAGAAGCTCGGCATGCCTTCAGAGAAAGCTCTGCGGGATATAGTAAAACCATATCTCACGAGAAAGCGTTCGCGCAACAAAGCTGAAGTGGAGCGTGAGGAACTCGACGATGTAGAAGATGTTGACGGCAATACGCTCCCCGACTATGTGGAGCAGAATGAAACCTATAAGAAAATGCTTTCGCGCTATGGATTTTATCCTCTTCTCTCCAAGAGCAAGGGAGAGCCGGTATGCTATATGTTCAAGAATGACAGTGGCGGCTACGGCCGTGTGTGTGACTTCTTCATGACGCCTCTGCTGCATGTATACGACAAGGATCCGGAGCAGAATAAGCGCATAGTGAAGATTTCCTCCATGTCGCAGGAGATAAGGAAAGCAAAATATGTGGAATGGAAATCATCGGTCTTCGCCAATATGGCTACGTTCCGTGCAGCTCTTGTCAATGAGGGCGCATACAATTTTGAGAACGGCAGCGTGAAGCACTATGACAAGATATGGACTTGGATGTCGCACCAGTTCAAGACATGCTTCCAGCTCCGCACGTTCGGTCAGCAGAAGGAGGACTTCTTTGCCTGGTCAAATGCCATATTCCACAAGACCGACAACGGCTATGAGATAAAGAAGGTGGACAACCTCGGACTTGTGGAACATGGCGGCGACCTGTTCTATTCTCCTGCCTATAGTGAGATATATGCCTATGACCGCAGCGATAGCGACCTCTTCGAGCAGGACAAATGGCTGCGCTATATAGATGTTCCGGCATCTCGCCAGATAAGTTTCGCCCAGTGGGCCGACCTGATGAACCGCGTGTACCGTATCGAGGACAACGGCAAGTGGGCGATAATATACTCTATTCTGTGCGGTTTCCGCTCTGACCTGTATCCTATAATAGGAAACTTCACGGCGATATTCTTCATCGGACAGACATCTTCCGGTAAGTCACAGATAGCACAGAGCATAAGGGCACTCTATGAGGTGCCGTCGGCTCCATCGAGTAACCTTAACCAGATATCAGACGCTGCATTCTTCTCGGTTCTGGAGCGTTTCCGTGATGTACCCTGCATATTCGAGGAATACAATGACGAGGAGATATCCGACCAGAAGTTCCAGGGACTGAAGGCTGTGACGTACGACGGTGACGGAAAGCAGAAGCGACGTGCAGCCACGGGCAACGACATAGAGACATCGAAGGTGAACGCCTCGATAATACTGCTTGGCCAGGAGGCACCGCAACGGGATGACAATGCGCTCTCCAACCGTGTTGTTCTGTGTGAGGTTCCTGCACATAATTTTACGGGCGACATTGAGGCGCAGCGCATATTCCGCGAGCTGAAGGGTTACGAGAAGGAGGGACTGTCGTATCTGCTTGCCGATGTTCTGAAGCTCCGTCCGTTGTTCCGGAGCAAATTCACCGGATATATGGACCTCTGCCGCAAGGAGCTGCAGGATGCTCTTGCTGGCATGTCGGGGCGTAGCGGCGATCAGTCGCGTATAATCGGGACGGTATCGATGTTCCTTGCAACTTGTCGTCTGCTTATTACCGAGGCTCCGCATCTGCCTTTGCCGTTTTCTTACGATGAGTTTTTTGAACTCGCGGTCAAGAAGGTACGCCACCAGTGCGAGATGATTGCCAAGAGCGACAAGCTGGCGATATTCTTCAACACGATGGACTTCCTCATAGATCGTGGTACGCTGAAACTTGGCCGTGACTTCACTATCGACGAACCGGACAAGGTGACGCTGAAGGGTGGTGTGGTGAAGGCCATGGCATCTGGTCAGAAGGTTATGTATATGAACCTCTCCAACGTACACAAGCACTATCTTACAGCCATGCAGGGCGGGGAACGTCCGCTGACGCTTACTACTCTTGTCGTGAACCTCAAGTCGCATCCGGCATATATCGGCGACGTGAGCAACAAGAAGTTCATTTGGCAGGAAGAGGTGCGCAAACAACGTGTGGAGCCGGGAGAAACAAACAAGTATACAGGAGCGCAGCTCGATCCTGACGCTACCATGGTAATCAAAATGGAAAAGCGGTCCAAGCAGACCTCTGCTATCGTTCTTGATTACGGGGTGCTGCAGCAGTTCATGGGCATAGACTTTGAACGCCATGTCGAGCCGGAAGATGATCCGGAGGATGACAGACCGTTTTGATAGTCGAGGCATATCAAAAATGATTAATATATCAGATTGTATAAGTGTTTATTTGGAGGGTGGCCATCGTGAGATGTCTGCCCTCTCGTTTTTCCCCGAACACCCCAACTAAAAAATGAGGAGAGTAAAAACAGGTTTTGAAATTCACAGACCACAAAAAATGCGTCCAACCGACCAACCGTCCAACCGAACAAAACTTTTCAAATACTGCATAGTTAGTTAAATAGTTAATAATGAGATATTTAGTAATAATATATATAGGTGGTTGGCTGGTTGGAAATGGTTGGTTGGAATGCTCTTTCCGTTGGTCTTGGTTGGAAATAGGATTCCAACGGTTGGATTCTGAGTCTGCTTGCTGCGGTTTAGAATTTGCTATATTGCGGTTGGTTGGACGGTTGGAAATAGGGATTTCGATACCAACCGATATTTAAAGTCTTGAATATCAATGATTTAATTCTGTTGGTTGGACGGTTGGTCGGTTGGACGCAAAAATGGCATACATAGAAATATAAAATTAAAAATCACATATGAACAAGAAAAGAAATAAAAGATCGGAAAGGTTCGCAGTTTGGATGTCGTGCAAGGGATATGTGAAGAAATGGCTTGTTGTCAATTTCAATAGTCCCGATGAGGATTGGCAAGAGTTGATAAATTTGTCAGCAAACAAGGTGTTGCACAAGGCGTTTCTCTCGCATCTGAGCCGCAAGAGTACAAGACGGGACTCCACTTCGCATGGCAGATATACCGCCAGGGTGGCGATAGAGATTACTGAAGACGAGTTCCACCGATACGGATGGGAGCTTACTCCTACGGAAACTCTTTCTTTTAACGCCCTGTTGGAGCGTGAGGTGAAAACCGTGCTTCACACTTACAATGCCATGCTTTCCGTGACGGGGTTGACGATAGCCGACCGCATCAAACGCTTCAGGAAAGCCACTGGTATAACAGAGTTCGATTGGGATACCGATTCTATCCGTAAGGAGCTGCAGCGCAATGCCAGCATATCCGGAAAGGATGATTTTGAGAAAATAGTGAAGAAAATTGAGGAAAATGTGTGGGCAGTATTGTCGAAAAGCGGACATATAACCCAGCAGGGTCTTGAAGAGTATGAAAAAGATTAAATTCAACTTTGAGAATGTCGGAGGACTGGCAGAGGTATATGCCTTTCCTCCGTCGGATTTCTTGCGTCTGCGGCACGACTATGTCAATGATTCTGACAGTCTTGAGCTGAGGACGCGGGATAATGTGATTGCCGTTCCTGTCTATGGCGACAGGTCTTTTGTGTTCTATGAAGAGAAAGACCGTGCTGATGGTGGAGACTATTGGGATGTGAGCATTGAAGGTGTTATACCTAATATTAATAAGGAGAACCGGCGATTGGTGGAAACGCTCGATCGTGGAGAATGGCTCGTCCTGTCGATGGATAACAACGGGGTGGTTCATTTGTCAGGAACGACAGACGTTCCACTATCCTTCTCCTCAAGGAAAGCATCTGGTGATGCTTATTCTGCGCTCAACGGCATAGAGTTCTCTTTCCATGGTGGGCAGCCTTTGCCATCGGTAATCCTGGATCTTGATTCTTTGGATAATATATAAGAATCGCCTGTACAGTCTGATTTGCCCTGTTCTTCGTCTGAGGAACAGGGCTTTGTTTTATGTTATCTTTGCTGAAAATTTATTTCCTATGGCAAAGAATAATTTAAGAATTGACGGAGAAATTTCTTCTTATACCGCATGGCGTGTGGGGCAGTTTCTTCTGGAAAACAAGGATAAGGCCGTTACCGTGACCTTATCTTCTTTTGGAGGCGATATTGCATCAGCCGTAAAGATTTCCCATGCTTTTGCGAACCATGGTAACGTAACGCTCATTCATGACTCTTACAATGCGTCTGCTGCAACATGGCTCTTTGGGGCAAAGAATATAAAGATGTATTCTGACTGCATGCTTTATATCCATTGCTCATCGAAGGATTATTACTATTGGCAGAGTATGAATGCCGAAGAGCTGAAGGCTTTGGGGGTGAAGCATGAAGAAGACATCAAGCAGCTGGAAACCGTAGACCGGATTATTGCGCAGAAATATGCCGACCGTTCCAACGGGAAATATTCGGTTGACGATATGCTCAGCCTGATGAAGAGCCACCCGTGGCTTACTGCAGAACAGTGTCTTGAGTATGGTTTCATCGATGAGATAATATCCGAGAAGATGCCTTCCAGACCTTCCAACAGTATGCAGGCAGAGTTCAAGAACTGTGCGATACCTCTTCCTGAAGGCATAGTGTTCCAGGATGACCGTTCGCTGCTGCAGAAGCTTGCCGATCTGTTTAAGGCCAATTCAAATATAAATAATAATAGTACAGAATTTATGAACAAGAAATTTGTAACGGTCAATAGCCTTGTCAATGTGGAGGGCTTTGACGAGAAAGACGGAAAGGTGGTTATGACTGCTGAGCAGATGCAGGTTATCGAGGACGCTCTTGTGGAGAAGAACAACAAGATTGAGAATCATGGCAGTCTGGAATCGGAGCTGTCCACGGTCAAGGATGCGAAGAAGAAAGCCGAGGACAGTCTGGCTGCAGCTTCCAAGGCTCTTGATGCCATCTCCGATGACGTGAAGAAGGAGGAGGGCATCGACAACAAGATAAAGAAGATAAAGGAAGTCTTCGACAAGATCCCTGCTGGTGTCTCTGCTCCGAATCCGAAAAGTGAGGATGTGGATCCTTACAGCGACTGCCGCAAGGACCCTGTAAACAATTATTTTGATGAATAAGTTTTTTTCATTTTAATCTTGATATATATATGAATCTGAATGATCCTATTGACATCACCGCCGTCAATACCGCGGTGAAAGCCCACAGCAAGGACATTATTTCTGTGGAACATCAGGGAGCTGACGCTATGCTGCGCCACATGACTCCTCTTACAGGCATTACCGACTCGTACACCTTCACGGAGGCTTACTTCAAGTCGGTATCATCCAAGTATACCGGCGAATTCAAGAAGCAGGGCAACATCGGTTCCTTCGGCAAGCGCACGCTTACCGTTCATCCGTGTGTCATCGAGGTGCTTGATGAGCCGGAGCGTTACCGCCGCACCTACATTACAGAGGTTCGCGGTGCAATGGAGATTGCCAAGCATCCGTTTGAGGTGTGGCTCGTGAACCATATCCTGCAGCAGGCTTCCGAAGACCTTCTGCCGGCTATCTGGAATGCGAAGTATGACGCTTCTGACGAGAAGACAGCTCTTGCTGACTCTTTCGACGGTCTCGGCACCATCATCAAGACAGCCAAGACAGACGGCGAAATAGCTGAAGGCAAGGGTAACGTAGTGTCTACCGGCAAGTTTACCCGTGCCGACATCGGTACACAGCTGCTCAGCATGTGGCGCCACATGCCGGAACGCTTCCGTATGATGAAGTCGAAGATGTACATACCGTTCGCCATGGGCGACCTCTATGACGACTGGTTTGCCGATGAGCATCCGAATGTACACTCGCCTAAGCAGTCGCCGGATGAGACCGGCCAGCAGTTCCTCTACGGCACCAACGGCAAGGTGGAACTTGTACGTTGCTCCGGAATGCCTGAAAACTCAAGCTTTGCAATGCTTACCCTGCAGCAGAACGTGGCTTACGGTATGGACAAACCGAGCGATATGCGTACCCTCAAGGCGGTTCCTGCCGACTACAAGTTCAAGGCTCTCGGAAAGTATGTGTTCGGAACCCAGATCGCGACCTTGCGCTCAGAGCTCTTCTGCACCAACGACCAGAACGTGAATCCTCTGGATGTCTAACCCGTTAAAACAATTTTGTTATGGATAAGAACAAATGTTATGAACTTGCCGATATTGATCCTGCTCTCGAATGTGATGCACAGGACAATATGGGCGGTATAGTTCCGAAAATCATTTTCGGATATCATGAAGATGTGGCGACATGGCCGGACAAACCGACTTCGGGCAGTGGCGCTCTTCAGCTTGATGCTGCAGGAGCTCTTTCCGGTGATGTTGTGATGAACAACGGCTGTAAGGCCTACTCGCTCTCGTTTACCGACAATACAGGCGTGTTCACCATCAAGCCCCAGGGCGAGACGGGTGGCGAGTCGTTCCTGTATGAACTGACCATCATTTCGGCAAAGGTGCGCAAGAAGATTCTTGGCTTCCTGAACGCCACGAAGGGTAGAAAGCTGTTTATCATCGTAGAAGACAACAACGGCTTGAACTACCTCATGGGCGACAAGAGCCACGGTGCGATGCTTGCTGCCGACAGTGATGGTGCCACCACAGGCACGGCCTATACGGAGCGTAGCCAGACAACGATGAAGTTCCAGTACAACTGTACGCGTGCTCTTGTCTACGAGGGCGACACGGAGAACATACTTACCGCAGCCGCCGGAGGATAAGTCTGACAGCTGAGACGAAAAGTTATTTTTCATATTATTATAGGTTTTAGAGTTAGAGGCATTGCGCTGTGAAGCGTGATGCTTTTTTATTATATAATACATAAAAGAAATATTATGTTTTACTTGCACATAATAAAAATTTTATGTATCTTTGCATCGTGATAAAGAAAAGGATGTCTAACTTAAAAAAAACAAAGCGAATGAATGAAGAATTAGAAAAGGAAATCAAACGAAAGGAGACGGAAATCAAGGACTTGCTCCGGTTGAAAGACCTCGTCGGTGAAGACCTTGAAAAACAGATTGACATGAGGCTTGAAGATTTGAGCAAGCTGTACAAGAAAAGACAATGACAGATTTCAAAAGGGCTCCCTGTACAGGGAGTTCCTTTAAACATAAAACAAAGAGGACATATGGAAGATACTAAGAAACTACTTGCGGAATACAGGTCGCTCATGGGGCTTGACGATGCCGCAAGCGTGGCAAGAAAAGAAGAGATAGCGGAACTGCTGAAGAAATCAGCCACGGCAGAGACTCAAGAACAGGCAAAGGAGTTCGTAAAGGACAATCTGGCGAGAATAGATTCCGACATGGCGGTGTTGCGGCATAAGATAGACAGCGAGTCATACGGACTGTTGCCATTGTCATACATTGCAAAACGTTACTTCGGCAAGTCGGCAGCATGGCTCTCGCAAAGATTGAACGGCACTCCTGTCAGAGGACACGTTTACACTCTCAATGACGAACAGAAGTCCACGTTCAACAACGCACTGCAGGAAATAGGCGACCGCATAGCGTCGCTTCGCTTGGCTTGACAGAGTCGGGCATCCTTTTTATCACACCAGCCCCGGAAATTCTCCGGGGCTTTTCCTTGTCTTTTTATTTCCTTTGCCTTTATGCTATCTTTGCTGCAGTAATTAAATTTTGAAGATAGTTATGGCAAAGAAAAGCATCGATTATGAAGATTTTGTGGATAAATTCAAACCGAAGAAAACCACAGACGATTGTTATACCCCCCCCGTATCTATGACGCTGTTCTCGATTGGGCTCGGCATCATCTTGATATAGCAGGACGTCCTGTCGTGCGCCCTTTTTATCCGGGAGGGGATTACAGGCATTTTAATTATCCTGCAGATTGCATAGTGATTGACAACCCACCGTTCTCCATTTTTGCGAAAATTGTGGATTTCTATAATAAACACTGTATCAATTATTTTTTATTTGCTCCTGGTCTTACATCTATGCGGGCGGATTGTACCCTTGTCGCCTGTGGGTCTTCCGTTACTTACGAAAACGGTGCGCGGGTCAACACTTCATTTGTCACCAATATGCTCGGCGATTGTCTGTGCTGCTCGGCTCCTGAATTGTACAGGGCTTTGGACACTGCAGAAAAACAAATGCGGCCACTTAAAAAATTACGCAAACTTTCATTTCCCTGCAATGTACTCAGAACGTTCTCTCTTCTCGCTATGTCCAAGGCAGGCGTTGATTTCCGCATAGGCAAGGACGAGGGGTGTGTGGTGACTAAAGCGTGTCAATTCAAAGAGTTCGGAAATTCCACCCTCTTGTCCGACAAGGCAACAGAACGTAAACTCGCAGCGGAGAAGTTGGCAGCGGAGAAGTTGGCAGCGGAGAAGTTGGAACTTAACGCCCGTAGTCTTGAGCTTATAGCGAAGCTCAATAAGAAATGAACCTTTTCTTTCTTTCATAGAAATTCCGGGGCTTTTTTCTTGCGTGATAGCGAAAAAGTTACCTTTTTATTTGGTGGTGTGTAACAAAATCGCTATCTTTGCACCGTCTTTAAGACAAAAGAGTTCTTTTAATTATTGAAAGATGAAGACAAGCGAATTAAAACGTTTGCTCAGGGCCGGCGGGTGCCGGCTACTGAGGCATGGTTCAAGGCACGACATCTGGATCAATCCTCAGACAGGAATGACAGCCCCAGTGCCGAGACACGACGCTCAGGAAGTGAAGGCCAAGACGCTGAAAAGCATCAAGGAAGCACTTCTTGCTTAATCTAAAATGGAAATCCGGCTACTGTAAGTGTCGGATTTCTTTTGGATTTCATCTTGATGATAATGCGGAGAGCTCTCTTTTTATGGAATATCTAACAGAAAATAATATGAAAGTAGTAGTTGTTGTTGAGAAGCAGGCAGGCGAGAAGAACTGTTCATGCTTCATCGAGAAGCCCATTGACAATTGTATGTTGGCCGGGTATGGAGAAACGGTGGACAAAGCCGTGGAGGACCTTCTCGAAGCAAGGCGCGAGATGATTGAGGAAGGCAGGAATATCCCGGAGCTTGAAATGAGCTTTACTTATGACATCTGGGCGTTTTTCGACAAATATCCACTGAACATCTCTGCCATAGCAAAACGCATTGGAGTAAACCCCTCGCTTATGAGGCAGTATGTTTCGGGAAACAGGAAGCCGAGCGGCAAGCGTATTGCCGAAATCCAGTCTGCCATCCATGCGATGGGAAGAGAACTGGCTGGCGTTTCCTTATTCTCTTGATGTTTTCATCTTTGAAAATATAAATTAAAAGAACTATCCGAGCCACTTGCACGAGATGTGTAGGTGGCTTTTTCGGTATGCCCGGCATGAGTTTATTCTAATGGGTGCAAGTCCCTAACAAGCCCAAATAGCGGGAATTGTATAGCCAATAGCAAGGGTGTCCACTGTGAGGTGGAATCTGAAAGAAGCTGGCGGCAAACATCTGACCTGACGAACAGAAACTTCATACAAGGCATATGACCGTGGGTAAGGTTGCCGAACAAACCAAAGCCCTATAGCTATTCGGAACGGTCGGTGTAAATGAAGTGGGTAT
>OQVR01001205.1_pt1 | contig 11262 bp, 7 predicted proteins | sample 1691521 | NCBI WGS metagenome assembly OQVR01 (sample SAMN03418256, study PRJEB22391) | human gut metagenome | biome: human-gut; feature: organic feature; material: feces | host: Homo sapiens | place: Tanzania | collected 2013-01
TTTACGAAAGCAGTTGCACCGTCGTTGTTCCCACGAGTCGCCGAAGACTTAATGCCTCCAAAATAAGTAAAATTACGTATAGGAATAATGTGGCGGATTTCTTTTCTTTGCAGAAATTGAGCAGTACTGGGATAAAAATAAATCCACAGATTGTGCTCATCACAAAGGCACCTATGACAGGGAGGATATAGTGTATCATTGTTGTTCTATTTCTTTATTATTCCGTTTTGGATTGTGTGTATTTACTTTTCTTTATTTATATAACCCCTAACTTTAACAATTATTGCATAGTAATCAAAAAAATGATTTTTTTGTTGTAAGTATGTATAAAATGTTTCCACTTTGTAGGCCCAATGAGCATGGTTCATCATACTTTAGTTCTGCCATGGTGCGAAAAGATGCGCATAAGCGAACGATTAATTTCTGATGTTTTCATTAAAAATATTTGGATGGTATTGAAAAAATGTGTATTTTTGTGGACTATATATAAATAATGATCACGCGGGGATAAAACAAAAGAATCAAAACGATGAAGCAAAATAGGAAATTGCCTTTGGGCATACAGGACTTTGAAGAAATGCGTAGGGGTGATTATCTCTATGTGGATAAGACGGATATTGTATGGCAGTTGGCTAATGGCATTAAGTACAATTTCCTTAGCCGTCCTCGTCGTTTTGGTAAGAGTATGTTCTTGAGTATGCTCTATTCTTACTATGACTGTACGCAGAGCCATAAGTTCCAGAGTCTTTTTGGAAATCTGTGGATAGGTCAGCATCCTACTCCTTTGCAGGGAAAGTATCAGGTGCTGTTCCTCGATTTCTCCCAGATTACGGGTAATATCGACAAGCTTGAGACTAAGTTTAATTCTTATCTCAGCATCAACCTTGATGCTTTTGTCCGTCAATACTCAGAATATTATCAGGCAGAGATGGAAGAAATCCTGGCGCAGGAAGATTTCGAGGAAAAGATGGAACTGATATTCAAGGCTGCCAAGGCGCACCAGTATCATCTGTATCTCATCATCGATGAGTATGACAATTTCACGAATGTCATTCTCAACGAACGTGGTGAGAAAGTATATCATGCAATAACCCATGCCGATGGATTTTATCGTGATGTCTTCAAGAAGTTCAAGGGTAATTTTGAGCGTATCTTCATGATGGGTGTGAGCCCTGTAACCCTGGATGATGTGACGAGTGGATTCAATATAGGTTGGAACATTTCTATCAAGCCGGAGTTTGATGAGATGCTGGGCTTCTCTACCACTGATGTGGTGGAGATGTTTACCTATTATAAGGAGCATGGTAGTATTCCTGCTGATAGTGATATTGATGCCATCGTCAATGATATGAAGCCATGGTATGATAACTATTGCTTTGCTAAACAGGCATTGAAGAAGAAAACTCGTATGTTTAATTGTGATATGGTTCTTTATTACCTTCGCAATTATATGGATGCCGGATGTCCACCAGAAGAAATGATAGATCCAAATACCCGTACCGATTACGGCAAGATGAAGAAACTCTTGCAGTTTGACAAGCTGGATGGAGAGCGTAAGGGCATTATCCGCAAGATAGCAGAAGAGGAACAGATTGTTACCCAGCTTTATGAGTCGTTTTCTGCGTATCAGATTCCAAAGGCAGAGATATTCCCAAGTCTTCTGTTCTATTATGGCATGTTGACCATCAAGGGAACTCGTGGCTCCAAACTCATTCTGGGCATTCCGAACAATAATGTCCGCAAGCAGTATTATGGTTATCTGGAAGAGGAGTACCAGGCAAAGGCGTATGTGGATGTCAACCAGCTCACCGATTACTATTATGATATGGCATACGATGGTAAGTGGGAAGAAGGATTGCGCTTCATGGCAGATGCCTATGCCAAGGTTTCATCGGTGCGTGATGGCATTGAGGCTGAGCGAAACCTGCAGGGATTCTTCATGGCTTATCTGAATCTGAATGATTATTATATCACGGCTCCAGAGTTGGAGTTGAATCATGGCTATTGTGATTTCTTCCTTTTGCCAGACCTTACCCATTATGCCAGTCAGCATAGCTACATTCTGGAATTGAAGGTTCTTTCTAAGAAAGATTTCTCTGCGATAGTTGAAGGTGAGTTTACGGAAGATGGCAAGCCTATGACCAAGGCCGAGAAACAGTGGCGTGAGGCTGTAGAGCAGATTCATCGATATGCTGAGGCTCCAAGGGTTGAGGCTTTGCGCCAAGGTACAAAACTCCATCTCATCATCATGCAGTTTGAGGGGTGGGAACTTAAACGGATGGAAGAAGTATAAAATCAATGAAAAGACTCTTACAGCAAGGTTAGCGTGCTGGGAAAGGGTAAGTATCAGGTTTACGACATTAAGTAACCTCATCTGTTAAGAACTGAATCTATAAGATAATTGTTTCTAAGAGTGTTACAGATGTAACAATGCAACAAAAATGGTAGTCGATGAACGATATTTTATAATGCTATATACCGTTTATCGCTACCTTTGCACCAGCAAAATAGAAACAATAACGCTAACAATTATGAATAAATCATCAAAATTGACAATCATCCCGGTGATGCTCTGTTTCTTCGCCATGGGATTTGTAGATTTGGTAGGCATCGCCTCTAACTACGTGAAAGAAGATCTAAACCTAAATGATGCAACAGCCAACTTGTTTCCTTCGTTGGTGTTCTTCTGGTTCTTGATATTCTCTGTGCCTACGGGTATATTGATGAATAAAATAGGTAGAAAGAAAACAGTACTTTTATCATTGGTAGTTACCGTAGTTTCACTACTTTTGCCTATCTTTGACGAGAGTTTCGGAGTGATGCTCGCATCATTCTCGCTTCTTGGCATCGGCAATGCCTTGATGCAGACTTCGCTGAATCCTTTGGTTTCGGTGGTAACAACGGGTAAACACCTTGCTTCCACTCTCACCTTCGGACAGTTTGTTAAAGCTATTGCCTCGTTTATGGCTCCATACATCGCCATGTGGGGTGCCATAGCAAGCATACCAACTTTCGGACTTGGTTGGCGAGTGCTGTTCCCTATATATATGATAATAGGTGTGGTAGCCACCTTGCTCTTGGCAAGCACACCTATCGAGGAAGAGAAAATAGAAGGTGAGGCTTCGGGCTTCGTTGACTGTCTAAAGCTTTTGGGTAAGCCTATCGTGCTATTGTCGTTCATCGGCATCATGTGCCACGTAGGTATAGATGTTGGTACCAACACCACAGCGCCAAAGCTCTTGATAGAGCGTTTGGGATGGAGTTTGAATGAGGCAGCCTTTGCTACCTCGCTCTACTTCATATTCCGTACCATAGGCTGTTTCACAGGTTCATTCTTCCTTCGCGTAATGAAGTCGCGCACATTCTTTACTATCAGCATTGTGATGATGGCATTGAGTATGGTTGGCATGTTCTTCGGCGAGAGTAAGTTGATGCTATATGTAGCCATTGCCTTGGTGGGATACGGCAATTCAAATGTGTTCTCAATTATCTTCTCGCAGGCTTTGCTCGCATTACCTGAAAAGAAGAACGAGGTTAGCGGACTCATGATAATGGGACTTTTTGGTGGAACAGTATTCCCTTTGCTTATGGGCTTTGCCAGCGATGCTATCGGTCAGATCGGTGCTGTATTGGTAATGGCAGTAGGTGTGGTATACTTGTTTACATACATCGGAAAGATTAAAATGTAATTTATAACCATCAACAATTCGATAACTAATAATTAAAGACAACTATGAATACAGACTTGAAAAAGAAATATTGCGTAGGTTTGGGCGAGATACTGTTTGATGTATTTCCTACTGGTTCTCAGCTTGGTGGTGCTCCTGCCAACTTTGCCTACCATGCAGGTCAGCACGGATTGCTATCGGTAGCTGTTAGTGCTGTTGGCAACGATGCTTTTGGTGAAGAGGCTCTTAGTCAGCTCGACGAAAAGGGATTGAAACACGTTATGCCAAAGGTTAACTATCCAACTGGCACCGTTCAGGTGGAACTCGATAGCGAGGGTGTGCCTACATACGATATTAAGACCGATGTGGCATGGGACAACATCCCTTTCACTACAGATGTTAAGGAGATTGCTGCCTATACAGGTGCTGTATGTTGGGGCTCGTTGGCTCAGCGCAATGAGGTTAGCCGCAACACCATCTATCAGTTCCTTGACCATACTCCAGAGGATTGCCTAAAAATCTTCGATATCAACCTTCGTCAGAATTTCTATACCAAGGAGATTATCTGCGAAAGCTTGAAGCGTTGCAATGTGCTGAAGATTAACGACGAGGAGCTTATAACCATAGGTCGCCTTTTTGGCTATCCTGGTTTGGATATCGAAAACAAATGTTGGCTCATCTTGGGTAAATACAATCTCGACATGCTCGTATTGACTTGCGGAGTAAATGGCAGCTATGTGTTTGCTCCAGGCAGCAAGTCGTTCCAAGAAACTCCAAAGGTAGAGGTTGCCGATACCGTTGGTGCTGGCGACTCATTCACAGGCACCTTCTGCGCTTGCATCCTTAAGGGTATGACTATTGCCGAGGCTCATAAGCGTGCAGTAGAAGTCAGTGCCTATGTCTGCACCCAGCATGGTGCAATGCCAACTCTGCCTGCAGAGTTGATATAATTCTTTGCCGAACAGCAAAACAATAAATTAAACGTATAAACACTTTAAACCCTCGCTTTGTATCCTCTTTAAGAAGATTCAAAGCGAGGGCTTTTTATGATTATAGCAGTCTACAATATTATGTAGAAGTTGTTGTTATTTCACTACCATCTTGCGACTTGTGCCATCAGAATACTTCACGATGTAAATGCCGCCACGCTGTGGTGCCTGCACTTTAGCACCACCAAGGGTGTAGGTGGCAACAGCGTGAGCCGATGTGGTGGTGTTGATGCCACGGTTGTTGATGGCTGTAGATGTTGTTGCGTAAGAGATTACAGGAGCTATAGCCATAGACAGAGGGTCGTCGGAATTCTCGTACCACTTATATTCGCCTGTAGGCTGATAGTTAGCATCCTCTTCTGCAAGATAGTGCCATGTTGTGGTCTTCTCGCCAGGGTTTCTGCGGTGGCAGAATATAGAGATGTCGTCGGCTGTATATGGCGATTCATCCATGGTGCCGTTAGGGAATGGACCAATAACGATGAAGAATGGAGTACCCTTCTTCAGTTCCACAGTCTTGTCGAAATGGAAGATTGTGGCAAGATAGTCGTCATCGCTATACTGCAATTCGCCAGCCTTCTTGGTTGCTGTTGCCATCACCTCGCCTGGTTCGCCATTCTCAGCCACGGCATTCATTGTCATGGTGATTTCTTTCTCAGGGTCGATAGTGCCTACAGAAGCAAAGAATACACTCACGCTATCTACTGTAGCATCAGCGAGAGGAGCCTTGTAGAGTTCGGCAAACTTCTCCATGCCAAGCCAGTTGGTACCTCCATAGTAGCCATAGAAGCCAAGGTTCACCTGTTTTAGATCTTTATTTTCGTCGAGACTGATGTTCCAAACATTCTGTGCACCACCAGCCTGAATAGCCCATTGCAGAATGTCGTTGGTCTGACCAGCATCGTTCTTTGCAGTAAGACCCACGCTCACGGTTCCTGCCTTGGTATAGGTAACGGTAGGATTCTGCTCGTTGCTCTCGGTCTTATCGGTATTCTGGAATACCCACTTCCATTCTGTAGGGTTGCCTTCTGAAAGGTCGCGGAATGTTACAGGCACGTCGAGCGGAACGAAGGTGCCTACGTATGGCGACTCATAGCCTTCTTCTGGCAATCCAATCTTGGCAGTAGGAGCCTTCTTAGTAACCACTACAAAGTTGGTGCGCTCTACCTTGTTGCTCTCTTCGCCACGCTTGATGGTGAGCGAAACGTTGTATGTGCCAGCCTTGCTGTATCTTACTACAGGATTTTCTTCAGTCGAAGTCTCGGTATCAGCACCTGGGAATGCCCATTCGTAAGCCTTAGGTTCGCCTTCTGAAAGGTTCTTGAATGCAATCTCTTCGCCCTCGAAGATATGGATGGCATCCTTAGCTGTAGGGTCGTCTTGTACAAGGCGGAAGCCATCTATGGCAAGATCTTCGCCTCCGAAAGGATAGTCGAACGAGAATGTAACCTTCTTGCCTGCGTATGCTGCAAGGTCGAACGAGAACTTGTTCCAGTTAGTAGCGTTGTATGCTGTTTCCTGTGCCCAGCTGAAAGCATCGAGCAGAGTCTCGCTCTGGTTAGTTTCTACATCGGTGATGTTGAAAGTCCATTTACCATAAACTAATAAGTTTGGCGCGAAGTAAGCATAGAACTCAACCTTGCTTCCTTCTTTCACGGTAAGCTCGGGACTTGCGAGCTGAGTGGTTCCGCTACCGCCCTCGTAGCTAACGAAAGCTGAATATTTGTCGTTGGCATTGATAGACTTGAACTTCTTGTCGCTCAATTTCCAACCTTTGCCTACTGTCCAGTCTTTCACCTCTTCTTGTGAGTCAAACTCCTGGTCGTAGTAAGCCACGGAAGCACGGTCGGTAGTGAAGTCGGCTTTTAATGGTAGGTTGATGGTATATTCTGCCGATACCACTTCGCTATTTACGTTGTAGCCGCGAGTCATCACGTATAGTGTGCACGACTTGTCGATGGTGACTGTAGCCTCATGACCTTCTACAACCACGCTCTGTGTGTTGTCGCTCTCTTCAAACTCCTCAGCGCTCTTGGCGTTGGTAGAATACCAGATGGTTACAGCGTTCTCGTCGTCGGTAGTAATCTTCACTTCTACAGGCTCTGAGAATGTGCCACCAAGAGGTGTCACCTCTGGAGTCTTTAGCGGAGTGCGAGCCTTTACGTATACTGTAAGTGTGTCGGTAAGAGGATAATAGGTGTCGTCGCCTGCAAAGGTAGCGGTGATGATAGCCTTTGAATCTTCCTTAACGTATGATGAAGACAAAGCACCATATTTGTCTACCGAGCATACCATCCAGTTAGACGACTTATAGGTGATTGGTGACAGCTTGTTAGGATTTAGCAAGTCGGAATATCCCTCGTCGCCCGAAAGCAGAGTGATCTCTTTTTCGTTGAATTTAATCTGTGGATTCTTGCGTATCACATAGTTAGCCTCTGCCACTTCGCTCTGTTCTTCGCCTTTGGCAACGATAGCCTTCAGAGTTGTAGTCTCGGCAATGTCGATAGGTTCGGTATAAGCCTTGCGAGTGCCGTCGGCAAGACGTGGATTGCTACCATCGGTAGTATAATATATGGTGTAGGTGCCAGCATCCAAACCTTCTGCAGCAATAGCCACCTGCTGAGCTACATCGTAGGTGCCAGCAGCAGGAGTGAATACAGGAGCAGGAACGCCAGATGTGGCAACCTCGTAGTCTACCACCACCTTATATATATACAGAGGTCCCTTCTCTTCGCTCGTTTGGTTGAGCTTTATCTCGAGTTTTCCCTCTTGCATATCGGCATCGTCGATGGTAAATGCATATTCAGCGAGAGTACCCGTTAGCGATGCCTTGGCATTGCCATCGCAGAGATAGTCTTTGCCATTCACGGCAACAGACACATTGCCTGCTTTCGCGTCATCTTTTACGCGGGCAGTAACCTTTACGTCCTTAATCTTTCCTGCAAAGCCCGTAGTCCAAAGAGTAGAACTGCTTGGAGCCTCCGACGCGCTACCGATATACTGTCCCATAGTCGAAGTATAGGCGTAGATATAGGTGCCTTCTGACGAAATGTTCCATTGCACTCCGTTTAGTTCTGTGGTGTATACATCTTTCTCAACCTTGCTTGAGCCAAAGTTGTAGAAACCCTGTCCACCTTTAGTTTTGCTTGTGTTCCACTCAAACGACCACGTTGTTGTGGCTGCCAGCCCTACGTAAGGCAATAGGGCGAGAAGAGTGGCAAATGTAAAGAGTAAACGTCTTTTCATAAGCTTTCTGATTTTAGTGTTGTTGTTATATTGTAATTGTGTTAATTACTAGGTAATGCTGCAAAGTTACATATTATTATTAAATAACTAGAATAAATAACAATATTTTTGCAATAATATGTATAAAAACTACATTGTGTCACAATAATAGTATTGTATTCTTGTAATTAAACCACAATATATTTATATAAACGACAATACTGACAATTAAAGACTTTGCTTAGATTATATCGTAAATCTATAGCTAATAATAGTCTTTAATTGCCAGTATTGTCGTTATTTGCTGTTTACTCCAAATCTTTCTTTGGCAAGAGTAGATTGAGGACTACTGCAAGGAGGAATACTACGGCTACGCAGTTGTCGGCAAAGACAGTACGAACAATCTCTGGGAAGATGTTGAACATGCCTGTTGCTTGGGTGAAGCCAAGGCCAACGCTGAGCGAAAGACTCACGATGATCATATTGCGCTGAGAGAATCCGCTACGAGCCATCATGCCGAAGCCTGCATAGAGAATGCTACCAAACATCATTATGGTGCATCCTCCAAGTACAGCCTGAGGAATCGTCGTTAGTGCATAGCCGATAACAGGGAATACGCCACCGATAATCATTATTATCGCTCCTATGGCTATTGTGAAACGGTTTACAACCTTTGACATGGCTGCAAGTCCTACGTTCTGACTAAACGAGGTGATAGGAGTACAGCCAAAGATTCCAGATAAGCTACTCACGAAACCATCGCAGCTGATAGCTTTTCCCATTTCTACTTTATGAGGATTTCTTCCTAAAGCGCTATTGCAAAGTGCTGATGTGTCGCCAATAGTTTCTGTTGCTGATACAAGATAAACGGCTGCAACCGAAAGAATGGCACCAATATTAAACTCTGGAGTGAACGGCAACAATGTTGGCAATGCTATTGCTGGTTGTTCTGCAATGCCGCTGAAGTTTACCATTCCCATGGCGCAAGCAAGGATGTAGCCTACGATAAGACCAACGAGAACGGAGAGCGAACGAAGGAAACCTTTGGCAAAGACTTGGCATAAGAGACATGCCAATAGGGTGGTGGTGCCCACAATCCAGTTGTTGAGGCTACCGAAGTCGGGTGCGCCCTGACCACCAGCAAAAGAGTTTGCACCAATAGGAAGAAGCGAAAAGCCGATAGCTGTTACTACCGTTGCTGCTACAACATGTGGAATGAGTTTTACCCAATATTTGGCAAAGAGTCCGAGCACACCCTCTATCAAACCACCAATGATGACGGCTCCTATCAGCGTGCCCATGCCATATACGCTGGCTATGCTTATGGATAGTGAGAGGAAGGTGAATGATATTCCCATTACAATAGGCAAGCGTGAGCCTATGCGCCATATTGGATATAGCTGTACCAATGTGCCGATACCTGCAATAATCATACAGTTTTGTATCAGCATAGCGCTAACAGCACTATCGAGGCCAATGGCGCTCGATAGAATCATGATAGGGGTGATGTTGCTAACAAACATCGCCAGAATGTGCTGAAGACCGAATGGCAATGCTTTGCCTACAGGCACTCTGCCATCAAGAGAATAAAGATTTTCTATTGAAGGTTTCATATTTTGTTGTTTTTCTATGTGTATCTATTGGTTGTGTTTATATATTAGCTAACCTTTTCCTGTAAACCAATGGCACGAGACATAAGGCGTACAACGTCTTTAAGTTCGTTGTAGCGCTCGAGTTTTATCTGTTGGTTGATGGCATAGCCTTTGATAAGGTATTGCTTGAGGATGGTGGTGGCCCAGCGGCGGAATTGTACACCTTGCTGACTCTTTACTCTATACCCCACAGAAATTATGACATCAAGATTATAGAATGGTACAGGTTTGTCAGAATTAGCAACACGCAAAAAATGCGTGTTACTTTCCTTTACTAATTCACCATCTGCAAATACATTATTTATATGCTTACGTATCGTCTTTGCATCACGATCAAAAAGTATTGCCATTTGATTTGCACTTAACCAAACAGTCTCATTTTCCAACTTTACATTAAGTTGTATGCTTCCATCTTGTGAACGATATATTTCTATTGGATTATTCATACTTGTCTTTTCTTATATGGTAAAAATTAATCGCAAAATCTAAGCTCACATTTCTCTCTTTTACTCTTTTATTCTTTTACCTTTTTACCTATTAAGAATATACTCCTCTCTCAGCCCAGTCGCCTCTGTCGAGTTGGCGATAGCCTATGGCTTCGGCTATATGAGGAAGCTGTACCTTTTCGCTACCATCAAGGTCGGCGATGGTGCGGGCAACCTTTAGAATACGGCTGTAGGCACGTGCGGAGAGAGATAGACGTTCCATAGCAGAGCGCAATACTTCTACCGAATCTGCATCAGGTTCGGCATATTGATGAATCATGCGTTCCGTCATCTGAGCATTACAATGTATGCCTTTTATATCCTTGTATCTCTGTTCTTGAATTTGGCGGGCTGCAATAACCCTTTCTCTTATCGTTGCACTTGGTTCGCCTGGAGCAGCTTGCGAAATATCCTTGAATGGTACAGGAGTAATCTCGCATTGTATATCGATACGGTCAAGAAGCGGACCGCTAATCTTATTCATGTATTTCTGTATTTGTCCCGGAGTGCATACACAGCGATGCGTTGGGTCGCCATAATATCCACAAGGACAAGGGTTCATAGAGGCTATGAACTGGAAGTTGCAGGGATATTCCACACTATATTTCGCCCTGCTTATAGTGATAACTCTGTCTTCGAGAGGTTGACGAAGTACCTCGAGAGTGTGTTTTGAAAATTCTGGCAATTCGTCTGCAAAAAGAATTCCATTATGGGCAAGACTAATCTCGCCAGGCATAGGATTGATGCCGCCACCTACCAAAGCGGCTTCAGATATCGTATGGTGCGGACTTCGGAATGGACGCTGAGATATAAGCGACGAATTCTTAGATAGTTTGCCTGCCACACTATGTATCTGCGTTGTCTCAAGACTTTCAGCAAGCGACAAAGGAGGAAGAATAGAAGGTAAACGCTTGGCCATCATACTCTTACCACTACCAGGAGGACCTATCATGATCAGATTGTGTCCACCAGCCGCTGCCACTTCAAGAGCACGCTTCACATTCTCTTGACCTTTCACGTCGGCATAGTCGAGGTCGAAATTATATTGCTGCTCGTAAAACTCCTTGCGAGTGTCGATAACCATTGGCGAGAAGTGTTGCTGACCAGTGATGAAGCTTATCACCTGCATGATATTCTCCATGCCATAAACCTCGAGATTGTTTACCACAGCAGCTTCGCGCTCGTTGGCTTTAGGCACTATAAGACCTTTGAAGTGCTCTGTGAAAGAAGGTCGCAACCGTAT
>OQVR01001211.1_pt1 | contig 11232 bp, 9 predicted proteins | sample 1691521 | NCBI WGS metagenome assembly OQVR01 (sample SAMN03418256, study PRJEB22391) | human gut metagenome | biome: human-gut; feature: organic feature; material: feces | host: Homo sapiens | place: Tanzania | collected 2013-01
AAAATTATCCGATAATACTTTCGTTCAACAATTCCTTCATCAGTCCCTCGATATCGGCATCAGCAGCTGTGAGCGTCTTGCTCTCTTTAGCCTGGAACACGATATTCTTCACTGCCTTTACCTTTGTTGGAGAGCCAGCCAGTCCACACTGCTCTGGGTCGCCGTCAACATCAGCCACAGACCACTGGTTGAGTGTCAGGTATGAACGCTGCTCATAAAGTTCTGCATAAGGCATGTCGGCAGTACGCTCCAATGGAACATTGGCACGCTTGTATTTCATAACGAGCTTTGCATTGCAAGGACGGCATGGGGCAGCACTTCCGTTAACGGTAATGACGATAGGCATTGGAGCCTCAACAGTCTCCACTCCACCGTCAATATGACGACGGATGGTAAGCACGCCATTCTCACATTTCTCTATCTCTTCGGCATAAGTAACCTGTGAGAGTCCGAGCTTCTGAGCCACCTGCGGACCCACCTGCGCCGTATCTCCATCGATAGCCTGACGACCGCCGATTACAACATCCGCACCACCAATCTTCTTTATGGCAGTGGCAAGAGCATATGAAGTAGCGAGAGTGTCGGCACCTGCAAATAATCTGTCGGTAAGCAGCCATCCGGTGTCAGCTCCGCGGTAAAGTCCCTGACGGATAATCTCTGCTGCACGTGGAGGGCCCATGGTCAGTATTCCAACTGTAGATCCAGGATTCTGTTCCTTTAAACGCAACGCCTGCTCAAGGGCGTTCAAATCTTCCGGATTGAAAATTGCAGGCAAAGCAGCACGGTTCACTGTGCCTTCCGCTGTCATGGCGTCTTTACCCACATTACGTGTGTCTGGTACCTGCTTGGCAAGTACGATGATTTTTAAACCCATATTTCTTTAATTATGTTATGTGAAATTCATTGTATACATTGGGACAAAAATACTACTTTTTTAGCTGTTGGCAAAGAAAAGTGTGAAAAAGCTAACCTTTTTTGTTCTGTTTTTTATATAATATAACTATAACAGTACCATATCTGCATAAATACAAATCACTTTGCGCATGGTGCTTTCCCAAAAGAAAAATAACAAATTGTCAAAATAATGCTAAAATATTTGGGGCATGAGAAGTTAATTAGTATATTTGCCCCGTTAATGATCTAACACTAATAACATTTTAACACTATTACTATGAACAGCGAGGAGCTTATACTTAATGCCAACGATGTAGTAGCCTATTTACAGAAGCCTGCATCCGAGTTCACAAAAGCAGACATTATCAACTACATCCGTAATAATGAAATACGGATGGTCAACTTCATGTATCCTGGAGGTGACGGCAAGCTGAAGACCCTGAATTTCGTTATAAACAGTCTCAGCTATCTTGACACTATCCTTACATGCGGTGAGCGTGTAGACGGTTCAAGTCTATTCTCTTTCATCAGTGCAAGCAGCAGCGACCTTTATGTGGTTCCAAGATTCCGCACTGCATTCAAAGACCCATTCAACGAGATTCCTACACTCTGTATGCTCGCCTCTTTCTTTGACAAAGACGGTAAGCCATTAGAGAGCGCACCGGAAAGAACCTTGGCGAAAGCGACACAAGCCTTCAGAGAGGTTACAAACATGGAGTTCCATGCAATGGGCGAACTTGAATATTACGTGATAACACCAGACAACGGACAATTCCCGGCTGTAGACCAGAAGGGCTATCACGAGTCTGCTCCGTATGCCAAGACAACGGAATTCAGAACAATGTGTATGGACTATATTGCACGTGCTGGCGGTCAGATTAAATACGGACACTCTGAGGTGGGCAACTTCAGCATGGACGGCAAGGTTTACGAACAGGGAGAGATTGAATTCCTTCCAATAGCTGCCGAGGAAAGTGCTGACCAGCTGATGATTGCAAAGTGGGTTATCAGAAATCTCGCATACAAGATGGGACTCGACGTAACCTTCGCTCCAAAGATTACTACAGGTAAGGCTGGTTCTGGTCTGCACATCCACATGAGAATAATGAAGGACGGCAAGAACATGATGACCAATGGCGGAAAGCTGAGCGAACAGGCTCGCACCATGATTGCAGGAATGATGGACGTTGCTCCGGCAATTACTGCCTTCGGCAACAAGAACCCTACTTCATACTTCCGTCTGGTTCCTCATCAGGAGGCTCCTACAAATGTATGCTGGGGCGACTGCAACCGTTCTGTACTCGTAAGAGTACCACTCGGATGGACTTCAAATATGGACATGTGTCATGAAGCTAATCCTCTCGATGTAGCTGCCAATTACGACACTTCGCTCAAGCAGACTGTGGAGATGCGTTCTCCAGACGGTTCCGCCGATATATATCAGCTTATCGCTGGTCTCTGCGTTGCTTGCCGTCATGGTTTCGAGATGAAAGACGCACTTGAAGTTACAGACAAGACTTATGTCAACTATAACATCCACGATGCAGAAAACGCTGACCGCGTAGCAGCATTGAAGCAGTTGCCAGACAGCTGTGCTGCTTCTGCTGAATGCCTTGAGAAATACAGAAAGGTATTCGAGGAGCACGGAGTATTCAGCCCTGCAATGATTGACGGTATCATCAACCAGCTGAAGACATTCAACGACAGTACTCTGCGCCAGGACATCGAAAACAACAACGAGGAAATACAGAAGCTCGTTACACAGTACTTCCACTGCGGATAAAAGCATACTGAAGGATTCTTTATAGATTACCTCATAAAATCTACATCCAAAGCCCGTGTCAAGACTATGACACGGGCTTTTTTTATGCGTTATATAAATTTAAATAGGTGAACTCTTGCATCATTATAAAATAATACATAACTTTGCAAAGTCGATATTACAATTAATGAGAAACAGAATAAACAAGCGTATGACAAAGTGATTTAATAACGATTACTAACTAAAACAATAAAATAAAAAATGACAACTTTAACAATGTTTATTGTTGCGGTCTTCGTCATCGGCTATTTCTTTATAGCCATAGAGAGCGTGACAAAAGTAAACAAGGCAGCCATTGCGCTGCTTATGTTCGTAGGATGTTGGACAATATTCATGTTCGACCCGGGTCAGTACATTTCAACAGCCATAGGCGACAAGATTGGTACCGTGGTCAGCGAGACTATCGAACATCATCTTGGCAGCACAGCGACAACACTGTTCTTCCTTATGGGTGCCATGACAATCGTAGAACTGGTAGACCAGAATGGTGGTTTCAACTTCGTACGTGACACTCTGAAGACCAAGAGCAAGAAAGCCCTGCTCTGGCGCATTGCCTTCATGACATTCATATTATCGGCAATTCTCGACAATCTGACGACATCCATCGTAATGATTATGATTCTGCGTAAGCTTGTCAGCGACCATAAAGACCGTATCATATATGCAGCCCTCGTGGTTATAGCCGCCAACTCCGGTGGTGCCTTCTCTCCTATCGGCGACGTTACCACCATCATGCTTTGGAACAAGGGTGTGATAACAGCAGGCGGCGTACTGAAAGAAATCATCCTGCCGTCTATCGTCTCTATGGTAATTCCTGCATACGTCCTCTCTTTCTCTTTGAAAGGAGAGCTCGCCGTTCCAGAGGGCAAGGGCGGAGACTTGGGATCAAGCGACTTTACTGCCGTGCAGCGCAAGATAGTATTCTTCCTTGGTGTGGGCGGATTGATCTTTGTGCCTATCTTTAAGTCTATCACCCACCTGCCTCCGTTTGTCGGCATCCTCCTTGTATTGGGACTTCTGTGGACTGTAACCGAGGCATTCTACAGCAAGCTGCCTAAAGCAGCAGGAAAGAGCCAGATGCAGAAGCGTGTCAGCAACATGCTCTCTCGCATAGACATGTCCACTATTCTGTTCTTCTTAGGCATTCTGATGGCAGTAGCATGTCTTGAGACGATAGGTGTTCTCACCCAGCTCGGAACGGGTCTGAACACGGTATTCGACGGCAACCACTACCTCGTGACCGGTATTATCGGCGTATTGTCAAGTATTGTTGACAACGTACCTCTCGTTGCCGGTTGCATGGGTATGTATCCTGTAGACCCTTCTGTCGGCGGCGACATGTCGGTAGACGGCATCTTCTGGCAGTTGCTTGCTTACTGTGCCGGTGTCGGTGGTTCAATGCTCATCATTGGTTCTGCCGCAGGTGTAGTGGTAATGGGACTCGAAAAGATTACTTTCGGCTGGTATATGAAAAAGATTTCATGGATAGCCCTTCTCGGCTATCTTGCCGGCATCGGTGTATACTGGGTTGAAAAGACTGTAATAGGACTGTAGTGAGTAGTGATTAATGAGTAGTGATTAGTGATTAATGAGTAGTGATTATTGAATAGTGATTATTGAATAGTGATTAATGATTAGTGATTAATTTTTTGTAGTGATTATTCTACTCACGATTGTAAAAAGGGCTGCACATTTCATCATGTGCAGCCCTTTCTGTTTTTTCTTCTTTCTTATACCGATAACAAAGCACCTATAAAAAAGGAATTTACCGAATTTCTAAAAATGAACAAAGTCAGTACTTCCGGAATTAAGCCATTGTACTCCTCGTATTTTATCAAATTCCGGCTACTGCTTCCGTTAATTGTTCAAAAGCCTTGGTAAGGATTGCCCTTGGCGTTCCTACATTCACTCTCATGAACCCGGCACCTCCCTTGCCGAACATCTCTCCGTCGTTGAGGGCGAGATGGGCTTTGTTTACGAACAGGTCTATAAGCTGTTCGTGGTTGAGACCGAGTGCGCGGCAGTCGAGCCATACAAGGAATGAAGCCTCCGGGCGCAATGGCTTTATCTTAGGAAGATGAGTCTTGCAGTATTCCTCCATGAAGATGAAGTTCTGCTCCACATAATGCAACATCGCCTTGCGCCATTGTTCTCCATTCTTGAAGGCGGCTATTGTAGCAATAGGGGAAAACATAGGAGCCTCGTTAAGCTCGTTGGCTGCGAGCCATGTGTAGAATCTGTTGCGGATTTCATCATTAGGAATTATTGAATACGAGCTTACGATTCCTGCTATATTGAAAGTCTTCGATGGCGCACCGAATGTTATGCTGCATTGTGCCGCCTTATCGGAAGCCGTAGCAAAGGGCACATGTGTGTTCCCCCAAAGCGCCATGTCGCAATGTATCTCATCAGAGATGACAAGGATATTATGGTCATAGCAGAATTCCGCAAGGCGTGCCAGCGTGTCTTTGTCCCATACTATGCCTGCCGGGTTATGGGGATTCGACAGAATAAGCACTTTGCATTTATCATCCGCCACCTCTTCAAGATTATCGAAGTCCATAGAGTATGAGCCGTCGCTGTTCTCTTTCAGCGGGTTGTATACTACCTCTCTGCCGTTTCCCTCAGGCGTAAGACGGAAAGGATGATATACCGGCGGCTGTATGATAACTTTTTCATCAGGTTTGGTAAATACGTTTATCACCATTCCTATTCCTTTTACTATGCCCGGGATATAGCTCAGCCAATCCCTTTTCACGTCCCATCCATGATGGTCTTTGATCCATTTCTGCACCGTGGGCCAATAGTCCTTTGGCTCTACCGTGTATCCGAAGAGGGAATGTTCAAGGCGTCGGCGCAGAGCATCTGTTATAAACTCAGGGGTTTCGAAATCCATATCCGCCACCCATAGAGGCAGAAGGTCAGCCCTTCCGTAGCGCTCGGCAAGCACCTCATGCTTAAGGTCGCCACTTCCTGTGCGGTCTACAATCTTATCAAAATCGTACATTTCACCTTATTATATATATTGTCTTTTGCTGGTAGTTGACGAGTTAACGAGTTGACAAGTTGACAAGTTGACAAGGATATATGCATTACTTGTTTCAAGGTCTGCAAACAACGATTATCAAGAAAAACCAATCGCCTTGTCTACTTGTCTACTTGTTTACTTGTCAACTCGTTTACTCGTCTACTTGTCTACCGAGCGCCTGACAGATGTCTTCAAACACGTCATCCATATCTTCGAGTCCGATGGAGAGTCTTACCGTTGTGTCGAGCACATCCATTGCAGCCCGCTCCTGGTCTGAGAAGTTACCGAATATAGTACTTGCCGGATGAATGGCAAGAGTCTTGTTGTCAAAGAGATTAGTGGCACGGCGCACAAGCTTCAGGTTGTTTATCATAGCGAAGCATGCCTCCTTGCTTTCCAGGTCGATGGTCATCATGGCACCAGCCGTCTTTCCGAACTGTTTCTCCGCCATTGCATGATACGGGTTGTCTTCCAGTCCCACATAGTTCACCTTCTTTATCTGTGGCAACGTGCATAGCTTCTTTGCAAGATACAGAGTGTTCTGACTCTGCACACGATAGCGTGCATCAAGAGTCTCGAGTCCGAGCGACTGCATGTAAGCCACATGAGGCGTCATATAAGCTCCGAAGTTGAAAAGCATCTCGTTCTTTATCCTCTGTCCGAAGCCACGTGTCGTGCCATAGTCCATTATCAGTCCTCCAAGAGTTGTTGCTCCTCCTGATAGATACTTGGTGCTCGACACCACTTCAATATCCACACCCAGTTCCTTTGCCGAGAACTGTGTGAACGGAATGACCGTAGTGTCAGCCACAAGCGGCACGTTATATTCATGTGCCAAGGCAGCAAGCGCCTTCAGGTCAGCCACCTCCATCTGCGGATTTGTTATTATCTCAAGGAATATGCAGCACGTGTTCTCGTCCATCCGAGACTTCACCTCGTCGATGTCCAACAAGTTGCACAGCCGTGGCTCCACACCGAAGCGTTTCAGCGAATCGGTAATCAGCGCAAAGGTGTTTCCAAACATATGGCGCGACGTGACAATGTTTTTCCCTGCTGCGGCAAGAGCCATCAGCGTGTTGCTTATAGCTGCCATTCCAGACGACATTGCCACCACATTGCTTGCTCCCGTTATTGCCTTCACCTTATCCTCAAGATACATCACTGTCGGATTCATCACTCTTGAATAATCCGGCGCAATCACTCTTCCCGTAAAAGCATCTGCCATATCGGCAGCTGTTTCAAACTCGTATGCCGCAGTATGGTATACCGGCATACTCAACGAACCATATACGTCACTCTTTCCAAACGGAGTGTCTATAGCCTTTGTCTGATTTTTCATTTCCTTTATTTTAGTTTGTTTTTTTATGCGTGCAAATTTACAGTAAATTGAATTATTAACGGTAACTGAAGCAATAAATATTAATAATAAACCACAAAAGTGATATGTTTACAGCAAATAATACATATATTTGCATAATACTTAGCTGCACTCGGCAAGCCCTTCGACATTCACCTATTTACGATGTAACAACATTGTAATATCGTTGAAACACGTATGAACAACGGCTTGAATACCTTTGCGGACGAAATATAAAGACAATAGAAATGGAAATAAAAAGTAACATTCTGGTAGTTGATGACGAACAGGATCTGTGTGAAATCCTGAAGTTCAATCTTGAAACTGAAGGCTACAACGTTGATATGGCCAATTCTGCAGAAGAAGCTCTCGACATGGGAATAGAGAAGTACGATCTGCTCTTGCTCGATGTTATGATGGGCGGCATGTCAGGATTTGCCCTCGCAAAAAGGCTCAAGGAGAACCCGTTGTCTGCCCACATCCCGATAATATTCCTTACAGCGAAAGACACGGAAAACGATACCGTGACAGGATTCAACCTCGGAGCCGACGACTATATCTCCAAACCATTCTCCCTCCGAGAAGTGATGGTCAGGGTGCGTGCCGTATTGCGACGTACGAAAGAGAAGGACGACATGCCTCACAGCAATATCATCAACTATCAAGGACTGGAGCTTAACCTCGACAAGAAGACGGTAAGCATCGACGGAGAGGACATTCCTTTCACCAAGACTGAATTTGAAATCCTGCATCTGCTGCTCGACGAAAGGGGCAAGGTGTTCTCACGTCAGGAACTAATAGACCGCATCTGGCCGAAAGACGTTCTCGTGCTCGACAGAACTGTTGACGTGAACATCACCAGACTGCGCAAGAAGATAGGCAGATTCTCAAAATGCATCGTTACAAGATTAGGCTTCGGATATTATTTCGATGCCTGAACATTATATAATCCACAAAAAATATGAACAGAACATCTGTAGGAACAAAATTATACTGGGGAGTAATGGCTGTGTTCATGCTGTTCGCCGTTTCATTCATTGTCTTCCAGCACGACCGCGAGAAGAGATACAAGATAGACGTTCTCGACACCAGGCTGCAAGACTACAACGAACACATGGCTGAAGTGCTAAGCATAAACAAGAACATGTCGGAGAAGAACATCGACAAGTATGTAAAGTCGCATTACGAACAGGATTTGCGTGTCACGCTCATTGACATGAAAGGCAGAGTGTTCTATGATAACAAATACAAGAACTATTCCTCGCTCGAAAACCATCTGGGCCGCAACGAGATTAAGGAGGCATTGAAGTATGGGGAGGGCTACGACATCGACCGCAAAAGCTCTACCCTCGGCGAGAAGTTTTTCTACTCAGCCACGTGTTTCCCGCAGCAGAAGTTCATAATAAGAAGTGCCCTGCCATACAACAACAGTCTGGCGAAGATGCTACAGACTGACCAGCACTATCTATGGTTTGCACTTGTTGCCATGTTCCTGCTCACCATATTATTATATAGGTTCACCCACAGACTCGGAATGAACATAATGAAGCTGCGTACCTTCGCAGACAGGGCTGACCACAACGAAAGTCTCGAAACAGAAGACCTTGTAGCGTTTCCGAGTGATGAGCTGGGCGAGATTGCGGAGAAGATTATCAAGCTGTATAAAAGACTGCAACACACCAAGAAGGAGCAGAACATACTGAAGCGGCAGCTCACACAGAACATCGCCCATGAACTGAAGACTCCGGTGGCAAGCATACAGGGATATCTGGAGACGATTCTCGACAACCCGAAGACCAACGAGGCGATAAAGCAGCAGTTCCTTGAGAGATGCTATGCACAGGCACAGCGACTCACTTCTCTGCTTCGCGACATTTCCACCCTGAACCGTCTTGACGACGCATCCGAGATGCTGACCGACTTCGAGAAAGTAGACATATCGCAAATCGTAGCCAACATACAGAAGGAGACAGCCCTGCAGATGGAAGAGAACGACATGTGTCTCGTAAACAAACTGCCCGACAATATAATCATCCCTGGCAACCACTCGCTGCTATACAGCGTGTTCCGTAACCTTACCGACAATGCCATCGCCTATGCCGGCAAGGGTACGACGGTGACCATAAGCGCTGAGGAAGAAGACAGCAAATGGCACTTCACCTTTGCCGACAACGGAACGGGTGTGCCATACGAACACCTCAAAAGACTCTTCGAACGCTTCTACCGCGTAGACAAAGGACGAAGCCGCAAGATGGGAGGAACAGGACTCGGACTCGCCATCGTAAAGAACGCAATACTGCTGCATGGAGGCACGATAAGCGTGAGAAATGCAGAAGAGGGAGGACTCGTCTTCACCTTCACGTTGAAGAAATAAAAAAACAGACTTGGCTTTTTATCTTTACAAGAATTTGCCATCTTCATTTATTTTATTATATTTGCAGAAAATAATTTAACCTGAATATGAAAATAAATGAAGCTGGCAAAGAACATGCCGAGACCATAGCTACGCTGATAATGGCGGCAATGACCGACGAATGTTGCCTTTATTATGCAGGAGAGAAACATACCATTGACGATTTCCACAGGATGATGACCGAACTTGTGGAAATGGAAGATTCGCAATACAGCTATAGGAATACTCTTCTGGCTACAAGCGAAGACGGAAGGGTTATGGGAGCATGCGTTTCATACGACGGCGCAAAGCTGCATGAACTAAGAAGACGTTTCATCGACGCAGCCAAGAGCCATTTCAATAGAGACTTCAGCAATATGGACGATGAGACGCAGGCTGGCGAGCTGTATCTTGACAGCCTTGCCGTATTCCCGGAGTTCAGAGGACACGGCATAGCAACGGTACTGCTCAAAGCTTCTATAGACAAAGCAAGAAACATGGGATTGCCTATGGCAGGACTGCTCGTAGACAAAGGAAATCCTAAAGCAGAAAAACTATATATAAGAGTAGGATTTGAATACTCCAACGATGCCACATGGGGCGGACACCCCATGAAACACCTCGTATACAGCACACAGAAATAACAAAAGAAGGAGGTACTATGCAAGACAGCAAATATCTTATAGCCAACGAAAGAGACGCACTGTGGGGACTTACCGTAAGCACAGTGGGCATGGACATGTTGCAGCCTGGTGACCCTTACCCGACAAGAGGGCATGCCGGCGGATACTACTTTGACGTGAACAAAGGCAGAATACTTGATGAATACCAGATGCTCTACCTCATGGAAGGGGAAGGAATATTCTCGTCGGAACACGTCAAGGACCAAAAGATAAAAGCTGGCGACATATTCCTCTTGTTCCCTAACGAATGGCATACATACCATCCTCTCCATGACTCTAAATGGAAGAGCTATTGGATTGGATACGAAAAGGATAACCCTATAACAGAGTGTATCGAAACATTCTTCACCGATTTAGACAAATTTGAGCTTATCGGTACAGCAGGCGGATTAAAGATGCTAAAGAAGAAATAGAAAAGAAAAAAGAAAGTATTGAAATACAAGGGGTTCATATCAAAGCTGCCATTGAAGAAAAAGAAAATACACTTTCAAGTATTACAAAACAGTTGGAAGAACAGAAAGAGATGAATGAAGAGATTTCAGATTTTAGAAAATTTGAAACAAAACTTCATCAGATGAAAAAAGAAATACGAAAACAAAATCAGAACCTTGAACAATTAAATCAACATATCTCTGTAAACGAACAATCCATAAGATTTATGGACAAGAAGATGGAAGAATATAAAGAAGCAGAAATGAACTATACATTGTTAAAAGATCTATCCGATACAGCAAATGGAGAACAAAAAGGAAAGACAAAGATTTCATTTGAACGTTTTGTGCAGTCGGTATATTTTGATCTGATCTTGGCAGCAGCCAATGAACGATTGTCCGTTATGAGTGAACAAAGGTACTATCTGCTTCGAAAAGAAGAAAATGATATAAACAAAGGATCTTCTGGTCTGGAATTGGAGATTCTCGATGAATGGACAGGAAAAAGAAGAAATGTAAGATCATTATCTGGAGGAGAATCATTTAAAGCAGCATTATCTCTTGCATTAGGATTAAGTGATGTGATCCAGAACAAAAAAGGTGGGATACAGGTTGATACGATCTT
>OQVR01001215.1_pt1 | contig 11208 bp, 7 predicted proteins | sample 1691521 | NCBI WGS metagenome assembly OQVR01 (sample SAMN03418256, study PRJEB22391) | human gut metagenome | biome: human-gut; feature: organic feature; material: feces | host: Homo sapiens | place: Tanzania | collected 2013-01
TTTACTAACTTATAATTCTTATCAAGAGAAGGAAAAACTAAACTATTCTTATAATCTTTCTTGTATCTTAAACACTTCTTAAAATAATCTCTTATATTATGTAAAACTAATAAATCAAAATCACTATCCTTAAGAAGTTCATCATCCGTAAAATAAGCACCTGTAAGTAAAGGATATAAATATAACCTCTTAACCTCTTTTTCACAATTAATGCCCATCAAAATATTAGCGCCTACATCGTCACCCATCAAAGAAATATCTTCAAGAAGTATTCCATTACTAGTAAGTTCCCTTATTAAAAAATTAACTACGGCATTAACTTCTTTCTGCATATCCAAATAAAATCTTTCTTGATAATCCACCGCAATAACAAGTCTTCCTGTTCTAGAAGCAATCATCTTACATACTTCTGCATACTTAAAATTGCATTCTGTAATACTTGAACTACCATGAACATAAATCATGATTTTCTTTAAAACAAAACCCTTTTCTGGATAAAAGACTCTAACTGGTGCTAGATCCTCATTTAAGATAATTTTATAATTAGATACATTTCTCTTTGATATTGTTGGATGCATTATCTCATAAACATTACGATATAATTTATCTATCACTGTATTATCAAAGCAATCATTAATATTACTACTCATAGTATCACCAATTATATAATACCATGAAAAAGCTTTTTAATTCTTTCAAATTATAGGCACTTGACACTATTTACCATTTTTAGAAGCACTTTTTTTAGCCGTAGAAGGCTTTTTTTCATCTACAGCTTTTTTTGACTTTTTTGTTGCTTTTTTTGTTGAAAAAACATCGTTGATAACATTTGGCTGTTTAAGTTCTTCACATTTTTTATCCATACGTTTCTTGCATTTTCCAAAATAAAATTGTAAATTTGTCCCCAACTAAAAATTATGAGTCTTTATGAAGCAGCAAGTTTATAATTTAAAGGAGTTTGCCGCCCAACACCATCTTGAAAGCATTTTTGGGGCTTATGCCGCACATATCTATATAGACGATTTATGCGAGAATGAATTGAAAGAGATGGCTCTAGAGCGCACTCTGTTTACCAAACTGGTATTGGTGACTAAGGGAAACATCAAAATGCAGGTTCTGCAGCAGGGAGCTGAAACCGATGGAACTGACAGAACGTTGATATCTGGTGAATTGCTGGTTATCTCGCCCAAGCATGTCATTGCCTTTTCTGACATGTCGGCAGATTTCGAGGCGGAAGCTATCCTGGTGGATGAGGAAATCTCTGCCGATGTGGTGTATCAGTTGTCTGCCGACAAGCAGAAGGCGGCTCTTGATATCTTCCACATGATTCGCGACATCGTACGCCATCAGCATATCTATAAGGTGGAGATGATACAGTCGATGGTGAATGTATTGAAGCTCCTGGTATCAGAGCTTCCCTACGAGAATGTATCCGTTACTCGCGATTTGCGGCATAAGAAAGAGGTATATGAGATATTCCTCCATCTCCTGTATCGCCATTTCCGCACCGAGCGGCAGATTCGATTCTATGCCGATAAGCTGAATGTATCTTCTCCTTATCTTTCGAGAATGATCAAGGAGATTTCCGGAACCACGGTGAATGACCACATTACATCTTTATTGTATAAGGAGATATGTAATCTTCTGAAACAATCGGATATGACGATGAGAGAGATAGCTGATTATCTGCATTTTAGCGACCAGAGTGCTATGAGTAATTTCTTTAAGCTCCGCTCGGGAATGTCGCCGCTGGCTTATCGCAACCAGGAATGATTTTTTGAAATGATATAAAAAGAACCTGTAAGCTATATTCCAAATTGGGAATACGCTTACAGGTTTCTTGTAATTTCAGCTAATAAGCTGACTGGTTATGGAAAAATTTATTTCAGCGTAAACTTGTGCGACTGCAGCATCTCCTTAGGGTCGAGTGCCTTGTCGAGTTCTTCCTTGCTCATGATTCCCTGCTCAATGACGATGTCATAAACAGAGCGTCCTGTGGCATGAGCTTCCTTGGCCACCTTGGAACTCTTCTTATATCCGATGATGGGATTAAGTGCGGTTACGATACCGATACTGTTCTTTACCATCTCGTAGCAACGCTCCTTGTTCACGGTGATGCCGAGGATACACTCAGAGGTAAGGGTTTCGATGGCGTTCTTCATCCATGTCAAGCTCTCGAAGAGACTTTCGGTGATGATTGGCTCCATTACGTTCAACTCCAACTGTCCTGCCTCTGCAGCAAAACTTACAGTAGCATCGTTACCGATTACCTTGAAGCAAACCTGGTTGGTTACCTCTGGGATAACTGGGTTTACCTTGCCTGGCATGATAGAAGAACCTGGTGCCTTAGGAGGAAGGTTGATTTCGTTCAAGCCACAACGAGGACCAGATGCCATCAGGCGGAGGTCGTTACAGATCTTAGACAACTTGATAGCCAGACGCTTCAGAGCAGAAGAATAGCTTACGTAAGCACCTGTATCTGGGGTTGCCTCTACCAGGTCGGTAGCTGTCTCGAAGTTCTCACCTGTCAGCTTGCTGAGGTTGGCAGCGCAGAGCTTGGCGAAGCCAGGAACGGCATTCAAGCCGGTACCGATGGCTGTACCACCCATGTTGATCTCGTGCAGGAGTTTTACGTTGCGTTCCAGGTTGAGGATTTCCTCCTCCAGGTTGTTGGCGTATGCATTGAATTCCTGTCCGAAAGACATAGGAACTGCATCCTGCAACTGGGTGCGGCCCATCTTGATAACGTCGGCATACTCATCTGCCTTATAGCGGAATGCGCTGATCAAACCTGTAAGGGCACCTATCAAATGGGTGTTCATACGGATGAGGGCCAGGCGGATAGAAGTAGGATATACATCGTTGGTACTCTGACCGCAGTTGCAGTGGTCGTTAGGAGAACAGTACTGGTAGTCAGCCTTTTCGTGGCCCATGATTTCGAGTGCACGGTTGGCGATTACCTCGTTGGCGTTCATGTTGACAGATGTACCTGCACCACCCTGTACCATGTCGATAGGGAAGTTCTCATGCCATTTGCCGTCGATGATTTCGCGGCAAGCCTGAGAGATGGCACCTGAAATCTCGTCGTTGATAACGCCGAGGGTATGATTGGTCTCAATAGCAGCCAGCTTCACGTATGCAATAGCGATGATGAAGTCTGGATAGCTGCACATCGTCTTGCGAGAGATGTGGTAGTTGTTGATACCGCGCTGTGTCTGTACACCGTAAAGTGCTTCAGCAGGAACCTTGAGTTCACCTAAAAGGTCTGACTCTACTCTAAATTTTTTCTCTTCAGCCATAATATTATCAGTTTTTGTTGTTTATACTATTGTTATTGATTCTCTAGTTATTATGTTATTTCTTGTTCTTATTCTTTGCTATTTGCTATTGCTCCTAGCTGTTTCGGAAGAAGGAGTTGTTTCCTTTATCCGATGCAAAGGTACGAAGATTTTTGTATATTCCGTTTATAAAAAGTGAACCTTAATTTGTAAAAAACGAACTAACTTCTTCTTTTTGTATTTAATATGCTTTCAGTCTATACATCATACCCAGTTCTATGCGGTCGGTGTTGTAATCCTTCAGGCCGCATTTCTTGCTGTAGTCGTATTTGCGTCCTACGTAGGCAAGGAAGATGCGGAGATCCTGCTTCTGCTTGCGGGCAGGGTAGTACTCCAGGCTTCCCACGTAGCCGTATGCCGTGCGGTAGTTCTTGAAATCCTCGTTCTTGGTGGTACTTGCCGTTTCCCACATGCCTTTCAGCATCAGGTTCCAGTCTTTGGCAAACTGCCAGTTCATCTTGGTAACGATGCCTTGGTAGCGCACCTTGCTCAGGTAAACGTTGGTGATATCTATGTTATCGCCGGTTCCGGTATCAGGGCTGATGCCGTGCGCTATTTCTCCTACCACTTCTTTTGATGCAATCTTCATTCTGTCGAGATCGTCATAGGTATTGTTGTAATCCACATACCATTGCAGTTTGCTCAGGTTCAGTTTCTGTCCGAAACGGAAGAATCGGCTGTATTTGCCCTTTGCCTGGGTTCTGAAGGAGTAAGACCAGCGGGTCTGTAATTTGTTATCGAAGAACTTTCCGTTCCATCCGATGCTGTAAGTCAGTGGACTATTGGATTTCTCCAATACTTCCGTGTCTAGTTTTCTGCCTCCTGCTGATCCGCTGCCAACCACTCTTCCCGTTGTTGTCTTGGCGTTTTCTCCAAACTCATCATCCAGTTTTCCGTTATAGGTATTGCTCACCTCGGCAGAGAACTGCTGGGTCTTGCTGGCATTGTAGAGCAGGTTGAGAGCACCCTTGGAACTATCTACATTATCCTCCATATCAGAGAATTGGTAGATGAACATCGGGTTCTCATCAAACTCGAAGGAACCCAGAGCCTGGCATTTCTTTCCTCCCTGGATGCTCCAGGTATCGTTGAACTTCCAGCCCACCATCATATAATCTGTGGCTTTGGCAAAGTTGTCTTCACTCATTGGGGCATCGGTCTTGTTCAGACGATGGCGGAAGCGATAGTAAAGGTTGTCGGTCAACCAGCCCGTCATCTCGATTCTCAGATTCTTGTTGTAGAATCTCGAAGTCCATTCATCGGTTTTGGAACTGTGTTCAGCCTGGAAACTTTCGGCAAAATTCACGTAGAAGTTCAGTGCCTTCTGTTTCTTTTCCATATGGGTAACCTTGGTGTAGAGCGATTCTATATCGCCATCATTACCTCCCAACCCATCGTTGGTGCCTTGAGCTAAAGCGCTGTTAGGCAGCAGGGAAGCTATTGTGAAAGCTGAAAGCAAAATGCTTTTTGATTGAAGTTTCTTCATGTTTGTTGTTTTTAAAAGGTTCAACATGTGGGCCTCTATCGTACGTATTTTGTACGATAGAGTCCGTTTTTAGCATATTTACTTTTGGGCTTATAGGAACTGGATGATGATATATCCTACTCCGATAGAGACGATGGTTGTGATGAAGCCAGCCAACTGAAATGAATGGTTGATGACGAATCGTCCGATATGGGTACTACCTGTGCGGTCGAAGTTGATGGCAGCCACGGCTGTAGGGTAGTTTGGCAGGAAGAAATATCCGTTTACGGCAGGGAACATGGCCACGAGTGCCAGAGGCGAAATGCCCAGTCCGATGCCCAGAGGATAAAGGGTTCTTACGGTCGCCGCCTGCGAGAAGAGCATGATGCTCATGATGAAGAGGGCGATGGCGAAGAGGAACGGATACTGGTTCACCACTGTTGCAATCTGGTCCTTGAAGAATTCCAGGTTGCCGTTGAAGAAGGTGTCACCCATCCATGCAATACCGAAGATGGCTACCATGGCATTCATGCCGGCTGCGAAAACATTGCCCTTCACGGCGTCGCCAACCTTGGCTTTTCCCACCAGCAGAATCAGGGCTGCCACCGACATCATGATAATCTCGATAATCTCCGGCATGGTAACTCTATGTAGCTCACCGTCAAGCATGAAGCTTGGACGGATGCTTGGAATACTGCCGTAGATAACCACCATCAGAACGCCGAATAGGAATGCCAATACTGCATACTTGGAACGAGGATTAGGATTCTTGATCATCTCGTCGATAAGCTTGCTATCTTCTTCAGGATTGATAATCCCTTCCTTTACACGCTGCAGGTAGATTTCGTCCTCGTGCAGTTCCTTGCCTATTCTGTTTTGAACGAAGGCTGCAATGAGGATTCCTATCAGCGAAGCAGGGATGCCCACCAGTAGGATATGCTTCAGCTCGATGCCTGCACCACCCAGCAAATCGGTACTGATAACTGCCGCTGTTGCCGCAGAAACCGGACTACAGGTGATGCCGAGCGATGCAGAAACGGTTGATACACCCAATGGTCGCTCCGGACGGATTTTCGAGTTAGTGGCAATCTCTGAAATAATAGGGAGCAGAGAGTAGCATGTATGTGCGGTTCCAGCCACGATGCAGAAGAGCCAGGTGGTAAGCGGACCGAAATAGGTGATATGGTTAGGATGCTTGCGCAGGAACTTGGCGGCAAGACCTACCAGGTAATCCAGTCCTCCTGCTGCCTGCAATGCCGCCGCTGCTGTAATCACCGATACGATGATGAGCATCACGTCGATAGGCAGATTGCCGGGTTTCAATCCGAAGATGAATACCAGGATGAAGACGCCTACCATTCCGAAGATGCCTAGTCCGATGCCGCCGATGCGGGCACCGATAAAGATTAAGGCCAGTACGATGGCCAGTTGTAATAGTATGATTGCTGTTGCCATAATGTTTTATAGTTTTGTTGTTTATTGTTTTGTTGTTTATTATCTATTATTTTTTCTCGTTCTATTCCTTTCTGGGTGCAAAATTAATGCATTTTTGGCTTATCTCCTTTAAAAATCTATGCTTGATATTTGTAAAAAACGAACCAAATGCACTGAAAATCAAAAAAAAGTTGTAAATTTGCACCGAAAAGTCGTATTTTGAGGCTTTTTCTAGGTGAACAATCTTTTAATATAACAAACGTATAAGCGATATGAAACGTTATTTGCACCTTATTATATATATAGCATTTTGGGTGCTGCTGGCAGGTTGTGCCCAGCAGCCTAGGAAGTATGTCATTGGTGTTTCTCAGTGTTCTGAGGATATCTGGCGTGATAAACTCAATGACGAGTTGAAGATGGGTGAGTATCTCAATGATTCTCTTATCGTGAAGCTGGCCTCGTCGAATGATGATAATGTGTTGCAGAACAAGCAGGTTAACCAGTTTGTAGATGAGGGAGTTGATCTGCTCATCATCTCTCCTAATCAGTTGAGCGCCATCTCCAAGGCTGTGGAGCGTGCTTACGACAAGGGTATCCCGGTGATTCTCTACGACCGCAAGACCAATTCTGATAAATATACGGCATTCATAGGCTGCGATAACTATACCATCGGTAATTCAATGGGTAAGTTCATCGCCCAGCAGTTGAATGGCAAGGGACGCATCGTAGAAATCTGTGGATTGGATGGTTCTTCGCCAGCCATGGAGCGCCATCGTGGCTTTATGGATGCCATCAAACCATTTCCTGGCATCCAGGTGGTTGCCTCGGAGGGAGGAAACTGGAAGGAAGAAGGCGGAATCCGGGCCATGAAGCGCATCCTAAAGAAGACGCAGGATTTTGATTATGTATTTGCCCACAACGACCGATTGGCTTGGGGTGCCTATGTGGCAGCTCAGCAGATGGGCGTGAAGCGCAACTATAAATATACCGGTGTGGATGGAATGGCTACCGAGGGTGGTGGCTTGGAACTGGTGCGTGACGGCATCTTCGAGGCTTCCTATCTTTATCCTACCAAGGGAGATGAGGTGATAGCCTTGGCTATGAAGATTCTGAAGCACCAGCCTTATAATAGGGATAACTATCTGAGCACATCCATTATCACCCAGGCTAATGCCGAACTCACCCTGATGGAGGCTAGGGATGCTGAGCGACAGGCTCATAATCTGAAAACCCTGCATAGGCAGGTGGATCGGTATTTGTCTGATTATAACTCTCAGAAAATCATGCTGGTAGGTTTGTGCCTCTTCCTCTTTGTCTGCATTGTTGCAGCTGCCATGATATTCCGCAGCTATGTGGTAAAGGCAAAACTGAACGAAGAACTGGCTAAGACCAATGGCGAACTGAAGCGAGTGAATGGTGAACTGGAAGTTAAGAATGGTGAACTGAAGCGTCTGAACGAGGAGGTACTGGAACTGACCCATTCCCGCCTGGTGTTCTTTACGAACATCAGTCACGAGCTTCGTACGCCTTTAACCTTGATTGCCGACCCGGTGGAGATGCTCCTGGAAGATAGCGGTATCAAGGGCAAGAGCCGGGAACTGCTTAAGATGGTGCAGCGCAATGCCATCGCCCTGCAGCAGCTGGTGAGCAGTATCCTCGATTTCCGGAAGATTCAGAATGGAAAGATGGATTTGAAACTCTATCGCTTCGACATCGTGAAAGCCCTGACCATGTGGGTGGGTGATTTCCAGCTTACTGCCGAACGCAAGAAAATCAAGCTTCATCTGGATATGGAGGACTTTACGGGTAGCCATGAGGTGGTTGCCGATAAGGAGAAGATGGCTCGTGTGGTTTTCAATCTCCTGAGCAATGCCTTGAAATACACTCCGGCAGGGGGCGATATCTTCGTTTCTCTGAAGGTGGAAGGTGATAATCTCCGCATCGACATACGAGATACAGGTAAGGGTATTGAGAAGGAGGAGGCTGACATGATCTTCGAGCGCTTCTTCCAGGCAAAGGGTGCTGCCAGCGGTACAGGCATCGGCTTGGCTCTGGTCAAATCGTTTGTAGAACTGCACCATGGCGAAGTCTGGGTGGAGAGTGAATTGGGTAAAGGCTCTGACTTTATTGTGGAAATCCCACGTGAACAGGTGGATAGTTCGCAAGTTATCCACATGGATGATGATGGTGTGGATAACTCTGTAAGTGGTTCTTCTTCAGTAGATAAATGCGTAGCAGATGAGTCTGTGTTGCAATATATAGATGATGGAGATAGGAAATGTGGAAAAGTCCAGCAGTTGGTTAGCGAGAACACTAACAAGCCAACCGTTCTGGTTATCGATGACAACAATGATATTCGTCAGTATGAGCATACGCTTTTGCAGGATGCGTACATCGTTTTGGAGGCTGCCGATGGTAAGGAAGGATTGGAGATAGCCAAGAAGGAAGTGCCTGATTTGGTTATCTGCGATGTGATGATGCCGGTGATGGATGGTCTGGAGTTTACCGAACAGTTGAAAACGAACACGGCAACCTCTCATATCCCTGTCATCATGCTCACGGCAAAGAACCTGGAAGAGCATCGTGCCGAAGGTTATGAGCATGGAGCTGATTCGTATATCACCAAGCCATTCCACAGCAAGGTGCTTCTGGCCCGTATCGAGAATCTCCTGAAACAGCGCAAACTCTTGAAGCATCTTTACCAGGGTTCCAAGGAGGCAGAGCAGGAAATAGCGGAATCTCATCTGGAAGATCGTGACAAGCAATTCCTCAAACAGCTGCATGCTATCATTCAGAAGAATCTCTCCGACAGCGAGTTCGGAGTGGAGGATATTGGCAAGCAGATAGGTTTGAGCCGCGTTCAACTTTATCGCAAGGTGAAAGCGATGACGGGCTCTTCGGTGGTAGATTTGCTCCGTAAGGCTCGTTTGGCTAAGGCAAAGCGACTTCTCGAAAGCCGCAGCATGAGTGTTTCTGAGGTTGCCTACGATGTAGGTTTCTCTGCTCCGTCTTATTTCACCAAGTGTTTTAAGGACGAATACGGCATGTTACCGGGGGAAATTGGGTCATAAATCGTGAAAATTATGCAAAAAATCGTTCATATTGTGGGGGGAATTGTTTCAGTGTATCATTTTCGTCACTTTTTGAACGATAAATGTACCTCACTTTCGCAGAAACTTCATACCTTTGCACCAGAGTTTAAAAGTTTATAAATTGTTTCATGCGAAGTAGTTGCATTTTCATAGGTTTATGTTTTTAAGGTTATAGGATTGAGTATTCATGTGGTATGAAGTGATCTTAAAGGTAAGAAGTTTGTTTTTGGGAAAAAGAAAAGTTAGTTTTTGGGAAATCAGTAAGAGCAGCTGTTGGTTGAATACCAGCAGCTGCTTTTCGTTTCTGCTATTCGGTTTCTCGTGTATAATGCATTTCATTATATTATGCCGGGTATCTGCTGATTTTCCTGGATAGGATATTCCTGTCTTAGCAAATTCCGTTCATGTAATAGTAATCATGTTACTATGAACGGATTTTTGTATCCTATGCACTGATTTTTAAACCCATTGTTCGTACCTTTATGTACTTTTGCAGCAGAAATCAAAACAATAACGCTAACAAATTAAACATTTTAAAGTATGAACAACTTATTAAATGGAAAGAGTGCAGCTATGATGCTTGCACTTTCATTGGTAAATGTTACAGCAGCTTTTGCACAGGATGATAATTCAAGTGCTAAGGAAGAGGGTAATCGTAATGTGATGCTCAATGCAGCCAGTGCGAATGGTCCTCGTGAGATTCAGATAGGTTTGCCTTCTGCCGATGTCAACGTATTGGAGAATGGTCTGCCTGTTACTTACGCTACCAATCCTCATTCTGTCAATACTATCTGGCGTGGTGATGCTAGTTTGAGCCATCAGGGGTTGCTCAAGATAGCCGAGACTGCCATCACTACCGGTAATATCGGTTATGCCGTAAACTCTTTCACCCAGAAGGGGCAGAAGGGATTCAATGGTACGCTGAACTATAAGAGCAATCACTTCGGATTGCAGGAATTCTCTTTGAATATGAATGGCGATTTGGGAAGCGACTGGTATTACAGTTTTAACATGTATCAGGATTTCGACCCGGGAACCTTTAAGATTAAGTCAACTCCTTATCAGGACCGTACTCAGATTTACAAGGCGCTCCTCACCAAGAAGTATAACGGCAACCGTGGTGAATTTACCGCTATGTATAAGTATGCCAACAGTCATAATGTATATAACTATGCCACCCAGAGTGCTCCATTCATTTATGTAGGTGATGGAAGCGTGAAGGAGTATGGCAACTTCAAGCTCGGAACCACCTCTTATCTTCCTGTAGATAATGATATGACCTATCGTGATATGCGTACTGGTGAGTTGAAGCAGACTTCTCTCTATGATGCCTGTCTGAACAAGACAAGCGAGGTAACCCTGACGAACAACTACCGTTTTGACAACGGTTTGAACTGGAAGGCTACCTTGAAGTACGATCACTCACGTGGTGCGATGGTTTACCAGTCACCAATGTCTATCATCGATTTGAAGAACGAGGCTAACAAGGGCGTATATAATTATATGTATCGCGACATCGACGGACAGACTAAGGCTTACGATGGTCAGTATGTGCAGACCCGTATGTCCTGTCTCAATGCCGGTAAGATTGATGAGGCTCTTTTCACCACCGAACTCAGCAAGAAATTCAGAACTTCCACCTTCCGCATCGGCGTGAATGAGTGGTTCTACCATATCGATTATTGCTCAAATACAACCATGTATGACCAGAGTGTTCCTGCGGATGGCAGTTATGCGTTGCGTGTCTGGGATGCTAACCAGCGTAACAGCTATTTCTACGATTTCAACAAGAATGCCTCTGAGTATTACAAGGGAAGCGAAAATAAGCTGGCTCTCTACTTCACTCACGATTGGGATGTCACCAACAAGTTGAATCTCT
>OQVR01001216.1_pt1 | contig 11208 bp, 10 predicted proteins | sample 1691521 | NCBI WGS metagenome assembly OQVR01 (sample SAMN03418256, study PRJEB22391) | human gut metagenome | biome: human-gut; feature: organic feature; material: feces | host: Homo sapiens | place: Tanzania | collected 2013-01
ATAGATGGATAAAAAATCAAACATAACGTTAATAATAATTAAGACTGCAAGGTTTACATATCCAAAAAACCACATATATGGATAGAAATAATTAACTTTGCAGCCGATTTTAGTCCGTATAGGCTCAAATAAGTCATAACACGAAGTTATGCGCCTTGCGGAGCAAACCCGTTTTTAAGTAATAAAAATGTACGCAATCGTAGAGATTAACGGTCAGCAGTTCAAGGTTGAGGAGGGCAAGAAGTTGTTCGTTCACCACATCCAGAACTCTGAAGAGGGTCAGACAGTAGAGTTTGACAAGGTACTTCTCGTAGACAACGAGGGTGCAGTAAAGGTAGGCGCTCCTACAGTAGAGGGCGCAAAGGTAGTATGCGAAGTTGTTAACCCACTCGTAAAGGGTGACAAGGTTATCGTCTTCAAGATGAAGCGCAGAAAGGATGAGCGTAAACGCAACGGTCATCGTACTCACTTCACACAAATCGCAGTTAAACAAGTAATCGCTTAAAAAAAGGAGGACTAGTAGAAATGGCACATAAAAAAGGTGTAGGTAGTTCTAAGAACGGCCGTGAGTCAGCTTCACAGAGATTAGGCGTTAAGATTTGGGGTGGTCAGAAGGTTATCGCTGGTAACATCATCGTTCGTCAGCGTGGCACAAAGCACAACCCAGGTTTGAATGTAGGTATCGGTAAGGATGATACTCTTTACGCTCTTACAGACGGAATCGTAAACTTCCGCAAGGGTCGCAAAGACAGAAGCATCGTATCTGTACTCCCTGAGGCAGAAGCTTAACAAATAAAAAACAACTTATTCCAAACAAACATAAGAGTCTCAATGCGAGGCTCTTTTTTTTATGCAATGAAAAAAGGACAAGACCTCACGAGGAAGCATTGTCCTTATCCTGGGCTTTTGACCCGATATCTTTTCCGGCAGACAAGCATCAGTCTGACAGACGCACGATTCTTATGCCGGTCATCGTCTTGCGCTTCTGAAGATAGGTATAAAGAAGCATCGGTTCTTCAACGACCTTATGGTGTACCGACGAAGCGTTGATTAGATGAAGCCCGTCTTTATGCCACACGGCAAAACCGAGATGCTGAGTGTCAAGACCGCTCTTGTTCGTTATGATAGCTATGATGTCGCCATTGTGTATCGTCTGACGAAGCAGCTTGGTGTTCCTGACCTCCGTCTTTGGGATATATCTGTACTTACGTCCGCACAGGCTTTTCTCCATCTTCGCAATCTTATCCCTGTCTGCGGCGTTGCCTTTCAGCATAGGATATTTGTCGCTATGCGCCGACATATAGTTCACGAAGATGCTCTGAACCTTGGTGAAAGGAGGGTTCGGGCTCTGTATCTCCCGGCAAATGCCTGCCTTTATGTTATCGTCTATCCATTCTGTATAATAGTGCAGACGTGCGGGATAGCTCACGGCATCTCCCTTCCGGTAGCGTATCAGCTTGAGGTTGTCGCAGAAAGCACGAAACGTATATTGCTTGTTCTTCACACACAAGGTGAGTGCCACCACGTTCTCCACGTATGTCGTGCAGTCGAGTTGCCTAAGATTAACCACGAGCTGCTCCTTCTTGTTCACCTCCAGAGTGCTTGCCACGTATGGTATGCCATAGAACTGGCGTGTGAAAAACATCACGCAGTCCTGCTGCCTGGTCAGTTTTCTGGCACGTGCCTCATTGAGAAGCTTCACCACTTTCAGGCTGTCGCTCTTCTGATACTGCACGGCTCCCACGAAGCATGTCATGGAAAGGAATGCCAAGAGTATCAACTTACGTTTTATTTCTATCTTCATATTCTGTCCTTTTATTGTTTTACATTCTTCTTATATTTGCGTTTCAGTCCGAGGTTCATGCCCACATACACATTAAGGGAGGCAAAATAGTTGTTGGTAGAAAACTTGCTCTTCCTGTAGTTATAGGCGTGAAGCACCGTGCTTGCCCCGGCGAAATATTTGTCGTTGTTCCACACAAAGCCAAAGCGGCCGATACCGTCGAGGTTGAAATTATTGAAGCTGAAGTCTTTCAGCGAGAATCCGTTGTGTTTCGTATCATCACTCTTCGACTTCTTGTATGCCATTGCCACGGACAAGGATGCCGAGAAGAGACAGTTGCGCGCCATGACCCAATTATAGGCATAGCCGCCGGAAGCGGAATACGCCTCGTATTTTACATTCTTGAAACAAAGGTCTTCGTCTATCTCCACTCCGTCTGCCCCACTCTCTCCGGGGGTGCCTTTAAGACTGTTGTTCACTACTGTTTTCAAGGCTTCGTAGTCGAGCGAGAGCGAGTGGGCGGTATATCCGATGCCAAGCAAGGGCGAGCCGCAGCTCCTCTTCTGGCGGTTGGTCTGACTGAAAGCCGCCGGATAGGAGAACTTCTTGTGATTGAAGATATAGTAGATGTCGAAGCCTTTGATGCTTACGTTAAGTCCACCGAACGGCACATCCCTCAGAATGTATTTGTCCACAGCATCCTTTATCGTGGCTTTCGTTATCTTAAAGTCGTCGCCCGACTTGCGGTAATAGAGGTCGATGCCGAGCATGGAACTGTAAAGACTCAGGTCAAACTCCGTTTTCCTGTTGCTTTTTTCAAGATGCTTCACATCGAAAGAATATCCTAAAAAGAGCCATCGCCATGCGGCATACGGTCCTATCTTTGCGCTCCAGTCGGGAGCGAAAGAGAAGCGCTGCCCCGACTTGCTCTCTATGGTATACTCTTCAAACGTGTTTGTATTCTGCAGCATCACGGTATAGTCGTAGTGTTGAGGCTCTATATAGTTGGTATCCAACTCATTGAACCCACGGAACACCTTCGTGAAAGCATGACCGATGGCATGAAACAGGTCCCGCTTCTTCTTCCCCTCAACCGGCTTTACCGCCATGCTGTCTGCTTTCACGTACAGGGAGTCCTGTCCATGAGCTGACACATGGATAGAGAAGAATAATGCCAACAGTAAAAACAAACCATGTTTTGTCATGTCGTGCCGAATTATGATTTACCTGTCTACGGTATTAGAATTTGCCGAGTATTCTGTCCATCACCCAGTTTACGGGCGTTGCCGACATACTCGTACACGTACATTTTCCTTTTCCCAGCAAATCGTCAACAACAGCCTGTATGATAGGACGCTGCACATAGGGAGGATTTGCCACCACGATATTCGCCTTGCCACGGCTCGTGACGAGGAGTATCGGCTCATAGTTGAACACGGAGAAGCTGATGCTGCCCTTGTTGCCTACAATCTCTATGCGGTCTTCATTTGCCGACTCATGACCTACGAAGCACCATGAGCCGCTGCCCGGAAGCCCATTCTCAAACCTGAAGCATGCGCTGATGCTGTCTTCCGCCTCGTACAGTCCGCCACGGTTGGCGCTAATGCCGTTGGCTTCAACGATTACTCCGAACAAATCCTGCAACAAATCAAGCTGGTGCGGAGCCATATCATAGAAATAGCCGCCACCGGCAATCTCCGGAACTACTCGCCACGGACGCTTGTCGCCCTTCTCAGCATCGAACTCGCGTGCAGGACTGGAATATCTGATCTGCACATTCACTATCTCACCTATCTCGCCACTCTCTATGATGCTTCTCACCTTATTAAAATAAGGGAGATACCTGCGATAGTAAGCCACGAAGCAGGGTATGCCCGTCTGCTCGCTCACTCGGTTCACCCTGGCACAGTCGTCATAGCTCGCTGCCAAAGGCTTCTCCACATATACCGCCTTGCCGGAATGCATCGCCATGATGGCGTAGGTGGCATGGCTCGACGGAGGAGTGGCTATATAGACGGCGTTAACTTCCGGGTCATCAATAAGTTCCATGGCATCGGTATACCATCGCTTTATGCCGTGGCGCTCGGCATAGGAGCGTGCCTTCTCCGCACTACGGCTCATCACGGCAACAACTTCCGAACCCTCAATCTCGCTGAAAGCCGGTCCGGACTTCTTTTCCACGACCTCTCCGCAGCCTATAAAACCCCATTTTATCGTATCCATATTCTTCGTTTTATTTATCCCGACATGCCTGTCATCTTAATGCTAAACAGGGCACATCTTTATATAAGTAATGCAAAGTTAGCATTTTTTATTGAGTTTAAAATAAGCGAATACCACTATTATTATTACCTTTGCAAATATTAATACAATAATATGATGGAAAAAGAAGAAACAGAAAACGTTTTGAAGAGAAGGAGCTACCGCTCGTGTATATCCTCTGCATACCATGATGTAAAGGACAATCTATGGACTATCACCAAGAAGAACTGGAAGATCTTCCTGTTTATCGCCGTGCTGCAGGCTGCCATAAGCACATGGAACGCCTCTCTCTCGCTCGGCATCAACTATGAGGGCTTCGACATGAAACCCGTCCCCCTGACCGTATGCGGCCTGCTGGCAGTCGCTTCCGACTTGCTCCTCATGGCGGCGGCATTCAGAATAATAAACGGAAGAGCATTGGCATGGAACATAAGACGGGCGTTCTCCACGCTGCCTGCCACAATCGTCTTCACGCTTGCATGCAGCATAGTGCTCCTTATAGCATTCGTGGCATACGCCATGAGCAGCAAGACTCCGGAAAACATTCCCGTCTGGCGCCTGGCTGTCATCGCCCTGGCATGGCTGCCGCTATACCTTATATTAAGCGTACCTGTGACTTACGTCTACACAAGATACATGATTGAGCCGGAAACAAAGCTGCGCAAGATTTTCATTCCTGCCTACGGCAATGCCTTCCGCAGCTGGGGATTCATCGTCGTCACGGGCTTTCTCGCCCTTCTGTGCTATGTATTGACAAACATGGTGCTGTGTCTGCCCGACCATGTGCTGACCATCGTATACAACCGGGCGGCATACGGAACCACGGCTTACGGCGATCCAATGGGGCTGCCGGGATATTTCGGCGTACTGAAATTCTTCACTTCGCTCCTTAACCACGGCATCGGAATATACCTTACCGTGTTCACCACCTATGTGTTCTACTACATCTACCAGACGGTAAGCATAAAGACAAGCGACAGGAAAGCAAGACACAACAGGAAAGAAGACAGCAGACAATAAACTTATTCACACAAATACAAATACGATTATGACACAGAGATACCTGTTTATCGACCGCGACGGCACGCTCATCGAAGAGCCTGCCGACGAGCAAGTGGACTCGTTCAGCAAACTGAAGTTCAAGAAGGACGTGTTCAAGAGCCTCTCTTTCATATGCAAACACCTGGACTTCAAACTCGTAATGGTGACCAACCAGGACGGACTGGGCACGGCATCCTTTCCCGAAGAAACATTCTGGCCCGTGCAGAACTTCGTCGTCGACACCCTGAAAGGCGAAGGAATTGAGTTCCACGACATTCTTATCGACAGACATTTCCCCGAAGACAACAGTCCATACCGCAAGCCAGGCACGGAGATGCTCAGAGGATATATCGACGACAAAGACTGTCTGATGGCTGAAAGCTACGTCATCGGCGACAGGGAAACGGACCGCCAGCTGGCGCAGAACCTCGGATGCAAGGCGCTCATCATAGGGGACGACCTCGGATGGGAGCAGATAACGGAACGGCTCTTTGCCGGAGAACGCACGGCAACCGTTGAGAGAAACACTAAAGAGACGCAAATCCGCGTATCGATGAACCTCGACGGCAAGGGCAACACCTGCATCTCTACCGGCATCGGATTCTTTGACCACATGCTGGAACAAATAGGAAAACACGGGGGAATAGACCTTACGGTGAAGACCACCGGAGACCTCTACGTTGACGAACACCACACAATAGAGGACACAGGTATTGCCATCGGCGAATGTATAAGGAAAGCTCTCGGAGACAAACGGGGAATAGAACGCTACGGATATACGCTGCCCATGGACGACTGCCTCTGCCAGGTGGCTCTCGACTTCGGCGGACGGCCATGGATAGTATGGGACGCCGACTTCAAAAGGGAGAGAATCGGCGAGATGCCAACGGAGATGTTCTTCCATTTCTTCAAGAGTCTAAGCGACGCAGCCCTCATGAACCTGAACATAAAAGCGGAAGGCACCAACGAGCACCATAAGATAGAGGGCATCTTCAAAGCCTTCGCACGCTCCATGAAAATGGCAGTTAAAAGAGACATATACAGATATGAGCTGCCCTCAACAAAGGGCAAGCTCTAAAACGAAAACATACAATCGGGTGCGGAGGTTATTCTTTCATATAGACCTTCGCACTTACTTTTCCCTTGGAAATAAGGCCGCTACCTTTTGTTTCAGCCCATTTCCTCAGTTCCACCGTGGCTGACGAGCGTGCCATGCCAGTCAGCTCAGCATACTCCGCCACACGGATAAACTTGTTGCCCGGCTCCGACAGATAAGCGAAAAGCATATTCCTACGCTCCTCCTTGGTATAAGGCGAACTGTTAACACGGCGCACGCCGCCCCTCGTAAGGCTGCAACGCCTGTTCACGCTGTCCACAAGCCGTGCGTCGCAACGGAAATTGACATCCGTAACCTCTATCGACGCAGAATTCAAACTGCTCTCATTATCGCCGATTCCATCCATCCTTACACCCGTCTTTGTGCCCAACGCGGCACGGAAAGTGCCGATGCCGTCGAGCGTCACCGTATGTCCCTGCGCAAGAAGCTCCGACAACTCTTCCGAAACCGCAGCCAGGGCATGCAGCAGACCGCCCTCCGTCAGTCCCTGGGCATGCGAACAGATATGCTTGATAAGCTCCTGCGTACTCACGTTTCCAGCATTCTCCATGCGATAATAGCACTTCTTCTCGCCCGTCCCATTCATGTCGGGCATCTCCTGCTTAATATATTTTGCCATGTCTGATTTATTTGTTTGATAATCAAAGTTTCAATAAAAAAGAAAATCTTTTCGACCGTAAAGGTACACAATTATATCATATAAACAAAGCAAACCATAAGATAAAATTAAAATAAAGCCTGTATTTTAATAAACAAAGGCTTTATTCAATAAAATAAAGACTATATTTTATAAAACAAAGGCTGTATTTATGTTTTATAACGCTCATAATATACTTAATATCACCCACTTTATAATTTATCGCTACAGATTGTACTTTTACTAATCGGCGTAAGTGATGCCGACAACGGATTTCAGCAAAAACAAGGCTGATTTTTTTTGATATATTTTACGCAAAAGACTTTGTTTAATGCGTATTTTTTTCATACCTTTGCAACCGAATTAATCAAACAAAACAGAAAACTTTCCTACTTCAAAAACCAAAGAAGTTATCTAAAAAGAAAAACTTTACGGAACTGAAAAATACAAAAGTTTTCCAAAACAAAAAGTCAACTCGTTGAAAATCAACAGTCTGACTTACCACAACAATACCAAAAGTTGTCCAAAAAGATAATAAACGAACAATAAAACATAATACAAGTATCAACCATGGAAATTAAGAATTTCACCATTACGAAGCGGGATGGCTCAAAAGACTGCTTCAGTTTGGATAAGATAATGAATGCCATAATAAAGGCTTTCAACTCGGTAGACGAACCTGCTGACCTGGGTTGCATATCCAAAATAATAGCACACCTTGATATACATGAGAACATCACGGTGGAGGATATTCAGAACCAGGTGGAGGAAGCCCTGATGAAAGAGGGATACTACAAGGTATCAAAGAGCTTCATGCTATATCGCCAGCGCCATACGGAAGACCGCGAGACGATGGAAAAGCTGAAGTTCCTGTCTGAATACTGCCAGGCATCGAACGCAGCAACGGGTTCGAAATACGACGCCAACGCCAACGTGGAGCACAAGAACATTGCCACGCTCATCGGCGAACTGCCTAAGTCGGGATTCATACGCCTGAACAGAAGACTTCTTACAGACCGCATAAAGAAGATGTACGGCAAGGAGCTGGCTGACAAATACATCGACCTGCTGACACACCACTTTATATATAAGAACGACGAAACGAGCCTCGCCAACTACTGCGCATCCATCACGATGTATCCCTGGCTTATCGGAGGCACCACGTCAATCGGAGGAAACTCTACTGCTCCGACCAACCTGAAGTCGTTCTGCGGAGGATTCGTCAACATGGTATTCATGGTGTCAAGCATGCTCAGCGGTGCGTGTGCCACTCCGGAGTTCCTGATGTATCTGAACTATTTCGTGGGACTTGAATACGGCAAGGACTATTGGAAATATTCTGACAAGGTGGTTGACCTGTCGGTAAAACAGCGTACTATTGACAAGATTATCACCGACTGCTTCGAGCAGATAGTATATTCCATCAACCAGCCTACGGGAGCAAGAAACTACCAGGCTGTGTTCTGGAACATAGCATACTATGACAAACCATACTTCGAAAGCCTGTTCGGAGAGTTCTACTTCCCCGACGGAAGCAAACCGGACTGGGACGGACTGAGCTGGCTGCAGAAGAGATTCATGAAATGGTTCAATAAGGAAAGGACCAAGACGGTGCTTACCTTCCCAGTAGAGACCATGGCTCTGCTATCAGACGGCAAGGATGTTATCGACGAGGAATGGGGAGACTTCACGGCGGAGATGTATTCCGAAGGACACTCCTTCTTTACTTACATGAGCGACAACGCTGACTCGCTGAGCTCTTGCTGCCGACTGAGAAACGAGATTCAGGACAACGGCTTCAGCTATACCCTGGGTGCAGGAGGCGTGTCTACGGGTTCAAAGAGCGTGCTGACAATAAATCTGAACAGATGTATACAGTATGCCGTCAACAATAAGCTGGACTACAAGGAGTATCTGGCAAAGATCGTGGACCTCGTACACAAGGTGCAGATGGCATACAACGAGAACCTGAAGGAATTCCAGAAGCATGGCATGCTGCCTCTCTTTGACGCAGGATACATCAACATGGGAAGACAGTATCTTACAATTGGCGTGAACGGACTGGTTGAGGCTGCGGAGTTCCTCGGACTGAAGATTACTGACAACCCTGAATATCTCAAGTTCGTACAGGGCGTGCTCGGCATCGTGGAGGAATACAACAAGAAGTACAGAACAAAGGACGTGATGTTCAACTGCGAAATGATTCCTGCTGAGAACGTAGGTGTGAAACATGCAAAGTGGGACAGAGAGGACGGATACTTCGTGCCAAGAGACTGCTACAACAGCTACTTCTATGTGGTGGAGGACGACTCGCTGAATATCATCGACAAGTTCAAGATGCATGGCGCGCCATATATCGAACATCTGACCGGCGGATCTGCTCTGCACATGAACCTCGACGAGCACTTGTCGAAGGCACAGTACAGACAGCTGCTGAGAGTGGCTGCGAAAGAGGGATGCAACTACTTTACATTCAACATTCCAAACACTATCTGTAACGACTGCGGACATATCGACAAGAGATTCCTCAAGGAATGTCCACACTGCCACAGCAAGAACGTTGACTATATGACCCGTATCATCGGATACCTGAAGAGGGTCAGCAACTTCTCTGCTCCACGACAGGCAGAGGCGCAGCGCCGCTATTATGCCGGCAAAGAGAAACTCGCGGAGGCTTAAAGCCATGCGATAAAGAATGAAATTCAATTCAATCTAACTTCAATAGAGTGGCCAGCCCTACCCTATCTGCTGATTGCCGGAGAATGAATCTACTTCTCTGAATATCTAAACGGATTCTGACAATCAGCAAAAAGGAAGGACTGGTCTGCTTTTTTACTCTCTGACTATCCGTAGCCTTAACTCTCCAAGCCTTGTAGCTACAAGCGAAGGTATTGGGGAAAGGCGAATGGAACAACCGACCGGCTGCTTCGCAAATGATGCTGCCGAACATTCAATGTAAGAAGAATATGCTAAAATACGTAAACTGCGGCATCGTCTTTCAGGAGATTCCTGATGAGGTTACTTTGTCTATAAATATATCAAACTGTCCGTGTCATTGTCCCGGATGTCATAGCAGCTATCTGTGGGAAGATACGGGCGAGGTTCTTGACGAAAAGGAGATTTCGCGATTTGTCGGCGAATATGGTTCAAGCATCTCATGCATCTGCTTTATGGGAGGCGACGCCACACCACAGGAAGTAAACGGTCTTGCCGCCTTTATACGCAAAGCTTATCCCGCGATGAAAGTAGGATGGTATAGCGGAAGGACTATACTTTCATCACAGATAGACCTTGGAAACTTCAACTATGTAAAGGTAGGACCATATATAAAGCATCTTGGTTCGCTGAAGGAAAAGACAACAAACCAAAGGCTCTACAAGGTGTTGGATGACAAATCTCTTGAAGACATCACTTCAAGATTCTGGAAGAAATAGAAATCAGACTATATCTCGTCAATAGACACATAGCCATGCATGACGGCATAGATAGTAAGGGAAGCTACGCTTTTACGGTTCAGCTTGTCTGTTATATTACGGCGATGCGTCACTATCGTCGGCAGACTGACATTCAGCATCTCTGCTATCTGCTTGTTGATGTATCCTTTTACAATCAGCGTAAGCACTTCTATCTCACGGTCTGACAATATCTTACGAACATTCTTGTCTACCGGTGGAAGTGGCATTCTCTTGCCTCCCGGATGGGCACCTTGCTCAAGGGAGAGCAACGACTTTACAAGTTCCTTCTCCGATGCTGACACACAGAAGCTGTGGAACTTATCGAGATGTTTCTCAGGTTCCGGCGACGTGGTCATCACAATCGTCTTCCGTCTGTTCTCAACAAAGAAGTCATAATGCTCCAGAAGGATATTTATAGCAACGAAATAATGAAAGAACTGTTCGGGATGATTGGCCTGCAACTCATTGAAACTGTTATATGCCTCAACGGTAACACTGGGCATTATACTGTTTATCAGACTTTGCATGCCCATAGCGGCAAGAGTGTTTGAGTCTATAATGGCTATCTTGGGGACAGACATTCCACCGTGAAGCATCGGCTTCATAATTCTCTCATCATTAATCATAATTCTCTCACTATCAATAATAATTCCCTCACTATCAAATAATAAAGAAAACACGGAAAAACACTTTCTTTTTCTATCCGCAGCAAACGGACTTGAGCAGTGTTTTTCCGTGTTTTACTATTCTATACAATATGTTTCCTTAAAACATTCGGTTTATGACAGGAAGCCGAGCAATGCACCTGCTGCTACGGCAGAACCAATCACACCGGCAACATTCGGACCCATGGCGTGCATGAGAAGGAAGTTGTGGCGGCACCATCAAGATTTTCGCCCTTGGTGCGTTTGCG